>Ga0187765_10000787_pt1 | contig 11868 bp, 6 predicted proteins | sample 0216_QUI02_MP05__3_FD_133018 | JGI IMG/M metagenome (GOLD analysis project Ga0187765, IMG submission 133018) | Tropical peat soil microbial communities from peatlands in Department of Meta, Colombia - 0216_QUI02_MP05_10_MG | ecosystem: Environmental > Terrestrial > Soil > Wetlands > Peat ...
CGGGGGCCCACCAGGCGACCTACGCCGTTCCCTCGGGCACGCTCACGGTGACCGTCGCCGCGAGCGGGGGGTGACGCCTCAGCCGCGCGACCACCCGGGGAACCGTCGGCGGGGCAGGACCGCGGCGAGATCCTCTCTCGCCGCGATCAGGGCGTCGTCGTTGAGGGTGCGCGGCGCGCCGCGCTTCAAGAGATAGAAGTGCTGCCGAAAGCTGAGCACGCCGTAGGCGGGGTCCGTCAGCGCCGCCACGACTCGATCGGGATACTCGAGGGACTGCACCTTGCGGAACGAGAGGAGCGTCGAGGCCCTCCGCCGGAAGAGCCGTGGACGTTGACGAGAAACCGGACTCTGGATGCTGAACAGAACGTAGGCGGCCCGACCCCCATCCTTCGGGTACTCGAAGATCTCGGACCGAGCCGCGAACTGAGCTCCCAGATTGTTCTGCGTGGCGAGCGAAGCGTCGGCCGGGATCTGCTGCGCGATCTGGCGAAAGGCTTCCCGGTCGATCTGGCTGTCGAACTGCCGCCACGAAGAGAAGTATCCATAGGGAGCGGGTGAGAACACGTAGCCGATGACCGCGACCTGCAGCGCGAAGAGCCCGAGGAGAGGCGTCGCGAGAGGGGAGCTCCTGCCGCGCAGACGCTTGAACCCGTAGATGCTTGCCGCCATGACCGCCGTGACGACCAGGGCGGAGTAGTACACGCCGGAGATGTTCGATTGCCAGAGTTTGCGATCGGCCAGGTTCAGCAGGACGTCGGGCGCGGCGGGCAGCATCCAGAGCGGGTCGAAGATGGCGAGGAATCCGCCCTGCACGGCAACGTAGACGACGTACCAGCAGTCCTGTGCGGTGAAGCGCGCGAGCCACGTCGCCCGGCGTGCGCCGGCCGCACCGGCGGCGGCCGGCGGATGCTGGCCGAAGAGGTAGGCGAAGCGGACGAACTCGTTCCCGCACAGCGGTACGCCCAGAGCCCGCCAGGACACGAGGCAGATCACGGCGCCGTATGCCAGCGCCGCACCGATGGTCAGCCACCCCTGCCGCCGCGAAACACGGACGATCGTGATGATCCCGAGTGACGCGACGACTGCGATCATGTCCTCCTTCAGGAAGAGGAGCAGACAGACGGCGAGCCAGTATCCCCACCACCGTCGCGTCTCCAGGCAGAGCAACGCCAGAAGATAGAGAAGGCAGGCCATCACCTCGGGATGAAAGTCGTACAGGTTCGCGTCCTGGACCATGGGGTCGAGCAACAGGGCGACGCCGAAGAGGAGCGCCAGCCTTCTGTCGCCCAGGAGGTGCTGGGCGAGGAAGAAGAGCACCACGCCCGCCGCGGCCACGGTCAGCGTTTCGAGGATGAGGAGCGTGATCGGTGACGGAAATAGCGTGTAGAGCGGGGCGAGCAGGTAGAAGATGACGTTCGCGTGCTGGAAGAAGCGCGACTTGAACGGAACGGGATCGGAGAGCGGCATCGAGAAGTGCCCCTGCGTGACCTCCCAGATCGACTGTTCCATGTGGCCGAGGTCGTGGAGCTGGGTGCGCAGGTCGAGATGGTTGCGCACGCCGAGCACGCCGAACAGGACCGCGTAGCCGACCGCGACCACGAGCATGATCGGCAGCGCGAGGCGGTCGACCCGAGCAGAGATCCTTCTCCCGAGCAAGCGCACTACAACTAGCTGAAGTGCCGGTACGCACCAAAGCTACGGGAACGGATTGCAGGAACGGGAGGCGTGAGAAACCTTCTCATGGTGTGAGAAAACGAATGCTTCCCCCGGCTTTGTCAGCCCCCTCTGGATGAGTGTAGAAATCGTCCCGGGAACAGCGCGGCAGATGATTTTCCCATTTCCTGAATCCGAGGTTCGGCTCGTTCCGTTGATTCACCTGCGGCGGATCCAAGTTGCCGAAAGCACGACGTGCAGGCTGCCTTTCACGGTCGATCTTCACGGGTTCGAGGCGCCGTTCGCCGACCTCGGAGTCTGTTTTTCGCTCGGGGAGCGACGACTGATCGAAACCGTGGCATGTGAATGTGAGCTCCCGGAGGACCTCACGGACAAGGTCCTGACGCAGATCGAGAATCTCGAGGGAGAGCGCTACGAGCTATGGCCCGCCGATCACAACCTGAACGAGGGCCACCACTTTCCGGATCCCTGGGGCGACGCATCGTTCCTGCTGGCCACACTCGAGCGCTCCCTGCCGATCGTTCGGCCTCCGGTCAATCACAACAAGATCTCGTCGCGAAAGCAGGCCAGGCTCGGCTGTGACGGCTTTCACATCGATGCCTTCAAGGGAATGCAGATCAACGAGGAGGGCAAGCGGACCCGGATCTGGCGCTACTTCATGAATCTTGCCGACCAGCCACGCACCGCGATCGTGTGCCTGCACGATCCCGAGCTCGTCGATCGCCACGTTCCGCTGCTGCTCTCGCCAGGCTATCTGACGGGTCTCATCGCCGCGTGCGAGGGGAGACTTCGCGCCGTCGTGCTCGAGACACCTCCTCGCGATCGAAGGAGGAACCTGATTCACGGCTTCAAGATCCTGACCACCCACCTTCTGCACTGCGAGTACGGACCGAAGGGCGATCTGCTCGCAGTCGTCAACTCTCTTCGCTGAGAACCGTCACCGGCGACTCCTCGAGTGACACGTGGATTGCAGAGTGCTTGACAGATGACCGCATCGGCGTCCGCATCTTCAATCGTCGCCAGCGGAACGCACGACCACGGTACGACACTTGCCCGACTTCGTCCGCTCGATCGAGCCGACGACCGCGACGCGCACCTCCAGACCTTCTCCGAAGGCGTCCGTAAACCTCGAAACGATGCGCTCTCGCAGCTCCGGGTGCTCCGGCGTGCGCGCCACGACCTCCACCCGGAACACGCCGATCCGCTCCTGGACCACCTGGTATTCCCAGATCTCCTCGAGCCCCCCGAACAGCCTGCGGATCCCCTGCGGATGAACCGCCCGCCCCGAGGGTAGAGTGACCCACTCGTCGGTTCGTCCCTGCAGGAACGACAGCAACGGCAACGATCGACCGCAAGGGCACCGATCCGGCGAGATCGATGCGAGATCTCCCAGGCGGTAGTTCAGCAGGACGGTTGCCCGGTTGACCAGATTCGAGACGACGACCTCGCCGGTCTCGCCGGGCGGCAAGGAGTTGCCGGCCTCGTCGACGATGCGCACAGGGTAGAGATCCAGATTGAGGTGGATGCCCGTGTTGCGCTCGCATTCGAATCCGATCTTGAATGCTTCGATGGATTGATAGGTGCTCAGGACCGGAATCCCGAACGTCCCCGTGATCAGGCGGCGAACCGAGTCGGACAGGTGATCGGAGCTGTAGGTCACGATCTTCGGCTTCGGGGATTTGCAAGCGGACGCATGGATGAACGGAAACAGCACGTTGAGATACGATCCATACGTGCTGTGCAGGACGTCGGGGGCGAAGTCGGCGAGGGCGGCGACCACGTCGGGCAGCGGATCCAGGAGCGAGAAGTACCGGCGGACCGTCCGGACCGCCGAGGGCAGGATCGAGCGTGCCTGCGAGAACTCCTGCACCCGGCGAGCCGTCCCTCGATCCACCGAACCCACGATCACCGCCTCCCGGTAGCCGAAGCGCCGCCCGACGGATCGCCAGATGATCGACCGCTCTCTTTCCCCGTGCGCGGCGTTCCGAAGGACGGCGCCGAAGTCTTGGTAGACCGTGCACGGAGCGCCGGTACTGCCGCCGCTGCTGAGCTCGAGGCAGGATCGGCGTTCGATCGCGTCCGAGAGGAAACGGGCAGGATCTTCCTGGAGCTGCCTCCGCTCGATGATGGGGAGCTTCGCTAGATCATCTGCGACGCGAAAGTCGTCGGGCGTGAGACCGAGCCGCTGCATCGCATCTCGATAGTGGGGCACGTTCCGGTGGGCGTGCAGCACCGCTCGTCCGACTCGCCGCGCTTGCCGGCCCTGAATCGTGGCGGGAGGCAGGAACGGGGAGCGCGCCTCCCGGAGACTGGCGGCTCCCAGATAGGCGCTCCAGACGAGTCGGCCTGGCAGCGAGTTCCTCGGGTCGGTCGACAAGATGGCTAGAATGCTCCGCCCAGGAGCTGACGTCTCAAGCTGCGCATCGCCTCGGGTGTGGTGAAGAAGTGGGTCCGCTCGGCCCCCCACTTCGTCGAATCAAAGGTGCGCTTCACGTTCGTCGGATCGTCCACGAGCAGACGATCGAACAGCCGATGCGCCAGGTTGTCCTTCCGGACCGTGGCAGTGAGGGTGTCGAGTGGATACGCCTTCCCGTCCGCATCGTTGACGACCGGGATCCCGGCAGCGGCAAGCCACGGAGCCCACCCGGTGAACATCGCGTAGATGACCTGCCTCCCGATGCCACGATTCCACAGCGGCGAGCCGTCCGCGAAGTAGCGCTTCAGCAACAGCGCGTACTCCGTCTCGCCCTTCGAGTCGCCGTGGCCGAATAGCGTATGACCCAGGCATTCGCCGGTCAAAGCGTGCGAAATCACGAACGCAGAGTAGCAATCATGGTTGCGCCAGCGATCGGCCAGACTCCGAACCCTCCTCTCGACCACCTCACGACCTCTGACGATTCCATCAGCAAACCGCCGCATGACGACCGGGTCACCGTAGAGGGCAGTCTGGTAGAACTGGATCGTCTTGGCATCATCAACGATTGGTTTCAGCGTGAGATCGTCGGTGCGTATCTCGACGTACTCGAGCCGGCCGCTCCGCGCCTTGCAGTGGTCGATGACGATCGAGCCCGCGTAGTGCCGTCCCGGATCCTGCCCCGCAGGACGGCGCACCACAGCAGCTCTACCTCTAAAATCCACTGGAATTCGCGTGGTCCTGGCCGTTGCAGACCGCAGCCGTTCCCACCGATGACGTTGCGCCGAAACCGGTCACGCAGACCCCAAATGGCTCACAGCCTGTGTCGCCGGGGACGGCAGAGCAATCAACCGCCACGGCACAGTCGAAGTCGCTTGCACACGCGCAAACTGCAACCAGCCACCTGATTGCAGATCGAAGATTCAATACTGCCAGTAGATCAGGTAGGTTGAAACCGTGCAGCCGGAGCCCGGGGATCCGCCGAGCACATCGATCAGGTACGTGCCGGCGGGCACGAGGAACGAGGGCGCGACCCCGTTGATCCGGACCGTGTTGTTCAGCGCGTGTGACGACTTCTGAGCGATGCCACTCGAAAGCGGCGGCGTCACCGTCAGCGTGACGTTGCCACACTGCGCCGGGCCGGTTCGATCCGCGGTGATGAAATCCATCACCGATGTGCTGACGGGCAGGTTTGCGCAGTAGTGCCTGGTTTCACACGGCGCAACGATTTCGAGGTCGAGACCGAAGGTATTGTTCGCGAACAACAGGGGAGAGTTGAGCGCCACGTAACCCGCCGGGCAATTCCCCGGCCCATTGGAAGGGACCGGAGTGGGGGCCGGGCTTGCGCACGGTGTCGGCGTCGATCCGAGTGGAAAGTCGACCGTCGTGCATCCGCTCGTGAGCTGGAAGCCCTGAGCTCCGGAGTCCCAGGTGTACGACGCGACGTTCGGACTCGCGCAGATCTGCTCGGAGCCGTCGGGCTGCGTCAAGATGACGTTCGTGCACGCGAGCATCGCCTGCGCGGGCGAGCCCGTCGAGTTCATCGAGGTACAATGCGATCCCCCGTTGTCGGAGAAGCGCAGGCTGGTCGAGAAATTGACGTCGCCGAACCGCGAGGTGGCGAACGCCGCCGTCAGCGTCTTGCTCTCGCCCTGGCTGCTCGTGATCACCACGTCGATCGTGTGGACTCCCGGAATCAGCAGCTGCCAGTTGAAGACGCCGCCGAAGCCGGTGCGCAACGGCGCGCCCGGAATGTTCTTCTGGACGTCGCCGCGCGACGAGCAGCAGGTCACCTCGATCGACGGTGCTCCGTCGATCGATACCTCGACCAGGGGATCGATCGTCGCGCCCGGAGACGTCGAGAAGGCCCACCCACGGATGAGCGATACGCCGGCGTTGTTCGCGCTGCCGTTCGCCGGCTCTTCCAGGGCCGCCATGATCGCCGCGCTCGCTCGATCGGGAACGAAGCACTGGGCGACGACCAGTGCTCCGCCGAGAACGACGCCGGCGAAGGAGCTTCGGCGACCGATGTGCCTCACTGCCGGTTCCTCATGCCCTGCTCGTCCGGTCATCCCGACATACCCGGGTCAACGCCCCGGATCGATACCCCCGATCATGTCCGCGAGGGCACCGGCGGTCCAGTGTGCCACAGCGAGCCGACCAGGGAAGAGGGCCCAGGAGGAGGCCCAGGAAGAGGGCTCAGATGGAGCGCTGCGTTGCGCGGTGCCGGCGAGCGCGATCTTCTCTTGACCGGCCTGTGTCCGTGCCGGTAGTTCGGAGCACGCTGGTTCTTTCACATCCGCCAGCGGAAAGGCGATCCCCGCTGCTAGTCCTCCGGCACCCTGCGCTGCGCCGTCGTGCCCACCGAGCGTTCGCCCTGGCGCTTCTCTTCTCGCTCCTCCAGCGAGTCGCGGCACCTCGCCCCGCGGACGCGGCCTGCAACCTGATCCCCCAGGTGCAGAAGACCTTCCGCGGCGCGCTCGGCTCCACCGATCGCCCCTTCGCGCTGCCAGGTGACTTCGTCGAGCTGACCCTCAATCCCGCGCTCTGCGATGGGGCGTCGAGCGGATTCGACAACAGCACGAGCTACGTGGTCTCGCTCTTCTACACGCCGCTCGCGAACGGACCGCGGCGAGCGGTGATCCTCACCACGGACTCCTGCGACCCCAGCCAGAATCCCAAGCTCCAGGCCTGCCAGTCGGCCACCGGGATCACGCCCAAGGGAGTGGGTTGCATCCAGCTCAACCAGGCCGGCCCGGTTCCGGACCTCTCCCTCGTCGATCGCAACGGCAACCTCCACCTGCGCTTCCGTTTCCCCGATACCCACACCCTGTTCGACAAGCAGAGCGACGGGCTCGCCGGGCCGGTGACGATCGCCGTCACGACGGGCGCCGACCCGCTGCCGTGCGCGCTCGCGTCGGGCCCCTGCGCGAGCCAGACGGGCCTCGTCGCCTGCATCGACGACCTCTACGCCGCGGACGGCACCTGCCAGCCGAATCCGGATCCGGTGTTCTCGCATTTCATCGGGCTGCCGCTGCCGAACAGCTTCCAGGCGACCTGCTTCAGCGCGAGCCCGCCGTGCGACGCGAGCTCGCCCGAGGCCCGCCTGGTGGTCGACGGCGGCGGAAACCTGCTGCTGCCCTTCAACTGGCAGGGCATCCTGGTCAACGACTCGGCCGTGCCGGTGCCGCGCATCCTGCGCGGTACGCTCAAGTCGCCGGTGCCGGTGAGCGTGCCGTCGCAGACGTTCCTCGCCTCGTTCACGCCCGAGGGCGGGCGCCTGCCGCCGATCTTCGCGCCGCAGCCCGACGCGAGCACGGCACCCGACGTGATCTCGCTGTTCGGCTCGGCCGACGCGCCGCTCACGGTGCTGCGCATCGCGAACCGCCGCGGTCGCTGTGCGGCCGGCCAGAATTCCGGCCAGGACTGCTCGATCGACGCCGACTGCCTCCCCGGCGGCTCCTGCCAGAACGCGTGCACGGGTGGCAAGAAGAACGGCGGCGACTGCACGACCGACGCCGACTGCCCGGGTGGCCTCTGCGGCCAGCTCTTCGATCCGGGCCCGCTCGTCAAGCTGAGCAAGTCGGGCGGCCCGGTGGTCGTCCCGCGCGTCGTCCCCGGCTTCCCCGGGATCTGTCAGCTGGCGCCGCACCAGGCATGCACCGGGAAGACGCCGGGCGAGTGCGGCGGGGCGGACAACCCGTGCGTCAACTACGCGTTCGAGGCGCAGGACCCGGTCTCGATCGACAGCCTGACCGCGGGAACCCAGGACCTGCTCGCGCTCACCAAGCTCGAATCGATCGATGCCGAGGATCACAACGGCGACAACGACGAGATCGACTCCGTGGTCACGCTGCACGACCTCGCGACCGGCGCCGAGGAGCCGCTCCTCGCGCCGAGCGGATTCGACGTCGGCGGCGCGCCGCTTCCGACCTGCGGCATCCCGGTCTTCGGGGGGTCGCCCGAGGGCCGGGCGGTGGTGCCGCTCAGCGAGCCGCCCTTCCAGTTCTCGGCGACCGCGAGCGAGAACGACGTCGCTGCGTTCCTCGAGTCAGAGTCGGCGGAGAACGACTGCGACGAGAACGGCGACTTCGATCGTCTGGATTCGATCCTGCGGGTCTTCCGCGTGAGCTCGACGAGCACGACGCCGACCGAGCTCACGGCGACGAGCAATTCCGCGTTCTCGCCGGCGCACGTGATCGATCCGAGCCCGGTCGTGAACCAGGCGCCGCTCGAGGTGTCGAACGGGATCGTGTTCGCGCGGCGCACCGAGGCGGGACAGGCGCGCAACTTGACGAGCCGCGCGAGCGTCGCGGCCGGCGTCGACCCGAACGCGAACAACGGCTCGCTGTTCCCGTTGCTTTCCGGGGACGGCCGTTACGTTGGGTTCGACAGCACCGCGACCAACCTCGGTCCGCCTCCTCCGGACCCGCCCGCCGCAGGGACGGACCAGGTCTACCTGCGGGATCGCGTCGCCGGCACCACGGAGCTGGTGAGCGACGGCGCGTTCAACAATCCCGGTCATCCGGCGTACGGCAATTCCGGCGTCTCGGCGATCACGCCCGACGGGCGCTTCGTCCTGTTCGACAGCTCGGCCACCAACATCGTCGATTTCCACCTGCTGGGCGGGGCATTCAGCACGTATGTCCGCGACCGCTGCATCGCGAACGGCGCGACCGTCCAGGGCTGCACGGCTCATTCCGAGATCCTGAGCACGGCCGTCGGTGGTGGGTCGGCCAATGCCACGGTTCGCCTGAGCGGCGGCATCTCGGCGGACGGTCGCTTCGTGGTGTTCAACAGCAGCGCGACCAATCTGACGACACCAGGCACGACGTGCACGACCACCTGCGACCAGACGTTCGTCCGCGATCGCTGCGTGTCGAATGGGACGCCCGTGGGGAGCTGCACCGCGCACACCGAGCTCGCGAGCGTCGATTCGTCCGGCAACCAGGCGAATCGCGGTGTCGAGACCACCGTGGGACCGGGCATCTCGGCCGACGGCCGGTTCGTCGTCTTCAACAGCACGTCGACCAATCTCGTGTCCGACAAGAGCAGTGTTGCGCGCGACGTCTTCGTCCACGACCGCCAGACCGGCGCGACCGAGCGGGTCAACGTCTCGTCGCAAGGCGCGGAGTGCAGCGGCGGCAGCGGCGACTCGATCAATCCCGCGATCTCCGCGAACGGGCGTGTGGTCGTGTTCCAGAGCGACTGCACCAACCTCGCGGCCGGCAAGAGTCACGTCGGATACGACATCTACGTGCACGATCGCGAGACCGGGGTGACCGAGATCGTGAGCGTCGGCACCGGAGGTGCCGGCGCCGGGGAGGACTCGATGCTCCCCTCGCTCTCCGGAGACGGGCGGCTGGTCGGGTTCCAGAGCGCCGCGACGTTTCCCGCCTTCGGCGGGGCCGACACCGACGTCTTCGTTCACGATCGCTTGACCGGAGTGACCGAGCGCGCCGGCGTCGCGACCGACGGCACCCAGGTCACGGCGAACAGCGGGAACACCGGCAGCAACGGCAACATCACGTTCTCCGCCGACGGCCGCTACGTGGCGTTCGCGAACGGTACGCTCACGCCGCCCGATCCCGCGGACACCAACAACGCCACCGACGTCTACGTGCGCGGCCCCGACCCCACCGATACGGCGAGCGACCTGACGGGCGATGGCGACCTCGACGACACGGTGCTCGAGGCCGTCGATACGACGGGCGCGCCTCCCGGCAACGCGTCGCTGAAGCTGCTCTGCCCGGCCGACGCCGTCTCGGTCGCCTCGGGTCGCGCCGCCTTTCTCCGCCCCGAGAAATCGGGACGAACGACGGCCGGCAAGCTACCGCTCTGCCCGACGGGAACGTCGGTGACGGGCGGCGTCGACCTCGACGGCGACAATCAGGCGACGAGCGACGTGGTCCAGTTCTGGCCGGGCAGCGGCGCAGTGCAGAACTTCGCCCAAGCCGCGTCCGCGGTGGCGCTCACCGACACGCCCGATCTCGCCTCGACCTACGTCGGCGCCATCGGCTCGCCCGATCAGGTGGTGCGGGTGCACGGCGCGAGCGGCGGCTCCTGGGTCCCGGTCACGGACGGAGCCCCGTCGCCGACCCTACAGAAGGCGGACACGCTCGTCGCGTGCGGCGGCGTCTTCGCCTTCATCACACCGGAAGCGGCGCAGGGACAGAACCTGAACGGCGACAACGACATGAGCGACCGCGTGCTGCAGATCTACGTTCCGTCGACGGGCACGCTGATCAACACGGGCCAGGCGGCGGAGGAGCTGGTCTGCAATGCGAACCTGATCGCGTTCCGCACCAGCGAGGTGAGCCAGGGCGGGCAGAACCTGCAAGCCGGAAGCCTCACCCCGCCGCCGCCTCCACCGGTCCCACCGTCGTTCGTCATGCAGGCCTGGGATCTCACCCGGCCAGAGTGCTTGACGACGGGTCACCCGGCGGATTGCCTGTTCTCGACGCACCAGGCCGCGCGCACCTGCCAGCTCGCCGCCTGCGATCCTCGCTTCCCCTACCGCGTGATCGGCTTGACGGTGAAGTTCCTGACCTTCGAGTGTGACCAGCGCGGCAACGTGAAACTCGGCTGCCCGACCGGCGGGACCGACCTGAACGGCGAAGTGCCGCCCGACGCGAGCGACCTCGTCCTGCAGCTGCTCGACCTTCCCTCGCGCTCGGTCAAGGTGATCGGCACCGTCGTGCCGGGCACGACCGGCGATCCGCTGGTCACGTCGGCCACCGTGTTCACCTCGACCGGGCGCTGCATCGAGACGCTCGGCGGCTCTTGCGCGAGCAACGCCGACTGCGGCAGCGCGAACTTCTGCGACGCCGGCGTCTGCAAGCACGAGCACCGCACCTGCACCACCGACACCGACTGCCCGGCTGGAATCACCTGCCAGCTCGAACCCGGGGCAACGATCGTCCCCGCGAGCCCGGATACCGACGGCGACGGAATTCCCGATCAGCTCGACAACTGCCCGTTCGTCTACAATCCCGACCAGGTCGATCGCGACAACGACGGCGTCGGCGACGCCTGCGACCTTGCGGCGTGCGACGACGGACAGATCGAGTACGACGAGGAGTGCGAGATCGGGTTCCCCCTCGGCCAGTGCGCCGACAGCTGCGACGACAATTGCCGCTGCGTGACCTGCGGGAACGTCGTCTCCGACCCCAAGGCGCGCGTCACGGTCGTGACCGCGAAGGATCGCGGCGCCGTGTCGGCAAACATGATCGTGAGCCTGCCGTTTGCGTACACCGACCAGCCGGTGAGCATCCGGCTCAGCGACGACGTTTCCCACCCGATCGTCATTCGCAACGTCGGCGCTCTCGCGCCGGTCGGGAAGCCGTCGGCCCAGACCTGGCGCTTCACCTCCAAGGGCAACGGCCTGCGCTCGGTCCGGCTCCACGCGCTCGGACCCAAGCAGCCCGGCCTCTACCGGCTCGTGGTCGTGGCGAAGAAGTGGTTCAGCGCCGCCGACGCCACCGAGGATGCCGCCCACACCATCCTGACCGCGACGATCGGCGGGATCTGCCAGAGCCATCCCGCGACCAAGAAGACCGACTAGAGCAGGCGGGTCTCTCAGCCGGCAAAGAGGTCGGACATCACCGCCACGTCGGCCCATCGAAGCCGACGACCTACTTCACTATTGGTAGCTTACCTGTCCTATCTGTCCCGGGACTCCCGGAAAGCCGTCGCTTCCCACCTGTCCCGGGATGCCGGGCGGTCCTTGTGGAGCCGTGCCTCCGGTGTCCGGCAGCGGTCCTCCCGGACCTCCGTCACCA
>Ga0187765_10000789_pt1 | contig 11858 bp, 12 predicted proteins | sample 0216_QUI02_MP05__3_FD_133018 | JGI IMG/M metagenome (GOLD analysis project Ga0187765, IMG submission 133018) | Tropical peat soil microbial communities from peatlands in Department of Meta, Colombia - 0216_QUI02_MP05_10_MG | ecosystem: Environmental > Terrestrial > Soil > Wetlands > Peat ...
CCCTTATCATCCCGGACCAGCTCGTGGACCGGACCACCGGCCGTGAGCAGACCTACTACGACGCCGACCGCGCGGTGCACATAGCGTTCGCCGACCCCTACTGCCCGCAGGGGCGGGCCCAGGCCGTGGCGGCCGCGCGCGCGGCGGGCTGGGACGTGGAGGATTCCGGCACGCTGGTCGTCATCGGCGGGCCGCGATTCTCCACCCGCGCCGAATCGCGGTGGTACGCCGCGCAGGGCTGGACCCTGGTGGGCATGACCGGCCATCCCGAGGCCGCTCTGGCCCGCGAGCTCGCCCTCTGCTACACGTCGCTCAGCCTGGTCACCGACACCGACGCGGGCATCGCCGAGGGCGAGGGCGTCACCATGGAAGAGGTGTTCCGCGCGTTCGGGCAGAACGTGGCCAGGCTGCGTGAGCTCATCTTCGCGATCATCGCTGCGCTGCCGGACGAGCGCCGCTGCCCCTGCCCCGATGTCCTCCGCGGCATCACGCTGCCGTTTGAGCTCCCGTAACCGCTGACGGTCAGTCGAGGTCGCCCTGCTCGATGCGGGCAAGACGGCGTTCCCGCACCAGCTGATCGAACTCGTGCTCCACGGCGGCGCTGCCCGGCACGAGCGCGGCGAAGACCCCGGCGACGTCGCGTATGCTCACCACGCCGAGCACCCGCCCCTGCTCCACCACCGGCAGGTGCCGGATCCAGCGTGACGCCATCACCCGGGCCGCCTCCTGCAGCGGCAGGTCCGGCCGCACGGTGAACACCGCGGTTGTCATCGCCTCTTTAACGGTGACGGTGCCTGGGTCGGCGCCGAGGGCCACCGCCCGGAGCACGTCGCGTTCGGTGATGATGCCGGCCAGCCGGTCGTTGTCCATGACGAGCAGCGACCCGGTCTGATGTCGCCACATCCGCTCGGCCGCCGCCCGGAGGTTGTCAGCCGCCGACTCAGTGATGGTCGCCTCGGTCATGACGTCTCGTACCTGCACTGCTTTGTGCTCCTGTCCGTCGGTCGCTGCCGGACATCTTCAACCCTAGGCCCTGTCGCCGCAGCGGCGCGGCCCGGGCACGGCCCAGGAGGGTGCCCGCTCGCGATATGCCCTAGGCTTGGTCAGGCTCGCCGGTCGCTCCCGGCCCCGATAGCTCAGTGGATAGAGCGACTGCCTCCTAAGCAGTAGGTCGCGCGTTCGAATCGCGCTCGGGGCGCCCACGCGAATCCCTAGGTCAGGCCGTATCTGGGCGTCCCCGGCCCTGATCATCTATTGCCCTTGGCGGCCGTGCGTGCCAGGTCCGTGCCAGATACGGCGCGGGTCGTGGCTCGTTTCCGTCGGCCCGCAGTTCCGCCCGGGCCAGATCACCCAGGGCGTCCGCGACGTTGCGCTGCCGCATCGGTCAAGGCGGCTCCGCTGCGCTCCGCCGTCGGCCCGGCGTCGGCGCCGCCGCTCAGCCTCCGAAGGCCCGCGCGGCGCACGCCGGGCCGCCCTCGCGAGACTCACCAGATCAGCATGGCTCATTCGCTCAGCGCACCGGGAGCACGATTCGGGGTCTCATTCCGCGGCTAGGCCGCGCTCGCAGCCGCCCGGATACGCTTGGGCAATGGCCCGTGACCGCCGCCGCGAGCATCCGGCCGAGCAAGTGATCTGGATCACCCCTGGGTGGCCGCCGCCACGCACTGCACCGTCCGCTGCTGTCGCTGACGAGCTGGCCGGACGCGCCGTCATCACCGAGATTGGCCTGGTGGTCTGGGACCTCGCGCCAGGCGAGCCTTACGACCTGGCCACCGAATTCAACGCGGTCAACGCGGCCGCCCAAGCCCGCGGCTTGTCGCGGTATCACCTGTTTGGCTTTTCCGCGGGCGCGACCGTCGCGCTGGCGGCCACGCTGGCCCTCGGCGATGCCGTGCAGAGCCTGACCCTGCTGGAAGCGGCCGTGATCGGGGACGACGACTGGCACCCCGCCGAGACCGCGTTCCGGGCCAGCCTCGCCGCCGTCCGTGCCCTGCCAGCAGAGCAACGTATCCCGGCGTGCCGGCAGCTGTTTGCGCGGCCAGGTGAGCCGCTCCCGCCGCTGGGATCGCCGGCGCCGTGGGACGCCAGAGACGACATGCTCGAAGACATGCTGGCCCAGGTCGGCTTCACTAGCAGCGACCTGGCCGCGATCACCGTGCCCGTGCTCGCCATCAGCGGCGGCCGCAGCAACCCGCGATTCCGGCTCCAAGATGAACGGCTCGCGGAGGTCATCCCACACGCCAGGGCCGAGGTGTTCAGCGAGCGCAGCCACTCTAGCCCGCCGCACAGGGCCGAACCAGCACGCCTGGCTGAAATGCTCATCGACTTCTGGACGCGATCGGCCCGGACGACCACGACCTAGGACCGACGCGCCAGGGCTAGCCATTCGCCAGGCGCTCGGGGCGCCACGCCGAACATGCAGGTCATCCTGCATCCGGCCGCACCGCAGGCTGTTGTGACGGTCTGATCTGGCCCCGCCTACCGACACGCCGGGGTGGAGGGGCCGGCTGCCGCTCCTGGTGAGAGGTTGCTGTCATGGCGGGTGGAGCAGCTCGGGGCCGAGAGGTCGTGCTCGAGACGGGTCGCCTGCTGCTCAGACCTTGGCGGGTAGCCGAGGCTGTCGTCCTGCATGAGCTATGGACCGAACGTGACCCACGAGTGCCGCCGCACCGCCGAATCGACGCGGATGGACACCCCACAGTCACAGACCTCGAGGATTGGATCCGCACTAACCAGCCATCGTCGATCGGATTGCTGGCGGTCGAACGGAAGGCCGCTCGTGACGTCATCGGCTACTGCGGGCTGATCGACAGCGGACGAGGATCGGACCGGGAACCGGAACTGGCGTTCGAGCTGCTACGCCGGGTCTGGCGTCAGGGCTACGCCACCGAGGCCTCGTTGGCGGTCCTGGACTGGGCGAGGTCGTCTGGGTACGAACGTCTGTGGGCCACCGTCCGGGAATGGAACACCGCTTCTCGCCGTGTGCTGGCCAAGGTCGGGTTCACCGAAACCGAGCGGAAGGAACTGGACGCGGTCTACGGGAACAACCTGTTCACCACGAGACGGCTATGACCCGATGTCGCAGGCAGGGGCGCGACGACGACCTCGGCACAACGACGGATGGTGGCCATTCCGGGCAGCACCGCCACTGATACGGGGCCAGCCGTGCTGCCGGTGAAGCACGCGAGGAACCTCGCAGATGCCTGGTTCGAATCCTGTCCGGCGCGCCAATGCCAGGCGTTACTCGCCCAGCCGTCCGTCGATCCGCTCCCGCAGCAGGTCAGCGTGGCCGTTGTGGCGGGCGTACTCCTCCACCATGTGCACCAGCACCCAGCGCAGCGACATCGGGCCGCGCGAGGGATCCGGGATCTTCCCGGCAACATCCAGATCGGGCGCCTCAGCCACAAACTGGTCTGCGAACGCGACCTCGGCGTGCCAGGCCTCCCACGCCTGGGACACGACACCTGGATCGGGTGCGGCGCCGTCGAAGTCCCCGTCCGGGTCGGTGTCGGTGGTGAACAGGGGCGGCGCATCATGCCCGGCCATCAACCACCGGAACCAGCCGCGCTCCACCTCCGCCATGTGCCGCAGCAAGCCCAGCAGCGACATCGTGGAAGGCTCTACGGCGCGACGGGCCAGGCTGGCCGCATCCAGACCGGAGCACTTCAGCTCCAGCGTGTGCCGCTGCCAGCCCAAGAACCCCAGCAGCGTGGCACGCTCGTCACCGCGGGTCGGGGGATCGGCGCGGGGATCGGCGTCCAGGTCAACAAACATGTCCGCTCGTCTGCTTGCGTTACTCATGTCCGCAAGCATCACCGACTGCGCGCGAACCAACCATAGGTTTCCGTCGAGGCCGGTACAGCGGCGAAGCAACGGCGCCCGACAACCGCCAGGCAGCACGGGCCGGTACGGACCGGCCCGGCAGCAACGATGACCGAACGCCCAGCAGTGCCGCCAGGAGTCGCGTCAGACGACGTTCGCCCCGTTTCGCTCGGCGTGAGTCGCCGATGGCCCGCTGACGGGGTGCCCCGTTGCGGGCTTGCCGCGCGCTAACCTCAAGAACCCGCGCCGCAGCACTCCCTATTCGGAAGGAGCGTCATGGAAGTCGGGCTCACGCATCTGATCGACAAGGGAACGGCCGCTCACCTCGGGGAGAGCCGCACCCTCACCGCCGCGGTACAGGCAGCGGCGGCCGACGGTCAGCCGCAGCCCGACCTGTCTACCCCCGAGGGCCTGCAAGAGGCACGGAGCAAGCTGACAAGCAGGCCCCCCGACCCTCGAGCCGTTGATCGCATCGCCCACGCTGGTGGGCGCCAGGTCCCGGTAAGAGTCATCACCCCCAGAGAGGGCCAGGCCCGGGCCGCCTACCTCGACATTCACGGCGGGGGGTTCTACCTCGACTCGGCCGCCCGAGGCGATTCCCGGAACGCTGTCCTGGCCGATGCCCTGGGAATGGCTGTGGTGAGCGTCGACTACCGCCTGGCGCCCGAGCACCCCTGGCCAGCCGCCCCCGACGACTGCGAGACCGCTGCCTCGTGGCTGCTGGAGCACGCCGAAGCCGTGTTCGGGACGCCCCGTCTCATGATCGGTGGCGCCTCGGCGGGAGCCAACCTGGCCATGACCACGCTCCTTCGGCTGCGGGACAAAGGCCAGGTCCAGCCGTTCGCCGGTGCCGTCCTCCAGTTCGGCGCCTACGACCTCAGCGGCAGATCACCCAGCGGGCGGATGTATGCCGGCGAGTGGTTCATCAAGGCCTACGCCGGGCAGGTGGGCGATCGGACGAACCCCGATGTTTCTCCTCTCTACGGCGACCTTCGGGGCTTGCCGCCGACCCTGCTGATAGTGGGCACCCTGGACATTCTTCTTGAAGACAACCTCGCCATGGCGGCCCGCCTGTCAGCCGCGGGCAACGAGGTTGACCTTCGGGTGTTCCCGGAGTCGCCGCACGGCTTCACTTCCTCGCCGACCGCTATGGCGGCGGCCGCCCTCAACGGGGTCCAGTCGTGGCTGGCTAGCCGGCTGGACGGGCAGTAGCCACCCAGGCCACCCGCCGGCCCGAACCCGGTGAAGATCATTTGCGCCACGCGGCGGGATGCGGCCGCTTAACGGTCCGCCGCATGTTAACCAGCGAGCTAGGCGCGGGATCAGTTCGCCGCGTTGCTGCCCATCTATGAGTGGATTCTCGGCCCCGAGGACCAGGACACCCTGACCGCTCGCGGCAACCTCGCCCATTGGAAGAAGGGCTCACCGCAGAACTGGGCCTTGCGGTCATCGCACCAGCGCGCGATCAGGCCCGGCTTTACGGCGGCACGGGACCCGTAACGTTCCCGGAACGCGGCGCGCCTAGGGTTGGCTTGTCGCGGGCGATCGGAGGAGGACGGGCATTCCGGTGCGCACGATGTTGCGAGCGCAGGCGGCACCTGTGGCGGCCGTCGTGCTCGGCGTGGTCACGCTCGGGTTCGGCGCGGCCTCCGTGGTGCTGGACAGCGTCATCCACCAGCCCGGGACCGGTGGCCCGGCGGTCGACGCGGTCATCACGGCGGTTGGCCTGGTGCCCGCGGCCACGGTGGGGACGTTGCTGGCCGCCCGTCGGCCGCGCAATCCGATCGGGTGGATGCTGCTGGCCCTGGTCTTCATGAACGTCCTCCCCACCACCCAGTACGTCATCCTGGACTACGGGATGCATCACGGGGCGCTGCCCCTGGGCTGGCTGGCGGTGGCGCTCAACGAATTCTGGCCGATCGCCCTGCTCCTCGTCACGCTGCTGCTGTGGCTCTTCCCCGACGGGAGGCTGCCAGAGGGCCGGTGGCACCGGCCCGCCAGGGTCGCCGCGGTTGGCTGGCTGCTGGTCGCCCTGGCGACGTCGAGCCGGGGAGTACTGGTCGTCGCCCGGCACGATGTCCGCATCCACGTCAACGGCGACCTGGCCAACCCACTGCCCACGGCGCTGCTTGTCCTCAGCGTCGTGGTGATCGTCGGGACCCTGGTCAGCTGGACGGCCTGGCTCGCGATCCAGGTACCGACCTACCGGCACGCCAACGGCGAGCACCGCGAGCAACTCAAGTGGCTCTACAGCGGCGCGGCCATCTTCGTGGCCGCGCTGATCATCAGCACGTTCATCGTCCCGCTCGCCATGGGAGAGGTCCCCGGCTGGGGCACCCAGCCGGTGGTGAACGCGCTGGCGTCGCTCGGCACGGCAGCCCTGCCCGTGTGCATAGGGGTGGCGGTACTGAAGTACCGGCTGTACGCGATCGACCGCATCATCAGCCGGGTCGTCTCCTACACGCTGATCACGGTGCTGCTCGGTGGCGTATTCACCGGCCTGATTCTGCTGGCCACCCGGGTACTGCCGGTCAAGGGCTCGGTGGCTGTGGCCGTGGCCACGCTGGTCATCGCGGCGTTGTTCAACCCGCTGCGCAAGCGGGTCCAGCATGCCGTCGACCGCCGGTTCAACCGGGCGCGCTACGACGCCGAGGCCATCGTGGCCGGGTTCACCGTGCGGCTGCGCCGGACCATCGATCTGGACACGATACGGGGCGATCTTGTCGGCGTCGTCCATGAGGCGTTCCAGCCCGCCCACGTGTCGGTGTGGTTCCCCGGCCCCGGGCTGCCGCCCGCCACAGTTTCAGCTCCTGCCCGTCCCGGCACCGACCAGCCTTACAGGTGAAGAGCCGGACGCGCGGGCTCTGGCAGCGTCGGGACGGCGGGCGCCACGCCCAGCACCTGCCGGAATACGGCCCAAGGCCGGCCCGGTTCGTGGCTAGGAATCATGCCAGGCACCTGTCCAGTCGCAGGGTGGCGCCTGCTACGAGTCGGAAAGGCGGAGGGAGCTGGTGGCGCCGACGGCCAAGGCCGCCCGGCCGCCGATCGGGAAGGTGGCGAGCGGGTTGGTGTGGCCGAAGTCGACGTTGCCAAGCACCGGCCGGCCAGCGAGGCGATCCTGGCGGGCGATGATCTGTTCCAGCAGGGAGCGGGTCACGCCGCTCGCGGCCTGGAAGCGGCCGATCACCAGGCCCTGCACGCCACTGGCGTCAGGCAGCTGCAGCAGGGAGGTCAGGTTCCGGGCGACCTCGTCGGCGTCGCTGCGGAAGTCGTCTTCGACCATGAGCAGCGCCCCGGCCAGGGCGGGCATGTACTCGGTACCCTGCAGCAGGTTAAGGGTGCACAGGTTCCCGCCGATGATGCGGCCGGCCGCCTGGCCGGGCCTCAGCGGCCACCAGCCCTGGCTGGGGTGGACGGTCCGGTCGTCCTGGTCGAGGAACCACAGATCGTCGGTCCAGGACCCGGCCGGGTGCAGCTCGATCGGCCCCTCGCCGAACAGGGCCTCCGCGAACCACCGCTGGGTCTGGTCGAAGTGATCGCGCATCCCGAAACTGGACCAGTGCGGCCCGGAGTAGGTGACCAGGCCGGACCGGGCGAGGATGGCGTTCTGCAGAGCGGTGATGTCGGAGTAGCCGCAGAAGATCTTGGGGTTGGCGGCGATGAGATCCCAGTCCAGATGGGGAAGCAGTTCGTTGCTGTTGAACCCGCCGATCACGGTGAGGATGCCGGCCACCTGCGGGTCCGTGAACGCCGCGTGCAGATCAGACACCCGTGAGGCCACCGACGAGGACTCGAAGTCGTCTCGCTCATCGACGTGGTCAGCGAAGGTCAGCCGCAGCCCCAGAGCGGCGAAGCGGGCATCGATCACCGCGCTGTGATCATGCTCGGCCACGAACGGGCGGCTGCGGGCTGGCGCCACCACCCGCAGGGTGTCGCCGCGGCGGAGCTTGCGGGGGACGGTCAGGCCTGGTGCGCTCACCCCCCCATTGTCCCGCCGGCCGGCTCCTGGCCCGGGCCGGCGTCCTGCCGGCACCGCGCAGGCCCACGGGCCGGCCCGGGTACCCGCGTGCCCCCGGTGCGGGCTGGATAGAGTGCCCAGGCGATGGACGGAGCCATTGAGGACCTGTTCGAACAGGCAGGCTGCACCGGTCAGCTGTGCGTGCAGTCGCTCGACGGGACTCAAGAGGTGGCTGTAGACGCGGACCGGCCGGTTGTCAGCGCCTCGGTCTTCAAGGTGCCGGTCGCGTTGGAGGCGGAGACGCAGTTCGCCCAGGGACGGCTCGATCCGCGGGAGCGGGTCACCTTGCCCGCCACGGATCGGACGCCCGGCCCGGTCGGCTTCTCCCTGTTTGAGGATGACGTCGAAGTCTCGCTCCGGGACCTGGTCGTGGCCATGCTCACGATCAGCGACAACGACGCGACCGACGCGCTGCTGCGCCGGGTTGGCATCGGCGCGGTGAACGCTGGCGCGGTGCGCCTCGGCCTGGCCGGCACGGTGGTCGCCGCCGAGTTGCGCACGATCGTCAACTCGGTCGGGCACGACGCGGGATTCAGGGACTGGGACGCGATGTGGGAGTGGGTGGCGCAGCCGCACTCCCAGGACGACGAAGACCAGCTGGTCCGCCGCGTGACGGCGGCCAGCGCCTTGATCCCATCCCGCACGACCAGGACCACGCCCAGGGACATGGCCACCCTGCTGCGCCTGATCTGGTCCGGCCAGGCCGGGCCACCACCGGCCTGCCAGCGTGTCCGCCAGCTCATGGGCCAGCAGCTGGCCAGGCACCGCCTGGCCGCCGCCTTCCCGCCGCCCGCGCGCGTCGCCGCCAAGACCGGCAGTCTCGTCGGTGTCGTCCGCAATGAGGTCGGCGTTATCGAGTACCCGGATGGCCGCGGATACGCCGCCGCCGTCTTCGCGCAGGCCCGCCAGCCCTGGCAGAACGACGCGGCCATCAACGCAGCCATCGGGGCGGCGGCCGCCGCCGCCGTCAGCCTGCTCTCGTCCTAGGGGGTACGGTAAGACGCTGGCGGCAGCCGGCCCGAGGTGACGTGCGTTACTCCTCGCTCCCGAAGTTGCGACGGAGCGTTTCCCCGTTGGGAGACCCGCCCAGGGCGGCCGAGATCCGGTCCCACGACCAGTCCGCGGCGCGGGCCTCCCGGACCGCGACCCTGATCGCGTTCTGGGCGGCGCGGCGTGCGTCCAGCGCGTTCTCCATGAGCTCTTCGATCGCCGTAGTCATGCCACAGATTATGGCATGAAAAGTGGCACAATTCAAGCAGCCAGGCCGGGTGCCTAGACTCACCACTCATGACGGACGTGGATGAGCAGGGCCGCCCGGAACCTCCGTTCGCGGGCGACGAGGCCGCCACCTTGCTGGGGTTCCTGGAGTTTCAGCGCGCGACCCTGGCGTGGAAGTGCCAGGGGCTGGACGCCGCGGGCCTGGGGGCGACGGTCGGCGTCTCAGCGATGACCCTGGGCGGGATGATCAAGCACCTGGCCCTGGTCGAGGACTCGTGGTTCTCCGAGTGGCTGCTCGGGCGGGACCAGGGGCCCCCGTGGGACGCGGTGGACTGGGATGCCGACCGCGACTGGGACTGGCACTCGGCGGCCGGGGACACCCCCGAGCAGCTTCTGGCCCTGTGGCAGGACGCGGTCGCCCGCTCCCGCGCCGCGGCCACCGAGGCGCTGGCCGACGGCGGCATGGGGCGGCTGGCCCGGCGCACCTGGCCCGACGGCCGGGCGCCCAGCATGCGATGGATCGTGTGCCACATGATCGAGGAGTACGCGCGGCACAACGGCCACGCCGATCTCATCCGGGAGTCGATAGACGGGCTCACCGGGGAGTAGCTGCCGGCCGGACAACCACGCCGGGCTTGACCATGCCCTTGGGGGAAGGGGAATCATCGGCGGCGTGACACCGGACCCCACGCGCCAGTTGCTCACCATCGGCGATTTCGCCCACCAGACCCGGCTGACGGCGAAGGCGCTACGGATCTATGACGAGATCGGCCTGCTCCGGCCGGCCGACGTCGATCCGTCCAGCGGGCATCGCCGCTACCGGGCCGGTCAAGTCCGCCGCGCGCGGCTCATCGGCATGTTGCGCGGCGCGGACATGAGCCTGGCCGAGATCGGTCTGCTCCTCGCCGATCTCGACCGGGACCGCGAGCTGGCCACTGCGCGCCTCGAGCGGCACCTGATCGAGCTGGAAGCCCGCCACACCGGCCGCAGGCTCCTGATCCGTCACATCCACGCCATCCTCAGGGAGGAAGACCAGCCGATGTTTCCCATCCAGACCCGCCACGTACCGGCCCAGCGAGTGATGTCGATCCAGCGCCGGCTGCGGGCGCCAGAGACCGACGCCTTCATCGAGGAGGTCAAGCCGGCGTTCGCCGGCCACCTGGGCGGCGCGGCGCCGACCGGGCCCTTCACCTTGATCTTCCACGGCGTGGTCGATCACGAGAGCGACGGGCCCCTGGAGGCGACACTGGGCTGTCCCGACGACGTGCCGGTCACCGATCTGATCGGCATTCGCACCGAGCCAGCCCACGACGAGGCCTTTACCACGATCACCAAGGCTCAATGGGCCTATCCGGCGATCCTCGCCGCCTACGACGCGGTCGCCTGTTCACCCGAGGTAGCTGCCCGCCCGCGCAGCCGGCTGTCGTGCCGCGAGGTTTACGTGGCTGAACCGGAGGCGATCGGTGACGACGAACTGATCTGCGACGTCGCGTACCCGCTCGGCTAAAGCCGCACGCCGGCGCGATTCACCGCGCCGGGGGCGGACGGCGTGCGGGAGTGGCGGGCGGGCCCCCGGCGGCCGGCCGCAGGAAGGTCCGCATCACCGTCACGTCGATGCCTTCGTAGCGGCCCACGTGGATGGCCTGCCAGGCGTGGCGTTCGTAGAGGGCCTGCGCCCCCGAGCCGCGCTCGGTGTACAGGTACAGGGCCTGGTGGCCCAGGGATGCCGCCCATGCCTCGCACCGCCGTACCAGCAGGCCCCCGACGCCCCGGCGGCGGGCCGGGGGGATCACGTACAGGCCCTTGATCCACGGGGCCAGGCCCGCCGCGGGCTCAAACCCCGGCATGTCCTGCCCGACCAGGCACACCACCCCGGCCGGCGAGCCATCCACCAGCGCGATCAGCGTCCCGGGTATCTGGTCGGCCCCGGCCTGGCCGGCCAGGCCAGCCGTCCACGCCTCGAGCGAACCGCCCGGGTCGGTGTGCCCCCACTCGCGGAAGTGCCATTCCGCCGCCACCGGCACGGCATCGGGGTGATGGCTCAACGGCTCGATGACCACGTCCACGCGCTGGTCCTACCGCCTCACGCCCGGAAATGGCAAGGCATATAGCGGCGGCAGTGCGGCGCCCGTCAGTGCGCCGCCCAGATCCCGCCGTCCACCGGTATGACGGCGCCGGTCACGTAGGCTCCGGCCCGGCTGCTCAGGAACACCGCGACACCGGCCATGTCATCCGGGCGGCCGATCCGCCCGAGCGGGGCGGCGGCGGCGATCTCCTCGCCGAACTCGGCCAGGGTCGCGGCCATCATCTTCGACTCGAACGGGCCCGGTGCCACCGCGTTGACGGTGATGTGCCGGGGCCCGAGTTCGCGGGCGAGCACCCGGGTGAGCTGGTGCAGGCCGGCCTTGCTCGCCGAGTAGGAGTAGGTCGGGAACTCCGGCACCCGGAGCCCGTCGATGCTGCCGATGTTGATCACCCGGGCGGGGTCGTCGGCGGTTCCGGCCGCCTGGAGCAGCGGCAGGAACGCCCGGGTCAGGTAGAACGGCGCCTTGAGGTTGAGGTCGAGCGCCCGGTCCCAGGCCGAGGCGGGGAACTCCTCCAGCGGGGCGCCCCAGGTGGCGCCGGCGTTGTTGACCAGGACGTGGACGCGTTCCTCGGCGCCGCCGACCTCGGCGGCCAGCCGCGCGCATTCCTCCTCGCGGGCCAGGTCGGCCGGCACCGACACCACCCGGCCGTGCGCGGAGAGCTCCCTGACCGCGGCGTCCCCGGCCTCGGGCTTGCGCGAGCTGACGTAGACCGA
>Ga0187765_10000790_pt1 | contig 11850 bp, 9 predicted proteins | sample 0216_QUI02_MP05__3_FD_133018 | JGI IMG/M metagenome (GOLD analysis project Ga0187765, IMG submission 133018) | Tropical peat soil microbial communities from peatlands in Department of Meta, Colombia - 0216_QUI02_MP05_10_MG | ecosystem: Environmental > Terrestrial > Soil > Wetlands > Peat ...
AGCATCATGCACTCTTCCTGCCGCAAGTTTGGACACAGCTCGACGATCCACAAGCGTTCCTCGCCCACCTAAAGGCGAAAGCGGGTCTGGCGGAAGAGTATTGGTCGCCCGCCTTGACATTCGAGCGGTTCACGAGTCACTCGATCGCAGAGTCTCAATTCGCACCCGACTGAACGGCAAACCTTTACAACCTCCCCACTTGTCAGCAAAGTGCGTCCTGAAAAAAACCAGTGAAGGTTGTCATGCACGAACCGAAGACCTTGCTTCAGATGGCCGGCGCCTCGACACAGCCGAGCCGGATTGACGATTCGGCCCTCGTCCTGATCGATTGCCAACGCGAATACGTGGACGGGAAGCTCGCCCTCCCCGGCGTCAAGCCGGCACTCGAGGAAGCAGGGCGCATACTCTCCCTCGCGCGCGTCGGCGGCGCGCCGATAATCCACATCGTGCATCACGCCGCGGCCGGCGGGGGCGCCTTCGATCCGACGACATCGTTTGTCGATATTGCGGAGCCGGTGCAACCGCGCAAGGGTGAGGCGATCATCGTCAAAAACAAGCCGAACTCCTTTGCGGGAACCGATCTCGATGCCCGTCTCAAGGCGCTCGGCAAGAAAGAGCTTATCGTCGTCGGATTCATGACCCATATGTGTGTCAGCTCCACGGTGCGTGCGGCACTCGACTTTGGCTATCGCTGCACGGTCGTGGCGAATGCGGCGGCAACACGCGACCTGCCAGACGGCCACGGTGGTGTCGTCGATGCCGATTCGCTTCACCGCATGGAGCTTGCGGCTCTTGCCGACCGCTTTGCCGTGGTCGTCGACGACGTCAAGGCTTGGGCCGGCTGACGGCACACTCCCACAGAGCGTTGTGCCTGTTCTTCGTGTGAGGTGGCGAGCCCCCTCCGAGCCGATGGCGAGAGGAAATTCCGATGGGAATGTTTGGCGTGGGACAGTCCGTTCGCCGGATCGAGGATCGGCGGCTCCTGACCGGCCTTGGCCGTTATACCGACGATATTGCATTGCCCCGGCAGGCATTCGGGTATGTGGTGCGCTCGCCCCACGCCCATGCCCGTATCGCGAGACTCGATCCACGGTCGGCGCGCGAAGCGGAGGGAGTCCTTGCCGTCCTGACGGCTAAAGAGGTGATCGCTGAGAATCTCGGCACCCTGCCCTGCGCCGTCGCCCTTCGGAGTAAGGACGGCTCTCCCCTCGTAACGCCGGTTCGCCAGCTTCTTCAGGGGGAGCGGGCGCGCTTTGTGGGCGATCCGGTCGCCTTCATCGTCGCGGAAACTCTTCAGCAAGCGCGCGATGCGGCGGAATTATTCGAGGTCGAGTACGAAGACCTCCCTTCGATTTCGTCGACCAAAGGAGCCCTCGCCCCGCAGACGCCGCGCGTTTGGGAGAATGCGCCCGACAATGTGTGCTTCGACTGGACGTTGGGCGACAAGGTGAAAACGGATGAAGCGTTTGCAATGGCCAAGCGCATCATCCGGCTGGAATTCATCAACAATCGCATCGTGCCTAACTCGATGGAGACACGAAGTGCGATCGGCGATTACGATCCGGCCACCGGCAAATCGACCCTCTATACCTCGAGCCAAGGGACCCACGCGCTGCAAGCGGTCTTTTCGTCCATGCTCGGCATACCCAAGGAAAAACTTCGCGTCGTGACGCCGGACGTGGGTGGGGGATTCGGTATGAAGTTCTTTCCCTACCCCGAGCAGGCCCTCGTCCTGTGGGCGGCGAAGCGCCTAAAGCGCGCCGTACGCTGGACGAGCGAGCGGAGCGAGGCGTTTTTGGCCGACAGCCATGGGCGGGACAACGTGACGCTCGCCGAAATTGCAGTTGACGAGAGCGGCCGGTTCCTCGCATTACGCGTTTCGACCATCGCGAATTTGGGCGCCTACCTCTCCTATTTCGGCCCGTACATCCCGACCGTCGCGGGCGCCAACATGGTCCCAGGCGTCTACGACTTTAAGAGCGTGTTCGTCGAGGTAAAGGGCGTCTTCACCAACACGACACCGACCGACGCCTATCGAGGGGCCGGCCGGCCGGAAGCCGCATATCTTATCGAGCGCATTGTCGACTACGCAGCGCGCGAACTTGGCGTATCGCCCTACGAGATTCGGCGGCGCAATTTCGTAAAGCCGACCGCTATGCCTTACATCACCGCGACCGGAAACATCTACGACACCGGCGATTTCGCGCGTGCTTTGGCGGAGGCGTTGAAACAGGCCGATTGGGATGGATGCCCCTCACGCAAGACGGCCTCCCGCAAATCCGGCAAGCTTCGCGGGATCGGACTCGCATATTATATCGAGCGATGCGGCGCCGGGTTTGACGACCGCGCTCTCGTTCGGTTCGAGCCGAATGGTGACGTGAGCCTCTACGTGGGCTCAATTTCGAATGGCCAGGGCCACGAGACCGCATTTTCGCAGCTCGCCGCCGATCGATTTGGCATCGATATCGCGCGTGTCAAGGTGATCCAAGGCGACACCGATGCGGTCGAGTACGGCAACGGCACAGGCGGCTCGCGCGCGTTGGCCGTGCAGGGTTCGGCTGTAGTCTTAGCCGCGGACAAAGTGCTGGCGAAAGCCAAGGACATCGCAGCGCATTTACTGGAAGCGAACTCGCTCGACCTCGCGTTCAGCGAAGGAGTCTTCTCGATCGCCGGAACGGATCGGCACATTTCCTTCGACGACGTCCTCAAGGCCGCGTTCGACCCCGCCAAGCGACCCCCGGGCATGCCGCCAGGCCTCGAGGACAAGGTTCAATTTTTGCCCGCGGCGCCCACTTACCCCAATGGCTGCCACATATGCGAGGTCGAGATCGACGAAGCGACCGGCGCTACTGAAGTCGTGCGCTACACCATCGTGGACGATTTCGGCGTCATCTTGAATCCCCTGATGCTCGAAGGCCAGATTCACGGCGGCGTCGCACAAGGCATCGGCCAGGCGCTACTCGAGCATACCGTTTACGACGAGGCATCGGGTCAGCTCCTCGCAGGTTCGTTCATGGATTACAATATGCCGAGAGCCGACAACATCCCGATGATCGATTTTCTTACCAAAAATATTCCGACGACGGCCAATCCCCTCGGGGTCAAGGGTGCCGGCGAAGCGGGTGCGATCGGGGCTCCGCCTGCGGTGATCAACGCCGTCGTCGACGCACTCGCTGAATTCGGCGTGCGTCATGTCGATATGCCCGCAACGGCCGAGCGTCTCTGGGCGCTTATCCACGGCGCGCATCGATCAAGGGCAGCCTGACTTGGCCGGCTCGGTCAAGGTTCTTCTCGAAGACGTCGTACGCCTCGCCGAAGCTGCGGGTGCGCGCATCAACGAGATTTATCGCACCGCATTCGCCATCGAGCGCAAATCCGACGCTAGCCCCGTAACGGCGGCCGATCGTGAAGCGGAGGCAATCATCGCCGAAGGACTTGCAGCACTTTCGCCGGGAGTGCCGATCGTCGCGGAGGAGGCGGCGGCAGACGGCAGGTGCCCCGCGCTCGCCGACCGCTTCTGGCTGGTCGACCCGCTCGACGGCACCAAGGAGTTCATCAATCGCATCGGCGATTTCACGGTCAACATCGCACTCATCGAGGAGGGCATGCCGGTGCTCGGCGTTGTGCATGTCCCCGTCTCCGGCGAGAGCTTCGCTGCGGCCGGTCCGGGCACTGCGACGCGGCGCAAAAAAGGTGGTGACGCGACGCCGATCGGTGCGCGTGCGCCGGCCGGCGACGGTCTCGTCATCCTCACGAGCCGCTTCCATGCCGATCACGCCAAACTCGACGCATTCCTCGAAGAATGGCTAGCTATGCAAGGGCGGAAAGTGAAGGAACGCAAAGTCGCGGGAAGTGCCCTGAAATTCTGTTTGATCGCGGCGGGAGAAGCGGACCTTTATCCGCGCTTGGGGCCGACGATGGAGTGGGACACGGCCGCGGGCAATGCGCTCGTGCTTGCGGCCGGCGGTAGCGTCGATACGCTCGATGGCATTCCTCTGCGCTACGGCAAGCCGGATTTCCTCAATCCGGGATTCGTCGCGCGTGGGCGATGACGCCCTTGTCGTTTCGCGTGCGGAAAGTCCGCGCGTGTCCTTGATTTTCATATCGCGCAGGCGCACAGTTTCAGTGTGCTGGAGCTTTTAGAAAAGCGATCAGCCTAATCGAACGGTCGGCTTGCGCCGGTCGCGATGGAACCGCCGCATACCCTTTGCGGCGATTGTGGTGAGGTCACAACCGCGGGTGGCCAATAGCCGCAGGAATCGGAAAGAGCCGTCCTTTAGGACGGCTCTTTCGCTTGAAGCGGCCAGCTCACACACGCCCGTAGTCGGTTGACGCCAAATGCGCCCTCCCACTAGGTTGCGTGCGGACGCCGACATTCGCGAGGCCGCACGGCAATGGCCGAATGCAAAGAATTCTTGCCTGAGCTTCTACCCCCGACCGACGCGAACCTCGCCGAAGCCGCTCGCCGGCTGCGCCGGGGCCGGCTTGTCGCCTTCCCCACTGAGACTGTCTACGGCCTCGGCGCCGACGCCCGAAGCGACGGGGCGGTTGCGGCGATTTTCGAGGCCAAGGACAGGCCGCGCTTCAATCCGCTCATCGTCCATTGGCGCGATACGAGCGCTGCGGCGACAGCTGTCAGGTTCGATGCGCGCGCCAAACTTGCGGCAGCACGCTTCTGGCCCGGTCCCCTGACCCTTGTTCTACCGCGAGCGAACGGGACCCAGGTGTCCCTCCTGTGCAGCGCTGGCCTCGACAGCCTCGCGGTGCGGGTACCGGCGCACCCGATTGCTCAACGCCTGCTTGCCATGTTCGACGGCCCGATCGCCGCACCGAGCGCCAATCGTTCCGGCGCTGTCAGCCCGACGACGGCCGCCCACGTCGTCCAATCGCTCGGCGGCCGGGTTGACCTTGTGATCGATGGCGGTTCCTGCGCTGTGGGCATTGAATCGACCGTCGTCGACTTGACCACGTCGCCGGCCACACTGCTGCGTCCCGGCGGCGTCGAACTCGAAGCGCTCGAAGCCGTACTCGGACCGCTCGCGTTGCCTGATGCGCCAGGCGCGCGGCCCCGATCGCCGGGCCAGCTCGAGAGCCATTATGCGCCGCACCTGCCCTTGCGCCTCGACATTGTCGGCAATCCGCAGCCGGGGGAAGCGCTTCTTGCCTTTGGCAAGCCTCCGGCGGAGGCTTTCGCAGCGACGCTCAACCTCTCGCCCGCCGGCGACGTCAGGGAGGCTGCAGCGAACCTCTTCGCAATGCTGCGAGAATTGGACACGCCACGCTTTCGGGCTATCGCTGTGATGCCAATTCCCGAACAAGGTCTGGGCCGGGCGATCAACGACCGCCTTCGCCGTGCTGCGGCCCCGAGACGTTGAATTTTCGCGACGAATCTGGAGACGACCGCTCCATCGACGAAGTGCAGCCGCTCGTGTGGGAAATCCGAAATTCGCCGAAACTGTGTGCGGGACCGTGAGCGAATTTCGATTTCAAAGCCACGCGAGCAATATATCGATTCGACCGTGGTCTTCGGATTTGAAGCTCCTAATCGTGGCCGCCATCAAAATCCTAGGAACTTCAAATTCACCACACTAGGCTATCTGCCTCGCTTCGGATAATCGCTTCGGCGAGGAGGATCGCGTGACGGCGGTGGGCAAGCTTGTCCCAACGGACGCATTGGACGAAATAAAGGCGGCGGTCGGCCCAAAGGGCTGGATCGACGATGCCGCCGAAATGGCGCCCTATCTGGTCGATGAGCGACGCATCTATCATGGACAGAGCCCCCTCGTGGTGCGGCCCGCATCGTGCGACGAAGTTGCAGGGGTGCTGCGCGTCTGCCATCGCCGCCGCATTCCCGTCGTACCCCAAGGCGGGAATACGGGCATGGTCGGCGGCGCCACGCCCCATGAGCGCGGTGGCGAAATAGTCCTCTCCCTCGCGCGCCTCAACCGCATACGCGAGATCGATCCGCTCAATTACACGATGACTGCCGAGGCTGGCTGCATCCTCGCAAATCTACAGAAAGCGGCCGAGGCGGCCGATCGTCTTTTTCCTCTCAGCCTGGGTGCCGAAGGAAGCTGCACGATCGGCGGCAATATCTCGACCAATGCGGGCGGGGTTGCGGTCCTGCGCTACGGCAACGCACGGGAACTCGTGCTCGGGCTCGAAGCAGTACTTCCGGACGGGCGCATCTGGAACGGGCTTACCGCCCTTCGCAAGGACAATACCGGCTACGATCTGAAGCAGCTTTTCATCGGCGGCGAAGGGACCCTCGGCGTCGTCACGGCGGCCGTGCTCAAGCTTTTCCCCCGTCCCCGCGAAGTGGTGACAACCTTCGTCGCAGTGCCCACGCTGCAAGCCTCGATCGAGTTCCTGGCACAGGCGCGGGAGGGATCGGGCGACCAGCTCTCAGCTTTCGAGTTGATGCCGCGGTTTGGCCTCGAACTCGACATGCAGCATCTGCCGGGTGTGAGCGATCCGCTCCAAAAGCCTTACGAGCACTATGTTCTGCTCGAATTCAGCACGCCCGATTCAGCGGCCAATCTCAAGGGCCGGGTCGAAACTCTCTTTGAGCGCGCATTCGAGAAAGGCGTCGTGCTCGACGCGACCATAGCCGCGAGTGCTGCACAGGCGAAGGCGCTCTGGCGCATCCGCGAGGGCATTCCCGAGGCGCAAAAGGCGGATCTCGGCGGAATCAAGCACGACGTTTCCGTGCCCGTGTCGCGAATCGCGGAGTTCATCGCTGCGGCGAAAGCCGCTTGCGAGGAATATGAACCGGCGGTCCGGGTGCTTGCATTCGGACACGTGGGCGACGGCAACGTGCACTTCAATCTGTGCCGTCCGCCGGGCGCCGATCCGGCGGCGTTTCAGGGGCGGTCGGAGGCTTTCAACAGGATCGTGTACGACATCGTGGCACGCATGGGGGGAAGCATAAGTGCCGAGCACGGGATAGGCCGCCTCAAGCGCGAGGAGCTTGCGCATTACACGGCGACGATCGAGCTCGACGCGATGCGCGCCATCAAAAGGGCGCTCGACCCGCAAAATATCATGAATCCGGGGAAGATCGTCTGACGCGCACACGGCACCCGATTTCCGACGAGGGGGTCCTCGATGTACACGGCACCAACCCAGGAGATGCGCTTCGCCCTCGATCTCGCCGGGCTTGCAAAGGTTTCGAAATTGCCCGGCTACGAGGAAGCGACCCCCGACCTTGTCGATGCCGTGCTTGACGAGGCGGGCAAGCTCGCCTCCGACGTGCTCGAGCCCCTCAACCACACGGGCGACAAGGAAGGTTCGCGGCTCGAAAACGGCGTTGTTTACACGCCCAAGGGTTTCAAGGAAGCATACCGCGCTTTTATCGACGGCGGGTGGAACAGCGTGCCATTCGACCCGGCGCACGGCGGACAGGGTCTGCCCACGCTCATCCACACCGCACTTGGCGAACTTTGGAGCGCCGCGAACTTTTCCTTTGCCCTCTGCCCGCTTCTCACCTTCGGCGCCGTCGAGGCGATCGCCGTCCACGGATCGGCGCAACAGAAAGCACTCTATCTGCCAAAGATGATCTCGGGCGAATGGACCGGGACCATGAACCTGACCGAGCCGCAAGCTGGCTCGGATCTCGCACTCATCAAAACCCGCGCAGTGCGCGATGGCGAGCATTACCGAATCACCGGCCAGAAGATCTTCATCACCTATGGCGATCACGACTGGACCGACAATATTATCCACCTCGTGCTGGCACGGCTTCCCGATGCGCCCGCGGGTACACGCGGCATTTCCCTCTTCATCGTGCCCAAGATGCTGGTCAATCCCGACGGCTCGCTCAGCACGCGCAACGACCTGCGCTGCGTTTCGCTCGAGCACAAGCTCGGGATCAAGGCAAGCCCAACCGCCGTCATGGCTTACGGCGACAGCGGCGGCGCCATAGGATATCTCGTGGGCGAGGAAAACCGCGGTCTCGGCTACATGTTCACGATGATGAACCACGCGCGGCTCGGCGTCGGCCTCGAAGGCGTGTCGATCGCCGAGCGCGCCTATCAACAGGCGCGCGAATACGCGAAGCAGCGGGTGCAAAGTCGCGATATCGCGGGCGATGACCCTCATCCGGTCACGATCATTCATCATCCCGACGTGCGCCGCATGCTGCTCACCATGCGCTCCCAGACCGAAGCGGCGCGCGCGCTCAATTATTTTACGGCCGCCCACCTCGATATCGCCAAGCGCCATCCGGAAGCGGCCGAGCGCGAGGCAACCCAGCACCTTGTCGATCTCCTTGTCCCGGTTTGCAAAGCATGGTCGACCGACCTTGGCGTCGAGGTCGCCTCCCTCGGCATCCAGGTCCATGGCGGCATGGGCTATATCGAGGAGACGGGTGCTGCCCAGTATTTTCGGGACGCAAGGATCGCGCCCATCTACGAGGGGACCAACGGCATCCAGGCGAACGACCTGATCGGCCGCAAGCTGGGACGCGATGGCGGCGAGTCGGCACGCCGTTTCCTTGCCCGCATGCGGGCAATCGATAAGGACCTGAACGCTGCCGAAAGCGCCGATCTCTCGGCACTTGCCGCTCCTATGCGTCAAGGACTCGACGCCCTCGACGGGGCGACTGCGTGGATGGTCGGCATGCTCGGCAAGGACATGCGCCACGCTGCGGCGGGCGCGGTCGATTACTTGCGGCTCTTCGGTACGGTCGCGGGAGGATGGTCGATGGCATGTGCTGCGATCGAGGCGGCGAAACGGCTGCGCCAAGGCGACGAGAACGCGTCATTCCTCAAGGCGAAACTCCTCTCGGCACGATTTTACGCCGACACGGTGTTGGCGCGCGCGCCCGCCTTGCTCCATCCGATCGCGCATGCGGGCGACACCACCATGGCATTCGCGGAGGATCAGTTTTAGAGGCTTGAGAGGCCGGAAAAATCCTCAAGTTGTGACGGCCGTCACAGGCGACCGGCTTATTGCGGTGCATGATAAGCCCGCTTCCACAGAGGCGCCCACTCTGTGAACCTTTAGGGCGGAGATCGGTTTTCCGGTTTCCGCCCGTTTCTTTTGTGCCTTGGCCTATCGCAGGCACCATTTTGCGGCTGCCATCGCCGTCTCCCGCGCCGTGTCTGACGATAATATGATTATTGTCATTTATTTTTGAATATCGTATGATAATCATCATATATAGGAGATGTTATTGCCAAAAAGCCCCGAGCGAAAGGCCGAAACCCGCCGACGGATACTTGAGGCCGCGTGTCGGTTACTCGGGAGAGAGGGCTTGGAAGGGGCTGGGATCGCCGAGATCATGGCCGACGCGGGGCTTACCCATGGCGGCTTCTACGCGCATTTCCGAGACAAGGACGCTCTCGTGGCGGAAGTTATCGAGACGGCCATGGCGGACGTGCGTGAGCGATGGCTTGCCGGGCTTGAGGCCCATTCGCCGGCTGACGCTTATCGTCGCCTCGTCGGGCGTTACATTTCCCCGACCCATCGGGACATGCCGGCGCGCGGCTGCCCGATGCCGGCTCTTGGGAGCGAGACTGCACGGCACGATGATGAAGTGCGGGAGGCCTTCGAGAGGGCCCTGATCGGCACCCTCGGCGCCCTGGAAGTCCTAATTCCGGCGACGGGACGACTTAGCCCGCGCGAGCGTGCGATGGCAACGATCGCTCTTGCGGTCGGCGGCCTCATGATTTCGCGCATGGTATCGGACGAGGAATTTTCCGATGCCATCCTTCTTGCCTGCCGACGGGCCGCCGTCGCGGGCCTATCCCCCAGTCAGGCTTCTCGCTAAGCTTCGGGGTCCCACCGTCACTCGAAGGATGCGATCATGCCCGCGACGGTTCCGAACGCCAAAAATCGCCAGATCCTGCTGATGAACCGCCCGAAAGGCGAGCCCTCGGAGAGCGACTTCAAGCTCGTCGAGGCCCCCGTCCCTGCACCCAGTGACGGCGAGGTTCTGGTGCAAGCGCTTTACCTATCGCTCGACCCCTACATGCGCGGCAGGATGAGCGACCGAGCTTCCTACGCAAAGCCCGTCGAACTCGGCGAGGTCATGACCGGCGGTGTGGTCGGCCGCGTCATCGCCTCCCAAAATGCCAAGTTCCACGAGGGCGATATCGTCGAAGGAATCCTGGGCTGGCAAACCTATGCGATTTCGGAGGGCAAGGGCCTGCGCAAGATCGACCCCACCCTTGCCCCGATTTCGACCGCCATCGGCGTCCTCGGCATGCCGGGTCTTACCGCGTATTTCGCACTCCTCGACCTCGGCAAGCCCAAGGCGGGTGAAACGGTCGTCGTCTCGGCGGCCTCGGGCGCGGTCGGCGGAATCGTCGGCCAGATCGCAAAGCTCAAGGGCTGCCGCACCGTCGGTACGGTCGGGTCCCAGGCGAAGGCGGATTATTGCAAGACGGAGCTCGGTTTCGACGCGTGCGTGAATTATCGCGCGAGCAAGAACCTGGCCGCCGATCTCAGTGGCGCATGCCCGGACGGCGTCGACGTGTATTTCGACAATGTCGGAGGCAGCGTCACCGACAATGTCTTCCCCCTCCTCAATTTCAGGGCGCGCATCATCATTTGCGGCCAAATATCTCAGTACAATCTCGAGAAACCCGAACTCGGACCGCGCCTTCTCTGGCACCTTGTTCGCGCCCGCGCGCGCGTCGAGGGCTTCCTCGTCCTCGATTATGCGGAGCGATACAAGGAAGGCCTTGGAGAGCTGGCTCGGTGGGTCAAGGAAGGCGAGATCAAATACCGCGAAGACATCACGTCGGGCATCGAGAACGCGCCGCGCAAGCTGATCGGGTTGTTGAAGGGCGAGAATTTCGGAAAGGCGCTTATTAAAGTGGCGGACTGAGGTTGCCTCGGTGAATGCCGTCGCAATTTCCGCAGCAGATTCCCACGAGCGCCGGCGCGTCGCGGCCGGCGATGGGGAGATCGCATATATCGACCAGGGGGCCGGCGACGCCATCGTCTTCCTTCACGGCAATCCGACATCGTCCTATCTCTGGCGCAATGTCATTCCCCATGTGAGCGACCTCGGCCGCACGCTCGCCCCCGACCTCATCGGCATGGGCCGCTCCGGCAAATCCCCGGCGGGCAATTATCGATTCGTCGATCACGCGCGTTATCTCGATGCATGGTTCGAGGCGGTCGAACCGGGCCGGCGCATCGTTGTCGTGGGGCACGATTGGGGTGGCGCGCTCGGCTTTCATTGGGCCCAACGGCACGCGGAGCGCGTTCAGGCGATCGTCTACATGGAAACGATCGTCCGCCCGCTCATCTGGGCGGAGTGGCCGGAGAGGGCCCGGAGCATCTTCCAGGCAATGCGCTCGCCCGTCGGAGAAGATCTCGTGCTGCAAAAGAATATCTTCGTCGAGCGCATCCTTCCTGGAAGCATCCTCCGCCCGCTCTCCGCCGAGGAAATGGAGCATTATCGCGCACCATTCCGGGTGGGCGGCGAGAGCAGACGGCCAACGCTCACGTGGCCGCGCCAAATCCCGATCGACGGCGTTCCTCCCGACGTCGCGGCGATTGTCGCTGAATACGCCAAATGGCTCAGCGAGAGCCCGATCGCAAAGCTCTTCATCAATGCCGAGCCCGGTTCGATCCTCGTGGGCCCGCAGCGGGAATTTTGCCGACGATTTCCAAACCAGGAGGAAATCACCGTCAGAGGCAACCATTTCATCCAGGAGGACAGCCCACACGAAATCGGCGAAGCGATAGCAAGCTTCGTGCGAGGATTACGCGGCGCATAGAACTGGCGCCGGGAAGGGGGAAAAATGCCCGATACCGTGCTCTCGGCCCGTCAGGGACCGATCGTCGCCGTCACCTTGAATCGCCCGAAATCCCTCAACGCGCTCGACGGCGAGA
>Ga0187765_10000791_pt1 | contig 11840 bp, 9 predicted proteins | sample 0216_QUI02_MP05__3_FD_133018 | JGI IMG/M metagenome (GOLD analysis project Ga0187765, IMG submission 133018) | Tropical peat soil microbial communities from peatlands in Department of Meta, Colombia - 0216_QUI02_MP05_10_MG | ecosystem: Environmental > Terrestrial > Soil > Wetlands > Peat ...
CCGGGGAAGCGGCGAGCGCTGGGCGTCGGCTAGCGCCGCACCCGGCGACGTTGCTCCGCCAGCGGGTGCGGTATCGCAACCGCCCTGGCGAGGCGAGAAAAGAGCGCCGCGGGCCGCCGCTCGTCGGCGGATGTCCGAGATTCGGGCTTCCGCGCGACGCGCCGCTCAGGCATTCCGGTCGGCATGCTGGACCCCGCCGCCCGGATGCACCTGCTCGAGCTCGTCGCGCTCTCGCCGCTGTTCGCCTTCCTGCCGCTCGTCCTCGTGACGATCTTCGCGCCGCTCCGGCGCTGAGCGCCTGCGCCGCCGGCCGCGCGTCTACTTGCCCGCCTTCACCAGCGCCTGGCTGTCGAACATCGACGCGTCGAGCGGGACCTTGTAGTCGGCCGGGTTCGCCGGGTTGCGATCGAAGCGCACGGCGGTCGCGCGATCGAGCTTGACGTTCTCCGCCACCTGGTAGGCGCTGCGTCCCGCCACGTGGCCGGTCTTGCCGCCGTCGGGGCTCCAGTAGACGCCGTTCTGCACCTGGTAGGAGGCCAGCAGCTCGTTCTTCCAGCTGTACTTCGAGCTGTACGAGCCGCGCATCGTCTTCTCATCGAAGCGCAGGATGATCTTGCCGTAGAGGTAGTAGCGATCCTTGGGCACCGCCTCGATCACCCAGTAGCGACCCTTGACGAAGCGTGACTCCATCGGCGCCCACGGCGCTCCCGGCGTGCCGGGCTTGTCGTAGGCGAACCACGGCTTGTCGTCCCACACGAAGCGATAGCCGCCGCCCTTGACGGGCTTGATCTGGGTCTCGCCCTCGAGCGCGCCGCGGTCGACGAGCCCGTACATGTCCTGCTCACCGAGCAGCTTGAAGTCCCAGTCCTCGGGCTTGGCGTCGAAGTACTGGCCGTCGTCCGCCGCCAGGTCCGAGCCCAGCACGCCGTCGGAGCGGTTGGTGGGCGAGGTCTGGCGGACGCGGCGCAGGGCCGGCACGTACGCCCAGTTCGCGTCGTGCTTCTTCGCGTCGAGAAAGCGCCAGGAGAGGGTCGCGGTGCCGTTCACGTCGGCCGGCTCGACCACGGTGCCGAGGTTCTGGATCAGGAGGTTGAGCGGGTTCGGGATCTGCCGCGCCTCCTTCCAGCCCTGGTAGTAGAGGAAGTACGCGTCGACGATGAAGTTGCGCTCGAGGCCGACGCCGCGCGACAGCCAGCCGAGCTGGCTGTAGAAATGCCCGTTGCCGTCGAACCAGCGGTTGTAGAAGTAGTTCCAGACGACCTTGCGCGCCGCCTCCGGGTCCTTGGGGTCGATGTCGGGAAAGGGTGCGCCGTAGATGAAGCCCGCGGGCTTTCCGTCCGACACGTTGACGATGTTGCCCTCGGGCCCGATTGTGTACTTGCCGCGATTCGCCGCCGTCGCGTCACGGAAGTCGGTCGGCCAGTCGAGCGACTTGTACTTGCCGGTGGAGAGGTCCGCGAGCGGCGTCCGGTAGTCGCCGTTCCTGTAGTGGTTGGTGATCTCGTCGGGGAGGAAGGGCGCGCCTTCCTGCCAGTTCTCGCTCGACAGCACCTCGCCGTCCTTGAGCTCGGCGAGCGCCGAGCCGGCGAGCAGAAGCGGAACGACGATTCCGACGAGAATCGGCAGAGCGAGCCGGCGCACTCGGAAGCTCATAGGTCCCCCCTTGGCGGCCCTCATACGAGCACCCGGGCCCGACGGCAAGCCCGGGCCCTCAGCGGCGGAGCAGACGCCCGACCGCGTCCATCAGCTCGACCGCGCTGGTCTCGGCGTCCTTCTTCGCGTTTCTCGCCATGATGCAGTGACGCGTGTGGTCCGAGAGCAGCCCCAGCCCGACCTTGTCGAGGGCCGCCTGGATCGCGCCGATCTGAGTGAGGACGTCGATGCAGTAGCGGTCCTGCTCGACCATGCGCTCGAGTCCGCGCACCTGGCCCTCGATCCGCGCCAGGCGGGCGAGGAGCTGCTTCTTGGTCGCGGTATAGCCTCGCTCCATCGGATACCCCCCTTGTGCTCAATACCTAAGGGGGGTATGGTACGTCAAGAGGGGCCGGAAAACCCATGGAGCAGCCCGCAGGCGAGAGCGTCGGCAAGGATCCGGTGTGCGGCATGCAGGTGCGGAGCGTGGCGCCCGAGCGCACGGTGCGGCACCAGGGCCGCGACTACTTCTTCTGTAGCTCCCGCTGTGCCGAGAGATTTCGCACCGCGCCCGAGGGCTACCTCGGGGGCGAGGCGCCGCGCGCCGCCCCGCCCCCGCCGCCCGCAGGCGCCCTCTACACCTGCCCGATGCACCCGGAGATCCGCCGGCCCGGCCCGGGAAGCTGCCCGATCTGCGGCATGGCTCTCGAGCCGCTCGTGCCGGTGGCGGCGCCTGCGGGCGAGGAACCGCTCGATCCCGAGCTCGCCGACATGAGCCGCCGCTTGCGGTGGAGCCTCGTCCCGACAGCCGTCCTCTTCGTCGCGGGCATGGCGGAGATGGTGCCGGGGCTCCGGCATCTGCTCGCCTCGCGTTCCGCCGCATGGCTCGAGCTCGTCCTCGCGACGCCCGTCGTCCTCTGGGGCGGGCTCCCTTTCCTGCGCCGTGGCTGGACGTCGATCGCGACGCGGCAGCTCAACATGTTCAGCCTGATCGCGCTCGGCACCGGCGCGGCCTACGTCTACAGCGTGGCCGCGGTCGTCGCGCCCGGGATTTTCCCCGATTCGGCGCGCGGCCACGGCGGCGCGCTCGCGCTCTACTTCGAGGCGTCGGCGGTGATCACGCTGCTCGTGCTCCTCGGCCAGGTGCTCGAGCTTCGTGCCCGCCGGATGACGGGCGGCGCGATCCGCGCTCTCCTCGGGCTCGCGCCCAGGACGGCGCGCGTCGTTCGCCCCGACGCAGCTGAGCACGACGTGGCGATCGATTCCGTCCAGCCCGGCGATCGCATCCGGGTGCGGCCGGGTGAGAAGGTGCCGGTCGACGGCACCGTCGTCGAGGGAGCGAGCACGGTCGACGAGTCGATGCTCACCGGCGAGCCCATCCCGGTCGAGAAGCGCCCCGGCGATCGCGTGACCGGCGCGACGGTCAACGCCGCCGGGAGCTTCGTCATGCAGGCCGAACGGATCGGACGCGAAACGCTGCTCGCACAGATCGTCGCTCTGGTCGGCGCCGCGCAGCGCAGCCGGGCGCCGATCCAGCGGCTCGCCGACGTCGTGTCGGCCTACTTCGTGCCTGCGGTCGTGCTGGTTGCCGCCGGCGCCGCGCTCGTCTGGTGGGCCGTCGGGCCCGAGCCGCGCTTCGCGCACGCGGTGGTGATCCTGGTCTCGGTGCTGATCATCGCCTGCCCGTGCGCGCTCGGGCTCGCGACGCTGATGTCGATCATGGTCGGCATCGGGCGTGGCGCGACCGCCGGCGTCCTGGTCAAGAACGCCGAGGCGCTGGAGGTCATGGAGACCGTCGACACGCTGGTGGTCGACAAGACCGGTACCCTCACCGAGGGCCGGCCGAAGCTCCACTCGGTGCTCGCCCTGCCGGGCAGCGACGAGTCCACCGTGCTGCGCCTGGCGGCGAGCCTCGAGCGAGCAAGCGAGCACCCGCTCGCGGCGGCGATCGGCAGCGCCGCGCTCGAGCGCGGACTCGCCCCCGCCGCGGCGCACGACTTCCAGTCCCTGACCGGGCGCGGCGTCGCGGGATCGGTCGACGGGCGCGCCGTCGCGCTGGGCAATGCGCGGCTGCTCGCCGAGCGCGGCATCGACACGGCCCCGCTCGACGAGCGCGCGGAAGGCCTTCGCCGCGAGGGCGCGACGGTGATGTTCCTCGCGGTGGACGGGAAGCTCGCCGGCCTGGTCGCGGTCAGCGACCCGATCAAGGCGTCGGCGCCGGCGGCGATCGCCGCCCTGCACGGCGCCGGGCTCCGCATCGTCATGCTGACCGGCGACAGTCGCGCGACCGCCGCGGCGGTCGCGGCGAAGCTCGGCATCGACGAGGTGCACGCCGAGGTCTTGCCCGAGGGCAAGGCCGCCACGGTCGACGCGCTCGAGCGCGCCGGCCGCCGGGTCGCGGTTGCCGGAGACGGGATCAACGATGCTCCTGCGCTGGCTCGGGCCCACGTCGGGATCGCGATGGGCACCGGGACCGACGTCGCGATGGAGAGCGCCGGGATCACGCTCCTGGCCGGCGACCTCGCGGGCATCGTGCGGGCGCGAACCCTCTCCCGCGCGACCATGCGCAACATCCGCCAGGGCCTGTTCTTCGCCTTCGCCTACAACGCGCTCGGCGTTCCCCTGGCGGCGGGCGTGCTCTATCCCTTCACGGGCCTGTTGCTCAGCCCGATGCTCGCCAGCGCGGCGATGAGCCTGAGTTCGGTCTCGGTGATCGCTAACGCGCTCCGTCTGCGGCGCGTCGCGCTCGGCTGACGACGCGAAAGCGGGCGGACGGAACGCTAGGTGCGGCCGGCGGCTGCCTTCGCTGCCGCGACGACGTTCGCCACCGTGAAGCCGAACGCCTGCAGCAGGTCGCGGAGCGGGGCCGATTCGCCGAAGCGCGAGATCCCGACCACTCGCCCGGCGGGCCCGACGTAACGGTCCCAGCCGAACGGCTAGGCCATCTCGACGCCGACGCGCGCGCCGCACGATGGCGGCAGCACGGCTTCGCGGTACTCGCGCGGCTGCCGCTCGAAGAGCTCCCAGGAAGGCATCGAGACGATGCGGGCGCGGATGCCGGCTGCCTTCAGCTCGTCGTGCGCCGCGACGCACAGCTGCACCTCCGAGCCGGTCGCCATCAGGATCACCTCGGGAGGGCCGTCGCCGTCGAGCAGCACGTACGCGCCGCGCGTCAGGCCGGTGGCGGACGCACAACGCTTGCGGTCGAGCGTCGGGACCGCCTGGCGGGTAAGGACCAGCGCCACCGGTCCCCGCTGACCGCCCGAGTGCGCGGCGACGTCCAGCGCCACCTTCCAGGCCTCGGCGGTCTCGTTGGCGTCGGCGGGGCGGATCACGACCAGGTGCGGCATGGCGCGCAGCGCCGCGAGGTGCTCGATCGGCTGGTGCGTCGGTCCGTCCTCGCCGAGACCGATCGAGTCGTGCGTGAAGACGTAGATCACAGGCTGTTCCATGAGCGCGGAGAGGCGGATCCCGGGCCGGGCGTAGTCGGAGAAGATCAGGAAGGTCGAAGCGAACGGCCGCAGGCCGGACACGGCGAGCCCGTTCGAGATCGCAGCCATCGCGTGCTCGCGGATGCCGAAGTGGAAGTTGCTCGCGCGGTAGCTGCCGCTCTCGAAGTCGCCGGCGTCGGCGGCGGTGAGACGGGTCTTGGTCGACGGCGCGAGATCGGCGGCGCCGCCGATGAGCCAGGGGACGTGTGCGGCGATCGCATTCAGGACCTTGCCGCTCGATTCCCGGGTCGCCAGACCCTTCGCGTCGGCGGGAAACGCCGGGACGTCGCGATCCCAGCCTTCGGGGAGCCGGCCGTCGTCGATCAGGCGGAGCTCGGCGGCGAGCTCGCCGTGCGCGGCGCGGTAGGCGGCGAAGCGCTCGTTCCACGCCGACTCGCGCTCGGCGCCGCGTTCGCGGGCGCGCGCGATTCGCTGCTTGACCGGATCCGGAACGACGAAATGCTTGTCGGGGTCCCAGCCGTAGTGAAGCTTCGCCGCGCGCACCTCGTCCTCGCCGAGCGGCTCGCCGTGCGCCGCGGCGGTGTCCTGCTTTTTCGGCGCGCCGTAGGCGATGTGGCTCCGGACGACGATCAGGCTCGGTCGCGCCTCTTCGGCGAGCGCGCTGCGCAGGGCGCGATCGAGGGCGGCGAGGTCGTTCGCATCCTCGACCCGCTCGACGTGCCACTCCTGACCGCGAAAGCGCGCCGCGACGTCCTCCGAGAAGGCGAGCGACGTCTTGCCCTCGATCGTGATGCGATTGTCGTCGTAGATCCAGATCAGGTTCGACAGCCCGAGGTGGCCCGCGATCGACGCGGCCTCGCTCGAGACGCCTTCCATCAGGTCGCCGTCGCTGCACAGCACGAAGACGTTGTAGTCGATGATCGGCAGGCCGGGCCGGTTGTAGCGCGCGGCGAGCCAGCGCTCGGCGATCGCCATGCCGACGCTGGTCGCGACCCCTTGTCCGAGCGGGCCCGTAGTGGTCTCGACGCCGGGCATGACGCGTCCGCCCGACACGTGCTCGGGATGCCCCGGGCACTGGCTTCCGAGCTGGCGAAAGCGCTCGATCTCCGCGAGCGGAAGCTCGTAGCCGTTCAGGTGCAGCGCCGCGTACAGCAGCATCGAGGCGTGGCCACAGGAGAGGACGAAGCGGTCGCGCCCGAGCCAGCCGGGATTTGCCGGATTGAAGCGCAGGAAGCGATCGAAGAGCAGATGCGCTACCGGCGCGAGCGCCATCGGCGTGCCGGGGTGCCCCGAGTTCGCCTTCTGGACGGCATCCATCGAGAGCGTCCGGATCGTGTCGATGCAGAGCTGGTCGAGATCGGTCTCGCTGGCCATCGCCTGCTTTCTATCCTTTCGTCAGGTGGAGCGCAGCGCGGCGCAGCGTGCCGCCCCGAGGAGCGCGGTTCGGTCGCTCAGGATGATCCGCACCGGGATCGCTTCGAGGAGCCCGCGCATGCGCCCCTTGGCGAGAAAGGCGGCCAGGAAGGCGCCGCGGTCGATCCACTGCAGGTTCTTCGGCGCGATGCCGCCGCCGACGTAGACGCCACCGGTCGCCATCAGCTTGAGCGCGAGGTTACCGGCCTCCGCGCCGTAGAGGCCGACGAAGAGGTCGAGCGCCTGGGCACAGAGCGGCGAGCGTCCCGCCTCGGCGGCTTGCGAGATCACCGCCCCGGGATCGCCGGTGCCGAGCTCGGCGCGCAGCCAGTCGGGCTCTTCGAGATGCTTGACGTCGCGCAGGAACTGGTAGACGTTCACCAGCCCCGGTCCGGAGACCACGCGCTCCCAGCTCACGTGCTCGAAGCGCCCGCGCAGCCACCCGAGGAGCTCGACCTCGACCGGGGTGCGCGGCGAGAAGTCGGCGTGACCGCCCTCGCAGGCGAAGGGGATGTGGTCGCGCCCGTCCCAGTACAGGCCGGCCTCTCCGAGCCCGGTCCCGGCGGCGATGATCGCGGCGTTGCCGCGAGCGTCCGCCGCCCCCGGGTTCAGCACCACGAGCTCCCGCGGCTCGAGGACGGCGATCCCGTAGGCGTTCGCCTCGAGGTCGTTGATCAGCCATGTCTTGACGCCGCCCAGCTCGTGCGACAGCACCTCGGAGTCGACCACCCAGGGCAGGTTGGTCGCGACGCAGCGCCCGTCCTTGACCGGTCCCGCGACCCCGAAGCACGCGGCGTCGGGGCGCAGGCCGTTGCGCGTCACGAATTCCTTGACGATCTCGTCGAGGGTCGCATGCTCGGTGCTGGCGAACTTCTCCTCGGCGATCGCCGAACCGAGCCGCTGTCCGTCGGCGAAGACGGCGAGGTTGGTCTTCGTGCCGCCGATGTCGCCCGCGAGGATCATGGAAGACGACATTCGGTTGCCATCGGAGGGCAGAGAATGCAACGACGCTCGCCGGGCGCGCCGCAGGCGGGTCGATTGCGCCTGTCGCGATTTCGGTCGATTCTCTTGCACCGGCCGCGGAGCCGGCCAGAAGCGAGGCGACGGCGGCCGGGCGGCGGCGTCGTACGTCGCGAGGAGGGCTTCTCGAAATGGGCAATACCGCAGCAATCGCAAAGCTTCACGCGCGAGAGATCCTCGACTCCCGCGGCAAGCCGACCGTCGAGGCGGAGGTCTGGCTCGAGGGCGGGGCACGGGGCCGCGCGGCGGTGCCCAGCGGCGCCTCGACCGGCGCGCACGAGGCCCTCGAGCTGCGCGACGGCGACAAGCGGCGCTACCGTGGCGCCGGCGTGCGCCAGGCGGTCGAGAACGCGCGCGGCACGCTCGCACAGGCAATCCACGGTCTCGATGCCCGCGATCAGCAGGCGGTCGATCGTGCGCTGGTCGCGGCCGACGGCACGGCGCTCAAGTCCAAGCTCGGCGCCAACTCGATCCTCGCGCTCTCCATGGCGGTGGCGCGGGCGGCGGCGGCGCACGAGGGGGTGCCGCTGTACCGCTGGCTCGGCAAGGAGCAGGCGGTCGTGCTTCCCGTGCCGTTCATGAACGTGCTCAACGGCGGCAAGCACGCCGAGGGCGGCGTCGATTTCCAGGAGTTCATGCTCGCGCCGGTCGGCCTTGCGAGCTTCTCCGAGGCGTTGCGCGCGGGGAGCGAGTGCTACTTCGCGCTGCACGACCTGCTCAAGGAGCGCGGCCTCTCGACCGGTGTCGGCGACGAGGGCGGCTTCGCGCCGGCGCTGCGGCGCAACGACGAGGCGCCCGAGCTCCTCCTGCGGGCGATCGAGCGGGCCGGCTACCGGCCCGGTGAGGACATCGTCCTGGCGCTCGATCCGGCGAGCACCGAGTTCTTCGCCGACGGGCGGTACGACCTCGCGCGCACCAGCGGCGAGAAGCTCTCGAGCGACGGGATGATCGAGCTCTGGGAGGGGTGGTGCGGACGCTATCCGATCGCGTCGCTCGAGGACGGTCTCGCCGAGGACGACTGGCCGGGCTGGCGGAAGCTCACCGAACGCCTGGGCAAACGCGTGCTGCTGGTCGGCGACGACCTCTTCGTCACGCAGAAGAGCCGCCTCGAGCGCGGCATCCGCGAGCAGGTGGGCAACGCGATCCTGATCAAGCTCAACCAGGTCGGCTCGCTGAGCGAGACTCTCGAGACCATCGAGGTCGCGCGGCGCGCTGCCTACGGGATCATGGTTTCGCATCGCTCGGGGGAGACCGAGGACGTCTTCATCGCCGATCTCGCGGTCGCGACCAACGCGGGCCGCATCAAGACCGGAGCGCCATGTCGCTCGGAGCGGGTCGCGAAGTACAACCAGCTGCTCCGCATCGAGGAGGAGCTCGGAGGTCGCGCGCGTTACGGGAAGTAACGCTCTCAGCGCGACCCGCCTCCGGTGATGCGGACGCCCGCGTCGTGCAGCTTCCCGTGCCGGTTGATCCAGTTGAGGATCGCGGTGAGCCCGTCGACCACGCCGGCGTTGTCGAGCGGCCCGGCATCGAAGCCCCGCAGACCCGCCGCCCCGACCAGATCGAGCGCGATCCTCTTGGCCTGATCGTCGTCGCCGCAGACCAGGACGTCACAGTCGACCTCGACGTCGAGCTTCCAGAGCCGGCTCGCGGCGACGTTCTGGAACGCGCACACCACCCGGACCCGGTCGCCGAGCCGGGCCTGTGCCTCGGCGGCAGCCGACCCCGCGGGCGGAGGCTCGACGTGCCAGAGCCTGTGCGGATCGAACGGCACCGCGGCGTCGATCAGCACCTTGCCCGCGAGCGCGTCGCGAATCTCGTCGAGGGTCGCCGCCTGCGCCGCGAACGGGACGGCCAGGACGACGACCTCGGCATCGGCCGCGGCGGCCGAATTCGCGGCGCCCCGCGGCGGTCGCCCGCGCCCGATCGCGCGCAGCCGCTCGGCGAGAGACGCGGCCTCCTGCGCGGCACGAGCTGCGCTTCGCGAGCCGACGATGACCTCGAGCCCGGCCGCCGCCCAGCGCAGCGCGAGCCCGCCACCAAGCGGCCCCGTGCCGCCAATCACCGCAACTCGTGCGCCCGCGTCCGCCATTGCCGATTGATTCTAGCAGCCGGCGAGCGTGAGCGAAGCCGGGCTGGTTCTAGTGAGGGGCGGGGGCGGGTGGCGACTTCGCTCGGCGTGCTCCTGGCCGCGCGCGCCCGCGACGTGGAGCTCGCGTCAATTAAAAGCTGTCGGTAGCTCGGTCGGTTGAGCGGTCACGCGCGGAAGTCGCTCGCCGAGCGAACTCGCCACCCGCCCCCGCTCTCCAGTCCGCCGCACCCCAGGTCCGCCCCGCCGCTTCGGGCAGCGATCGCCGGCCACGGACCCGCGTGCCCTGGGGAGTTGCACCCGGGATTTGCAATCTGGGCGGCGGCCGGGCGACCTCGGTTGCTCCTCGTTGTGCGCCCCTCGCCCCGATCGTGGTTGTCGCTAGTTCGATCGGTTGAGTCACACGCGGAAGTCACGGCCGAGCGAAGTCCCATCAGTGCGCGCTCTCCTGTCTGCCGCCCCGCCCGCTCGCCGCTTCGGGGAGCGATCGCCGACGTGGCCGATCGCTTCCGCCGGAGGTTGCGGACCCAGATTCCGAATCTGGGCTGGGCGAGGCGGTGACGGGCGATCGTTGCTCGCGGGCGCGTGCGGTCAGGAGCCCGCGAGCAACGATCGCCCGCCACCGCCGTTCGCATGAAGCACCGATCGAAATCCGCCCCAGATCCGCTCCGGCGCAACGATCGCGACCCACCGCCCGCCCGACCGCTCACCCCGGAGCGCGCGTGCGGCGCTCGGCGACCCAGGAGGTGGGCGCGTATCCGTCCATGCGCGCACGCCGATAGCGGAACTGCCAGCGTCCTTCGACGCATGCGTAGGTGTCGCGGTAGCGTCCCCAGTGATCGGGGCCGCGCTCGGTCACGACGAAGAAGTAGCTCGAGCCCTCGGCGAGGGCCGGCTCGCGCACGCTGATGAGCAGGTTGGACACGTGGTGGCGGATGAGCGCCTGCTTGGTCGAGGCGGCGAGGCTCGAGTTGGTCCCCTTCAGGAAGCTGCGGATCCCTTCGCGGCCCCTGGCCTCCGGCTCGTCGCCGCCCTTGAGGACGCCGTCCTCGGTGAACAGGTTGGCCAGCTCGTCGAAGCGGCCGGTGTCGGCGAAGTGCGCGTAGCTCGCGACCAGATCCCGGATCATCTCGCGCGCGATCAGCTCCCATTGTTCCACAGGCAGGCTCCGTTCATTGGCGTTCGGCGTCGCTCGACGTCCGGATGCGCACGGCCGTCGACTTGAACACCGGCGTTCCCGACTCGGGGTCGAAGCGACGCGGGATCAGGACGTTCGCCTCTGGATAGTACATCGCCACGTTTCCCGGCGGCAGCTCGGCAAAGCGCACCAGCGCCGCCATGTGTCCGGTCGAATTCTCGACCACCACGGGCTGGTCGAGGCGCAGGCCGAGCCGGCGCGCGTCGAGCCGGCTCATCATGACCACGTCGCGGCGCTCGTTGCCACGGTAGAGATCCTGCTCCTCGTACACGACGGTGTTGAACTGCCCCTCCGAGCGCAGCGTCGTCAGGCGCAGCTCGTCTGCCGCGAGCGCGAGGTCGGGCAGCGGCGTGACCGCGGCGAGCGCTCGGCCTGAGGCGGTGGCGAAGCGGGGCTCGTGCAGGATGCGTCCCGCCACCGCGAACTCGGTGCGCGAGCGGTCGATCGCGCCGATCGCCGCATAGCCCGGCACGACCTCGGCGATCGCGGCACGGATCGCCGCGTGGTCGCGGAGCTTCGCGAAATCGACCGGCCCCGCCGGCAGCACCATGCCGGCGAGGGTCGCGATGATCTGGACCTCGGGCCGCATCTCTGCCGAGGCCGGCGTTGCCCCTCCCTCGGACAGGCGGACGTAGTTGAACATGCTCTCCTGCGTCGTGCAGTCGTGCTCCTCGTCGCGAGCCCGGGCCGGGAGGACGAGACAGGTCCGGCCGCGGCCGTGCACGTGCCCCTGGTTGAGCTTGGTCGCGATCGAGATCGTGGTACCGATCTTCTGCAGGGCGGCGGCGGCCCAGGTGCGATCGGGAGATGCGGCGAAGAGGTTGCCGCCGAGCAGCAGAGCGCAGTCGATCTCGCCGCGATCGGCGGCCTCCAGCGAGGCGAGCGTGTCGAGGCCTGGCTTCGCCGGCAGAGTCACGCCGTGGAGCTCCGCGAGCCGGCGCGCGAACTCCGCCTTGAGCGCGGGGCTCACCCCGACCGATCCCACGCCCTGGACGTTCGAGTGCCCGCGGATCGGCAGCAGTCCCGCGCCGGGCCG
>Ga0187765_10000792_pt1 | contig 11830 bp, 15 predicted proteins | sample 0216_QUI02_MP05__3_FD_133018 | JGI IMG/M metagenome (GOLD analysis project Ga0187765, IMG submission 133018) | Tropical peat soil microbial communities from peatlands in Department of Meta, Colombia - 0216_QUI02_MP05_10_MG | ecosystem: Environmental > Terrestrial > Soil > Wetlands > Peat ...
CGTGCGGATTGCCCATGCTCACCGCCGACGGCGTGCGCAGGACCGGCGCGCCCGGCGGGCCGTAGCGCAGGTCGATGGCGCGGGTGTCGGCAAATTCCCGCGCCAGCGGAATCTCGTCCCAGCGCCAGCGCGGCCGCCCCATATCGACGGTGAAAAGCTCGCCCGCACGCCGACAGGAGATCACGCCGGCCGGCGTTTCGAAGTTCAATTCGGCGCGTCCGGTCTCCGCCGCAAGGAGCGCTGCGACGCAGCGCATGCCGTTGCCGCAGGCCCCGGCTTCCGAGCCGTCATTGTTATAGATCCGCACCGCTGCATCCGCCTTGCCGCGCGCCGGATAAAGCGCCATCAGCTGGTCATAAGGCTCCTGGCGCGCGGCGGCACGGGCAGCCGCCGGTTCGACTGGTTTCGGCGCGCGGCGCAGATCGACGATGACGATCTCATTGCCGAGACCGTTCATCTTGACGAACTCCCGGTTTGCCAAAGCGCCGATATACGGAGCGCTCATGATCTAAGCTCGCACTCTGGAGGCCGCGATTAAGCCTGAATGTCAGGGAGTATATGCGCCGCCACACATCTTTGTTCAAATCTAGCACCACTCCCGGTAGCGGCGGAAATTTGGGCAAGGCGAAGTTCGTCGGGCGTGGTAAAGGCGACTTGGGAGCGACAAGGAGAACCATTCGGCGAGCCGCCGTTCGATCAGGAGAACGTGATGTCCTTTGCAGTCTTTCGCTCCGGTCTCGTGGCCGCCATCGTGGCGGCGGGGATTGCCGCACCGGCATTCGGCCAAACACCCTCGGGCTCGTCCCCCCCATCTGCGCCCCAACCTGCACCGCAAGCCGCGCCCTCAAACGCGCCGGCCGGCGACACCTTCGCCGAGGACGCCGCGCTCACCGCCAAGACCATCATTTACGTCAAGGGCAGCGGCAGCTGGGACAAGGCCTTCGACATCATCAGTGGCTCGTTCAAGAAGCTCAAAACTTATCTCGACAAGGAGGGCATCAAGGCTGACGGCTTGCCAATGACGATCTTCACCGCGACCGACGACACCGGTTTTGAGTTTGAGGCTGCGGTTCCGGTCGCGGAGCCGCCGAAGAACCCGCCGCACGGCGAATTTGCAATCGGCCAGTCACCCGAAGGCAAGGCGCTCAAATTCGTCCATCGCGGGTCGTATGAGGATCTCGACAATACTTACGAAGCGATCACCAATTATCTCGATGACCGGCGGCTTGAAGCCAAGGACATGTTCGTCGAGGAATATGAGACCGATCCGGCGACCACCGACGCCAAGAAGCTCGTCGTGCATGTCTATGTGCTGATCAAAAGCGGACAGTCCTCACCGGGTTAAACACCCGGATTCGCCGCGCCGGCGTGCGTTTGTCGCGAAGGCGCACCCGCGACCTCGGTTGACACTGGGCGGCCCCGTCACTAGGTTCCGCCCGCTCTCTTGTTAAGAGAACAAGCTTAACCGCCGACCGGCCCCTGGAGGCCGGAGGCACCCGCCCGACAGCGCGATGCGCCCTCGGGCGCCAATTGTGTTTGCGTCCCCCTTTCCCAATTCGGAGAGGTGAAAGGTAAAAATGTTCGACAGTCTTTCCGAACGCCTCAATGGCGTCCTCGACCGGCTGACCCGGCGCGGCGCGCTGTCGGAAGCCGATGTCGAGGCCGCCTTGCGCGAGGTCCGCCGCGCGCTGCTCGAGGCCGACGTGGCGCTCGATGTCGCGCGCAGCTTTACCGAACAGGTCAAGCAGCGCGCGGTCGGCGTTGAAGTGATCAAGTCGGTCACGCCCGGCCAGCTGGTCGTGAAGATCGTCCACGACCAGCTAATCGAGACTTTGGGCGCGAGCGCCGAGCCGATCGATCTCAACGCGCCGGCGCCGGTCGTCATCATGATGGTGGGACTGCAGGGCTCCGGTAAAACCACCACTACGGCGAAAATTGCCAAGCGCCTGACCGACGTGGCCAAGCGCAAAGTGCTGATGGCCTCGCTCGACACCCGCCGCCCCGCGGCGATGGAGCAGCTCGCCGTGCTCGGCCGCCAAATCGGCGTGCAGACGCTCGCCGTGGTCGAAGGCCAAAGCCCGGTCCAGATCGCCGCGCGGGCCAAGGAAGCGGCGCGGCTCGGCGGCTATGACGTGGTGTTGCTCGACACCGCCGGCCGGCTGACGCTCGACGAAGCGCTGATGAATGAGGCGGCGGAGGTGCGCCGTGCGTCCGGTCCGCACGAAGTGCTGCTCGTTGCCGACGCCTTGACCGGCCAAGACGCCGTCAATCTGGCGCGCGCCTTCAACGAGCGGCTTGACCTCACCGGCATCGTGCTCACGCGTGTCGACGGCGACGGCCGCGGCGGCGCGGCGCTGTCGATGCGCGCGGTGACCGGCAAGCCGATCAAGCTGATCGGTACCGGCGAGCGGATCGATGCGATCGAGGATTTCCATCCGGCGCGCATTGCCGATCGCATTCTCGGCATGGGCGACATTGTCTCCTTGGTTGAAAAGGCGGCGACAACGATCGACGCCGAGAAAGCCGCGCGCGTCGCCGAGAGGATGCGCAAGGGCGCGTTCGACCTCGCCGACCTGCGCGAGCAGCTGTCGCAGATGCAGAACATGGGCGGCATGAGCGGTTTGATGGCGATGCTGCCCGGGATCGCGAAAATCAAAAATCAGCTCGCCGAACGAAACCTCGATGAGAAGGTGCTCAAGCGGCAGATGGCGATCATCGATTCCATGACGCCCCAGGAACGCCGCAGCCCGGACGTGCTCAAAGCGAGCCGCAAGCGCCGTATCGCCGCCGGCTCCGGCACCAAGCCGGAAGACATTAATAAGCTTCTGAAAATGCACCGCACTATGGCCGATATGATGAAAGCAATGGGCGGCGCCAAGCGCGGACCGATGGCTGGCCTCGCCAACATGCTCGGCTTCGGCGGCGGCATGCCGAGCCCCGAGGAAATGGCCAAGCTTGCGGGAAAAATGCCGGGCGGCTTGCCGGCGGGAATGTCCGGCGCGCCGGGCGGCGCAGGGGGCACAGGTCTGCCGCCGAAAATGCCGGGCCTGCCACCGAATTTTCCCGGCCGCTTGCCGGGACTTGGTGGCGGAGTTCCACCGGGCATTCCCGGACTCGGTAAAAAGAAATGATGCACACGCGACAATTCCTCTCCGTCATCCTGAGGTGACGGAGAACAATTCAACAAACGAAAGGAAGCTTCATAATGCTTGTTATCCGCATGGCGCGCGCCGGGACCAAAAAACGTCCGTTTTATCACATCGTCGTTGCCGACAGCCGGGCGCCGCGCGACGGCCGTTTCATCGAGCGGCTGGGATATTTCAATCCGCTATTGCCGAAGGAGAAAACCGAGCGGCTGAAATTCGATCTGGAAAAGACCAAGGCCTGGATGGCCAAGGGCGCGCAGCCGTCAGATCGCATCATGCGCTTTCTCGATGCTGCCGGCCTGATGAAGCGGCCGAAGCGCAATAATCCGGAAAAGGCGGTTCCGCGCAAAGAGCGCAAAGCCAAAGAAGAGGCGGCAAAGGCGGCGCCAGGCGGCGCGGCAGGTGCGCCTGCGGCCGCAGCGCCTGCAGCAGCGGATGCCGCGCCGGCGAGCTGACAACCAATGGCGGGCGGACACATCTGCCTCGGCCAAATCGGCGCGCCGCATGGCGTGCGCGGCGAAGTCCGCCTGCACTCGTTTACCGCCAAACCGGGCGCGATCGCGACCTACGGTCCGCTGGAAACGGAAGACGGCCGTGTTTTCAACATCGAGAGCTTGCGGCCGGCCAGGCACGCCTTTGTCGCCAGGCTGTCCGGGGTCGCGGACCGCGATAGCGCCGAGCGGCTTGCTAATACCAAGCTCTATGTGCCGCGCGAACGGCTGCCTCAGCCGGCGCAGCCGGATGAGTTTTACCACGCCGACTTGATCGGACTGCGCGCGGTCGATTGCGCTGGCAGAGAGTGCGGCACGGTGGTCGCGGTTCATAATTTCGGCGCCGGCGACCTGATCGAGCTGCGGCTGCCGGATGGCGCGCAAACCGAATTGCTGCCGTTTGATGCGGCGACGGTGCCTGAAGTGAACATCGCGCGCGGATATTTGATTGTTGAAGTCCCGGCGGGCGATGCTGAGATGCCTCCCCCCTTAAGGGGGAGGCCGACCGCGAAGCGGCCGGGAGGGGGATAATTTGTTGCTTGGCCTGGCGCTGATGCCCCCCTCCCTACCCCTCTCCCATCAAGCCTGCACTCGGGCGCGCGCAAGCGCGGTCCGGGTGGGAGGAGGGAAAGGATTTTAGCGATGGCGTGGCGCGCCAGCGTTCTCACGATCTTCCCGGAAATGTTTCCGGGGCCCTTGGGCGTGAGCCTCTGCGGCAAGGCGCTGGGCGCCGGCCTGTGGTCGCTCGACATCGTCGACATCCGCGATTTTGCCACCGACAAGCATCGCAGTGTCGACGACACGCCCGCCGGCGGCGGTCCGGGCATGGTGATGAAGCCGGACGTGCTCGCCCGCGCCATCGATGCCGCCGCCAATGATGCGCGGCCGCGCCTACTGTTGTCGGCCCGCGGCACGCCGCTGACGCAAGACCGCGTCGAGGCGCTCTGCCGCGGGCTGGGCGCGATCCTCCTCTGCGGCCGCTTCGAAGGCGTCGACGACCGCATCATCGCCGGCCGTAATCTCGAGGAAGTGTCGATCGGCGACTACGTGCTCTCGGGCGGCGAGATCGCAGCCATGGCTCTGATCGACGCCTGCGTGCGGCTCCTGCCCGGAGTCATGGGCGCGCCGCATTCCGCCGCTGAGGAAAGCTTCGCCGCGGGATTACTTGAATACCCGCAGTTTACCCGCCCGCAATTCTGGGAGGGACGGCCGATCCCGGACGTGCTGATCTCGGGCGATCACGCCAAGGTCGCGGCCTGGCGGCGCGCCGAGGCTGAACGGCTCACCCGCGAGCGGCGGCCGGACCTGTGGGCCGCGTTTTTGCAGCGGTTTCGAAAGGCTCCAGTCACCCCTGAGTGAGGTGACAAAGCCGGCCGACTGGCGTAGAAGCTGGCCCAACCCGTTTAGCCCCCCGGTGGAAAGCCTGGTCGGAACGGCGCGACGCCTGCGCAGCCGATGGAGAATTCGCCATGAACTTGCTTAAGGAAATCGAAAAAGAACAGATGGCGAAGCTTGCCGCCGGCAAGGACATCCCCGACTTCCAGCCAGGCGATACGCTCATCGTCAATGTCAAGATCGTCGAAGGCGAGCGCAGCCGCGTGCAGGCCTATGAAGGCGTGTGCATTGGCCGCGCCGGCTCGGGGATCAACGAAAACTTCACGGTGCGCAAGATTTCCTACGGCGAAGGGGTCGAGCGGGTGTTTCCGCTCTATTCACCGATGATCGATTCGATCGAAGTCATTCGCCGCGGCAAGGTGCGTCGCGCCAAGCTGTATTATTTGCGCGGCCGGCGCGGAAAATCCGCGCGCATCATCGAGCGTCAGGATCATGCCGAAGGCGCAGAGGAGATGCCCGCCGAGGAAAAGGCGGCGGAGTAATTCGTACGCTGGCGCGATTGAACGCGCATCGACGGCCGCAAATCGTGAGTTCATTCGATGGCCAAGCCCCGCACGCTCTATGACAAGATCTGGGACGATCATCTGATCGACGAGGCGCCGGACGGCGCCTGCCTGATCTATATCGATCGCCATATTGTGCACGAAGTGACGAGCCCGCAGGCGTTTGAAGGCTTGCGTTTGTCGGGACGCAAAGTGCATGCGCCGGATAAGACGCTGCTCGTGGTCGATCACAACGTGCCGACCACCGATCGCAAGCTGCCCAATCCCGATCCGGAGAGTGGGGCGCAGATCGCCTATCTCGCCGAGAACGCCAAATTCTTTAAGCTCGAATATTACGACGAGTTCGATCCGCGCCAGGGCATCGTCCACATCATCGGCCCGGAGCAAGGCTTCACCCTTCCCGGCGTGACGCTGGTTTGCGGCGATAGCCACACCGCCACCAACGGCGCTTTCGGCGCGCTTGCCTATGGCATCGGCACGTCCGAAGTCGAGCACGTTCTGGCGACGCAGACTCTGATCACGACCAAATCGAAGAACATGCGCGCGATCGTCGACGGCAAGCTGCCGCCGGGCGTCACCGCCAAGGACATCATTCTCGCCATCATCGGCGAGATCGGCACCGCCGGCGGCACCGGCTATGCGCTGGAATATGCCGGCGAGGCAATCCGCGCGCTGTCGATGGAAGGACGCATGACGGTCTGCAACATGTCGGTCGAGGCCGGCGCCAAAGCCGGCTTCATCGCGTCCGACGAAAAGACCTACGCCTACCTGAAGGACCGCCCCAAGGCGCCGAAGGGCAAGGATTGGGATGCGGCGCTGCGCTATTGGGACACGCTGCGCTCGGAAGACGGTGCGCAGTTCGACCGCGAGGTGCGGCTCGACGCGGCAAAGCTGCCGCCGCTTGTCACCTGGGGCACCAGTCCGGAACAGGTCACGTCCGTGACCGGCCGCGTGCCGCGCGCCGACGACATTGCCGACCACAACAAACGTGAGGCTGTCGAGCGGGCGCTCAAATATATGGGGCTGCAGGGCGGCGAGAAGGTCACCGACATCGCTATCGATCGGGTGTTCATCGGCTCCTGCACCAATGCGCGCATCGAGGACCTGCGCGAAGTCGCCAAAGTAGTCGACGGCAAAAAGGTCAATGCCAGCGTTAATGCCATGATCGTCCCGGGCTCGGGCCTTGTCAAAGCGCATGCAGAAACGGAAGGGCTCGACAAGATTTTCCTCAAGGCCGGATTCGAATGGCGTGAGCCGGGCTGTTCGATGTGTCTTGCCATGAATCCCGACAAGCTCGCCCCCGGCGAGCGTTGCGCCTCGACCTCGAACCGCAATTTCGAGGGCCGCCAGGGCTATAAGGGCCGCACCCACCTCGTGTCGCCGGCGATGGCCGCCGCCGCCGCGGTGGCCGGACATTTTGTTGACGTTCGAGAGTGGGATTGACGTACCTAAAATCGTTTGCCGGACGCAAATTCGGGTGCTTGTAAACGTCCCGGTTCCGCAGCACCACTTCGCGCTGCGCTGCGCCTGGGACACACGCTTAAATCATCCCCGCACCCACCAGCAGCGCATCTGCGGGTAGAGCACCGTGCCGCTCGGTCGGTGCTGCAATTCGTACCAATCGACGCAGCGGCGATAGAGCAGCGGCCGCGGATTGATTTCGATGCGGTGTCTTGGCGGACCGGCCGGCGGCGTGGTCAGGTTCGGCTCGGCGATCGGCGAAGTTTGCTGGGCGTGTGCCGGCGCTATGCCGCCGAAGAGCGACAGCACCGCGAGACATGTGATTAAGACCGATACCTTCAGTTTCATTCTCGCCATTCCACCTGGCTCGTCATTGCGAGCCAACGGGTCCGGCCCGAAGTGGCCGGCCCGATGACAGCTCCGCGAAGCAATCCAGCGCAAAAATCAAGCTGGATTGCTTCGTCGCTTCGCTCCTCGCGATGACGGTATAATACGATTATGGCCGATCTTTTTTCTAATCCGCTCGCCTGGCGAGCAGCCAAAGCCCCAACGCTGGCCGAGCTCGAAGCGCTGGCCGGCGAGGTGTTTGCGCGTTTGCCAAAGCAATTTCGCGATCTCGCCGCCGATGTCGTCATCCGGATCGATGATTTCCCGACCGACGAGGTACTGGACGAGATGGCGGCCGAAAGTGAGTTCGACCTGCTCGGCTTGTTCCAAGGCGTGGGCCTGCCGTTCCGTTCGCAAAGCGCGGCCGTGCAGATGCCGAATATGATCTGGCTCTACCGGCGGCCGATCCTCGACTATTGGGCCGAGCACGACGAGACGCTTGGCGCCATCGTCAAACATGTGCTGGTGCATGAGATCGGTCACCATTTCGGCCTTTCCGATGCCGACATGACGGCAATCGAGGGAACGGCCGAGCAACCGAAGGAGACGATGCGATGAAAGTGGACGGCGCTTGCGCCTGCGGCGCGATCAATATCGAAGCCGAAGCCGATCCGGACAACACCAATATGTGCCATTGCACCGATTGTCAGACCGCGACCGGGACCGCATTCCGGGTCTCGGTCCGGGTGCCGGGGGCGACGTTCAAGGTCGCCGGCAAGCCGAAATTTTATGTGAAGACGACCGCAGAAAGCGGCAATCCGCGAGTCCAGGCCTTTTGCGGCACTTGCGGCTCGCCGCTCTATTCGACAACGGTCGGCGACGGCGTCCAGCCACTCTACATGCTGCGCGTGGGCATCTTGCACCAGCGCGATCAGTTCGTGCCAAAGCGCCAAATCTGGTGGCGCTCGGCGCAGCCCTGGGTCACCGACATTTCCCGCGTGCCCAGATACGAAAAACAAAGCTAAAGTGGAGGAAAGAGGAGCGAATCATGATCGTGACCGTGTTCCGCTCGCGGCTGAAGCCCGGATTGCGCGAAGAATATGTCGCGCTTGCCGATCGCATGAGAGAACTGGCGCAGACGATGCCGGGCTACATCTCGCACAAGGACTTCTTTGCGAACGACGGCGAGCGCGTCGCCATCGTCGAGTTTGCACATGAAGAAGGACAGCGCGCCTGGCAGACCAATCCCGAGCATCGGGCCGCGCAGAGACTGGCGCGCGAGAAATATTACACCGAGTACCACATCCAGGTTTGCACGCTCGATCGCGAAACGAAGTTCAAGCTGCCGGAGCCGGTGGCGGTGCAGACTTGACCGCCGCCGGCCAAAGCCTCATTAGTTCGCCCCACAAAGCTGCAGGACCGCAAATGGAAAAGTTCACCGTGCTCGAAGGCGTCGCCGCGCCGATGAAGATGATCAATGTCGACACCGACATGATCATCCCCAAACAATACTTAAAGACGATCAAGCGCACCGGGCTCGGCAAGGGCCTGTTTGCGGAGAAGCGCTACCGCGACGACGGCAGCGAGAATCCGGATTTCGTGCTCAACAAAGCGGCTTATCGCAAGGCAAAGATCCTGGTCGCCGGGGACAATTTCGGCTGCGGCTCCTCGCGCGAACATGCGCCATGGGCGCTCAAGGATTTCGGCATCAAATGCATCATCTCGACTTCCTTCGGCGATATTTTTTACAACAACTGCTTCAAGAATGGCGTGCTGCCGATCAAGGTTTCGCCTGAGGACCTGGACAAGCTGTTCGACGACGCCGAGCGCGGCGCCAATGCGACGTTGAGCATCGATCTGGAAAAGCAGGAGATCCGCGGCCCCGATGGCGGCGTCGTCAGGTTCGAGATTGAGCCGCACCGCAAGCATGCGCTGTTGAACGGGCTCGACGATATCGGCCTGACCATGCGTCAGCAGGACAAGATCGAGCGCTTCGAGCGCGACGCGGAGAGCGCGCGGCCTTGGATGTAGGTCCTTGTCATTGCGAGGAGCCCGAAAAGGCGACGAAGCAATCCAGCTTTTCGCGCGCGGTGATCCGGATTGCTTCGCGGAACTTGTCATCGGGCCGGCCACTTCGGGCCGGACCCGTTGGCTCGCAATGACGCTCAATCCAGTTTAAGCCGCCTCGACGTGCACCACGTCGTACAGACAGGGATCGGCCTCTTTCACCAGCTCGCCGAAACGCGGCCACTTCTTGCGGAACTCGGGCGCGTGATGTGCGGCGGCGAGCTTGTCGGCATTGCTCCACTGCACGTAATTAACGAGATGGCTGCCGTCCTTGCTACGGTGCAGATTTACCGAAACGAAGCCCGGCTGCGTCGCCATGAAACGGGCGCGCTCGATCATCAGTTTGACGACTTCGTCCTGGTTGTCGGCAGGGAGCCTCACTACGTTTATCTGCGTGCAAATGCCGTTACTTTGGCGGATCTCGGACATAGTGATCTCCTTAAGTGATGTTTCGCAGTATTCGCCTCTCAGGCGCGGCCCCGAACCAGACAGCGACTGGCCGGGCTGTGGGCGGGCATCTAGCGAAAACGTTACGCTCTCAACGCATGGCCGCGCCGCAAGTTTCGCTGACCGCAGCGGATCGCAACGCGCTAGTTAGGGCCACCCGAATCCAAGCCGACGCTCATGCCCGCCAACTCGCCTTCCCGCTCGCCCGTCATTTCCGTCTCGCGTCTCGACAAGATCTATGCTTCCGGATTCCAGGCGCTGAAAAACATCAACCTGGACATCCGCCACGGCGAGATTTTCGCGCTGCTCGGCCCGAACGGTGCCGGCAAGACGACGCTGATCGGGGTCATCTGCGGTATCGTCAATCCGTCCTCGGGCACGGTGAAGGTCGACGGCCATGACATCATTTCCGACTATCGCGCGGCGCGCGCGCTGATCGGTCTGGTGCCGCAGGAATTGACCACCGATGCCTTCGAAACCCCGCCGGCGACACTGCGCTTTTCCCGCGGCCTGTTCGGCAAACCGGCCAATCCGGATTACATCGACAAGGTGCTCAAACAGCTTTCGCTGTGGGACAAACGGCACGACAAGATTCGCATGCTCTCCGGCGGCATGAAACGCCGCCTCATGATTGCCAAGGCGCTGGCGCATGAGCCGCAGATCTTGTTTCTTGACGAACCCACCGCCGGCGTCGACGTCGAGTTGCGCAAGGATATGTGGCAGCTGGTGCGCTCGCTGCGCGCTTCCGGCGTCACCATCATTCTCACCACTCATTACATCGAAGAAGCCGAGGAAATGGCCGATCGCGTCGGCGTCATCAACCATGGCGAGATCATCCTGGTCGAAGACAAGGCCGAGTTGATGCGCAAGCTCGGCAAAAAGCACCTGACGCTGGAGCTGCGCGACCCGCTTACCGCGGTGCCGAAGGAGCTGGAGAGCTATGGGCTCGCGCTAGGCGGCGGCGGTAATGAACTGACCTACACCTACGATGCCAAGGGCGAGTACACCCGCATCACGGCGCTGCTCGACGATCTGCAGCGCGCCGGCATCCGTTTCAAGGACTTGCGCACGACGCAAAGCTCGCTCGAAGACATATTCGTCGACCTGGTGAGACAACGGCGATGAACCTCTACGCGGTACGGGCAATCTACATGTATGAAATGGCGCGGACCGGCCGCACGCTGTTTCAGAGCGTCGTCTCGCCGGTAATCTCGACCTCGCTTTACTTCATCGTGTTCGGTGCCGCGATCGGCTCGCGTATTACGCAAATCGAGGGCGTCAATTACGGTTCGTTCATCGTGCCCGGCTTGATCATGCTGATGCTGTTGACGCAAAGCGTTACCAACGCCGCTTTCGGCATCTATTTCCCGCGCTTTGTCGGCACGATCTACGAGATGCTTTCGGCGCCGGTGTCGCCGTTCGAGATCGTGCTCGGCTATGTCGGAGCGGCGGCGAGCAAATCGATCGTTCTCGGCAGCATCATTCTCGCCACCTCCGGCCTGTTCGTGCCGATCCATGTCGCACACCCGGCCTGGATGGTGGCGTTCCTGGTGCTGACCGCGGTCAGTTTCAGTCTGTTCGGCTTTATTCTCGGGCTGTGGGCGGACAATTTCGAAAAGCTGCAGATCGTGCCGCTTTTGATCCTCACGCCTTTGACTTTCCTGGGCGGCACTTTCTATCCAACGAGCGTGCTGCCGCCGTTCTGGCGCACGATTACACTGTTCAACCCGCTGGTCTATCTGATCTCGGGGTTCCGCTGGAGCTTTTTCGATATCGCCGACGTGCATGTCGGATCAAGCGTGGCGATCACGCTTGGCTTTCTCGTGCTGTGCATGCTGATTGTGACCTGGTTCTTCAAAACCGGTTACCGGCTGAAGAACTAGCTGCAGCGGATCGGGTCCTTCATGCGCGCCGCACCTGCATTGAGGCAAGTGCAGTCGTCCAATTTGCTTAGACTGCGATTCCAACTGGATTCAATTAATGAATAGAGTGA
>Ga0187765_10000794_pt1 | contig 11810 bp, 12 predicted proteins | sample 0216_QUI02_MP05__3_FD_133018 | JGI IMG/M metagenome (GOLD analysis project Ga0187765, IMG submission 133018) | Tropical peat soil microbial communities from peatlands in Department of Meta, Colombia - 0216_QUI02_MP05_10_MG | ecosystem: Environmental > Terrestrial > Soil > Wetlands > Peat ...
ATGCGGACCGCGGCGTCGGGATGGGCGCGCATCTCGTGCCGGTCCGGGACGACGTTGGAATGCAGGAAGAACAGGTCGAGCCGCTTCAACCGCATCCGTTCCAAGCTCTCGGCGATAGACCGGCGCAGCCGCGTCTCCACTTCGGCGGCGGGCGTATCGCCGAGCAAGCATTTGCTGGTCACGCGGACACCTTGCGGGAGCTTGCCGCCGAACGCCTCGCCCACCACCAGCTCCGCCTTGCCGTCGCCGTAGCGTGGCGCCAAGTCGAGCAAATCGATTCCCGCATCGACGGCCGCGCGAACCGTCGCCACGCATTCTTCGTGGCTCGTCTCGCCCCAGAGCATGCCGATCCCCCCGCCGCCCAGAGTAAGCACGCTGACCGGGGAAAGACGGCCGAAAGAATGATGTTGCATGTCAGGACCTCGATCTCACGCGTCTGTTGCTCTTGACCGGCTCGCAACTGTAGCCTTGCCGGCTATGAAAACCGACTCTGCTGAGGGAACTCGCGTCCCGCAACCGCGACGTTGGATCGAGCAGCGCTGGCTCATCGACAACATTATCCGCGCCAATGGTATCGACTGGGATCAGCCGCGCTCGGTTTATCTCTCGGCGCCCTGCGGTGTGGAAGCGACAGCCGACTTCGCGGCGATACGCCTGCGCATCCAGAAATACGCGGACGTGTCGCCGGCCTTTGAAGCGGTGGCGCGACGGCGCGAAGCGAAGGCGCGCGAGGCGGAGGCCGAAGGCGCGACCGTCACCGCGCGCGAGAACTATTTCATGGCCGCCGTGCATTGGGGAGCGGCGCAATGGCCGATCGACGAGAACAACGCGAAGAACCGCTACTACAACGAGCGCAAGCGCGATTGCTACGGCCGCTATGCGGCGCTCGCCGATCATCCCGTGGAAGCCGTCTGGATTCCGTTTCAGGGAAAAGCATTGCCGGCTTGGCTACACCTGCCGCCTCAAAGGCGCGGCGAGCGCGTCCCCGCGGTGGTCGCGGTGCCGGGGATGGACAGTTTCAAGGAGATCAGCGTGGCGCTCCACGGCGACCGCTGGCTAGCGCGCGGCATCGCCGTGCTCGCGGTCGACGGTCCCGGGCAATATGAATGCCCGCTGCTGGGCATTCCCGTCAGCATTCCCCGCTGGGCCGAGGCCGGTCCCGCGATCATGAACTGGCTCGCCGCGCGAGCCGAGATCGACGCCGAGCGCATCGGCATCGCCGGCGCGAGTTTCGGGTCGCTTTTCGCGACGATCGCCGCCGGCGCCGAGCCGCGTTATCGCGCTTGCGCCGTGACCCACACCTGCCTGGAGCCTGGCTGCGCCACCATTTTCGAGGAGGCTTCGCCTACCTTCAAGAAGCGGTTCATGTACATGGCGGGCATCGCTGACGAAGCCCGGTTCGACGAATTTCGCAAGACGCTGACCTGGGAAGGTTACGCCGAGCGCATCCGAGCGCCCTATCTTTGCCTCGCTGGCGAAGCGGACGAGTTGAGCCCAATGAGCGGCACCGAAGCGCTGATTGCGACGCTCTTGGGGCCGAAGCGATTGGTCATCTACCAGGACGCGCGCCATTCCGTGGGCGGCGTTCCCGCGACCAACCTTGGCCCCTATCCCCCGACCTTGATGGCGGATTGGATGACGGCGTCGCTCAACGGCGCTTCGTTCCCGAGCGAGCGCTGGTACGTGGACGCGACGGGGCGGATCACCAAGACCGCGATCTAGGGCGTGTACTCATAAATCCGCCCGCACAAATGCTAGCCCAAGCGATGTCCGATTTACCCCTCAGAATAGGACATCGCAGAAGCACGAAAGCATGTCAGCTAGGTGCCAACAACCGGACCTATGCGAATGGCGCCGCTAGCTGCCGAAGCTGTGCCTTCAAGAAATCGAAATCGACCGGTTTCGTGATGAATTCGGCGGCGCCGTATTCGTGCGCCCGTCGCCGGCGTTCCTCATCGCCATAGGCGGTCACCATTATGACCGGCAGATCGGGGCGACGGGTCTTGATTTCCCGCAACAGCAACAGCCCGTCCATTTGCGGCATGTTGATGTCGGACAGGATCACGATCAGCTGTGGCCGAATGCCACCAGCAAGCTTATCGAGCGCCTCTTGGGCTGATCCGGCGAAGTGCATAACATAGGTGCCTTCACGCGCTTCACGCCGGAAGTGCTGGCGAAACAGGTCGGTGACGTCGGGCTCGTCGTCGACAACCAGAATGCTGACGCTCATGCTGCTCTCCCCTGGGGCGCTGCGCGCTGTTTGCGGGGCAATCGCACCGTGAATTCGGTGAAGGCGCCAACCTCGCTATCGACCCCGATCGTACCACCATGTTGTTGCGTGACGATGTCATAGCTGATCGAAAGGCCGAGGCCTGTGCCTTCACCGGTCGGTTTGGTCGTAAAGAACGGCTGGAACAGCTTGTCGCGGTTCTCGGGAGCGATACCGGTACCGTTGTCGCGAACACGAACTTCGACGTCCGAACCGAGATCGCGGGTCGTGACCTTCAAAACTGGACGGCTGCCTGTCTCCCGGCTCTGCTTGTTCGCGGCGTAGAAGCCGTTGCCTACCAGGTTCAGGAACACCCGGGTCATGTCCTGCGGCACCAGTTCGATGGGGGCGAGCGCAGGATCGAACTCGCGCTCCAGGGTGATGTTGAAGTTCTGATCCTGGGCGCGGGCACCGTGATAGGCGAGATTGAGCGCCTCCTCGATCAAGGCATTGAGATCGACGCTCTGTCGCTCACCGCTTCCCCCGCGAGAGTGTTGCAGCATGCTTTTGACGATGCCATCGGCGCGGCGGCCGTGTTCCGCGATCTTTTGCAGGTTCCCGGCCAGCATGTCGATGGCCTCGTGGATTTCGGCACGCTTGTTCGCGGCAAGAGAGGCCAGTGCCGGCGCTGCCGCTTCCTTAAATTCCTCCAGCAGCTCGATCGAGAGAGAGGCGAAATTGTTGACGAAGTTGAGGGGGTTCTTGATCTCGTGGGCGATCCCAGCGGTGAGCTGGCCCAATGAAGCCATTTTTTCTGACTGGATTAGATTGGCTTGCGTCGCCTTCAATTCGCTGAGCGCCATCTCGGCGGCATCGCGCGCGGCCCGGATCTCGACCGCGGCGCGCTCTCGCTCGCGCTCCAGCCTTTCGCGGTCAATCAAGCTGTCGCGCAGCATCGTCAGGGTCCGCGTCATCGCACCAATCTCGTCGTGGCCGGCGCGAGGGATATCGATCTCTAGATCGCCGCGGCTGACCGCCGCCATCGCGTGTTCCAGCTGCCGCAACGGACGGTTGATCGATCGCACGACGAGCGCCGTCAGCCCGAGCGCTACCAGCAGCACGATCACACCGGCGACGATCGATGCGGTGACCGCCGCCTCGGCGTCGCGCATCGCGGCGTCGCGACGCGCCAATGCCGACTGTTCGAGCCGTTCGACGACCTGATCGAGTTCGCGATCGACACTGAGGATATGGGTCTGCGCCTCCGCCATCAGCTTGCTGCCGGTCACGCCATCGTCGCTCGAATAAGCGTCGCCGGCCTGCCTCGCTAGGTTTGTCAGAGTGTCGACTTCGCGTCCGACCGCTGCGACAGCGCCAGGATCGACCGCCGCGATCGACTTCAAGGCGGTATCCAATTGGGTTTTGGCCACCTCGGCGCTCTGCTGCGAGCGGGCGGACAGGGTGATCGCAAAGTCGGTCAGCCAGTATTTCAAATCGCCGAAATGCTTGCTCGCGATATTGGCATTGCGTACGACCGAGACTAGCCGTGCCTGCTCTGCCAAGGCGCGCGAGTCGCGTATCAGTTCACGGGTCAGCAGCACCGAGGTGCCGGCAAGAACCGCTAGCAGCAGGCCCGACAAGAGGATCAGCCGAGTTCGGATCGAGAGGTGCGGTATCATGTTCGTCTCAGCTCACTCGACGGGGCGCCAAAGGCGAAGTTGGCGATGAAGCGCTTTCCGTTTCTGTTGCGATGCAACAGTAAGCCCTGTCCGCGAAGATCGGCAACAGAGGCCTGCAAAGCGCGCTCAGTTGGGAAATAACCGATGACACGAACGCGCACCTCCGTATGATCCGACAGATCGACGCGGTCAGCAGGCAGGGAGTTGGAAGATGTATCGCACGCACGCGCGACAGAGCCTCACTATCATCGGTTGCGTCATCGGGCTCGCTTGGGCCTCGCCAGCCGAAGCCGCGACGCAGTCGATCAAGGTGCCGCTGACCGGCGCACAATGCGTTCCGGCGGTCGAGACCTCCGCGACCGGCACCGCCGAGTTGACTTACGACCCAGGGACACAGACCGTCAGGTGGAGCGTCAGCTACAGCGGGCTATCGAGCGCGCCGACGATGGCGCATATCCACGGCCCGGCTGAGCTTGGCAAGAATGGCCCGGTGGTGGTCTGGCTCAGTAACCAGGGGACGGCGCCGACCAGCCCGATAACCGGCGAGGCGACGTTGACACCGGAGCAGGCGAAGGAATGGGAGGCAGGGGCGCTGTACGTCAACCTGCATACGCAATCGCATCCGGCCTGTGAATTGCGCGGCCAGATCAAGCCGGAAGGCTGAGCCGCATCAGACGAGGCGGACCAGCGCAACGGTTGCGGCGGCGCTGAGCGCGGCGAGGACGATCGCGCGCATCAGACCCGCGAGGCGTGGCGCCGGCATGCCCAGTGGCAGCCGCTTCGTCCCGCTGATCATCGGAAGTAGTAGGTTCTGCCCCTTCACCCAGGCGTAGCCGGCGATTGCCAGCACGTGCAGCGCGATCGCCGCTAACAGCGTGTTCCAGAGTACCCCGTGTGCCGTCCTGATCGCGTCTGCCACCTGCGCTGGCGTAATTTCCGTTAATGGGCCGACATCGGCGACGTCGTTGGCGACGTAAATCCCGGTCAGCGTCTCAGCGAGCAGCAGCACGAGCAGCAGTAATATCATCCAACCGCCAGCCGGGTTGTGGCCGATTTGCTGATCGGGCTCGCGCACCAGCGAGCGCTTCAGATAGCGTGTCGCGGTCCTCGGCGAGCCGAGAAAGTGCGAGAACCGGGCCGTGTCGCTGCCGAAGAAACCCCACAGCAACCGGAAGATCAGCGCTGCCAGCAGGGCCTCGCCGGCCCAGCCGTGCCACTGCATCCAGTTGAGCCGCAATGTCGCGTAGGCGGCTGCCACGAGCGCCACGATCAGCCAATGAAAGAGCCGCGTCGGCAGATCCCAGACCCGGACGCGGCAGGTCTCGCCCATGCGCCTCTCCTCCGCCTGCGAGCTTCTCCGGGATGGCGCCCGGCGGACAGCCGTACGAGCATTCTAACCGAAGGGCACCATAGCTGGGCCAGCAGATCGCGCCCGATCACGAGGGCATGATCTCGCAACTGGGCCATGTCGCGTTGGGTCAAAAGCGGAAATCTAGGTCCGCCAAGGGGGTGTCTGGTCTGACCCCGAAATCGGACATCAAGCGTTTATGAGCACACGGCCTAGCGTCCCGCTCTTCCGTTCACGCGATCGACTCCTCAAGCGCCAGGTAAAGCGCGAATAGAAACCCGGCCACGGTCGGCAGCACCACCAGCGAGCCGCCCTCGTCGAGCGCTTCCGGAATCATCGCGTGTGCCACCAGCGCCAGCACCGCGCCGCCGGCCAAAGCCTGGCAAAAGATCGCCACCATGGAATCGGGGCTGCCGATGAAAAGCTTGCCGGCCGCAGCGGCGACTACTCCCGCCAATAGCACCGTCGACCACAAAAGAAAGATGGTGTCGGGCCGGTAGCCCGCTTTGCGAAGCATGGCAGCACTCGCGGCCGCCTCGGGGATGCCGCCCAAGAACATGCCGAAGATCAAGGTCAGCGAAAGGCTCTGAAAGCCGATGAATTTGGCACCGATCACCAGACAGCCCGGGATGGTGTCGAGTATATTGCCGAGCACGATCGCGAGGCCCGAGCCGCCCCCGGTCTCGGCGAGTATCCGCCTCTCTTCGCTGCGGCTCAAATGGTCGAGATTGCTGCTGGCGAGCCTCGCCCAAGTCGAGGGGTTGGTGCCTCCGGCGCTCAAATTGCTGATGGCGCGCTGGTGGCTGAGCCGCTCCACCGCGGCCGCGAGCTGGCGATCGTCCGCGATCAATTGGTCAAAATCCTGCCGCTCGATCGCCAACAAATCGGTATCGTCGATTGCCTGTACCGTCGCCGTGCGCGTGCCGCCGCTCAGCAGCGCCATCTCGCCGAAGGCGTTGCCTTCACCGAGTTCGGCAAGCGAGCGAGGCGGCTCCGCGACGCCCGCGGTGGGTTCCGCCAGTACCCGCACCTTGCCACGCGCGACGATATAGAGCGCGTCGCCGGGATCGCCGCTGCGGAACAGGATTTCACCGGGTGCCAGACGACGGTCGCGAATACACGGCAGGATCTGTTCGATGTCGTCGGGCGGCAGGTGGCGCAGCAAATCGCACCGCGCCAGCAGCGCGATCAGGTCGCGCGATTCCCGCTGCTTGCGCCCGCGCGCGTACTCGCGAAAGCGGGTGCGGTAGCGGACGGCACCGCCCTTCTTCTCCAGAAACAGCGATGCCGCATAATAGAAGCACGCGCCGATCGCGAAGCCACCACCGATGAAGACCCAGGCGAAATTCGTGCTGAATCCTTGTTGACGCAGGTCGACCGCCCCCTCATAGGCCAGCTCGATCGCGAGCGCGCTGATGAGCGCGCCGGCCGAGAAGGCAAGGATGCACGCGAGAAGCCGGCGGGAGAGCTGAAAATAGAGACCGATCGCGGCGCCTAAGATGGCCGATGAGGTGGTGGCAAAACCGATGAAAGCGACGAGCAAAACCTCGGCGGCGGCGCTCACGGACGGCTGGTCGCTCCCGCGCCCGGTGGCGGCAACGTATCGCGGGCAGCGCCCTGCTCTTGTGCACCGCTGACCGCCGGCCGCAGGCGCTTCTGCCCGAGAAACAGCAGGATCGGCGAGGCGATGAAGATCGAGGACGACGTGCCGACGATGATGCCGAAGATGATGGTGAGGGCGAAGGCCCGGATTTCCTGGCCACCCAGGATCGCCAGCGGCACGATCGACAGCAGCACGGTGAGCGAGGTTGCGACCGTGCGCCCCAAGGTCTGGTTGATGCTGCGGTCGATCAGCTCCCTGAGCGGCGTCGATTTGTCCTTGCGCAGGTTCTCGCGGATGCGGTCATAGACCACGATCTTGTCGGTGACGGAGTAACCGATCAGCAGCATGATGGCCGCCACCGAATTGAGATCGAATTGCAGCCGCGTGACGGCGAAGAATCCGACGGTCTTGGTGATGTCGAGCAGCAGAGTGCCGACCACGCCGACGCCAAATTGCCAGTCGAAACGGAACCAGATGTAGACCAGTACGCCGACGAACGAGAGCAGGACGGCGGTAAGGCCGCTGCGAAACAGCTCGCCGCTGACGCGAGCGCCGACCGCTTCGACGCGGCGGATTTCGGTGCCCGGAAACTTCTCATGCAACATCGCCTCGATAGCCGTCCTGGCATCGACGGTCGCGGCTTTCTGGTCGAGCTTGACCAGCATGTCGGTCGGTGCCCCGAATCCCTGCACGCTCGCCGTGCCGAATGGCAGTTGATCGAAGGCAGACCTCACCGCGCCTGGATCGACCGCGTTGGGAAAGCGCAGCTCGATCACCACGCCGCCCTCGAAGTCGATGCTGTAATTGAGGCCCGGATAGAAGAACATCACGAGCGAGGCGATGCTGAGAACCGCCGAGACGATAAGGCCCGCAAAGCGGCCACGCATGAAGCGGATTTGGGTGTCGTCGGGGACTAAACGGAGCGGGCGCATCAATGGGGCTCGGCTGAAGGCGGCGGGGGCGCCATACATATCCGCATTCGCCGGAAAGACGCAATCCCGACGGCTCAACGGCGGTTGTGCCGCCGATAACCGCTCCCTGCATCACCGACCCCATTTCATATGTCAGACTGCCTCGCCGAAGAGAGACTTCGGACGATTGGGGTCGTGATACGCGGCGACGTAGAGATCGCCGATGAAGAGTTCCACCGTCACCGACGACGAGCCTGCCTCGTGGCGAACGAAGGCCGCCGCTTCGCCCAAGGTCGAGAACGCATGCTCCATCGAGCCCCCTGGGCGCAGGACGACCCACCGATCCATCCAGACGCGCGTGATACGGTAGACTGGTTCCCTCCTGCGGTTCCCCTTGAGGCCGCGCAAAAGACCGCGCGCTCGCGCCAGCCGATCGGAACCCAATAGGCGCTGCAAGCGCCGCCACCACGGCAGTGACACGTCCGCCGTCGCGACCAGTGCACTCGTGCGCTCGATTGTGGGGATAGCGAAGGCGGTCATGGGTGTTCTCCTCGTTTCGCGCGCCTGTTTCGCTCAGCCACCGCCGCGATGCAGGGTCGGCAGGTAGATCCAGTATCGCAGCGCCATCACCGCGAGCGTGATCGCCCCCAGCGCAAGCGCGCCAGCGATGCGGCTCGCGACGATGCGGAGACGCGAGCGGTTGGATTCCAAGACTCCACCCGCGATCAACGTGTCGTGCGGTCCTGAATGAACAAAGTCCAAGCTGGTCATGGGAAGCTCACCGTCCGCGCACCCTGCGCGCGCAAGCTATAGAAGGCGATAAGCCCGTATAAATTCGAGATCGGAGGGGCCGAGCCTGCGTAAAGACCGCATATAGCCGCGCGAACACTCGGTTTAAGGAAGGTCAAAACCAGCCTGGAAGGGCCGCCAATATCAGGCCGACGGTGCCGAGTACGACCGGTGCTGCGAGGATCGCTATCGCTGTCCCGACGTCGCGGAGCGCGGGCCTGCGCCATACGTCGGGATCGCCAACTTCCGCACGAGAGTCCGCGTCTTGCGAAGCGGAATGAAACGCATGGGTACGCCAAGAGGTTGACATTGAACTCATACAATCGAGCCCTTTCATTGGGCCTCCGCGCGCTCATCCGAACAGCATTCGAGCCAAGACCCAGAGCTTGAGCGCGACGAGGCCGGCGAGACCAACAACAAACGCCAGAAACAGTCCGGCGATCATCCAGCCGAGCGGCCGCTCGCCATCGGAGCTCCGCGCGACCTGATCGCGGATTTCGGTCGATCTCGCCATCACCGATGATTAGGACGCTGCCGCATCAAGATTCGAGAGCGAGGTTTGCGGCGCCGCATAAAGATCGCATGCAGGTGCACGTCCAGAGGGCGCCAGCGACGTTCTCTGATTCGATCTTTATGCGGTTTTTACTCGCGACCCGTCCGATCGGTATCGAATTTATATCGACCAATGACATATAGGGGGAACTGATCAGAGCCCGCATATGGCGAAGGCGGTCGATCGGCGGCTGCGGCGGTTGCGCTTGATCCAGGTCAAGGCTCAGGGGATAGCCTCGGCCACCATACTATCAAACGATGCAATAGGGCGCCGCAGGTGGGCGCGCATCATGGAGTTATCGATGTTCGATCTGATGATGATTGCGATCGGCGTTGCCTTCTTCGTGGTGGCGATCGGCTACGTCGTCGCTTGCGATCGCATGTGAGGAGCGCAGCCCATGACCTTCGACTACATACTCGGCTCGATCACCACTCTCGTGATCACCGCCTATCTCGTATTCGCGCTGATCCGACCCGAGCGGTTCTAGGAGATCGTTCATGACCTTCAACGGATGGCTGCAGATCGCGGTCTTCAGCGCGATCATCATCGCGCTCACCCGCCCCTTCGGCGGATACATGAACCGCGTGTTCGCAGGCGAGCGGACCTTGCTGAGCCCGGTGTTGCGCCCGATCGAGCGCAGCATCTACGCGCTTTGCGGCGTCGACGAGAAGACCGAGCAGCACTGGACGGTCTATGCGGTCGCGATGCTGCTTTTCACGCTTGCCGGATTCGTCGTGCTCTACGGCCTGCAGCGCCTGCAGGCCGTGCTACCGCTGCAAGGCGTGTTCAATCCGCAGGGCTTCGACGCGCCGAGCCCCGACTCCGCGCTCAATACTTCGATCAGCTTCATCACCAACACCAACTGGCAGTCCTACGTACCCGAGACCACCATGAGCTACCTCGTCCAGATGGCGGGACTGACGGTGCACAATTTCGTCTCGGCGGCGGCGGGCATCGCCATGGCGGTTGCGGTCGTGCGCGGCTTTGCGCGCCGTTCGGCAAAAACGATCGGCAATTTCTGGGTCGATCTCACGCGCTGCACGCTCTACATTCTGATGCCGGTCTCGATCGTGGTCGCACTGATTTTCGTCTGGCAGGGCATGCCGGCGAACCTCGGCTCCTATACCGAAGCCACCACGCTCGAAGGTGCAAAGCAGCTAATCGCGCAGGGCCCGGTCGCATCGCAAGAGGTGATCAAGCTTTTCGGCACCAATGGCGGCGGCTTCTTCAACGCCAACTCGGCGCATCCCTTCGAGAATCCGACCGCGCTCACGAATTTCATCACTCTCCTCCTGATCTTCTCGATCGGCGCCGGACTCACCAACGTGCTCGGGCGCATGGTCGGCGACGAGCGCCAGGGCTGGGCGCTGTTCGCGGCGATGGGGCTCTTGTTCTTGATCGGCGTCACCACCGCCTACTGGGCGGAGTCGCACGGCAATCCCGCCTTCGCCGCGCTCGGCGTGGACTCGACACCAAGCGCGCTGCAAGCCGGCGGCAACATGGAGGGCAAGGAGGTCCGCTTCGGCGTGACGGACTCCGCGATGTTCGCGACCATCACCACCGACACCTCCTGTGGCGCGGTCAATTCGATGCATGACAGCTTCATGCCCCTGGGCGGCATGGTGCCGCTGGTGAATATTCTCCTGGGCGAGATCATCTTCGGCGGTGTGGGCTCCGGCCTCTACGGCATGCTCGCCTTCGCGATCGTCGCCATGTTCGTGGCGGGCCTGATGGTCGGCCGGACGCCTGAATATCTCGGCAAGAAGCTCGAGGCGAAGGAAGTGAAGATGGCGATCCTCGCCATCCTGATCCTGCCGTTCTCGATCCTCGGCGGCACCGCGATCGCCACCGTGGCGCCCGACGGGCTTGCCGGCATCGCCAATACCGGGCCGCACGGCTTCAGCGAGATTCTCTACGCCTACACCTCGTCGACCGGCAACAACGGCAGCGCGTTCGCGGGCATCAGCGCCAACACGGTTTACTACAACACCACCCTCTCGATCTCGATGCTGATCGGGCGCTTCATCATGGTGATCCCGCTGCTGGCGGTCGCGGGCTCGCTCGCCGGCAAGAAGCTGCTGGCGCCCTCGGCCGGGACCTTCCCGACCAACCGGCCGCTCTTCGTGGGCTTGCTGGTGGGCGTGATCGTGATCATCGGGGGCCTCATGTACTTCCCGGCGGTCTCGCTGGGGCCGGTGGTCGAGCATCTCGCCATGAACGCCGGCACGCTCTATCCGGCGCCGCAATAACCAAAGACGTGATCCTCTCCAAGGACGCACCGCCATGACCATGCTTTCCCCCACCGCGTCATCGCCCAAGACCGGGCTTTTCAAGAGGCACGTGCAGCCGCTGTCGCTCTTCGACCGCTCGTTGATCGTGCCGGCGATCTGGGCCTCGTTCCGCAAGCTCGATCCGCGGACGCTGATCCAGAACCCCGTCATGTTCGTGGTCGAGATCGTCTCCGTGCTGACCAGCATCTTCTTCGTGCGTGACCTCGTGTTTGGGGGCAGCACCGTCGTCGGTGCCAACGCCGTATTCTCCGGGCAGATCGCCGCCTGGCTCTGGTTCACCGTGCTGTTCGCCAACTTTGCCGAAGCCGTCGCCGAGGGACGCGGCAAGGCGCAGGCGGACGCGCTGCGCCGCACGCGCACCGAGACCATGGCCAAGCGGTTGGTCGGCCCGGAGATGCGGAAATTCGAGCAAGTAGGCGCTGCCACG
>Ga0187765_10000796_pt1 | contig 11773 bp, 12 predicted proteins | sample 0216_QUI02_MP05__3_FD_133018 | JGI IMG/M metagenome (GOLD analysis project Ga0187765, IMG submission 133018) | Tropical peat soil microbial communities from peatlands in Department of Meta, Colombia - 0216_QUI02_MP05_10_MG | ecosystem: Environmental > Terrestrial > Soil > Wetlands > Peat ...
GAAGCCCCGGTCCACTCGAGCGACATCGACGCCCTGGTCCGCGTGGCCGGCGCCGTGCCGGTGCCCGTCGCGGCAGGGGAGCGGCTCAGCCAGCCCGCCGACTTCGCGCGGCTTGGCCAGAGCCGGACCGTGCTGATCTGGCAGCCCGAGACACTCTCGATCGGCGGGGTGTCGGGGATCCAGCAGGTGGCGGCGATCGGCCTCGCCTACGGCGCCACGATCGCGCCCCACAACGCGCGCGGCCCGGTCTGCACCGCCGTGAACGCCCACCTGGCCGCATGGCTCCCGAACCTTCGGGTCCAGGAGTACTTCGTGGAGGGCGCGGTGCCGATGGCGTTCGAGGTCCTCCGCGGCGCGCCGCGTGCGGTGGACGGCGTGCTGACGGTGCCCGACGGCCCCGGGCTTGGCGTGACGCTCGACGAGACCGCGGCCGCCCGCCACCCGTACCGCGCCGATCACTTCATGCACTTCTTTGAGCCCGGCTGGGAGCGGCGCTTCGACGACGACGCGGCCGGAGGAGCGACCCCCCCGTGACGACGATCCGCCTGCCGTGGGGCGCGTGGTACGGCGACCAGACGCGCGAGCTCCTCGTCCCCGATCGCTGGCGGGTCTCGGTGCCGCCGGCGCCGAGCGCGCCGGGCCTCTCCGAGACGGCGCTCCGCCGCGCCCTCGCGGCGCCGATCGGCACCCCGCCGCTCCACGAGCTCGCGCGCGGCAAGCGCTCGGCAGCCGTCGTCGTCGACGACCTGACGCGACCGACGCCGGCCAGCGTGATCCTCCCGCTGGTCCTCGAGGAGTTGCGGGCGGGCGGGATCGAGACCGGCGCGGTGCGCGTGCTCCTCGGGTTCGGCGGACACCGGGCGCTCGGGCGGCCGGAGCTTCTCCACAAGCTCGGGCCGATCGCCGACGACCTCACCGTGATCAATCACACGCCTTACGAGCACCTCGCCGCGTTCGGGGCCACGACGGCCGGCACGCCGGTCTTCGTGAGTCGCTGGTACGCCGAGGCGGACCTCCGCGTGACGATCGGCTGCGTGGAGCCGCATCCGGCGCTCGGCTGGAGCGGCGGCGCGAAGCTCGTGGTGCCCGGGCTCGCCGGGATCGAGACGATCGCCGCCAACCACCGGCCAGGCCACCTCGCGCGCGGGATTCTCTCGCCCGACGACAACGCCATGCGCCGCGACGTCGAGGAGGCGGTGCGGAGGGTCGGCCTCGACCACATCGTCAACGTGGTGATCGCCGGCCGCCGGGAGGTCGTCGGGCTCTTCGCGGGCGACATGGTGGAGGCGCACCGGGCGGCCGCCCGCTTCGCCGAGCGGCTCTACCAGACGCCGGTCGGCGCGCCGGCCGACGTCGTGGTCTTCAACGCTTACCCGAAGGACACCGAGCTGATCCAGGCGAACAACGCGCTCAACGCCGCACTGGCCGCGCGCACCGCGCTGCTTCGTGAGGGTGGCGTGGCCGTGGTGGCGACGGCGTCCTCCGAGGGGCCCGGCTACCATGCCCTCTACCAGCCGGGAGCGCGCTTCTATCAGCGGCCGGCGAACCGCTTCGTCGCGGATCGGCCGGTGACCGTCTACTGCCCCCACGGGCGCGCGACGGATCTGCCGCCATCGTTCCCGGCCGGCACGACGCTCCACCGGGAGTGGGCGGACGTGGTCCGGTGGGTCGAGGGGCGCGTCGGGCCCGAGCCGTCGGTGACCGTGTTCACCGAGGGCCCGCTCCAGATCCCCGTCACCGCCGGCCGCCCCGCGCCCGCCGCCGAGCAGGGGAGCGCCCCGCTCGCGGAGAGCCGCGCCCGCTAGGCGCCGCGGCGCCGGGAAGGGGCTCGAGCCACGGCGACGTCGTCCGGCCATGCACGTGATGTGCGATGACGCGATCTGACACGCCGCTGGCCCACGCCGCCGAGCGGCGTGGCCGCTTCGATCTCGGGGGGCGGATCGCGCTGGTCACCGGCGGGAGCCGCGGCATCGGGCGCGCCATCGCGATCGGCCTGGCCGAGGCCGGCGCCGACGTCGTGGTCCACTACCAGAGCGCGGCCGAGGCCGCTCGAGACTGTGCGAGCGCGATCGAGTCCGCCGGCCGCCGGGCCTGGATTGCCAGCGCCGACTTCTCTCGCGCCGGCAGCGGCGCCGCGCTCGCGCGGGAGGTGCTGGGGCTGGTGCCGCGCCTCGACATCCTGGTGCTGAACGCGGGCGGCGGGACGCGGCAGGCCTTCCTCGACGTGACCGCGGAGGCATTCGCGAGCCAGGCGCATGCCAACTTCCTGGCGGGGTTCGAGCTCCTCCAGGCATGTCTCCCGCCGATGGCGGCGCGGGGCTGGGGCCGCGCGGTGACGATCGGTAGCGTCCAGCAGGTGCGCCCCAACCCGGCGCTGTCGGTCTACGCGGCGATGAAGTCGGCGCAGCTCAATCTCGTCGTCAACCTCGCCAAGCAGTACGCGCGTCGCGGCGTGACGGTCAACAACGTCGCGCCCGGCATGATTGCGACGGACAGCACGGCCCCCCAGCTCGCCCACGAGGCGACGGTCGCCGCGCTGCTGGAGGAGATCCCCGCGCGCCGCGTCGGCGAGCCCGCTGACTGCGTCGGCCCCGTCCTGATGCTCTGCTCCGAGGCCGGCCGGTACGTGACCGGCGTGGATCTGTTCGTCGACGGCGGCATGCATCTGCCAGGGCGCGCGGCGTTCATCGGCGCCGACGGACGCATGCGGCCGTCATGATCACGGCGAGCGAGACCATGGACTACGCTCGGCCCTCGCGCCGGCGTCGACGTGGCGGCTTCGAGCGCGCGCTCTTCCTGCCCGCGTTCGTGTTCGTGGTCGCGGTCTCCTTCGTGCCGTTCGTCTACGCGCTGGTGCAGAGCCTCTACCGGTCGGAGTTCCTGGACCTGGGCCGCTTCGTCGGCTTCGGCAATTACGTGGAGTTCCTGACGGACCGTCCGGGCATCGGGAAGACGCTGGTGTTCGTCGCGGGGACCCTCGCGGTCACCGTGCCGCTCGGGGTGCTCCTGGCGCTGCTCCTGAACGAGATCACCCGCGGCCGCGAGCTGATGCGGACGATCCTGATCGTGCCGTGGCTCCTTTCCGGGGTGGTGACCGGGCGGATCTGGGCCTGGGTCCTGAACGGTGACCTGGGGCCGGTCGCCCACCTTCTCCAGGGGGTCGGGGTCCGCATGCCGAACGCGGTCACGAGCCCGGTGCTGGCGATGCCCGCGGTGATCGTCGCCCATGCATGGTCGGCCTACCCGCTGGTCATGGTGCTCACCCTGGCGGCGCTCCAGACGATCCCGAAGGACGTGCTGGAGGCCGCCCGGATGGACGGCGCGGTCGGATTCCGCCGCTTCCGCTTCATCGTCTTCCCGCTGATTCGCAACACGGTGCTGGTGTTGACGGTGCTGACGTCGATCCACGCGTTCAACCACGTGACCCTGATCTTCGTCATGACTGGCGGCGGGCCGGTGGGCACCACCGAGGTGATGGCGCTCCGCATCTTCATGGAGGGCTTCCGCTTCTATCACCTCGGTCTGGCCTCGGCCGGCGCGGTGATGATGTTCCTCTTGAACGTGGCGTTCACCGTCGGCTACGTCCGTGTGCTGCGGCCGGAGCGCGCGTGACGCACCGGCAGCGCCCCGCCGGGCTGACCGCCTGGATCTACGCGATCCTGGTGGCGGCCTGCGTCTTCGCGCTGGTCCCGATCGTGTGGGCGGTGTCGACTTCGCTCAAGGACATCGCGGAGGCGACGGCCTTCCCGCCGACTTGGATCCCGCGGCGCCCGACCCTCGCGAACTACCGGGCCGTCCTGTTCAGCCACCGGTACGTCCACTACCTGGTCAACACGCTCCTGATCGGAGCGGGCGCGGTGGCGCTGAGCGTTGCCATCGCCGCCCCCGCCGCCTACGCCGCGGCGCGCGGGCGGTTCGCCGGCAAGGACTCGATGTTGTTCGTCCTGTGGGCGACGATCATGATGCCGGGGGCGGCGATCATCGTGCCGCTGTACCTCGTCACCGTCTACGTCGGGCTCTACGACACCTACGCGGGACTGGTGATCGTGTACAGCGCAGCGATCGTGCCGACCCTGGTCTGGCTCCTGCGCGGGTTCGTCCAGCGAGTCTCGCCGGAGCTCGAGCAGGCGGCGATGGTCGACGGCTGCGGCCGCTGGGGCGCGTTCTGGCGGGTGACGCTGCCGCTGATCCGCCCGGGCCTCATCGCCGGGGCGATCTTCGGGTTCGTCACCGTGTGGAACGAGTTCCTGATCGCCTTCAGCCTCACGCTCCGCGACGAGCTGCGCCCGATCCAGGTCGGCATCTACTTCTACGTGACCGACGTGGGTATCGAGTGGGGCCGGATGATGGCGGCGGTGATTGCCTCGATCGTGCCGATCGTCGTCCTCTACGGGCTCTTGCAGCAGCGCTTCATGGAGGGCATGACCGGCGCGATCAAGGAGTGAAGGGGAGCGGCCGCCCGTTCGGGACGGCCGCGAGAACCGGGAAACCAACAAGGAGGAGACCACGATGAGCAGGCTGAAGCGGCTCGGCGGCGTCCTGGTGGCGCTGATGCTGCTGTTGCCCTTGACCGCGCAGGCGCAAACGACCCTCGACTTCTGGAGCTTCATCGACCCGGCGGGAGACAATGTCCGCTCCAAGACGCTCGCCCACATCATCGACACCTTCGAGAAGGCAAACCCGGGTGTCAAGATCAAGACGACCGTGATCCAGTGGGACCAGATCTCCGCCCAGCTCCTGCGCGCGGACAAGGCGGGGGCGGTCCCCGACGTCGTGATGCTCTACTCCCCGAACATGCAGACCAACGTGCAGGCGGGGAACCTGCTCCCGCTCGACAAGTACATGGCGGCCTGGTCGGAGGCGGATCGCAAGGACATCATCATGTTGAGCGTCGCCAAGAAGGACGGCAAGGTCTATGGCCTGCCGTGGGAGCTGCGCGTGCTCGGCATGGCCTACAACGCGAAGGCCCTGCGCGAGCGCAGCATGTCGGTGCCCGCGACGCTGGACGAGCTGGCGACGCAGGCCGCGGTGTTCACCAAGGAAGGCATGATCGGCCTGGCCTTCGGGTTCAACCCGGCTGACGCCACGGGCTCCGCGGAGTGGTTCATCCCGACCTTGAGCGGGATGGGCGCCAAGGTGCTGAACGACGACGGCACCGCCGCGTTCGACAGCCCGCAGGCCCGCCGGCTGGTCCAGTACATCTACGACCTGGTCCACAAGTACAAGGCGGTCCCGATGGACGTGGCGCTGTCCGGCGACGAGGCGATCCAGCAGCTCGCCGAGTCCGGGCGGGCCGTCTTCGTCCGCACCGGGACCCATCGCATCGCCGCCATGCGCGAGAAGTCGAAGCTCGGCAACGATCTCCAGTTCATGCCGGTCCCGAGCTTCGAGAAGGGGAAGCGCTCGCCGGCGCTCTTGCAGGGCTGGCACGCGGGGATCCCCACCAAGGCGAAGCACCCCGACCCGGCCTGGAAGTTCATCGAGCACTGGACGTCGAAGGACATCCAGACCTACCAGTCGCAGAGCGCGGGCTACCTGCCGGTGCGCGAGAGCGTGGCCAAGTCGGACGCCTTCAACTCGCCGGAGCGCATGTACGTGCGCGACGCGATCGTCTGGGCGCACCAGGATCCGCTGAACTTCAACTGGCCCGCGAAGTCGGACTACCTGATCAACGTCCTCGCCCGCATGTTCGAGCAGGTCGTGACCCAGAAGATGCAAGTCGCCGACGCGCTCAAGTGGGCGGAGGTCGAGTACAACAAGCAGGTCAAGCCGTAGGGCGTCGGGCGCAACGCCCCGCGGCGTCGCTGCGCTGCGGGAAGCCGGCGCCGGGGTGTCGCATCGGGCGGCATGACCCCGTCGCCGGCCCTCCGCCGGAGCCGGTCGCGCGCAGGCCCGCCGGCGAGCGGGGGTGGCCGGGGGTCCGGCAAGGTCGAGATCCATGGACGATGCGATGACAGCTCGGCGGCGGGTGAGCGGCGTCACCGCCCCGTCGGGCCGGCCTTCGCGCGGAGCGCTCCGATGAAAATCGTCAGCCTGGAAGCCATCCCGGTCAGCGTGCTGTACCGCGTGCGCGAGACCAGCGCGATCATCGATCGCGGCGGCGTGTCGGACGTGCTGGTCAAGCTGGTTACCGACACCGGCCTGGTCGGCTGGGGCGAGGCGTGCAAGGCGACCGACACGCTGGCGCTCGAGCGCGGGGTCCGCGCGTGCGCGCCGCTCCTGCTGGGGCGCGACCCCTGGGAGCACGAGGCCATCCTGGCCGACGTCTACAAGCGCGGCCTCTGGTACCTGCAGCCGATGTTCGGGAACTCCATCCTGGCGGGGATCGACATGGCGCTGTGGGATCTCTGCGGCAAGGATTGCGGCCAGCCGCTCTACAAGATGCTGGGCGGCGCGCGGCGTCCCTCGGTCAACTACGCCCACTACGTGCGCTGGGACCTCGACGTGTCGACCGTGGCCGAGCACGCGCGCGACGGCGTCGCCCGCGGCTACACCGTCTTCTACATGAAGGCGGGCGTCGACGAGGCGGTGGAGGAGAGAACCCTGGAAACGGTTCGCGGCATCATTGGACCGGCCCGGAAGATCCGCATCGACTGCAACCAGGCCTGGTCGGTGCCGACCGCGATCCGCCTGATCAACCGGTGGCACCGGGCGTTCGACCTCGACTTCGTCGAGGCGCCGGTGCCCCACGAGCCCATCGAGAACATGACCGACGTGCGCCGAGCCGTGGCGGCGCCGCTCGCCGCGAACGAGGGGCTCTGGCGCGAGAGCGACGTCGTGCGCATGATCCGCGCGCGCTGCGCCGACTACCTCTGCTTCGGCCCGCACCTGGTGGGCTCGATCCGGCGCTTCGTGGCCCTGATGCATCTCGCCGATCTGGAGGGCATGCAGCTTTGCAAGCACAGCCGCGGCGAGCTCGGCATCTGCGCCTCCGCCGCGCAGCACGTGATGCTGGCGGCCCCGAACGCCTGTCTCGGCCAGCAGCAGAACGCCGGACGGCTCTCCGGCGATGTGATCAAGGCGCGCGTCCCGATCGCCGACGGGCCGGAGTGGGGCCCGATCGACGGCCCCGGTCTTGGCGTGGAGGTGGACGAGGACAAGGTGCGCGCGTACCACGAGAACTTCCTTCGGAACGTCGACTTCACGCCGTTCGGCGACCAGCGGCGGTAGCCGTCGATCGGGCCGGCGCCGGTCGGCCGAGCAGTCCGGGGCCGATCTTCCGCCTCGGGCCGGCGACCGGGGCGCTGGGGCTGACGGTGGCCCCCGCCGTTGAGGCTACCCCGCGCGCCTCGTTGCGTGCTTGAAGAACTGGACCTGACGCTCGCGCTTCACCGCTGCCTCGCGGGTGCGATAGGGGCCGCCGAGTCTGCGCGAGCCGTCCTTCGTGTAGAGCACGTAGCCTTTGGCCGTCTTCCGGATCATGGTCGGGCGCCTCGTTCCCGCCCCCGCGCCGGCGTTCCTCCGGGATCACCTGCCGGGGACCCGCCATCGATGTACACGCGTCGATGGCGCGACTGTCAAGAAGGTGTAAGAATCTGACTAGCGAACCCGCGCGCCGAGGGCGATTCGAGGACGTGTCGGTTGGGCTGCGAGGGGAGAGAGATGAAGGTGAAGTCGGTCGTGACCCTTCTGATCGCCGGTTCAGGCATTGCTCTATCGGCTGGACACGTCCTGGCGACGCCGAGCTCGGGCTTGACGGCCACCACCCTGGCGAAGTCGCTTTTCGAGCCCCTCGATGTCGAGGGTCACGTGTCTTCGGCGGACGCTTGCCAATCGAGCCAGGGAAAAATAGAAGACTGGGAGCGTTGCGCGGGATGGAAGGCCCGTGCCAACACCGGCGGCCCCTCCGACGTCTGGGTCGTCGACAACAAGCTCGTTCCTGGCGGGACGACTGGCTGGCACTCGCATCCCGGCCCCAGCCTGATCCTGGTCGTCGCCGGCACGGTGACCAACTACACGAGTGACGATCCGAGCTGTACGGGGCATGCCTACAGCGCCGGACAAGGGTTCGTCGATCCGGGCGGTACCCACGTCCACATCCTCCGTAACGAGGATAGCCTTCCGGCAGAAACGATCGCGGTGCAGCTGCTTCCGCGGGACGCGGTCCGACGCATCGATGCGCCCGACCCCGGCAATTGTCACTTCTGAGCGCTACGCCGGCTCGAAGCGACTGACCTCGATTCCCGATCCGACCGGCAGCAGCACGCTCGTCATCCCCGGCTTCCGGCGGACGGCCTTCCCGTAGCGGTGCACCGCCTCGCCGCCCGGGCGCAGCATGTTGTCGGCCACGACGATCGCTCCCGAGTTGAGCTTCGGGTAGAAGGCGTCGAGGCAGGGCACGTAGAGGTCCTTCCAGAGGTCGAGGAGCACGAAGTCGAGCCGGAACCGAAGGCGGGCGATCAGCTCGACCGCGTCGCCGACCTTGAAGTCGACATGGTCGGCGAGGCCCGCCCTCGTGGCCATCTCGCGCGCGTAGGCGGACTTGTAGTCGCGGAGCTCCAGCGTGGTCAGCCGGCCGCCGGACGCGCGCGCCGCGTCGGCCAGCCAGATGCCGGAGTAGCCGTAGGAGGTGCCGATCTCCAGAATGTTCGGCGCCGCGAAGCTCCGCGCGAGGATGTTGATGAGGCGGCCGGTGTCCGGCCCGACGGGCAGGAGGTACCGGTCGAGCCAGTCGTCCGGCTCGCCCGGCGGCCGCGGCTCATGGAGCGTCCGCTCCTCCTCGCGCATCCGCTGATGGTAGACGTCGAGCACCGCCTGGACCTTGGGATCCATCGAGCCTCCTCGGGATGATTCAGGGTCTGGGGCGCCGCCGCGCGGTCAGTAGCCGCGCGCACGGTCGAAGACGTTCCGGAGGGCCTGGCCGGCGAGGTAGCGGCGGAGGTTGTCGCAGAAGAGGTCGACCATTCGCGCGTTCTCGTCGAGCGCCGTGCTCATGCTGTGGGGCGTGACGAGGACGTTCGGCATGTCCCAGAGCGGGCTGTCGGTCGGCAGGGGCTCCTTGGCGAAGACGTCGAGCGCGGCGCCGCCGAGATGCCCGGAGCGGAGCGCCTCGACCAGGGCAACCTCGTCCACCAGCGGGCCACGGCCGATGTTGATCAGCACGGCGCCGGGTTTCATGACGGCGAGCTCGGCCTTGCCGAGGAGGCCGGCCGTCTCGGGCGTGAAGGGTACGATCAGGGTCACGAAGTCGCTCTCCGCAAGGAGGGTGCGGAGGCCGGACGGCGGATAGATCGTATCCGCGTCGGCGTCCGCCGACTGGACGGCGTCGCCGGCGGACCGCCGGACGGCCAGGACCCGGAGCCCGACCGGCCGCGCCAGGCGCGCGATCGCCCTGCCCACCTGGCCGAATCCCACGATGCCGAGCGTCTTGCCGGGCAGCGTGTCGAGGGCGAACCGCTCCCAGTGATGGCGCCGCTGGTCGGCCAGCACGTGCGGCATCCGCTTCGCGAAGTAGAGCATCGCGAAGAGGACGAATTCGGCGAGCGGCGTCGCGTGGAGCCCCGCCGCGTTGGTCACGACGACGGGTGCATCGCCGAGCCCCATGTTCGCGACGATCTGCCCCACGCCCGAGCTCGACAGCTGGATCCATCGGAGCCGCGGCGCCTGCCGGGCGAGGTCCCGCTCGGTCGCGCGGTCGAGGTCGAACAGGACCTCCGCCGCGGCCACCAGGGCCGCCCACTCGGCAGCTTTGGCGGGCGTGCGGGTCACTGGCGCCGTGTGGTCGCCCGGGTAGCGCGGTCGTCCGATGAGATCGGGCCGGTAGACGACGTCGAGGCGGACATCGACAGCCCGGATGCGTTCGATGAGCGGCGGCTCCAGCGCCGAGGCGATCAGGACCCGGACCGAGCGCGTCGTCACCGGCGAACGGGACCCGTCACGGCCGGGGTGGCGAGATGCGCGGGCCGGGGGCGCGGCATCCGGGCGAGCCGGGGGACTCGCCCTCGAGCGTCGTCCGGTGCATACGCCGGCGGTGACGTGCCTCGTCGAACTCGGTCGCGCAGTGCTGGGTGCAGCGGTTGTCCCAGAGGACCGCGTCGCCCACGCGCCAGCGGTGCCGGTAGACGAACTCGGGCCGCGTGGCCCACTCCTGGAGATAGCGGACCAGCTCCCGCCCCTCGTCTTCCGGCAGCCCCTCGATCTCGCAGGCCCATCGCCCGATGTAGAGCGCGGTCCAGCCCGAGCGCGGGTGCTCGCGGGCGATCGGATGCCACACGTCGGGGCGCTGCGCCTTCTGCGCGTCGGTCAAGGGCGCCATGTGCGGGTAGTGGACGTGATGGAGACGCACCCGGCTGAAGCACGCGCGGCGCCCCTCGATCGCGCGTCGGACGTCGGCGGGCAGGGCGGCGAAGGCCGCGTAGGTGTCCGCGAAGAGCGTGTCACCGCCCTCCGGCGGGACTTCGAGGGCATACAGGAACGAGCCCGCGTTCGGGATCGCCTTGTCCTCGCCGTCCGAGTGCCAGCCCCAGCCCGCGCGGCGGAGGCCGACGGGCTTGCCGTTCTCCTCGACGTTCGAGACCACGAAGACCTCCGGGCAGCCCGGCAGGTTGAACTCGAGCGGCTCCATGACGTGGAGCGGGCCCAGCCACCGGGTGAAGGCCACGTGCTGGGCCGGCGTCATCCGGATGTTGCGGAAGAGGAGGATGCTGTACCGGGTCCACGCGGATTCGACCTGGGCCAGCGTCTCCGCGTCGAGGTCCCGGGCGAGGTCGACGCCGACCACCTCGGCGCCGAAGCTCGGATTGAGCGGCCGGAGCTCGATCGTCATCGCGCGGGCGTCACCTCCATTCGGGCGCGGATCCGCCCCGACCCGCGATTGCCGCCGGCCCGGGGCACCTCGCTCCGTCAGCGCGCCGCCGTCTCCAGCGCCGAGGCCGCCTCGCCCGCGCGCACGGTGCCGAGGTAGTCCAGCACCTCCGCGGTCGGGATCACGTCGCCGTAGCGCATGTGGATGTCGAACAAGGTGACCTTGTGGGACGTGGGGCCGCGGTCGCAGACGGCCTCGACAGGGACGACGATGCGGTAATTGTAGTTGAAGGCGTCGAGGACGGTGTCGCGCACGCAGCCGCTCGTCACGGTACCGGTCACGATCAGCGTGTCGATGTTGTGGTAGACGAGGTAGGCGAGCAGATTGGTTCCCTGGAAGCCGCTCGGATAGATCTTCACGATCACCGGCTCGTCGGGCCGCGGGGCGAGCTCGGGCACGATCTGGTAGGCCTCGGGCCGCTCCATGATCGGGCGGTAGACGCCGGTGGTCTTCCAGCGCCCGCGCTCAATCGGCCACTTCGAGCGCTCGGCCTTGGTGTAGAACACCGGCGCGCCGCTCGCGCGCGCCGCGTCGACCAGCCGCGCGATCACCTGCGCGGTGTCCCGGGCGCCCGGGCTCGCGAAGGGATACGCCATGTCGACGAAGGCCGTGTACATGTCGATGACGAGCAGGGCGGGGCGCTGCCCGAACCCGACCCGGCCGCCCCAGCCGCCGTCGAGGTAGATCTGCTGCTCCGCCTTGGGAACGACGTCGTCCCAGATGTCCATGGCGTGGTCTCCTCCGTCCGCGCCTAGCGCGCGACCTCGACGGCCCGGAACGTGTTGAACCCGAGCGAGAGCGGCACCGTCTCGAGGCCCTTCACCTTCGGGCTGATCAGGTAGACGAACCGCGTGTACATGATCGGGATCAGCGGGACGTCCTTGGTGATGAGCTCGTCCGCCTGCTTGATGTATCCGATACGCCGGGCTTTGTCCGGCGCGCTGTTGGCCTGCTCGATCAGCTTGTCGA
>Ga0187765_10000797_pt1 | contig 11771 bp, 15 predicted proteins | sample 0216_QUI02_MP05__3_FD_133018 | JGI IMG/M metagenome (GOLD analysis project Ga0187765, IMG submission 133018) | Tropical peat soil microbial communities from peatlands in Department of Meta, Colombia - 0216_QUI02_MP05_10_MG | ecosystem: Environmental > Terrestrial > Soil > Wetlands > Peat ...
CACTGTATCACGCTACATGCCGGTGTGCACGGAGGCGAGTCAATCACTACAAAGGTTGGCTCGGGAAAACGCGAACCTGTTCGTACACTGGCGGATAGGTATGATCGGTACGTTTTCCTGATGGGAGCCGTGTAACGCGAGAGTCTTACCACGGTTCTGCGAGCGCCCGGCGGTGAAATTCCGTCGGGCTACTCACCCGGGGAGCAACGGTCATCATCGTTCTACCGATGGCTGGGTTTTCCCGCCGGGGCGATCAGCGTAGCCGCGCTCGCCGCTGCTACCAAACAGATGACGGCGCCTATCGCTGCAGCGACACCAAAAGCTGAAAGCAAAGCAGATCCGGATGACGCTATCACAGGTCCGATAAGGGCTATAGCAACCAATCCGCCAGTACGCGCTACTGCGCTGTTCAGCCCGGATGCGGCACCCGTATGGTTGCCGTCGACGGACATCAACACTGCTGTCGTGAGCGGGGCGACCGCACCAGCCATTCCCAAAGCAATCACGGCCATCGCAGGAAACACCGCAAGCCAATAGCTTGTGGCCGACCCGATCCGTAGCGTCAGGAGAAAGCCGGCCGCGACGATGACCGGTCCTGTGATCAACAACCATCGTGGACCCACCTTAGCTGCCAGTGCACCGGCGACAGGCGAGGCCACGGCGATTACCAACGGCAGGGGTAGGAGCGCGGCGCCGGCCTGCGTCGCGGTGTACCCAGCCGCTTGAATCAACACATAAGGCACCAGTACGAATAACCCGCCGAGAGCGCCGTACAGCAGGAGGGTCAAAAGCGTGAGGCCGACGAAACTCGGGGACCCGAACAACGAAAGCGGCATCATTGCCCTGTCGCCAAGCCGTCGCTCCGCAGACAGGAACAGGGGCAAGAAGATCAAGCCCGTTCCGAGGACGACGAAGGTGGAAGGCGACCAGGCCCGACCGGATCCTTCGGTCAACACCCAGGTCGCAAGACCCAAAGCAGCCGTGACCAGCGTTCCACCCAACCAGTCAAGACTGCCGGCTGTGTCGTCGACGTCCCTGTCGACGTAGCGGGACGCCAGCACGATCGCAGCTACAGACGGCGGAACGTTGATCAGAAAGGCAAGGCGCCAGCTGCCGGCATCGATGAGCCACCCGCCAAGGACAGGACCGATCGCGCCCGCAGCCGCTCCGGTCGCCGCCCATATGCCAATCGCGCGGCCTTTCGCCTCTCCGGAGAAACTCTGGCCTAGGATCGCGAGACTATTTGGCATCAGCATGGCGGCGCTCGCGCCCTGCACGAAACGAGCAAGCAGCAACAAGATAAGGGTCGGCGCCACCGCGCAAGCCAGAGAAGCGATGCCGAACAGCAAAACGCCCGTGATCAAGAGACGACGGCGGCCGTACCGGTCTCCCGCTGCTCCTCCCAGCAAAAGGAGCGCACTCAAGGGAAACAAATAGGCATTGACGACCCACTGCAGGCCGATGGCGTTCGCATGAAAGCTCCGACCGATCGCCGGTAGCCCGACATTCACGACCGAACCATCGATGAACGCCAAGCTCGATGCCAGGATCGTCGTCGCGATAACGAGGCGAGGGTACGCGGGCGAACGCGTCCCTTCGGCTGTTCGCGCGGTCGCGGCGTCGAAGGGAACGTGAAGGGCGTTGCTCATTTGCAGGCAATGTAGGGGGCGCACCCCAGCGGCACCAGCGGGATCAGGCGTAACCGCCTTGTTCTTGGCACCAACAGTTAGATGTCCGGCAGTTCGATCCTATTGACGGGCGCTCACGCAGACACTGCGAAATGGCGTGCAGGCGACCGCTTTTGGCGCCGACGGCCGACTTATATTCATGTTTCAAATGAGGTACTGCAAGGGTGAAGGTCCGCACATAGTCACCGGCCTAGTTTACGAATTTATAGCCCTTCGAGCATAATCATTACGTCAGTAGCGGCGCTTCGGCGCAACGCGATGAGTGGCTGATATTCCGGTGCCCGGTACCAATTTTTGATCGATGCAATATCGGGAAATTCGATGATTACCACCCGATTGGGCTTCCAATCCCCCTCCAAAATTTCGTGTGAACCCGCCTTTGTAAGATAGCGGCCGCCGAAGCGTTCGATCATCGGCACCGCTTTCGCAAGGTAAGTGTCAAACAACGTAAAATCAGAGACTATGTGCTCGCCGATGTAGTAAGCCGGCATTTAAACCTCCATCAAGGATAAGAGAGAAAGTACACACCATTTCTGATCAAAAATCGATTAGATCAAGCCAAAAACCCGAAATGTTCTAATGTCCGGTACCTGGCGATCGGGTGTGCCATTTTTGGTCTCGATTTCGTTCTGATCGATTGCCTATTATCCGACCTTCCTGCGCTACCATTTACCGGGAACAACGGACTTCAATTTTCTTCATTTCTCGTGGCACACGCCGACGATTGGTCCCTGGCCGTCAGGGCGCTACTGGCGCTCGATGCGATCGCCGCGCCGCTGTGGGCCACGGCGCCCCGGGTGATCGAAGGGCCCGGGCAACTCATGCTGCAGTTCAATTTTTTGGCCATAGGGGGTTAAGCCTCGATCGGGCAGTGATTGCTTTGGGCTCCATATCCGCGTAGAATGATTGGGGAATGTCACCGCCGTGCCCAGCAAAAGTTCCAAAGCTGTGGTCCCTGAGATCGAATTGGGCGCCAAGTTTGCGTGCTGAGGCCAAGGCAATTCGCAAGAAGATTATCAAGGAGACCATACCGGAGGACGTAACCCGAGCTAAGGCGGGTGCTTGGCTCACTCTGTTTTCCCCCTTGATCGAAGCTGCAGGACGCAAGGGTGATGCAATCCGGCACCCGCGGAGGTTACAGCGACTTCCGCAGGAACTTGAAGAAGCCCCCCTTTTGTCTCAGGGGGTTGGCCGGGTTCGGATAAGACGCGGGAAGCAGGCGAGTTTATCGACCGGCCCACGGTCGCGGTTATGTCTGCTTTACGCGAATTTTCGTGCGTAAATTTGAGGGCTTTTCGGCCTCGTTCCTTCCCTCCTGCAGGCGGGATCCTGACGGAACTAGCCGTTCCGATTGGGTCAGCCGCTATGCGGGCACAGTGCTAATAGCCGAGGAGAATGCCGACGATGACCGATCCCAGAATGATGGCGCAAATCTCCAGCAAGCCGGGCTTCCTGGCCGCGCTCGACCAGAGCGGCGGGTCGACGCCGGGCGCGCTCAGGACCTACGGCATTCCGGACAGCGCCTATAGCGGCGACGACGAGATGTTCCGGCTGATACATAAAATGCGCGTCCGCATCGTGACCTCGCCCGCCTTTACCGGCAACAAGATCATTGGCGCCATAGTGTTCGAGAAGACAATGGACGGCGAGGCCGCCGGCAGGCCGGTCCCCGCCTATCTGTGGGAGGACAAGGGCGTCGTCCCGTTCCTCAAGATCGACAAGGGCCTTCAGCCGGAGGCGGATGGTGTCAGCATGATGAAGCCGATGCCCGATCTGGACGCGCTGCTGGCACGGGCGGTGAAGCTCGGCATTATCGGCACCAAGGAACGCTCGACCATCCATCTCGCGTCCAAGACCGGCATCGCCGCTATCGCGGCGCAACAGTTCGAGGTTGGCAAGCAGGTACTGCGGCACGGGCTGATCCCCATCCTGGAGCCGGAAGTGCTGATCAAGAGCCCGAACAAGGCCGAGGCCGAGGCCATCCTGCGTGATGAGCTGCTGACGGGACTGGACGCACTCGGCGGCGACGACAAGGTTATGATCAAGCTGACCATCCCGGAAGTGCCAGACCACTACAAGCCGGTGATAGACCATCCGCGCACGCTGCGGATCGTCGCCCTGTCGGGCGGTTATGAGCTCCACGACGCCTGCCGGCGGCTCTCGCGCAACCACGGCATGATCGCGAGCTTCTCGCGCGCCCTGGTCGGCGACCTGAAGCTGCAGATGAGCGACGCCGAGTTCAACGCCACGCTGGCCAAGACGGTCGACGAAATCTTCCAGGCATCCACCATCAAGGTGTGATCGCCGTCGCCGGAACGGCGTTTTCATGAAATCCGCAGAGTGTGCGGCGCGCGGAGCACCATGCCGTCGCCGCGCGGGCGCATGGCCGAAATCGGTCGAGGGGCAGGCCGGGGTACTCTTTTTATCTTCGGCTGCCGCTGTCGCAGCATCTTCGAGCATTGGCTTGTCAGTCCATAAACAGTCGATATCGCCTTCGGGACGAACGCAGTAACATCCGCACCAGTTGGAATGTTCGACGGTTTCGACTGTGCCCTTTTGCAGATGTAGATTGTCGCGGCGCCCACAAGCGTTACTGGTTCCGAGCGCCGATCTCTGCCGTGGCTGTGCATCCAGCAAAGGCTGGAATGTTCAATAGGAGGCAAACCTATCGGAAAATAGTCAGGAACCCGTAGCTTGGATGGCAGGGTGGCGGGAAACCAAGACTCTGAAGCCCATCGACAAATCTCCCTCGGCGGGCGAGTCGCCGGGCCGTAACAAAAGTGAACGCGAATGTAGAGGCGCTGCTCCGCAAAGAACCGGAGCGGGCCAAACGAGATCGCGCAGCTTCCCAGAATTCGCCCCTTTTTCACCCATTTTACTTGACTGGGACCAGAGCCAGCCCCGCCGCCGGTGCCCGGACGACCAATGACAAGGCGAACCACCGAATCGCATTCCTGGCCGTGCCGGGCCTCTCGGACGATGCCGACAAGACCAGCCACAACGGAATGCATCACTGCGCGTTCGAGTTCGACTGCTTCGAAGATCTGATGAGCCACTTTGACGTGCGAAAAGCGGGTATCGAGCCTGCGTTCTGCCTCGATCACGGCATGACAATCTCGCTCTATTACAAAGATCCGGAAGGCGACTTCGTCGAACGGCAAAGCGATGTCTTTTCCAACTGGAAGCTTTCAATGGAATACATGCGCACCTCACCGGAATTTGCCGAGAATCCGATCGGCGTTTTTTTTCGATCCGGCACGCGTCTATGACACTTTCAAGTCCGGCACTGAATTTCGGCTTATGGAAAGGTCGATCCGCGCCGGCAATTTCGTGCCAAACCCCATTCCCAGCATCGGCCTGCCGACCTAGCAGAAAACTGGTTGGCGTCTGAGGACGGGCGACTAAACCGCTGTAGCATGGCAGCGCCGATCATAAGGCTCTAGTTCAAGTCGCTTCGCGGCCGCGCAAACCAGGAGATCAGTCGGGGGACGACGCCGGTTTCCTCTGGCGCGGGTCAAGGTGAGGCTACGCTCGCTTTTGCCCTTCAAGAGGCGGCGGAATTGTTCTCGATGTCCAAGACCCAGGTGACGCCGAATCGGTCCTTAAGCATGCCGTAGAGTGGCGACCATGAAGCAGGCCCGAGGGGCTGCATGATCGTCGTACCGACGGAGAGCTTCGTCCAGAAAGCGGTAATCTCATCGGCGGTGTCACCGGGACCCAATTTGTGATAACGGCCCACAGCCGCCGTCGGCGACCGGCACTGTCGCCGTCAGCCATGATGGCGTCTGGGCTTATCTGCTGGACCTGCTCGTGAGGGAGCGCTAGCATTGCAATCGGAAAACGGGGCCAAGCGGGCGCGACCAGAAGGCGAGAAGAGCGTGACTTCTCAGTTGCGGTATCAGGTTAGATTCGATGTAAACGATTCTGCTACGGCCGAATCGGTACGCCGACAAATCCGTGATCCGGTACTGTTGCCGCTATTCGATATCTTGGCGGAGCATCGCGCTGCACTGAAATGCCAATTCGATGCCTTTGCAGAGTATGTCGCTGCAGCAGAAGAGCACGGCGTGGAAAATTATCCGCTCTACGAGTGGACAAAGGCGACGATCAAGGATCCAGCGAGGAAGAAAAAGTATTTGAAATCCTTTACGCTCTACGTGGGCGAGCGGGAAGTCTATGCCAAGGAGATTGCTGACGCGCTGGAGGCAGATCTGCAACCGCTCGCCATTAGCGGGCTCATTACGCGAATATCCAAGTACGATACGAATCCCGCAAACAATCCTCAGCCGCCGCAGCGTGTCAGCGAGCGGGGCTAGCCATCCGCGAGTGTGCGCCTTGCCGAACGGGGGCCTCGCCTCAAGCTCATATGACGACACGATTCGGCCGTGGGACTTGACCGCCGCATTCCCGGGATGACAAGTTGACGGAAATTTCGGCGCGACTGGTGCCCTGTTCCCTTGCTATTTTGTCAACTGTGATGGCGTAAATCGAACAGGGGTGGTGTGAAGGGGGGTGCTCACCACACGCCCGGAATGATCCGGAAGCGGACTTGCCGCATGTACTCGGTGTATCCGGGGAGCGCATTCGCGAGCATGCGCTCCTCGATCAAGGTGCGACGAATCATCAGCGGCAGCATGAGCAGGATCGGCACCATGGCAATCCACGAGCCGAGCGCGAAACCGCCACTCAGCAGCAATAGCAGCCCACCCGAGTAGCCGGGGTGGCGGACGAGCCGGTAGGGGCCCGACATCACCACTTGCTGGCCCCGGTCGGGCTGCAAGCGCACCGCCCGGGAGAAAAAACGGTTGACCAGCATGGCCCAAGTGGTGATCCCCATGCCGGTCGCGAACCCGACCAGGCCGAGGATCTGCAGCGCGAGTGGAACGGTGGCGGACCAGTGCAGCCGGCCAACGTCGAGGCCCGCGAGCAGCAATTGCACGAATATCAGCAGGTTCAGAGCGCGCACCGAGACTCGGTCCTGCTCGCCCTCACCGGGCCGAAGCCGCTCCTTCACGAGATCCGGGCTATGCAGATAAACTGCGGCGCTGGCCCCCACGCACAGAATTGCGAACAGGGCGAGATAGGCCCAGAACATCGCCACCGCGAGTGTCCCGGCAGCCCCGAACAGTACCGCCGCCATGGCGGCGAGATAGACGGCCAGCAAGCCGAGCCCGAGAGCGAGGTATCCAAGGTCGGACATTGTCGTTGCTCCGCGCCGTTGCGCCCAAGAGTGGGTAAAACCCCACACGTAACTTCAAGTGCCGCGAGTTCCGATCCTTTGTAGGGTGACTCCGATTAGAGTAAGAAATCGCAATTGCAGCTCCTCCTTGCCGATCGGAAAAGCAGCGCGTTGTTCTTACCTTTGGTGATTTCGCTCAGTATGATAGTGCTCGCCAGATTGCGGAAACCCGCCGCGACAAGCCGGTGCGATGTCGGGATCGGCTGGGTGGACTTTTGCGGTACTATCATCGAGCCGCGGCGTGAATAATTTGGCGATCGCACCCTGCGTCACCGATGCGGCTCATGCATCGCGCGCGAGCAGAATTAAACGCGCCGTCGGACTCGAACGAGCACCCAACCAATAGGGGGTGCAAACCGCAAGCCCGGCATTCTGGGAGCCACCTTGCCGGGACGCTGCCTGCGCACTTCATATCCTGATACTGTCGTTTCACCTCTATGGCGATCTACCGAGCCACAACAACGCGTACGTATTTTTTGACTATACGGGCAATCGCGCAGAAGCCCGTGATCTTTCGCTCTAGTCTGCTACTAGCTCACTAGAAAGGGGGGCGACACGTCGGCTCTCTACGTAAGGGAAATTTGATTCAAATCAAAGCGTATAGTTGGTCTTCTTCCATGCTGAAATTTTCCACGCCCGAGCAACAACTGACTAAGCTACTTCAGCAAACGAAAACAGAAGAAACGAAATGCGAAAGCTGGCTATCGCGACTACCATTCTGGCACTAGCGCTCTCAGGAACCGCTTTGGCCCAAAGCTCTCAGACTGGCTCCCATCTCTATATGGTCCAGTTCAAGGGCTCTCCTGAATCGATCAAAGCGTATGTGGAAAATCCGCAAGATCGAACAGGTCCAAATCAAAAGTTGCTGGAGGGTTTTGGCGGTAAGCTTATCGCCTACTACGTCTACCCATCTGGCGAATATGACGGCATGACCATTATTGAGATACCTGATGAGGATACTCCCCGAGCAGTTGCCCTATACATTCAAAGCACCGGGGCAGTGTCAAAGCTGAACCTCGTGCCTCTGATTACTCCGGCTGAGTGGAAAACGGTAATGGAAAAGGCCAAGCAGACGAAGACCGGTTACACCCCGCCGACTCAAACCAAGCAATAGAAAAGGATGGATTGCGAAGGCTAGCACTGGCACCAAGTATTTTATAGGTGCCAGTGCCGCGCGTTGTCGGCAAAGCGCGCCTCTTTCCGGACGGCAGGATCAGACGAGCGCTCGCCCTGTTTGATCTTGCTCATCGGAATCTCTTTGCCCTGCGGCGTGTTGGCGGCTAGTTCGGTTTTAATGCCGCTTGCTACTGATTGTGTCAGTAATGGTGGATAGTGGCGCCGTCAGCTCGAAGACCTTGGAATGATCAATAGTCGCCGTTCGGAGTGCGTCCGTGATGCCCGCGATCAGGCTCCGGGCAACTCCGATTAGATGCCGTAATGGGCCCTCCAGCGGAGCGTGAGGCGAAGGCGGCTGTCTCCCGATAGGATGGTGAAACGGGGTCCAGACTGAGAAGGGTCGGCCCCAAGCGGTGACGCAGGGAGCCTTTGAGACGCGCGTGCGCGAGCTCGTCGCCAATCACCCGATGCTGCAGCAGATCACTGGATCGATGTTCCTGGCGCGCGCGACGCTGCAGCGCGAGCACAATATGCTCCACAAGGCGCTTCTCAAGATCGTACGCCGCGACAAGGTCTGCCGGCAATTTATGACCGCACCAGGTGTCGGTCCGATTGTGGCAATCACGTACAAGACGGCGGTCGACGATCCGCACCGGATCAAGAAATCGAAAGGGGCCGGACCGCTATTTGGAATAACCCCTAAAAGGTACCAATCGGGCGAGACTGACGTGATCGGAGGCACATCGCGGATCGGGGATGCGATCGTTCCTGCCATGCTCTATGAAGCAGCGAATTCCCTATTGTCGCGGACGACGCGCTTCTCAGCACTCAAGCGATGGGGCCTGGTTTTGCCAAGAGGCGCGGCATGAAGCGCGCCAAGGTCGCGGTGGCTCGCAAGATCGCCGTGATTCTGCATCGCATGTGGATTGATGGAACGAGCTTTCGTTGGAGCAACAAGAAGAAGGCTGCTGCGCATGCCTGATCGGAGACGCGGAGGCGCTTCATGGCAAGCCGATTGTCGCTTGGCACGCGCATTCGCTGTCAATCCCTACGCCTTCGGCGCCCCTTCGGGCTTTGGAGATTGACGGCTTGCACGGCCAAGCGGGCGGCTCATCATGCCAAGAAAGCACAGATGTGCGCCGCTCGTATTTGGGCATCTGGACAGAGTACTGTTTGTTTTATACCAATCAAACAAATGACTATTGACATCTTGTAAGAGTTCGTATAGGAGAACAGAGAATGACGAGCGAGGCGGCCTGAAGCCAGGCTCTCCCGAGGTCCCGTCGCTGGGACGGTGCTCGGAGATGTGGATTCGGCGAAGTTGAGGTCGATAGCGCATTCGAGAACGGAACCGGCGAGCCGGGTCGAGCGGGCGAGGATGAAAGCGGACGGCCGCCGAGTTGGCGCCTCGACGGCCTGACCAACACAACGGGTAGCCCGCTGTATCGATTCCGATCACTTCTGATCGGCATCGTCAACGACTTGGCGCACGTTTGGCACGCTGGGAGACATCGCTTTCCTCCCGGCGCGTTTTGGCGTGCGCGCTTTTCTGTTGAGCCGACACGCGGTCCCAGATTCGAGCAGGGACCTCAATGAACGAACCATCTTTACAGCAAGAGATGTCGACGTACACCGACGTGAAGACGCGTTGCGCTCGCATCGTTACCAGGCTCGAAGCGATAGCCACCGACTCTTCGCGGATTATCTTCGCATACTCCGGCCTGAGCTAAAGGACATCAAGGCGCTGTTTGCTTGCGTCGCGGGCGAGGACTGTCGTCGTCGCGGCCGGGCGGGTTGGCGGTTACGACCCGTTTGCCGTCTGGCGACAGGGCAAATGCGGTGACCGGCTGGTCGGTGAGCCGAGCGATCTCGCTTCAATGGATCGTTCCGGGCCAGCCCCTCTCGCGGCGAAAGCCAAGCTGTTGGCCAACGATCTTGCGGCCGCGGGCTATAGGGTTGCCGTCCGGTCGGGCGCGGATATAGGAAATTGACCGACGCAGGGGCGCATTGCGGAACCTTGGAGCGGTCGCCCGCGTTGGTGGAAGCCGGCCCCTTAAAGCTCTCTGATTCCCTAAGTGACGAGCAGAAGGCGCGGCTCAATGCGCTTGCTGATTCTACGTCGGCACGCCTGCATGGAGATTTCCGCTTGGCTGCTTGAATACAAAGAGGCACTCTTGAGTAGGTCGGTTTTGGTGTTGGCGTCAACCCGGGTTCGGCTTCGAGATGAAGCACGACGCACGAAGGCCTGCAAGGATCTCGGCTAAGAGGCGCTTGATCCGATTGCGCGGGCTTTGTTCTTCGTGGACTGCGGGGCTCATTGGCAGCAAAATAAGCCCGTACTCAGTTCCGCTAAGGGGCTCAAATTGGACCCGGCCGATTCTTGTGCCGCTGCGAGATCTTCTGCTCTTCATTACGGCCCTCGCGATCTTTGTCCCCTCCGAGGGAACCGAAGCGCGGCACTACTCATCGTCCCCGCTCCGACATATCGAAACCCAATCGATCGCGGGCTCTCCCCCGGCGAAGGCCGCCGTAACGGTCGATCCACCCTCAGGGTCGTTCAAAATTCTCAATGCCGCGCTGGAACCGGTCAACTGGAGCGATCTCGACGGCTGGGCTGGCGACGATCATGCGAGCGCTTTTGCGACGTTCTATGCCAGTTGCCGGCCAATCGTGCGCGCGAACGCACTGCGCGCCGAGGCCGCGCAATTCCATCCGGTGCGCGATTGGCCCGTTCGAACTCAGCCCGCGGCTGACGCTCGTAAGCGGCCTGCTCAGGACGACGCCGACGCCCGCAAACGGCCCATTCGTCCTCGGCCTCCGAGTTCCCCGCCGGAGTCCCGATCGGTACGCTCCGCGCTCGAACAAGTGTGTGCTCGCGCCGTCACCGCTGGGCAGCTTGATAGGGGGGCAGCACGACAGTTCTTCGAAGCGAATTTCGTGCCCGTGCGCATCCGCAAGCTCGGCGATCCCGCGGGCTTTCTCACCGGCTATTACGAACCGATCGTCGATGGGTCGCGGTTCCCGACCCGGGAGTTCACCGTGCCGTTGTACCGCCGCCCCCGCGATCTCGTCGCGCCCGGCGTCGTCGCCGGCGCTCCATTTCCAAATACCGGGCCGGCCTTCCGTCAGACGCCGACCGGTGACCTCGTCCCGTATTACGACCGCGGCGAGATCGAGGACGGCGCGCTCGACGGGCAGCACCTCGAAATCTGTTGGCTCCGCAGCGCCGCCGATGCCCTGTCTGTCCAGATTGAGGGTTCCGCGCGCGTGCGTCTTGAGGACGGTACCTTGCTGCGCGTCAGTTACGATGCGCATAATGGGTATCCATTTGTTTCGGTGTCGCGCCTGTTGATCGAGCGTCACCTGGTGGCGCGAGAGGAAATGTCTATTCAGCGCGTCCGGGAATGGATGCACGACAATCCTGACGGAGCCAAGGCGGTCCGCCGGCAGAACCGGCAAGTTGTGTTCTTCCGCATCGTTGGATTGAACGACGACACTGAAGCAATGGGCGCCCAGGGCATTCCGCTGACCGCAGGGCGCTCGATTGCGGTCGACAAGGCCTTGCACGTCTACGGCACGCCGTTCTTCATCGAAGCAGATCTGCCGCTGCCGGGCCCGCCCAGCCCGTCGCCGTTTCGTCGCCTCATGATAGCGCAGGACACCGGCTCCGCGATCGTCGGCCCGGCCCGCGCCGACCTTTTTTTCGGCGCTGGCGAAGAAGCTGGCCA
>Ga0187765_10000798_pt1 | contig 11770 bp, 9 predicted proteins | sample 0216_QUI02_MP05__3_FD_133018 | JGI IMG/M metagenome (GOLD analysis project Ga0187765, IMG submission 133018) | Tropical peat soil microbial communities from peatlands in Department of Meta, Colombia - 0216_QUI02_MP05_10_MG | ecosystem: Environmental > Terrestrial > Soil > Wetlands > Peat ...
CGATCCGGGCCCCTGCACCTGCCTGACCAAGAACTACACTCCGGAAGGCATGGTGGTGTTCCAGGATCTGTGCACGAAGGAAATGGCAAGTGCGCCGGTCGACGGCAGCCCGGCTCAGGCCCAGGCCGAGCCGCAGCCAAACAACTTCGCCGGCCGTTCGTATCAGGATTACCTGAAGGCCAATCCGCAAGCCGCCGAGCCGAAGAAAAACTGAGACCGCGTTCGGAAACTCAACAAACGGCCGCCGCAGACACATCTGCCGGCGGCCTTTTGCCTCAAGTACCGACCTTAAGTTCGGAAACCAGCGCACGTAGTGCGGCGACGGTGGAAGGCGCAACGCTCTTTCCGGTGCGCGGGTTGTCGGACGGAATGTTCTCGATCGTCATGGTGAAACGCGCGGTGTCGGCATCGACCGTGATGGTGTGAGTATTTCTTGTTACGGTTGGATCGGCCCAGATTTCGAGCCGGGTGCGATCGGGCCCGATGCCGGCAAGGCTCAATGCCGCCGCGACATTGACATTGGTCGGAAATCCACGGGCGCCCTCGCGCGCGCTACCGTCAAACACTTTCAGCGGCTCTTTCAATCCGCTCACCGAAATTCCGCGCTCACGCAAGTAGGGCGCGCCCTCAAGCCCGGCCGGTGGCTTGCGCGTTACCATCTTGACCGAATGGATCGTGCTTTCGGCTGCCGCGCGCACGGCATCAAGACCGATCAGCGCGCCGGTCGGCACCAGGATGCGTGCGCCTTTTTTTCTGGCGCGTTCAACGAGGTCGCCATGCTCCAGCAATTGCGCCACCGACAGCGGCATGAAGATGCGTCCCTTGTCGATCGCGCTGATCGCAACTTCGCGGAACAGCGCAGGCGGGAGGCATTCGACGACGACATCACAATAGTCGGCGAGTTCGGTCGCCTTGCGCACGGGGATACTGTCGCCGACCTGCGGCAAGGCGCGGCGCGCTTTATCAGCATCGCGCACCGCAACGGCGACGAGCTTCAGTCCCGGCACGCCGGCGATTAGTCGTTTGGCCACGTCGAGACCAACGGCACCGAGCCCGGCAATTCCAACATGCAAAGGCTGTCTCGTCGTCATGTCTTGCGGCCGGTAAAATTGGGTTTTCGCTTTTCCATAAAGGCCCGCACGCCCTCGGCGTAGTCCGGGGTCAGGTTGGCAGAGCGCTGCAGATCGCGTTCGAGATCGAGCTGGACGTCGAGGGTATTGTTTGCGGATGCATTGAGCGCGCGCTTGATCAATGCCAGGCCTTGCGTGGGAGCCTGCGCGAAGTGCTCACAGATTCGCGTCGCCTCATGCATCAGGATTTCGTCATCGACAGCGCGCCAGATCAGGCCCCAGGCCGCCGCCTTTTCGGCCGGCAGATCCTGCGCGAGCAGGGCAAGGCCACGCGCGCGCGCGTCGCCAACCAGCCGCGGCAGGAACCACGTGCCGCCGGAATCAGGAACCAAACCGACGCGGGCGAACGACTGAACGAAATTCGCCTTGAGGCTGGCAATCACGATGTCGCAGGCGAGCGCGATATTGGCGCCCGCGCCGGCGGCAACGCCATTGACGGCTGCTATCACGGGGAAGGGCAAGTCGCGCAGCTTTCGCACGAGCGGGTTGTAATGTTGCTCGATCGAATTGCGTGGCACCGGTGCTTCGCCGGGCTTCAACAGGCGGTCGCTCAGGTCCTGACCGGCGCAAAAGGCGCGGCCGACACCGGTGAGCATCAGCGCGCGGCAGCTCTCGTCGGCTTCCGCATCATTGATCGCCCTGCGCAATTCTTCGTGCATAGCATCGTTAAAGGCGTTGAGCTTGTCCGGCCGGTTGAAGGTGACGACCCGGTAGCCGGGTTTCTTCTCGACGAGGATGAGAGATTGCATCGTCATGGCTTGCCGAGAAATTTGTCGAGATCACCGATTTCCTTCTTGCCTTCATCGACGTCTTCGGCGATGCGCTGATAGAATCTCGCTGCTGCTGACAGCATTTCATGCTCGGCATGGTCGGCACCGACGAAACTCGCAATCTCATCGAGCTCGGCCACCCAGCGATAGGCTTTCGAATACATGCTGGGAATCTGGTTTGAGAGATAGCGCAGCAAGTCTGGGCGGCTCTCGGTGAGTTCCGCTCGCAACGCTTCGGCCGAGCCGCCGCGCGTCGCCGCGAGCATCATGCCGGCGCCGAGCGCGGTGAAACCTTTGGTGATTCCGGCATAGGACATTTTCAGCGCCGATGCCGCCGTGAGCGGGCCCTCGAGGACGCGCACAGTCAGCCCATAGTCATTGAGTTTGGCGAGGTCCCTGGCGGCGGGCCCGGATGCGTAAATCCGCGTGTTTGTGCTGCCGGGCTTTGGAGGCGGCCCGATAATGCCGGCCCCTATAAAGGGGCATCCTGTCGTCGCAATCACATCGGCGATTTTCAGCATTGTCGGCGGGCTGACCGCGTTGCATTCGACATAAGCGGGCTTCTTGTTGGCGGCAGTCAGCATGGGAGCAAGGCGTTGCGCCAGCGCCAGGGCATCGCCGGGCGGCACGATTGACATCAGGAATTCAGCCTCCGCGAGCGCGCGTTCCTCGACCGCTTGCATGCCGGCATCGCGCGCGCGCTTGGCGCTCGCTTCGCTGCGGCCTGCAAGGGAAGTGAGCACCATGACCTTGTTTTCGGTCAGGCGGCGGCCGACTCCGCCACCCATGTTGCCCGGTGCAATGATAGCGACAGTCGGGGTCATGATCCCGTCACTCCGCCGTCGAGATTGATGCTCTGCCCGGTCACGAAAGCCGACGTGTCCGATGCGAGAAACAGCGCGGCGCCGACCAAGTCTTCCGGCACTTCCGCGCGCGGCACGCATTGCATGGCGATAATCCGTTCCTTCTGCGCCGGGGTCACCGTCTTGCGCTCGATTTCCGTAAAAGTAGCGCCCGGCAATATGGCATTCACGGTGATGTTGTCGGCGCCAAGCTCACGCGCCATCGACAGGCTCATGCCTGATAGTGCCGCCTTGGTTGCGATGTAATGCAAGTAATTCGGCCGGCCCAAGCGCACCGCGCCGGAAGCAACATTGATAATGCGGCCCCATTTAGCGCGGCGCATAGCCGGCAGCACCGCACGCGCGCAGAGAAACGGTCCGGTGAGATTGACGCGCAATACGCGCTCCCATTCGTCCAGCGGAATCTGGTCGAACGGCCGCATCTCCAGCGTGGAGAAAATCCCGGCATTGTTGACCAGCACATCGATGCGGCCATATTCGTCGTCCACCAGCTCGACCATTTCCTTGATCGAGGCCTCGTCGGCGACATCGGTGGTGACAGCCAGCGATCGGCCGCCGGCCTTCATGATTTCCTCGGACACCGCCGCGGCTTTCTTCTGATTGAGTTCGGCGATCACTGCGCACGCGCCGGCGGCGGCAAAAGCCTTGGCGAAGACGCGGCCTATGCCTTGTCCCGCACCCGTGACGATGACGACGCGATCCTTCAGCCCGGGAAACACGACGTTCTGCAGGTCGGCGCTCATGCCGCGCCTCGTTCCAGCCGCGGCAATTGTTCGAGAGCCGCGCGCGCGTCCCAGGGCGTCCACCACTTTTTCAGGCCGAGATCGTTCGCGATAACGCCGGCGCTGATATAGCCGGCGCCGCCGGAAATGGCGCCGCCCGGGTGGCCGGCTGAACCGGTGTTATAGAGATTCGGAATCGGCGAGCGGTACCCGAAGTGGTTGTACATCACCTGCTCGGCGTTGAAGGCCCCCATGAAGATATCGCCGCCGCGCATGTTGGTCATTTCCTGCACGTATTCGCGCCCCGTGTAGACGTAACGTCCGAGAATATTTTTGCTCGTCATGTTCGGGCAGTAGCGCGCAAAACATTCGATGATCTTGTCGGAGAATTCCTCCTTGAAGATGTCGTAACTCTTGCCGCCAAGGTCGGGTTCAAGCGGCATGACATGCCAGCAATACGTCGTGTGCTTGCCCGGCGGTGCCTGTGTCGGATCGAGCAGGCTCAGCGGGCCAGAGCCGAACTGCACGAGTTTCGGCACGCGGCCGGCCTGCACATCCTGGTGCGCCGAAAACAGATCTTCCATGGTTTCGGCACCGATGCTCCATTTCATCGCGCGGTTGATGTTGAGGTCGAATTTTTCCGCGGCAAAGCGCGGGCTTTCGTTGAGCGCGAGATGCAGGCCGAACAGGCTCCACGCGGTGTACTGAAAGGCGTCGAGCTTTTTCAGGAATGGCGTGGGCAATTGCTCGCGTCCGACAAGGCTCTCGAACGTCTGGTGCACGTCGAGCGTCGATGCGACAAACTGCTTGGCGCGCACGGTCAGTCCATCGGCAAGTTCGATGCCGGTAGCGCGGCTGTTCTCGATTACGATGCGCTCGATATTGACCTGCGGCTGGAACTTGCCGCCGGCGGCGATGAAACTTTCCATGAGGCCGCGTGCCAGATTGAACGAGCCGCCCTGGCAGAGCTGGTAGCCGCTTTCCAGATCGAATGCGCGGATCACCGAGCCCATCGGCGAGGTTTTCGACATCGTGTCGACCAGCCAGGTGCCGAAGAGAGACACCTTGAACAGGAACAGCAGGCGCACGTGCTCGTTCTCGAACAGCTCGCGGACGACATCGAGCGGCTGCCGGTTCGACACCTCTAGGAATTCGCGTCCCAACGCCGTGCGTGACAACAGTATCTCGCGTTCGTCCCTGGACAGCGGCTCGGCGTAACGCTCAGGCAAGAAAATCTCGCGTGTGATCTTCTCAGCCTTGCGATTCCAGTCGCGGAAAGTCTGCGCATCTTTTTTGGAGAAGCGTGCAATATTGGCGACCGATTCTTCCAGGTCGCGGCCGAGCACCAGGGCGGAGCCGTCGCGATGGGCCTGGCCGAATTCATAGCGCGGCGTGATGTAGGTGACGCGCTCGTCCAGATTCAGATCCTTGAACCACGGCGTCTCGCTGATGTGGAAGTGATTGATGGAATGCAGGTTGTGATAGAAGCCGGGCAGGGTCGCTTCGCGCGTGCAAAGGCCGCCGCCATAAGTGAGCCGCCGGTCCACCAGAAGGATGTCGAGCCCGGCGCGGGCGAGATAGGTGCCAAGGATCAGCCCGTGATGCCCGGCGCCGATAATGACCCCGTCATAGGTTTTTTCGAGTGATTTCGACGAAGGTCGCAAGGGTTAAATGTCCCGCTGGTGGGCCGGCGGTTGGGACCGGCCGAGCTACACTGCCGGGGCCCCGGAGCGCCGGTCAATGGCCGCCGCCGCATGGCCGGCTAGCCCGAATTTACCGGCGATTTCGAATTTACGGACGGTCTCGAATTATAGTTCGGATGCGCGCCAATGGACCTTTTGGCGCGTCTGCCGCTACATTAGACTACCGTAACGAATAGGGCCGAATGGCCTCTCGGGGAGGATGTTCAAATGCGTAAAGCTCTCTTGGCCGCGAGCGCCGCACTGCTGCTCGCCGCGGGCCCGGCTGTGGCCCAGCAAAAATCCATCAAGATCGGTTTCGTCAGTACATTCAGCGGCCCGGTTGCCGTCATTGGCGAGGACATGCGCAATTCGTTTGAGCTCGCGCTCGATCACATGGGCCGCAAGATGGGCGGCTTGCCGGTCGAGGTCATCTACGAAGATGATGGCTTCAAGCCGGAAGTCGGCAAGCAAAAGACCGAGAAGCTGATTGAATCAGACAAGGTCGATTTCATTGCCGGTTATATCTGGTCGAACGTATTGCTCGCGTCGCTCAAGCCGATCGTTGACTCGAAGACATTCCTTGTCATTGCCAATGCCGGTCCGTCCCAGGTTGCGGGCGAACTGTGCTCGCCGACGGTGTTCTCGACCTCGTGGCAGAACGACCAGACGCCGCAGGCAATGGGCCACTACATGAACCAGAAGGGCGTGAAGTCAGTGTTCCTGATCGGCCCGAATTACGCGGCCGGCAAGGACATGCTTTCGGGCGTGGCCGCGACCTTCAAAGGCAAGATCGCCGGCGAAGAGCTGACGACCTGGCCATCGCAACTTGATTTCTCGGCAGAACTTGCCAAGGCGAAAGCCGCCAATCCGGATGCGATCTTTGTGTTCTATCCCGGCCGGGCCGGTGTTCAGTTCCTGACCCAGTACGCGCAGGCCGGACTCAAGGGCAAGATCCCGCTCTATACCGCCTTCACGATCGACGAACTTTCATTGCCCCTGCAGAAAGACCTGGCACTCGGCGTGCCCGGCGCGCAGGAGTGGGTGAATGATCTGCCGAACGACGCGAACAAAAAATTTGTCGCCGACTACATCGCAAAGTACCCCGGCAAGAGGCCATCGTTCTATGGCGCGCAATCTTATGATGCCGCCAATCTGATCGCCTCGGCGGTGATTGCCACTAAAGGCAATCTCTCGGACAAGACGGCAGTCCAGAAGGCCCTGGAGAAAGCCGACTTCAAATCGGTGCGCGGCAATTTCAAGTTTGGCAATAACCACATCCCGATTCAGAATTTCTATCTTCAGGACGTGGTGAAGGATGCCAAAGGCGATTTCGTTCTCAAGACCGTTGCCACCATCGTCACGGACAACCAGGACGCTTTCCATACCAAGTGTCCAATGAAGTGATCGTTTGCAAATGAACGCAGAACGGCGGAAGCGGGGACGTTTCTGCCGTTTTGCTTTCGAAGGGGCGCCCCATCCTTCGAGACGCCGCGCAGAGCTTGTCATCGGACCGCGCTTCGCGCGGATCCGGTGGCGCGGCTCCTCAGGATGAGGCTTGAGGAGAGGGTCCTCACCCTGAGGAACGCGGGCGAAGCCCGCGCGTCTCGAAGGGTGAGGGCGGAATGCGAATACCAATGACGCTTTTCATCGAGCAATGTCTGAACGGAATTCAGTTTGGCTTGCTGCTGTTCCTGCTGGCGGCGGGATTGACGCTCGTCTTCGGCATCATGGATCTCGTCAATCTGGCGCACGGCTCCCTCTATATGATGGGCGCCTATTTTGCCGCGACTTTTGTGGCCTGGACCGGCAACTTCATTTTTGGTGTCGCGCTGGCGCTGGGCGCGACCTTGCTCGTCGGCATGGCGGTTGAAGTGATTGCTATGCGCAGACTTTACGGACGCGATCATCTCGATCACGTGCTCGGCACTTTCGGCCTGATCCTGTTTTTCGATGAACTGGTGCGGCTGGTCTGGGGGCCGGAAGGCCTCACGCTGCCGCTGCCGTCATGGCTAAATACGTCAATCCAGATTCTTCCGGGCGTCGACTATTCCGCCTACAAGCTGTCGATCATCGTGGTGACGCTCGCGGTTGCGATATTCCTCTATGTTCTGGTGATGCGCACGCGGATCGGCATGCTGATCCGCGCCGGCGCCAGCAACCGCGAAATGGTCGGCGCGCTCGGCGTCAACATCAAGCTGCTCTACACGCTGGTTTTTGGGCTTGGCGCGGCGCTCGCCGGCCTTGCCGGGCTGATGCAGGCGCCGATTCTCACCGTGCAGGTCGGCATGGGCGAGAACATCCTCATCCTTGCATTCGTTATCACCGTGATCGGCGGCATCGGTTCGATCCGCGGTGCGCTGGTGGCTGCGATTTTCGTTGGCTTCATCGACACGCTCGGCCGCGCCTTCTTCCCCGATCTCCTGCGTATGGCCTTCACCAAGGAAGTGGCCGCAACGGCGGCCCCTGCGCTTTCGTCGATGCTCATCTATCTGCTGATGGCGATCGTGCTGGTGGTGAAGCCGGAAGGCCTGTTTTCGGCGAGTGGCAAATGACCGGCTGGCTCTCGGTCCGCAATGTTGCAATCGCTGCGCTACTGCTCGCTTTGTTGCTGCTGCCGGTCTATGTCGAACTGGGCGGCAGCCGCTTCCTGCTCACATTGTTCACGCGCATCCTGATCCTCGCGATGGCGTCGGTCAGTCTCAACCTGATCCTCGGCTACGGGGGTATGATGAGTTTCGGCCACGCGGCCTATCTTGGCATCGGCGGCTATGCGGTAGGCATGCTGGCGCATGAGGCTGTGTTCAGCGGCTTCATACAATGGCCGGTGGCGCTGCTGGCAAGTGCCTTGTTCGCGCTGGTGATCGGCGCGCTCAGCCTGCGCACGCGTGGCGTCTATTTCATCATGATCACTTTGGCTTTTGCGCAGATGGCCTACTACATCGTCGCAGGTCTGGCGCGCTACGGCGGCGACGACGGCCTCACCATCTACAAGCGCAGCCAGTTCATCGCCCCGATCAATCTCTCCAACAAGATTCAGTTCTACTACATTTGCCTCGGGCTGCTTTTTGCGTCGATCTATCTGGTCTGGCGCATTGTCAATTCGCGGTTCGGCCTGACAATCCAGGGCGCGCGCTCGAACGATACCCGCATGCGCGCCATTGGATTTCCGACCTATCGTTACAAGCTCGTTTGCTTTGTGATTGCGGGCACAATGTGCGGGCTCGCCGGTGCGTTGCTCTCCAATCATACCGACTTCGTCAGTCCGGCGATGATGTATTGGACGCGGTCGGGCGATCTCATCATCATGGTCGTTCTCGGCGGCATGGCCTCGGCCTTCGGACCGCTGTTTGGCGCGGTTGCACTGCTGGTGCTGGAGGAGGTGCTCTCCGGTATCACTGAATATTGGCAGATCATCCTCGGACCGTTGCTGCTGCTGGTCGTCCTGTTCGCGCGCGGCGGCATCGACGGCTTGCTCGCCAAGGTGCGCCATAGGGTGAGCCATGGCTGAACCTGTGCTTGCGCTTGAAGGCGTTGAGACCTGTTATGCCCTCAGCCAGGTGCTGTTTGGCGTTTCGCTTGCGATCGCGCCCGGCGAAATGGTGACGCTGATGGGCCGCAACGGCATGGGCAAGACCACGACCGTGCGCTCGATCTTGGGCCTGACGGCGGCGCGGGCCGGGACGATCCGGTTCATGCAGGAGGAAATTCGCGGCCTGCCTTCATACAAGGTGGCGCAGCGCGGCATCGGTCTGGTGCCTGAGGGCCGGCAAATTTTCCCGAACCTGACCGTGCGCGAGAATTTGCTGGCGACGGCGGTCAAACGCGACGGTGATGATTGGACCCTGGCGAAAGTCTATGCGTTGTTTCCGCGGCTGGCCGAACGCGACGGCAGCATGGGCAATCAGCTGTCTGGTGGCGAACAGCAGATGCTCGCGATCGGCCGTGCACTGATGACGAACCCGCGCCTGCTTATTCTTGATGAGGCGACCGAAGGACTTGCGCCCTTGATCCGCGCGGAGATCTGGAGATGCCTTGCCAGCCTGAAGGAATCGGGCCTGTCGATCCTGGTCATCGACAAGAATGTCGGGGCGCTGATGAAGGTCGCCGACCGGCATTTTCTGATCGAGCGCGGGCGCGTGGTTTGGAAGGGCTCGTCGCGGGAACTCGCCGCCGCGCCCGACGTGCAGCACCGCTATCTGGGTGTGTGATTTTACTCCGCCGGCTGGAGCGGCGGCGGGCGGCGGCGGATGAAAGTGAAGGATGCGCCACCGAGCCTGCGGTGCAGCCGGTCCAGCAGCAGGTAGATCACCGGCGTCGTGTAGAGCGTGAGCACCTGCGACACCAGAAGGCCGCCGATAATGGTGATGCCGAGTGGCCGCCGCAGTTCCGAGCCCGGGCCGATGGCAATGACCAGCGGGACCGCGCCGAGCATCGCGGCAAGCGTGGTCATCAGGATTGGGCGAAATCGCTCCAGGCAGGCGTCATAAATCGCGCGCTGTGGCGATAGCCCGAGCCGCCGCTCGCCGTCGAGCGCAAAGTCCACCATCATGATTCCGTTCTTCTTCACGATACCGATCAAAAGTATGATGCCGATGAAGGCGATCACCGACAGTTCGGTGCCGGAGATCTCCAGCGCGAGCAGGGCGCCGAGGCCCGCTGACGGCAGTGTCGAGATGATGGTCAGCGGATGCGCCAGGCTCTCGTACAGAACGCCGAGCACGATATAGACCGCAATCAGCGCGGCCAGCAGCAGCAGCGGTTGCGCGCCGACCGCGCGCTTGAAGGCCTGCACGTCGCCGGAGAAGTCAGCATGGATAATGTCCGGGATGTGCATTTCGGCCACGGCCTGTTCAAGCGACGCAGTGGCGTCGTCAATCGTGGTGTTGGGCGCCAGATTGTAGGTAATCGTCACCGACGGAAACTGGCCTTGATGGTTGACGACCAGCGGTGCAATTCCGCGCTCGTATTTTGTAACGGCCGATAGCGGCACCTGCGCGTTGCCGTTGCCCGCGACATAGACGCGGCTGAGATCCGTCGGATCCCGTTGATAGGAGCGGTCAACTTCCAGAATGACGCGGTATTGATTACGTGGCCCGTAGATCGTCGAGATCTGCCGCTGCGAGAACGCATTGTTGAGCGCGTTATCGATGTCCTGCACGCGCACGCCGAAACGCGAGGCAGCCGCCCGATCGATCGTGATGTTGGCCTGCAGGCCGCCTTGTTCACGATCGGTTGTAACATCAATAATACCGGAGATCTGCTTCACGCGGTCGACAACGCGCGGCACCCATTTTTGCAGTTCGTCGATATCCGCGCTCCACAGCGTAAACTGATACTGTGAATCGCTTTGCCGCCCGCCGACGCGGAGATCCTGCGCCGGCACCATGAACACACGGATACCGGGAATCTGGTTGAGCTTGTTGCGCAGGCGTCCCACCACCTGCTGCGTGCTTGCATTGCCGCGCTGGCTGAGCGGCTTGAGGCTGATGAACAGGCGTCCGCGGTTGACCGAGGCGTTGAAAGGCGAAGCGCCAACCGAGGATCCCAGGCCCGCGACCGCCGGATCGGCGAGGACAACGTCCATCGCCTTGCGCTGCAATTGCTCCATCGCCTCGAAGGAAATGTCGGTCGATGCCTCGGTGCCGCCGAAGATCAACCCGGTGTCGTCCTGCGGGAAGTAACCCTTGGGGACCTTGATATAGAGGCCTATCGTCAATGCGATGGTCGCGGCAAACACGATCAACATCAGCGCGCGATGCGTGAGCGCGAAAGTGAGCGTGCGATCATAAAAGCGGATCAGGCGGGACAGCAGGCCTTCGACCCGGCGATCAAGCCAGGTGGCGTCCCGGCTCGGCGGCTGGTGCACGAAATAGGCGCATATCATCGGCGTAACCGACAGCGACACCACTGTCGAGATGGCGATGGCAAATGCGAGCGTCACGGAGAATTCGCGGAACAGGCGCCCGACGATGCCGCCCATAAACAGCAGCGGGATGAAGGCTGCGATCAGCGACACCGAAATAGATACGACCGTGAAGCCAATTTGCTTTGCGCCCTGCAATGTGGCCCGCAAAGGCGACACGCCGCGTTCAAGATGGCGGAATGCATTTTCGATCATCACGATGGCGTCGTCGACAACAAATCCGACGCTCACTGCCAGGGCCATGAGCGAAAGGTTATCGATCGAAAAACCGGCAGCCCACATCGCCGCGCAGGTGCCGGACAGTGCGAGCGGCACGGTCACGCCGGCCGCCGCGGTCGGCGCGATGCGCCGCAAGAAGAGAAAGACGACCATCATCACCAGGATAACGGTCGCGCCGAGCGTGAGCTGCATGTCGTGCACGCTGGCGCGAATCGTCTGCGTACGGTCGGTCAGCACGGAAATATCGAGCCCTACGGGCACCCACTGCCTCAGTTCCGGCAGAAGCTTGTAGATTCGATCCACCGTGTCGATGACGTTGGCGTTGCCTTGCTTGGTGATGATGAGCAGGACCGACGGGTCCTTGTTGTACCAACCGGCGGCGCGGCTGTTGCGCACGCTGGCCCGAATGGACGCTATGTTTGACAGCCGAATTACAGTGCCATTCGCGGTCTTTACGACCA
>Ga0187765_10000800_pt1 | contig 11760 bp, 16 predicted proteins | sample 0216_QUI02_MP05__3_FD_133018 | JGI IMG/M metagenome (GOLD analysis project Ga0187765, IMG submission 133018) | Tropical peat soil microbial communities from peatlands in Department of Meta, Colombia - 0216_QUI02_MP05_10_MG | ecosystem: Environmental > Terrestrial > Soil > Wetlands > Peat ...
CAGTGCGCCGCCAGCTGCGCGCAGTAAAGTCGCGGCCGGTTGTCGCCGATCACAGCGAGTTTTTCGTCGCGGGCAAAGCCTGACGCCGCAAGTCCCAAGGCGAACTCGCGCACCTCTTCCCAGTAACGTGACCAGGTGAAGACCTGCCAAATGCCACGACGTTTTTCCCGCATCGCCGGGCGACTCGCCATGACCTTGGCATTGTGGCGCAGTAGTAGTGGCAGGGTGGCCTCCTCGGTCATGCGCTTCCTCCCTGCCCGCCGCCGCCCAGATACGCGCGAATCACATCGGGATTTTTCTGCACCTCGTCGGGCGTGCCGTCAGCGATCTTGCGCCCATAGTCGAGCACAGCAACACGATCGGAAATGTCCATGACCACGCCCATATCGTGCTCGATCAGTATGATGGTCGTGCCCCATTCAGCGTTAATGTCGAGGACGAAGCGCGCCATGTCCTCTTTTTCTTCCTGGTTCATCCCGCCCATCGGTTCGTCGAGCAGTAGCAGCTTGGGATCCAACGCCAGCGCGCGGCCGAGCTCGACGCGCTTGCGCAGCCCGTAGGGTAGGCCGCCGGACGGCTGTTTGCGAACTCCCCCGAGCTTCAAGAATTCGATCAGTTCCTCGCAACGAGCGCGATGCCTGACCTCCTCGTTCTGCGCCGCACCCCAGTACACCAGCGAGGCGAACAGTCCCGATCGCATGTGCACGTGGCGGCCGAGCATAATATTGTCGAGGACAGTTAGTCCGTTGAAGAGCGCAATATTCTGGAACGTGCGAGCGATGCCGCGCGCGGCGATCTCGGAGGGTCGCGCCTGGGTGATGTAGCGTTCCTCGAATTTGATCGAACCACGGTTCGGCCGATAAAAGCCGCTGATCACGTTGAGCAGCGAGGTCTTGCCGGCGCCGTTGGGGCCAATGATTGAAACGATCTCGCCCTTGCGCACCGCTATCGAGAGATCCTCGATCGCGCGCACCCCACCGAAGCGCTTGGATACGCCGGTGACCGCCAGTTGCGGCTGATCAGCGGGCATATCCAACAGGACGGTGGATGAATGCCGGATGCCGCGCGTATGTCCTCTCCCGCGAGTTATGCATCATTGTTATGGCCATCATGATGCTCGCGAGGGCGCCGGAACGCAACCGGCGAGCGCTAACACGCGCCGACCGTGTACCCGATCGCCCACAAGCGCTTTGGGCGAGGGTTTTGAAAGGTTCGCGTTTGGTACGATAGTATGCACCGCTTAATTCACGAGCGCGCACCCACAAAAATGCGCCGGGACACGGACGGAATCCCCCGGTTGTACATCCCGCCGGCTGAGAGGACGCCAAGGCTCGCCCTGTCCTTCACCCGATAGCGATTGGAAGGGCTTGCGTGCTCCCGCGATGACGACAGCTCCTGGCTCAGCCAGCGCCCTGGAGGCGAACCGCAAGATTAGGAGCCTCGTTGACGACCTGCCCTGACTCAAAAATGTTAAACATCGACAAAACCAGGAGATTTGCCGGTGCCATCGCCGTACCCCCCGGGGGGACCACGATTCTATCCGCTCTCGCCTCCCTGCTCTCGTTCCGTGTTCGCAGCCGCAGCATGCAGATCACCGTCGCCGTGCTGGGCACCATCGCGCAGGCGATACCGCCAGGCACCGAGTGGAAGTGATCTCAAGTCCGGAGCAGCGCCAACGTTGGAGCGAAGATCAGAAGCGGGCAATCATCGATGATCCGAACCTGCCCTTTGTGTCCTTCCCTCGCAATCCTTCGTCGCCAGAGTGCGCAGCGCGAAGACTGGAACGTCGAAAGCGCGCAAGATTGATCAGGTTATTTTCACAGTTGTCAAAATTAATGCTTTCGAAGGGGGGCTGGGGAGTAGGCCCCGCCACATCATCAGCCACTGGTTCCAAAGCATCTTTCCCATCACGTCGGCGCGGCCGAAAACTTTTGATCATAAATCTGATTTTCGCAGTTGCTATTGTCGATGTTTTCTCGTTTGGCATGTGATCATGAGAAATCGCTTGGGATCACATGTGCATCGGATTTCTGGCTCATTGCTGTCGCGAGAGCAAACCTTGAAAATCGTAGAGGGCGCACGACCTGATCACGGGAGCGCTTGCACCCGATGGACGGCACGACCGCCCGCTGATCGGAATACTCGGCGCTCCCCCCGGGCCGGTTTTTCGAAGGCAGCCGGATTTGCGGGCAATTCTCAAGATCATTCGACGGGCTATGATCGCCTCTCTTCTGTACCCGAGAGCCTGACACAGACGCCCACGCACCCTGGGTGAAAAGTCGCTGAGCTTAATCTTAATGTCACCTATCTGAGGCTTAATCTTGACGTCACCTAATTGTAATCGATTTGCCGGAACGTAATGAAGCGGCCGTAGCCGTCTATCCGGGAAGCGCCGGCAATGATGGTCGCTGCAATGCGGGGGATTCGTCATGATCTTGAAACAGCTCTGGATGACGTCCTGTGCCTCGATCGCGATTCTGTCGATGGCGCCGACACCGTCGTGTTTCGCAGTCGAGGGCGTCGAGGGCGATGGCAGTCAATTCGTCGAGATCGCGCCGCCTTCAGGCCCCGAGGTGCGGGGGTTCATCAGGTTCCCGAGCGCAGAACCGCCTTTATCGCATGACGAGAAGCTGGCGCTGCTGCGAAAGAAGGTGAAATACGTGTTCGTGCTGTTCCAGGAAAATCGCTCCTTCGACCATTATTTCGGAACTTACCCCGGCGCCAACGGATTGTTCTCGCAGTCACCGAGCGCGACTCCCGGCTTCGTGCAAAAGATCGTCAATACCGACGGAACCGTAAGTACAATCTCGCCTTTCCTCATTCCCCAGACGGTCACGGCCGTCAACGGTGGGACGGTGCCACTCTATCCCGCCGACACCGACTCCTCTGATCATTCGCACGCCGGTATCGACAACAGTCTGGACGTCGACGCAAACAAAGTGGCGGCCAACGACCGTTATGCCCTCAACGCCGAGGGATTGACGACCATCAACGGACAGATCGTTGCGCTGTCGACCGGTCTCCCGCCTTCCGCCAACCCGACGCTGGCGCAGAAGCAAAAGGCAGAACTGGTGATGTCGCACCTCGATTGCGATACGATCCCGTTCCTTTGGCAATATGCCAACCGCTTCACGCTCTTCGATAATTTTCATCAAACGATCGTTGGTCCATCAACACCTAACGCCATCGCGATGATTGCCGGCCAGTCGGGTGAAACCCAATGGGTGCTGCATCCCAACGAGGGCAGCAACCTCAGCAGCAACTCCTCGAACACCGCGCTCAAGAACAGTGGTGGGGTACCTGTGGTCGGTGACAACGGACCCTTCCCGGGATCGAATCTCGACACCGCGTCGGTCAAGCCACCCTACAATCCGGAGGACGAGAATCCAGCGACGCCAGCGCTCAATCAGACCTACGCGTCGTTGCCTTTGTCGTTCATGGGCAAGAACATCAAGCAAACGATCGCGTCCGACGAGAACCCCACCCTGGATCTACTGGACGTACAGCACGACATCGCAAAGATCGCCGGCGACAATCTCCCCCCAGTATTGTGGGGTTGGTATCAGGAGGGCTACGACCACGAACCAACCGATGGCAATCAACCGGCGAGCCACAGCAGCTACATCGTTCATCATAATGGTCCTCAATATTTTGGATATGTCGGGGACAATCCCAAGGTTGCCTCGAATTTGCATGGGCTTGCCGACTTCTTCGCCGACGTCGCGGCAAAACGGCTGCCGAGCGGGGGTGGCGTGTTCTATGTCCGCGGGGGATACGACAACAACGATGGTCTTACGCCCGTCGACCCAGACCCGACGGTGCAGGGAAACTTCGCAGGCAACGACGATCATCCAGGCTACTCCGACGCGCAAATCTCGGAAGCCCTTGTAGCGGACGAGATCAATGCAATCGCCCAAAGCCCCTACTGGGAGCAAAGCGCCATCATCATCACCTACGATGAGACCGACGGGCTTTATGACCACGCCGTTCCACGAATCCGCGCTTTCGATCCGGAGGGATCCCCGCTGTCGGGCGGACCTCGCATCCCCGCGATCGTGATCTCACCATTCGGCCTCGTGCACGCCATCTCGCATGAGTACGCTGAGCACAGCTCCGTTATCAGGTTCATCGACGAACTCAACGGCCTGACCCCGCTGGCCGATCTTCCGGACGAGGCCAACGCCAGAATGCTCGGCGAGAAGCAATTTGGCCAAGCAAATCTCGGCCCCGCCGACGACCAAGTACCAGGAATGGGCGACCTCTTTAGCGCGTTCGACAACGCCCGGCTGCTGGGCGTCGACCCGCCGCTGCCGCCGACCTTTGCCGAGATTCCGCGGAGCACGGTTCTTTCGCTGCCCCATTATGGGGGGAAGGGTTGCCGGACTCTCTCTATCGTACCCACGGATTACGTAGGCGGAAAGGTCACCGATCCTCCCCCAGCCGATTTCAATCCGCGCCCGGGATCGACGCCCGGCATACCAACATCAGGAACCTGGACGCCATAGCAGGTGGATGGTGGCCTCTCCCCGCGGTTCAATGAGGACGAGAAAATTGCGCGGGTTCACATGGTTGATGTTAGCGATTGTGGCGGGCGTCTGTTCGGCCGGGGCCGCGGCGACGCTCGACCAAATCAAATCCGCTGGTGAGCTGAGCTGCGGCATCGTCACGGAGGAATATGACTACGACAAGGATGATACCCACGGAAACCTGACGGCGCTCGGCACTGACACCTGCAAAGCGGTGGCAGCAGCGGTGCTAGGGCAGAACGGCAAGCTTCTGGTCTCCTCGTTTCCAGACGAGCATCATGGTCTCGAAGCCATGGCATCTGGAAAGATCGCGTTGCTTGCTGGCGCAAGCCCACGCGCGAGTATGGGGACCCGTTACAGTGTCGGTTTCGGTCAACCCTTCTTCTTCGACGGGCAGGGTTTCATTGTCGCCAAGACCGCAGCAATCAATTCGACCGGTGATCTCGTCGGCAAGCGCATCTGCTTCATAGGCAACACAGAAGCTGAGACCGTCCTCAGTGCGACGCTCCGGGAACGGGCCATCAACTTTCTTCCCTTCCCGTTCGAGGAGCAGGGGGAGATGGAAGCGGCTCTCATCGCCGGCCATTGTGCTGCCATGACCGCTGACGTCTCGCAACTTGCCAATGCCCGAGCGGCCTTTCACGGCCGTGTCAATGATTTCGTGATCCTCCCCGAGTACATCACTTTTGACCCGGTCTCTCCCGCCTTCCACAGGGACGATCCGCAGTGGGAAGCGATCGTCAACTGGACGATCTATGCGATAATCCAGGCCGAGGCGAGCGGTGTGTTATACATTTTTTCGATTCAGAGACCGAAACAACGCCACGTGGGCGATGGGCAAATGAACCTGCCGCTGCGACGGAAGGTTCGAAGGCGGCCGCCTTCTTGGCCATGTATTTTGCGACCGTGGTCGGGCCCGACATCAATCTCCGGCTTGAGCAGTTCGGAACGCGCGGCGCTCCCCAGCCCACCGAGGATTGGCAACGCTCATCTCGAGAATGAGCTGGCGGATGTCCGCCGGTGCCTTCGGCCGGCTACCGCGCGGTCCTGATCTCTGGCGCCGATACGCTCGAAAACCGGCGCGATGCCAACGGATAATGGTCTCAGGCTGGACAATCTTTGGCCTGCTGGACAACAGCTATATTAGCGCCGCCAGCACTTTGGGAGCCAAAGGATAGCGCCTGACAAACACCAAGCGATCGATATTGCTGAAGGCCACCGGCTTCCGCGATTTGCGCAGTGGCACACTGAGTTGGTGATGAAGGACAAGGATTTCCGCTCGCAATGCCTCGCGCGACCTGAATAGCCCATCTGCACACCGCATCAACCCACAGAGACCACCCATCGGAATGACTATCAGGGGGCTCGCGGGGTGACGTTTGCCCTCTTGGATTTCCGGTAGGCACAGGTCTTCGGCGCCTTGCTGGGGGCAGCCGGACGTGAACGCGATCGACGAGCAGAAAACAATATGGTCTCAGCGCACCGGCACCAATGGTCGCGACGGTCGCTCCGGTGTCGTTGGCTGAATCGGTGCCGCTGATCGCCCTGGGCTAGGGCTAGGCGATGAAGCCTGGGGCTTGCGCCCGGAGGCAACGTCGGGCTTCGGCCCAAGAGCAAATGTCTTTTGCTGGATCTCCTGCACAGCACTCTGCAGCTTGACCATATCCTGAGCCAGCTGTTCCTGGCCGGTCGCGAGCTGTTCGACGCTTTGCCGTATGGCGGCGAAATCTTGCGCCATCGCTTCGAGCTGTGGCACGCCGGGGAGAGGAGCGCCGGGTACCGTCGCGATGACTTTTTCTGGTCCGCTCGGCTCCACGACTGCCGCCTGCGGCGGCGTAGGCGGCGTCGCTTGCCTGCTTGCGACGTCGAGGGGGGATGATAGGCCTGCCAGGGCCAGCCATGATGACCAGCCGTTCCGGGCGGCCCAGTCTGCCGCTATCCGCTTGGCTGCATCGCCATAGGATTGCCATGCCAATGTCGCCGCAACGCCGATACACACTGTCAGCAGGAAACGCGAGACCCCGCGCAACATTCGCCTAGTCAACGAGGGTCGGTCGTGGAGCGAACGTCCGTCGATCGGCTTGGTGGTGCGACGCGTCTCGTCGAGTGACGGCTCGGTCACCCGCAATCCAGCAGAAAAGTCCGCTCCCTTTGGCCTCGAGCTCGCCATAATCTCTTCGGCGCTTGGCGCCAGGGACACGACGTCACCGCCGTGATCGGGATCAACTTGCATCGTCGTCGAGTCAAACCAAATCGGTCGCCCTGCCCCCGTTTGCCGCAGAAGGCCACTCGAGTGTGACCAAAGCGAGGCAGGATCCTGGGCTCTTACCTCACGGCGACCAGGTAGAGACCCCCTCTCCGAAAAAGCCGTGAATTTTCACCTAAAATCAGCGATTTGAAATTGCCGAGCCCCGCGAGACGATAGCGATCGCGCGCCTACTTGAGCAAACGCGCGAAGACCCGTCCACGATGTCGGCTGACGAGTGTGTCGAATGGGTAATCTCAGGATTTGCCGCAACATCTCGCGGAGGTTGGATGCAGCGAGCTTGTATCCGTGTCGAGTACTCCGCTACAGCCGATGTTCGTTGACTCGCTTGTATGGCCCGATTTTGTGACCTTGCAAGTGTCCCATGATCGACTCGAGCTTCTGGATGAGGCGCATTGTGTTGAAGCGGGATCGGATGCGGCGCAGAGTGCCGAAGCTCGGAACTCGATCGAGAAGATGCTTTGCCACGAGCTTGCTGGAACACGCCGGGCCATCAATGAAAATGATAGCCAGGTGAATGTGGGACTAGAGCCCACGACGCATATTCTGTCGCCGTTGTATATTGAGGGCCATGAGCGTCTCAATACAGAAAGGGCACGAACGGAACTCGTAAGACATAGGCAGGCACTAACCGCGCGGTGCATGGCCGCGTGGCTGGTTAGTTCAGATCGAGAAATGGATGCGATCATTAAAAGCTAAGAAGAGATTTGATGGCTCCCGTGGCCTTGATGAACGATTGCGTTTGATAGCAAACTCCTGTGAGCCGCAAGTTTTCTGAATGCTTGGTTCGCAATCTCTCGTAACGGCTTTGCACCGGCACGTCCGATCGAACTAGTTCAAATCTGCGGTTGCGCCCGGCGATGGTTGGAGATCTACGGTAACCGCAAAATTACACGGAAGTCACTTGAACATGGTCTCGACGCCGCATAGACACGAGGCCGGCCTATCCTAGGTGGATGAAGAGCCAGCGTGTGGATGGGTCGTCAATGTCTGGTCTATCTACCTGCAGACCCCGGCCACCCCCCCTGTGGTCGGGGTTTTCTTTAGTGTGAAGGTGCTCGCCTCGGCAGCAGGTCCCGTTGGTGAGATGATCGGCCAGCAATCCGATGGAGAGGGTTAGCGTGACGGAAATGATAGGAGCTTAAATGAGGCACGTCGCCAGCGGCACTGCGATGCAGCTCAGCAGAGAGATCACTCTCGCCGACCTCTCGTGCCGCCAACCAAGCCGCCGCGCACGCAATTGCCACGGCCAACTCGATGGTAAGCATCAGCGCGATCACGACGGCGGCAAGTTCGGTCATGGTGTGCAATTCACCTTGACGCAGCGAAAGTCTCGTGATCCACCGGAATGGCAAAAACAAGGCACCGCTGGGCGCCTTGCGCAAAGACCGATTTCAGCAGGCCGCTCGCAAGAACGCGCCGTGAACAAAGCTTCCAACGCGTTCCGTGGCGCCATTGATGCTGCACGCGCAATGCGCCGTATTCTCGTTGGCAGCGTGTAGGCTGCGCGACATAACCAGCGGGAAGCGCTTACTACCGCTTATATACTTTCAGAACGGGCCAACCAACATTGAAGCCGAGGAACGTGGACGCAGAAATGGCCCACTCGCGTCAGATAGCGATCCTGAAGCGTCCGTATCACGACGTCCGGAAAAGCCTATTTCACGGGGGTAAAAAAAGGCACGCCGGGACGGCCAACGGGCCTAGAGGATTTCGAACTTTCACGCACCTTTACGCGTCCGCCCGTCACCTGATTCGATCCCGAATCGCCACGATCCGTCCACTAAAGATTCGGCGGCGCCACGCCGGCGTCACGCGCACACCACACGAATCGATGCGCTATCGCGACCACGGTCGCTGTCGCGGACATGTCATGTCTGAAATCGCTGCCCTTCAGCGATCTCCCGCGGCGGCGGCCGACACGAATGCCAGCAAACCTGACGCGCCATGCGTATTGAAAACGGCGTCGCTTCGGCGGGTTCGTGCAGTAGCACTGGTCGCGTGCCGCTCGTCGAGGACTGGCCGGCCGAGACTCGCGCGTACGGTTGCGACCGTGAGTCTATTCGAAGCGCAATGCTACAATCGGATCGAGCTGTGCCGCCCGACGGGCCGGATAAAGCCCAAACGACATCCGACAACCCTGCAAAACCATATGCCAAGACGATGGCCCAGGGTTTGATCAGGACGGGCCAGCCAACCTTCCATGCAATGGCGACTGCCGCGGCGGCTCGCAACAGCACCCCCACAAGCCTGCCCTTAATGCCAACATCAAGGCTTCCATAGGCAGCCGCCATTGGATGCCGCGTCGGTTGGCCCCGCAAGCCGATTTCACGGGTACGTTCGGTCGCAGACGCCAGCATGATGTTCATGATGCTGATGCCGCCAGCGACGAGCGAGACCGATGCTAGCGCGACTAACAGAATGCCGACTTCGCCGCGGCCCCGCATGCAGTCAGGACGTCCACCTGATTCTCGATCCCGAAATCGTTGGGAGAATCCCCGCGAAGCCGATGCCGCTGCCGCTGCCGCTGCAGTGCCTCGATCTCGCGTTCCACTTGCGACATCGCAGTCGTATCCGAGACCTTGATCGAGATGAAATCCAATGCTTCGCGGCTTGTTCACGCACGGCACCCAGCACGCGACGTTTCGCGGTCGACCGCGGAATGAACACGACATCATCTTGGCTGCGGCCGGCAGCGCCCAACCCCTTTTGGTCCAGCACACCAATTACGGTGAAAGGGACATTACCAATTCGAGGATACCTCTCCGACCCGGGCGCATCCATCGAATAACTCATCGATGATAACCGACCCCAGGATGGCAACTTTGCCTCCCGATGCGACCGCGTCGCCCGTAAGGGTTGGCCGTTGGCGACTTGCCACTCGCGAGCTCACCAAATCGTCGCTATTTTATTCCAGCCACCAAGGTAATCCAGTTCTTGTTCGCCGCCACCAACGGCATGGAACGCCACAGCAGCTGAGCCTCGATTCCGCGTCGACAGTTCGCGGCGGATCGCCGCGGCATCCTCTTCGGTCAGCGTCGGCTGTGTTCCGGATTGGAGCCTCGCCGCGCCCAAATTGCGCGCTCCGGGCACGACCAGCAGGGGATTGGGAGATTGGCTACAAGTGCGCGGATCTTCTGCAAAACTTCCGCCTGTACACCCGCTGCCACCGATACCATCCAGACCACTGCGGCGGCTCCGACAACGATCCCGTGTCCCCTCAAAGCACTCCGCGGTTTGTAGACGCGAAGCACCCGCATAGCCATTCGCCGTCTCTCCATTTAGAGAATTATCGAGTTTATTTTCTACGACCCACATCATTGAATGGGCGTATTCGCACGTTTGCTTCCGTGAAGGTACGCCGGTACAAATACAATGTGCTTGCCCTTCACGCGATTTTTTGCTGATGGCGGCAGTGACCGCCGGGGTTGGCGTGACTTGTCACGATCCCACTCGCAAACCATCTATCGGATCGATTCGGCCGCACACGCATATATCTGTTCGGTTCGGTGCTAACAGAGATATTTGGCTTCATCTACTTTGCAACGCTCGCAAAAGTCGTTATAAGCGGCTCGAGGTTACGTTCGTTTGACGAACCAATCTAATGCCAATGGGCGATCGAGCCTCAATCGGAGGAACGCTATGTCAGACAAGATGCTCTTGGTCTCCGGCGTGCTCGTTGGACTTTTGTCCACCCAAATCTTCGCCGCGGAGCCCGATGTTCCTGACGCACTGTCAGTCGAGTGGCAAGGCATGAAGCCTTGCGAACTGCTCAGTGAAGACCCTCAGATCCGCATCATGCGTTGCACGTTTCCGCCCGGCGCCAAGCATGTACGTCACTCTCACCCAGGCGCCTTCAACTATGTGCTGGGCGGCGGCAGAGTGCAAGTGCAGGACGAGAACGGAACCCGGATGGCTGAACGGCCAACCGGTGGCTATGTGGACAGTCCACCAGTCCCCTGGCATGAGGTGACCAACGTCGGCGACGTCACGTTGCAATTCCTTGTCATTGAAAAAAAGTATCTGCCTGTGTCCGCTGCAAGTCAGGACTCCACCAGGTAATCTTGTGCAGGTGCGCCACTGCGCCCGAGGGTAGCCGAAATAGCCGGACACTTGGTCGCCCCATTTATTTGGCGACAAAGCAACGGCTGCGCTCCACCAGCGCGGCGCGGCAATGATGATAGGCTCCAATGATGATCCGCAGGTCCTCCGGGTCGAGCCTTGCAGACAGTGCAGCGGAGCCCGACGGGGTCGCAGAACATGACCATGAGCTCGCGGCGCGCGACGAATGCCGCAGTGGTCTCATGCCTATGGGTGGTGCTGCTTAATTCACCGCAGCAATAGCCGACGTCCGCCGATCGGGACGCCGGTCTCTTTCAGCATCTGGTCACCGACTTGCGCGCCAAAGTGCCGCTCGACGAGCTAACGTGATCTCATCCCTTACTTGACGGCATCGTTGTCAGACGCGTGGCGGCGCCCCGATCTTGGCGTTCGACCTCTTGCTTTCCCGCCTTCTTGTCTAATTCCGGCGTAGCTACGCATCTCCTCGACCGTTGTGCGGATCAATTCCGACCCGCGCTCGCAATGGTCATGATCTTGGCGCAAAATGAATCAGAGTGCCCGCATCCGGCAGGCGCCCATACCGAGATTCGCTCCTAGAATGCAACCACTTAACGTACAAAACGCGAAATGGTAAGAGTTCAGCATCCGCGCCCGAATACGTGAACCATGCCACGACATACATTCTTCTGTATCGACGGACACACATGCGGCAACCCCGTTAGAGTCGTCAGCGGCGGTAGCATTCCTCCGCTTATTGGCGCGACCATGTTGGAGCGTCGCCAGCACTTTCTCGCGGAATATGACTGGATCCGTACCGGCCTCATGTTCGAGCCGCGCGGCCACGACATAATGTCAGGCTCCATCCTCTATCCGCCGACGCGGCCTGATTGCGACATCGGCATCCTA
>Ga0187765_10000801_pt1 | contig 11752 bp, 7 predicted proteins | sample 0216_QUI02_MP05__3_FD_133018 | JGI IMG/M metagenome (GOLD analysis project Ga0187765, IMG submission 133018) | Tropical peat soil microbial communities from peatlands in Department of Meta, Colombia - 0216_QUI02_MP05_10_MG | ecosystem: Environmental > Terrestrial > Soil > Wetlands > Peat ...
ACGCAAACGGCTCGATATATCCAGGCTCACGGCGCTCGGGTGGACAGCAAAGACGCGGCTGCGGGAAGGAATGAAGGCAGCGTATGCGGATTTTCTCGCCAGTGGTGCTCGCGTGCGCGAGCGCTAGCAGGCCTTGCTAGTTACCTCGCGTGGCCTGTCCGGCCGTTTGGCTGACCGCTACACATCCATGGCGTGGTTCTTGGCCTCGCGCAGCGAGCGAAGGCGAACGCGGTTGGCGCTGAGGCTCCACGCAATTCCACCGGCGACGCCAATGACGAAGCTGCTGGCCCCGAACAATATAGAGACAAGCAGGCCGTCACTTTCCGGCAATCCTGCGTAGGTGAACGCTGCGATCATCGCGCTCTCGCGGACGCCCCATCCGGCGATCGACACGGGTATTGCGGAGATCAGGATCACCGGAGGAATGAGCAATAGTGAATTCATAAACGTAAAAGATGAGCCGATGGCCTGCGAGCAGAACCACAGCACTGCCACGGTCATCAGATGAACGGTTACCGATATGACGGCCACGGCCGCTCCCGTTCTCACGGACGTGAGAACAGTCCAGACGGTCCTTGCGATTTCCGCCAGGTGACGGACGGCCTTCCAACGGCCGATCGACGTGCCGCCAAGCAAGGACAGCATCAGGAGGCCTGCTGGCGCCGCCGCGCCGGTTAATCCGATCAAAACGAGCGCCGAGCGCCCCACCGGGTTGGCAATCAACGCAAGCGACCACGGCAGGCAAAATAAAACCAGGACGGCAAGCCAAATCAACCCGGAAATTCGATCGATCAAGACCGAAAATATTGCGTTCTTCCATGCACCGGCGTCCCTCGCCAGAAGCCAGATGCGCGCCGCATCGCCGCCAACAGTCGATGGCAAGACCTGGCTGAAGAACGAACCGATCAAAGTGTAGAGCACCGCGCGCCCGGCGCTCAGTCGTGCACCACCGAAATCGGCAATGCGCTGCCAGCGGAATGAAGCCAGTGTGAGCTGCAGGCCCAGCGTGATCAATGCAGCTGCAATCCAGAAATAGTTGAGACGGTAAAGGCGCTCACGCAAAATGCCGAAATTGACGAAACGAACGGCGACATATAACAGCGCCAGCGAGATCGCTACCTTGGTTGCAAAGAGTAACAGGCCGCGCGTCCGTCCCATGGGTGTTGGTCTCAGGGGGTTTCGGGCAAGTTCCGAGCAATCGAACGCACGTGGCGGGAAAGTCGTCTAAAATTGCACAAGAGCGCCAAACTCATACATTGATTGTTCTTCCGTGAGAATGGGATAAATTCGGCCTCAGGCGCGAGCCGCGAACAGGTGATCGGGATGAAAAAATTGTCGGATCTTGCAGTTAAGCTGTTCACCGATGGTGCCGAGAAGGCGCAAATCGTCGAAATGGCCAAGCAGCCATGGATTGCCGGATTTACCACCAATCCCTCTTTGCTCAAGAAAGCGGGCGTCAGCGACTATGCCGGCTACGCGCGCGAGCTCGTGACTGCGGTACCGGATCGGCACATTTCGTTCGAGGTTTTTTCCGATGACGTCGCGGAAATGGTCGCGCAGGCCCGCATCATCGCGTCGTGGGGCAAGAACGTTTACGTAAAATTGCCGGTGACGAACACCCGTGGTGAGCCGCTCTTCGATGCGGTACGGACGCTTTCGCGGGACGGCGTCAAAATCAATATGACGGCCATCTTCACCGGAGAGCAGGTCGCGCGCGCTGTCGACTCTCTTGATGGTGGTGCACCCGCCTGCGTGTCGGTTTTTGCCGGCCGCCTCGGCGACCTGGGCTTTGACTACCGGCCGATCATGCAGGACGCCGTCGCGCGCGCCCGAAAAACCCGCAATGTTGAAATCATCTGGGCGTCCACGCGTGAAGTATTCAACGTCGTTGAGGCGGATGTCATGGGGTGTCACATCATCACCGCGCCGGCAGATGTGCTCAAGAAACTTCCGGTGCTCGGCACCATGACCGCCGCGGAACTCTCGCTCGTGGCGGTAAAATCATTCCGTGACGATGCCGTTGCAGCGGGATTGCGGCTCGCCGTTCCCGCTTCGCACGCGGCTGAATAATTGTGGATATTACGGCCGCGAAAGCGCTGAATTGTCGGCTTGTAACGCTTTGAATCAAAACGTGTTCGCCACCGTTTCCGAGAGGTAGTCGCCATGCGCCTGCTGCCATGCTAGTGGATCGGACGCGGGGTTGGTTGGGGCGTGGGGACATCGTCGAGACATGGTGCAGGCTGTAGCAGCAAGCGCGGAACGTCCGTTGCGTGTGGGTGTCGTGGGCGTTGGCGTCATGGGCAGCAATCATGCTCGTGTGTTCGCCGGTTTGCCCGGCACCGAACTTATCGGCGTCGCCGATCCTGACCGCAAGCAGGCCGAATTTGTCGCGCGCACTTTAGGCTGCGTCGCCGTTGCAGATGTCGGCGAATTGATCGAGCGCGATGTCGATGCAATTACCATCGCCGCGCCCACGCACCTTCATCGCGACATCGCATTGGCCTGTATTGCGCGTGGCGTCCACGTCATGGTCGAAAAGCCGATTGCATCCTCGGTCGAAGAGGGGCGCGAAATCATCAATGCCGCGCGTCGCGCCGGGCTCACTCTGATGGTCGGGCACGTCGAACGCTTCAATCCGGCTGTTGAGGCGATCAAGGAAGCAATCCGCGGCGAGGATATTCTCTCGATTGCCATCACCAGGGTGGGTCCGTTCCCGCCGCGCATGTCGAATGTCGGCGTGGTGATTGATCTGGCTGTGCACGACATCGATCTGATCCGCTGGTTCACCGATTCCGACATTGTCGAGGTGCAGCCGCAGCTTTCCAGCGCTGTCGCCGAGCGCGAAGACATCGCGTTGCTCCAGTTCCGAACGGCGTCTGGCGTGCTCGCGCACATCAATACAAATTGGCTGACGCCATTTAAGGCCCGCAATGTGACGGTGGCCACGCGTGGCAAATATGTGACCGGCGACCTGTTGACCCGGCAGGTGACCGAATGCTTCGGCTTCCAGCCCGACGGCAGCTACTCGATGCGTCATCTGTCGGTCGGCCACGCCGAGCCGCTCCGTTCCGAACTGCTTGCCTTCCTGCGCGCGGTCCGTTCAGGAATGGCTCCGGCTGTAACCGGCGAGGAAGCGGTGGCCAGTCTTGAGATCGCGACGCGCTGCCTTGCCTCGCGGCCAACTGCGGTTGCATCCGCGCAACGGAAAGGCCCGCGCGCTGTCGTCGGCTGACCGGCGTCTTCAGTGCGGACGTTTAAATGAATTTGCGCTCCAACCCGCCGCCCATTCCGTTCATCGATGTTGCCGCCCAACGTCGTCGACTTGGCTCCGCTATCGATACGGCGGTGGCGCGCGTCTTGAATCACTGCCAATTCATTCTGGGCCCGGAAGTTAAGGCTTTCGAGGCCGAGCTCGCTGCATTCTGCGGAGCCCGGCACGTAATTTCCTGCGCGAGCGGGACCGACGCGCTGGTCCTTGCCTTGCGCGCAATTGGGGTCGGGCCCGGCGACGCTGTGCTGTGTCCCTCATTCACCTTTTGTGCAACCGCCGAAGTCGCGGTCCTCGTCGGCGCAACACCGGTGTTCGTTGATGTTGATGCGGCAACGTTCAATATCGATGCAAAGGGCATTGCCGGAGCGGTTGCGACTGCAAAAGAGGCCGGGCTAAAGCCGAAGGCAATTATTCCGGTCGATTTGTTCGGCTTGCCGGCGGATCACTCCGCCATCGCGGCGGCAGCGAAGGTCGAAAACCTGCTGATTCTCGACGATGCGGCGCAGGGTTTTGGCGGTGTCTATGACAATCGCAGGCTTGGCTCGTTTGGCCATATCACGGCGACCAGTTTCTTTCCCGCCAAGCCGCTCGGATGCTACGGCGACGGCGGTGCTGTGCTGACGGACGACGATGGGCTCGCCGACGTGCTAAAAAGCCTGCGTGTCCACGGGCAGGGCAGCGACAAATACGACAATGTGCGGATCGGACTTGCCTCACGCCTAGACACCATCCAGGCGGCGATCCTTTCCGAGAAGCTCAGGATATTTTCGGACGAGATTGACTCGCGTAACAAAGCCGCGCGCCGCTACAGCGAAGGGCTCGGCGATGTCGTGACCGTGCCGGTGGTGCCGGCCGGTTCAATCTCGGTTTGGGCTCAGTACACGATCCGGGTTGCCGGTGGCAGGCGCGATGCACTGGGCGCGGCCCTCAAGGCGGAGGGGATTCCGACTGCAATTTACTATCCAATTCCACTGCACCGGCAGCAGGCCTACAAGCATTTCCCGGTTGGCAAGGGCGGCGTTGCCGTGAGCGATCGTCTGGCGGCTGAAGTCATCAGCCTGCCAATGCATGCCTATCTTGATGCTGCGACCCAGGATCGCATCATTGATGCGACGCGCCGTGCTCTGAAGAAGTAATCGTCCGTTAGATCGGTATCCGCCCGATCAGCTACGCTTGTAGATATCCTCAAGTCTCTCGATATCGTCCTCGCCGAGGTAGCTGCCGGTCTGCACTTCGATCAATTCGAGCGGGATTTTTCCTTTGTTCGCCATCCGATGGATGCTGCCGATCGGGATGTAGACTGACTCATTTTCATGCACCGCGCGGACTTGCTCACCGATAGTGACTTCGGCAGTCCCGCGTACCACGATCCAGTGCTCGGAACGGTGCCGGTGCTTCTGCAGTGAAAGAGTGCCGCCCGGAATAACGACGATGCGCTTGACCTGGAAGCGCTCGCCCATGTCGATGGACTCGTAGTAGCCCCAAGGCCGGTGCACGCGCTTGTGATCCGTCGCTTCAGGCCTCTTCCCCGCCTTGAGCCTGGTGACAAGTTCGCGCACATCCTGCGCGCGCGCGCGAGGAACGACCATCACGGCGTCGGAAGTGCTGACCACGACTAGATCCTTGACGCCGACCACCGCAGTCAATCGTTGATCCGAGTGGACCACGCAGTCTGCCGTATCCATGGTTACGACCGGCCCTTGCAGCACATTGCCTTCGGAATCACGCGGTGTGATATCGAACAGCGCATCCCAGCTGCCGATATCTGACCAGCGGAAATCCCCGGTGATCACGGCGGCCCGCTCGGTTTTTTCCATCACTGCATAGTCGATTGATTTTTGCGGCGCTCGCGCGAAGGCTTCCGGCTGCAGGCGCACGAAACCGAGGTCGTCCGTGGCATTCGCAACAGCATCTTTGACTGCTGCCGCCATGTCGGGCTCCAGCCGTTCAAGCTCAGATAACAGGACGTCGGCGCGGAAGAGGAAGTTGCCGGAATTCCAGAGATAGCCTTCGCGCAGATAGCGCTCGGCGGTAGCGGCATCCGGCTTCTCGACGAAGCGCTTGACGGAGCGCACCTTGCCGTCGCCGACTGTTTCGCCTGGAAGAATGTAGCCATAGCTGGTCTTTGGCTCGGTTGGCTTGATACCGAATGTCACGATGCGGCCGGCGTCCGCGGCCGCACGGCCGGCAAGGCAGGTGGCGCGAAATTCGTCGACGTCCAGGATAATGTGATCGGCGGCAAGCGCGAGCACGACCGCTTGCGGGTCCCGGCTGGCGGCAAGCGCAGTAGCAGCTGCGATCGCGGGTCCGGAATCCCGGCGCATCGGTTCGATCACGACCGTTGCCTCGATACCGACCTCCTCAGCCTGGCGTCGCGCAAAAAAATGGAAATTCGGGCCCGTAATAACGATCGGCGGCGCAAACATCGGAGCCTGCACACGCAGCAGGGTCTCCTGATAGGTCGACCGGTCCCCGACCAACGGCAAAAATTGCTTGGGCAGCGCATCCCGCGACACCGGCCAAAGTCTGGTCCCGGCGCCGCCGGCCAGGAGAATGGGGATGATCGGTGACGACATAGGCAGGGGGTGGTTCGGCTCTTTGTTCCGGCGCGGAATTGTCTTAAGGCAGTTCCACGTGTCTGACTATCGCTTTCGTTGTGTGGGCTTCAAGTCTATCAATCGGCAGCGTTTTTAACCGTAAGCAGGGATTTTTCGCCCGATGATTGAACGCATCCTGACCGTCGGCGGTTTCACGCTGCTCTCGCGTGTCAGCGGGTTCATTCGCGACATAATTTTCGCTGCGGTCCTGGGCGCCGGCCCGGTCGCCGACGCATTTTTCGTTGCGCTTCGGCTGCCCAATCATTTCCGGGCGATATTTGCCGAGGGCGCGTTCAACGCGGCCTTCGTTCCGGCCTATGCCCGCATCAGGGAGCAGGGCGGGCCTGGGCGCGCGGGACAATTCGCCGACCGAATTTTCACATTGCTCCTTGCCAGCCAGATCGTATTGCTGGTCATCGCGCTCGTGTTCACGCCCGCGGTGATTGATGTGCTCGCCCCGGGATTTGCGCGCGACCCTGGCAGGTTTGCGCTGGCAGTCGAACTTACCCGCATCACCTTTCCTTATTTGCTGTTGATTACGCTGGTAACTCTGTACGGCGGCATCCTCAACGGCTTGCAACGATTTGCCGCGGCCGCCGCGGCGCCAATTCTGCTCAACCTGTCACTCATGCTGGCACTTGCGCTGGCAGCTTTCTTTCCAACGGCAGGACATGCAGCTGCCTGGGGCGTGCTTGTTGCCGGCATCCTCGAATTCCTGCTGGTCGCGGGGGATGCAAGTCTTGCCGGAGTGTTGGCGCGATTGCGCTGGCCGGAACTCGATGCCGACGTCCGAAAATTTTTTCGGGCGCTGGGACCCGCAACGCTCGGTTCGGCCGGCGTGCAGTTGGCGCTGTTCGCCGACACCATCATTGCGAGTTTTTTGCCGGCGGGTGCGTTGTCCGCGCTTTATTATGCTGACCGTCTCAACCAATTGCCGATTGGCGTCATCGGCATTGCAGCCGGTACTGTCGTTCTTCCGGAAATGTCCCGTCGCATTGCCGGGGGTGATCACGGTGGCGCCGCACAGGCGCAAAACCGCGCGGTCGAATTTACCTTGCTGCTGTCAATTCCGTGCGTTGTGGCATTTTTTGTCATCCCGGATCTCATCATGCGCGCACTGTTTATGCGCGGGGCTTTCACGAGTGCCGACGCCGATGCGGCTGGACGGACGTTGATGGCTTATGCATTCGGCCTCTTGCCGTTCGTGTTGATCCGCAGCGCTGTTGCGACATTTTTTTCGCGCGGCGATACGAGCACACCCGTGAAGGCCGCCTTGTTCGCGGCAGCCGTCAACATTGCTTTCAAGGTTTTGCTCATGGGCCCGCTCGCGCAGGTCGGCCTCGCGCTGGCAACATCGATTGGCGCCTGGATCAATCTCGGTCTGGTGGTCTGGTTCGCAGCGCGCGCCGGGCACATCACGCGCGATGAACGCTTGCGCCAGTCGGTTCTCAGGCTGGCCATTGCCGGCGTCATTCTCGCTGCGGCGTTGTGGTTAAGCGCGGGGCCCGTCAGCCGATGGCTGTCAGGCTGGAACAACCTGCATGATCTTGCGACCCTGGGTGTCCTCGCCGTGATTGGCACAGTGTTTTATGGCGGAACTGTATTGCTTCTGTTTGGTCCGGGCTGGCTTGCGGCATTCCGTGCCAGACGACGCAAGTAAACCCGGATTCCGCGCGGACTATTGCCGAACTGGTGAATGGACATACATGCCCGCCAAGGCTATTGGGTCGGGCCGACTTATTGTGCTGCGCCGCAGGATTTCATGAGTTCGCCAGGACCGGTTTCATCATTTTCTTTGATGCATCGCGCGGGAGCGCTTGCGCTCGCGTTGATGCTTGCGACTTTGGTCGCAAGTTGCGGCCAGGGCCAGCAGCAAGGTGGCGGGCCGCCGCCGCCGGCAGTGACGGTGGCCAAGCCCATCAAGCGCACGGTCTTTGACTATGATGAATATGTGGGGCGCTTCGCCGCCATCAATTCGGTCGAAGTGCGCGCGCGTGTTTCGGGCTACCTTGACGGCTTGCATTTCAAGGACGGACAACTCGTCAAACAGGGCGACTTGCTGTTCACAATCGACAAGCGGCCATTCCAGAACACGCTCGATCAGGCGCGCGCGAATCTGGTGCAGGCGCAATCGAATGTGGCCTTCACCGAATCCGACTATACGCGCGGCCAACAACTCGTGCGTGACAAGACCATCACCGATCAGACATTCGAGCAACGCGCGCAAGCCTTCCGCAATGCCAAGGCCTCGGTGAGCAATAACGAGGCCGCCGTGCGTCAGGCCGAGCTCGACATGGAATTTACCGAACTCCGCGCGCCGGTGAACGGTCGCATCGGTGACCGGCGCGTTTCACCGGGGAACCTTGTGACGGGTGGCACGGGGGGCAATACGACGCTGCTTGCCACCATTGTCTCGACCGATCCGATCTACTTCGAGTTCACCTTCGATGAAGCGTCCTATTTGCGCTACGAGCGGCTTGCGAGGAACGGCGGACAGGATGTCGCCAGCCGCAATGCCAGCGTGCCCGTTGCGCTTAAACTGATCGACGAGAAAGATTTCGATCACAAGGGACGCATGGATTTCGTCGACAATGTGATCGACCGTGCGACAGGAACCATCCGCGCCCGTGCGGTGTTCGAGAACCCGAACGGCGTGCTTACGCCTGGCATGTTCGCGCGCGTGCGCGTGCCGGGCTCATCGCCCTATGAGGGGCTCCTTGTTCCCGATGCGGCCATCGGCACCGAGCAGGCCCGCAGGTTTGTCATTGTCATCGACGCACAGGACACAGCCCGGATTAAATATGTCACGCTCGGCCAGCTGACGTCCGATAACCTGCGTGTCATCAAGGACGGCATCGGGCCCGACGACCGGATTGTGGTCAGTGGCCTGATGCAGGCGCGGCCGGGCGCGAAGGTGCGGCCCGAGGAGCAGGGCGCGAAGCCCGCGGGACCCGCCTCGGCGGGAGGTCCGCCACAACAGTCGAAATAGCGGGCGGCATCAGCGCATGCGTATTTCGCACTTCTTCATCGACCGGCCGATTTTCGCATCCGTGGTCTCGATTGTTTTCGTGATCCTCGGCGGCGTGGCGTTCTTCCGCCTGCCGATCGCCCAATATCCGGAGATCGCGCCTCCCACTATCACCGTGTCTGGACAGTATCCGGGCGCCAGCGCTGATGTCGTCGCGGCAACGGTGGTGACGCCGATCGAGCAGCAGATCAACGGCGTCGAGAACATGATCTACCTGTCGTCGAATTCGACCGGCGACGGCAGGTTCACGATTTCGGTGAGCTTTGATATCGGCACCAATCTCGATATCGCGCAGGTACAGGTGCAGAACCGCGTCGCGATCGCGCAACCGCGTCTGCCGGCGGACGTGCGCAATATCGGTGTCACGGTCAATAAAAGTTCGCCCGACCTGATGATGGTCGTGCACCTCTACTCGCCGGACAAGTCGCGCGACACTCTGTTTATTTCCAACTACGCCACCATTGAAATTACCGACGCGCTTACGCGTGTCGACGGTGTCGGATCCATCACCGTGTTCGGCAGCCGCGACTACGCAATGCGGGCGTGGCTCGACCCCGACCGGCTTCAGTCGCTCGGGCTCACCGCAAACGATGTTGTGCTCGCGCTGCAGGGGCAAAACGTGCAGGTTGCCTCCGGCGTGCTCAACCAGCCGCCCGTCGACAAGCCGGGGGCATTCCAGATCTCGGTGCAGACGCTTGGCCGTCTCACCAGCACGGAAGAATTCTCAAATATTGTCATCAAGCAGACGCCCAATGCCGTAGTGCGCGTCAAGGACATTGCGACCGTCGAACTCGCCGCCCAGGATTATTCGACAAACTCGTATCTGGATCTCAGCCCGGCGATTGCGCTCGGCGTGTTCCAAAGGCCTGGTTCGAACGCGCTGGCGACAGCCAAGGCGATCCAGAATGCAATGGACGAAATGGCCAAGCGATTTCCGCCGGGCCTGAAATACGACATTGTCTACAATCCGACGCAGTTCATTCAGCAATCGGTGGATGCGGTCGAATCGACGATCGGCGAGGCGATTATCCTCGTCGTCCTGGTTGTTATTCTTTTCCTGCAGACATGGCGCGCCGCGATCATTCCTATCGTTGCCATTCCGGTATCATTGATCGGCACGTTCTTTTTCATGGCGGCGTTCGGCTTTACGCTCAATAATCTTTCATTATTTGGCCTTGTCCTGGCGATCGGCATCGTCGTCGATGACGCTATCGTGGTGGTCGAGAACGTCGAGCGTAACATCGAGGCGGGGCTATCGCCTCACGACGCCGCGGTTAAAAGCATGGATGAGGTCGGCGCCGCGCTGATCGCGATTGCCCTGGTGCTGTCGTCGGTGTTTATCCCGTCGGCGTTTATCACAGGCATTTCCGGTCAGTTCTACCGTCAGTTCGCGTTGACCATCGCCGGCGCAACCATCATCTCGCTGATCGTCTCGCTGACATTGTCGCCGGCGCTGTGCGCAATGCTGCTCAAGCCGCATCGTGAAACTGAAGACCGGAATTGGTGGAGCAAGCCAATTCACGGCTTCTTTGGCATTTTCAACCGGTACTTCGACATGCTCACGCACGGATATGGCAGACTTTCCGCCAAATTGGTGCGCATCGCGGTGCTGATGCTGGTGGTCTACGCCGGCATCATCGCGTTCGGCCTGAACGAATTCCGCAAGACACCGATCGGCTTCATTCCCCAGCTCGACCGCGGCTATCTGATTATCGTCACGCAATTGCCGCCGGCGGCGTCGCTGGCGCGCACCGATGAGGTCAACCGCAAGGCGGTCGAGATCGCGTTGAAGATACCCGGGATTGCGCATGCGGTGAACATCGTGGGTTTCTCCGGGGCGACCTTCACCAATGCTCCGAATGCCGGCGCGGTCTTCGTGACGCTCGACGATTTCGAGAAGCGCGCCAAGGATCCGATGCAGTCGGCTGCCGCAATCCAGGGCCAATTGTTTCAGCGCCTCTCGACCATCCATGATGGCCTGATATTCGTCGCAGCACCGCCGCCCGTTTCCGGCATCGGCAATGCCGGTGGCTTTCGCATGATGGTGGAGGACCGCGCCGGCCGCGGCTCGCAAGCCTTGCAGGGCGCGGTCTACGCGATGATGGGAAGGGCGGCACAGACGCCCGGCCTACAGCAGGTGTACTCGCTATTTGAAAACACGACCCCGCAGCTTTATCTCGACATCGACCGCACCAAGGCGCAACTGCTTGGCATCAACGTGCCGGAGGTCTTTGCGGCGTTGCAGATTTACCTGGGCTCGGCCTATGTCAATGATTTCAACTTGTTCGGTCGCACCTATCGGGTCGTCGCGCAGGCGCAAAGCGGAAGCCGGAGCGATCCAAGCGATGTGTTGAAAATTCGCGTTCGCAACAGTACCGGTGAAACAGTGCCGCTCGGTGCGTTCACGACGGTACGTACGATCACCGCCCCTTACCGTGTGCCACGGTACAATCTTTACCCGGCTGCAGAATTGGATGGAGCGGCCGCACCCGGCTACAGCCAGGGGCAGGCGATCAAGATCATGGAGCAGCTGGCGGCCGAGACCTTGCCGCAAGGATTTTCCTACGAGTGGACAACACTGGCCTTCCAGCAAATCCGCGCGGGCAGTACCGCGACTTTTGCCTTTGTGCTGGCCGTGGTCTTCGTATTTCTGGTCCTGGCGGCGCAATTTGAAAGCCTGACGTTACCATTGGCGGTCATCATGATCGTGCCGATGTGTCTCATCGCGTCGATCGTCGGCGTGGTGTTGCGAGGACAGGACAATAACATTCTCACCCAGGTCGGCTTTGTCGTGCTGATCGGTCTTGCCGCCAAGAATGCCATTCTGATTGTCGAGTTCGCCAAACAACTTGAAGA
>Ga0187765_10000802_pt1 | contig 11751 bp, 10 predicted proteins | sample 0216_QUI02_MP05__3_FD_133018 | JGI IMG/M metagenome (GOLD analysis project Ga0187765, IMG submission 133018) | Tropical peat soil microbial communities from peatlands in Department of Meta, Colombia - 0216_QUI02_MP05_10_MG | ecosystem: Environmental > Terrestrial > Soil > Wetlands > Peat ...
GTGCGATAACCGCCGCCGAGGCCCGACATCGCCTGGCCGCCATAAAAGCGGAACAGGCTCGAGACGATCGGCAGGATCATTTCGCGGAAATCGCGATAGGGCATGCCCATGTCCATCGCTTCGCGGATCGCGAAGTCGTCGGCGCGCTCATCCAGGAGATCGGCGATGCGGAACATTATCTTGGCGCGCTCGTGATGGGACATGCGCGACCAAGGCCCGTCCTCGAAGGCGCGCGATGCCGCATCGACCGCGAGGGCGGCGTCCGAAGGGGAAGCCTTCGCCACTTCGGTGATGACCTCTTCGGTCGTCGGATCGCTTGTGGTCATCGTGGCACCGTTCTGCGCATCGCGCCAACGGCCGTCGATCAAAAGTTGTCCGCGTGCGATTTTCTTGCGCTTCGGTAATTGAACGGTCGGTTGCTTCACGTCGTCAGGCATCGAATCACCTCCAGGTCAAGGTCGTCTCGAAACGAAATCATTCGGCGTGGAATCCGGCACCCGCGTGGGAGCCGTCGCAGAACGGCTTGTGATGCGACTGGCCGCATCGGCAAAGTGCGGCTTCCATGCCGCGGAATATCGTGTGGCCGGTGCCGCCGACGATCTCGTGGGGACCGTGCAAGAGGAGCGGTCCATCGGGGACCGGGTCGACCGAAAGCGGCCCGTTTCGCTTGACAAGTTGTGCGTCGGTCCCGCTCGCTTCCGGCTCTCCGGTCGCGTGGAACCCGATCCGGTGATGGCTTCCGTCGCAGTAGGGCTTGGCGGCGGAAGCCCCGCAGCGGCACAAGGTCGCGCGCAACGCCGCCACGCTACCGATCGTCGCTTCGGCACGGAACGCGAGCGGGCCATTCTCAAGCACACGGACTACATTGACTTGGGGTGGGGCTTCCGGTGCTGCGCTATCGTGGCGCTCGTAACGGATGGCACCTGAAGGGCAAGCCTGGGCCAACGCAGCAATCTCGGCCCCGCTCGCGCGCTCCGGATGAAGCCACGCACCTTCGACGTTGGGCACAAAGACGTCGGGACGGCTCAGCACGCAATTGCGGGAGTGAATACAGCGGCGCGTGTCGAAGAGGATGCTTGCGTCGGGTCCGTCGGCGCGTTCCACAAAGGGCGTGGCTGCGGCCAATGAGGCGCTTGTCGAGAATTGAAGATCGAGCCGTCCGTCGCGAAGCGGAGGACAGAAATAGAATCCACCGGTCTCGGCCTGAGTATGGCCCAGGATGGCGTCGCGCACGCCATCGGCCGCACCGGTCATGCGGTCAAGCATCCGTTCGGCGAGGTCGAGGTTGCGCATAAAAGCGATGAACTGCAACCCGTGGCGGCGCGCATTGCCCCATGGCATCGAGCGGCGCAGCATGAATCCGTCGGGGCCGAAGCTTTCCTGCTCGGTACGGCGCACGTGCGCCGTTTCCCCGACTTCCGCGAGTTCGGCGTCGGTTTCGGCATCGCGTCCGACGATATGGTTCCGCTCCGCGGTATCGCGGCGCAGGAGACGGCGGTGGAAATAGACGTATCGCTGAACGAGCGCGAAGCTTCCGCCCGCCCGCTGTCCACCGGCAATCAGTGCGGCATTCGCGGCCGCAGCGCCGACAGGATTGGCAAGGCCGTCTCGGAAGCCTGCCAAGTCGCGACCGTTCCGATAGCGAAAGAGAGCGGTCGCGCTCACGAGGGCGAATTCAGGCGTCAATCGATCGGTCAACGATTGCGCAGCGTCGAAAACGTCCGACGCGTCGTCGCGGGTGAGAAAGGCCCAAAGTGCAAACTGCGTTTCCGGCATGCCGGCCTCGCCTTGGCGGCGTACGAAGGAGCGAAGCCCCTCGATCGTAATCCCGAGTGCTGCCGTAAGCGGCGCGCCGATTCCGATCACCGCACCTTGGGGATCGATTCCAGTGAGCCGGGTCAGAGCATCTTGCGCGTTGCCGACCAGACGCCATTCGAGATTTTGGCCGAACGCGCCGGCCTCGTTCAGAATGCCGGATTGCGGCCCGCCCTTCGGAATGTCACGCTCCGCCACGGCCATTCACCCGTGCGACCGCGTCGTCACCGTGGAACCCGGCCGCGTGCCGCGCAACGGAACGAAACGACTCATCAGCACCTTCCTCGTTGTCGTTTTTCCTTGCGCCGCACTCAATGATCCGGGAAGCCGTCGGCCGTCCAATTCGCCAACACACGCTCCTGCAGTTCGCGCGAGTAGTTGTGCGCGAAAGAGCAGCGGACTGGCATCCGGTCGCCCCATTCGTCCGGGGGGAGGCAGTTGTAGACAACCTTCGTCGTGCGCCCGCCTTGCTTTTCGCTCGACTCGAGAAACGCCACGAGCGGACTGGTGGCCTCCTTGTCGAAGGCGATTTCACCATGGACGGGGTGGCAGCGTGTTGCGAATGCCCAGACGAGCTCGGCGGTGTTCGTGGGATCGATATCGTCGTTCAGCACCAGGATCTTCGGAATGACGGCGCCATATTTTGATTTTTCGAACACGAGCGTGCCGATCTCGCGGCAGAGCCGCTCCGCGTCGTAGCCGAGATTTCGCCGGCAATCCGCCGGCACGGTCACGGCGAGCCAGTGTTGAGCACTTTCAAGCGGCACCCAGGCCATGGTGGCGGGAATCCCGGCGGCGCGAATCTCCGCAAGCAATTCGGCGGCACTCGGAATGCCTTGGGCGGTGTGGTCCTCCTCGATCGGCTCGCCGGCGGCGACGACCGGCAGGATCGGGTCGTTGCGATGCGTGATCGCCGTCACGTGATAGACGGGTTTCGGGCTGCCTCCGCCGGGCCAGAGATAACCCGCATACTCGCCCATCGGGCCTTCCATTGCAGTTTCGGTGTCGGAAAGGTGGCCTTCGATGACGATCTCGGCTGTTGCAGGAACCTCGAGATCGACGGTTTCGCAGCGCACCACCTCGACCGGCTTGCCGAAATAGGCGCCCATGTAGTCGACCTCGCTCACATGCGCGGGGATTGGCATACTCGAGACGAACGGCGCGAAGGGCGGGCCGCCCTGGAACATCGCGAAGGGCATGGGCTTGCCCAGCGCCTTCCACATGCCGTGGATTTGGCCGAGATGCTGCAAGGGATGAACGATGCCCGTCATCCGGCGGCCATCGAGCAACATCACCCGCGCAATGCCCCAGTTGGTCCAAGTTCCGTCCGGCGTGCGCGCGACCACTGTTCCCCACGTGTTGATGTACCGGCCGCCATCGCCGTCATGGATGAGCGGGACGGGCAGGCGCATAAGGTTTGCTGCCTCCCCGGTCAGGACATTCTCCTTGCACGGGCCGGTCGGGATTCGGCGCGGCTTGATGCCAGGGCGCTGGCGCGCTTCGACCAGCGCCTCGACAATGTCGCGCCCACTCGCACCTGCATCGAGGCCGAGAGAAAGCGCTATTCGTGCAAAATAACGGTCCCTCCGGCGGCTGACACCGGCGGGTGCGCCCAAGACACGGAAGCCTCGCTCGATGCCCTTAATGCGCTGAAAAAGTGCGGCGGGTGCCCCGGTCTCGTAGCAGCGCCGAATGATGGCGCCAATCTCGAGGTTCCAGTCGACCTCGCGCTCGACTCGAACCAACTCGCCAATGCGCGCAAGCTCATCCAGATAGTCGCGCAGGCTCGTAAGGAAACGCGGTCTGGCACCACGCGAATTCTCAGACCCCAACCACGTACCCTCCCTTCACGGCCGCACCGCTTCCCAACCACGCGATACCCGCACGCAGGGGGGTCCACCACGCCGGAGCGACGATGGTTACGGGCACGGCTTTGTTGAATGAACGAGCCCGTTCAGAAGGCCACGGGGTTTGGCCACGGATTCGTATGACGCCCGGCCGTGCTGGCGGTTGCGGCGCTCGGCATCCTTCGGTCCAATCATCGTCCCCTGCCAGATGCCCAGGCACGCCCCGCAGAAACGGAATGCGCTTACATCACAACGTCTAAGCACAAGTTACGCCTGCGGATTTAGCGGCTAATTTAGAATATTGCGAATCACCATTCCTGAACCCGCTTTCAACTTTTAGTGAGTCCTAATGTCGGACAATAATCGGCGGCGCGAAAAAGGGCGTCGGGCGGGACTGCATGAGGCGAAAGTTTCGGCGCAGATGTTCCGATGTTTGCCACTTGCCGGGTGGCATCAAGGTCTGTAGACACACAAGAGTCCCTGGTCCGGGGCGTAGCTCAGCCTGGTAGAGCGCCTGCTTTGGGAGCAGGAAGCCGGCGGTTCAAATCCGTCCGCCCCGACCAATAGATTTTATTAGATAATTCCCAATAATCGTCGACCTATCCACAATCGTATCCACGAAATGCATCAAAAAATCGGGCGGTGAGCGACCGAGATCGCAATTTCGTGTGGTGATGCTGTCCGATACGCTGATCTCAGCCGAGGTGTTCCGCGTTCGGGCGGCCGTCACGCGGACGCTAAGGCCGGGGGATCTTCATGCCGCGTTGTACCGCGGGGCGGCTCGAGACAGTCGCGAACCATCGTTTAACATTTGGATATTCTGAAAGTTCGATGCCTTGCCACTCGTGGCGAGCAATCCAGGGATAACTTGCGATGTCCGCGATTGAATAGGCGCCAGCGAGATACTCCACCTCGCCAAGTCGCCGCTCGATGACGCCATAAAGGCGTGCGGCCTCCTTCTCGTAACGCGTAACCGCGTAGGGAATTGGCTCAGGTGCGAAGCGGCGGAAATGGTGGGCCTGCCCAAACATTGGACCGAGTCCGCTTACTTGGAACATCAGCCATGCGATTGTCGTCATGCGTTCCGCATGGGTGCTTGGCAGCAACATTCCCGCCTTTTCGGCAAGATAAATAAGGATAGCACCCGACTCGAAGACGACGAGGTCGCGCCCGTCAGGGCCCTCATGGTCGACAATCGTGGGGATCTTGCCATTCGGGTTGAGCGCCAGATATTCAGGCGCAAATTGGTCGCCATTCGCAATGTCCACTTTGAACACCGTATATGGCAGACCCGCCTCCTCGAGCATGATTGAAATTTTACGGCCGTTCGGCGTCGGCCACGTATAAAGATCAATCATCTAGATTTTCCCTCAGCGGGTCTTCCGCCTTCGAGGCGTTGCTCCGCGGCAATATGAATCTCACGTCGTAGATCCGCATTGGCTCGCATGAGCCGATTGAAATCGCGATAGGCTAGTCGGAGTAGTTGACAATACCCGATGGCAACGACATTTGCGTTTCGTGGCTGTTGATTGAGGAGCGCCAATTCGCCAAAGAAGTCACCCGTTCCGAGACGAACGGGATCGGGGGTGATTTGAACTTCTACCGCCCCGGATGAAATAAAGTACATGCTGTCGCCTCGGTCACCTTTGTGGACGATCATTTCTCCCGGCACTGCAAGGCGTGGGCGAAGTAATCTGCTTATCTTCCTGCGTGCTTTGGCCTCAACCGTGCTAAACATGGAAACGCGTGCAATGAGGTCAGCGCGTCTCAGGCCGAGATCGAGTTTCGGCCGCCGCTCTGCGAGGCGACGTCGGGACCGCAAATTGCGGCTCAAATCGTTAAATACCTCTGGTGTGATCACGGACTCGTCGCGAAGCCTCTGGTATTGCCCTTCCTCGAGGCCAATCGCTCTGAGGGCGAGAAATTGCGCCTGCAGCGCACGAGCGTAGGCGGGGTATTGAAGCACGACCGCTTCGATGGCCCTCCCGACATCATCGAAACGGATCGCCAACTCACCGTCCAATGTCTTCCTTGGGCCATCGCCAAAGAGTGGGCGAAGCTGAGACGCATTGAACTGGCGCAACTCTTGGATGACGACGCGCGCGGTAAGGTGCGCTTCGAACCGATCGGCGATCTCGCTTGCAAGTGGACGTGCGATGCCGAGGCGGCGCTGGACCTCAAGTAAGAGGCGGATTCGCGGAGAAAACGCCGTCAATTGTTTTGCCGCCTTACGGTATTCCGCAATTCCGCCCGGTTTGACGGCGTCTCGAAGAATGGTGACGTGCGCTACCAGTCGCGACAGCGCTCGGCGCGACATGGTGCGCGCCTCGAAGTGCTGCAAATACAGCTCCCGTTCTCGCCCGATGAGAATTTGGACGCTTGCGCGCAGACGCGGCTCGGCGGGAAGCTGTGCGTCCTCCTCCGCTATCTGCGCCGCGACGTCCTCATAGCGGCTGTAGGGTTGGAGAGCCTCGTCTATCGCCGCACTAACGACACCATGCTCACGCGCAATTTTTCCGACTTCGCCGCCGATTGTCGAGAGGTAAAGACCGGTCACGCGGTCACGTAGCGCAAGGTCGGCTGGCGATAGTCGATCGAGGCGAAGGAGGCGCATCAGCGGGCGCACTGTGGGAGCGCCGACGAAGAGGGTAAACAGGATAAAACCGCTCGCGAGGACACCGACGAATTGGCGCGTTTCCGGTGGGAGTGCCGCATTCTGCGTGGCTGCCAAGGCAAGTGCGAGCGAAACCGCGCCGCGCATACCGCCCCACAAGATGACGAGCTTGTGGTCTTTACCCACGTGTTCAGCGACGCGAAGAAAGCTTAACGCTGGAAGGAGGCCGTAAAGTGTAACCGCGCGTGCCGCAAATGCCGCAACGATCAGCAGCGCAAGTTCACCCATCTGATAAAGACTGGCGCCGGCCAGCATGTCCGGCACCATCATTGCTGCAAGCAGGAAAATCAGCGAAGTTGCCCAGAAGCTGATCTGCTCCCAGGTTCGAATCAGGACTTTCCAGCTTGAAGGTGAAAGCCGGCGCTGTCCATCGTAATTGACGACAAGACCGGCAGCGACGACGGCAACGACTCCCGAAACGAAGAAGTAGCGCTGGCTAACGACGAAAACGAGATAGGCTAGCGCAATCGTGAGTGTCGTTTCTGCAAGGCGGTGGTTGCGCAACATGGGCATTGCAAGGCCGAAGAGGCGGCCGCCCACGTAACCAGCCGCCAGGCCCCCGGTAAATTCGCGTACGAAATCGATGAGCCCATCGACGGGGCGGGCAGCACTCGCGCCGGTGACCATCGCCACGAGCAGGCCGTAAAGCGCAATCGCCGCCGCATCGTTAAAGAGTGCTTCTCCTTCAACCAGCATCATGAGGCGACGTGGGGCGCCAATGTCACGGAAGACAGCGACCACCGCCACCGGGTCCGTTGTTGCCACAACGGCGCCGAGGAGGAAACAGACCAAAAGCGCCTCGCCAAAGGCACCCCACAAAGCGACACCGACCACAGCGGTCGAAACCAGCACACCGATGACCGCAAGCAACAGTACCGGCGCAATGTCCTCGGTAAGGCGTTGAATATCGATGTTGAGGGCGGTCTCGAATAGCAACGCTGGCAAAAAGATATAAAGGAGTGTCTCCGCAGGCAGATTGAATTGATCGAGAGCGCGAATGAAGTCACCAACGATTCCGGCCGCCCAGGGACTCCCGCTAAAATCGGAGACGACGCCGATAGCGCAGCCAACCGCGGCGAGCAGCACGGCATACGGAACTGAGACTCGTTCGGCAATTGGCAGCAACAGGCTCACCAACGCCAGAAGCCCAGTTAATGCAAAAACCATCGAAACGATGTCGCTCAATGCCGATTACCTCGAACGAATATCGCGCCACGATGGATAACCGACCGTGGAAATCGAAGGAACGGCAAGACCCTCAATCTCCACAGACATAAATGCGGCGCCAGTGTCAAGTTTTTGGCGCCCGTCGCCGTTCCCTCCAAAATTGAGATCGTCTCAATCTCCAGTCGTCCGTGTCAGCAATATTGGCCAAACCAGAGGCTGACGCGGAGTCAGGGCTTTCCCTTATAGGGAGATACGCTACCGTCTGTTTTCCTCCATCGAAGTGAATGACGCGCCAAATCGCTTGCGTGAAGACCGAAACAAGGGTGCCGTCTCGCAAGCGCGCTCGTGTGGCTTTGAATCCGAAATTCGCTCCCGGTCCCGCACCTCGAATGTGGCGAATTTCGGATTCATGGCACAGTCGTGCGTTGTGTCCGACGAACGATTCCGGACTTCTCCCTTCGTGTGAATGCTCGGGTCTGACCGCCGGATCGAAGTCCGCGGGCGGGCATGACGGTTATGGGGTTTTTTTGCGCAGAGCCCGGTGCACCAAAATCTAAATCGGACAGCCCCGGGCTTCTCCGATCGTCGTGCCTGGGCTTGACCCGGGCATCCACGGACTTCTGCCCAATCGTTGAAAGACGTGGATGGCCGGGTCTCGGCCTTCGGCCGGCACGGCCATGACATTAGAGAGAACGAACGATCGGACTCAGCGCAATATCGACCCGACTCAAAAGAAAGTGGGTTGAGGCGAATGCAAGAATGTCGGAGCGCTGCTGCGCGCAGGCCAGCCAATCATTGAGTCAACTTTTGAGATCGATTGGCCCTTGCCGTTGGACAAGTCGGGTGTCTTGCCATAGCTTGAAACCAAACCCTTCGTATCCTCGCTCGCGGATCAACGCGGCGACTCTCGCGATTGCCGTGCCGTCACCGATGACATCGAAAGCGTCCGATTTGGTAAGTGCTTTCCTACTATCCATAAAAAAACATCGATAACGGGTCATCACCACTCTCTTTCATTGTCCGGGGGTGGATGAATATTAGTATATTAGAGAAGTGCGTTGATCTAATGAATTAATTGTTATTGAGAATCACGTAATTGTGATCATTATGGCATGAAGATCGTCACAGGAGGCGATCCAAGTGAAGTACCTGGCAAGCGCGCGACATTTCCGATCACGGGGACCGTGGGACGCGTCCTCGTATAGCGTTCGCGCGCGCACGATAGGTAATCCGTCCTCGAGCGTCGGTCGGAAGGCGCGAACGTACCCGTGCCCTGAGGACTTCGACGTTGTCCCGAGCCATGGCTGCGAGGCTCGCCCGCATTCCCCCCGTGATCGTACTCGAATTCCAGAAATCGTCGAAATCGGCAAAAGTCCGTTGCACCGGGATTTCACGCGTTTCTATCGCCTGAAGTCCCGCACCCAACCATAGTTCGTGCAACACCTCCATGCGTGAGGCGTTGATGCTCGGCGGGACCAGCGGCGTAACGCCCAATGCACTCATTTCGATCCTGATTGCGTCGAATGGGAATCCGCCACCGAGCATATCCCATGCATATGTCGCGACCACCCCGCCAGGACGAACCACCCGCACCATCTCGGCAACGCATCTTGCCGGATCGGGAACGAAGAAGATCACAAGGGCCATGACAGCGACATCGAAATAGCCGGTGTCGAAGGGCAACCCCATGGCATCGCCCAAGAGAAATCGAGCGCCACGCACCGCCGGCCGCGCCCGAGCAAAAGCAAGTTGTGCTTCGGATGGATCTATTCCATGTGTCTCGCTCGGCGCGCATCGCCGGATTAACAGCTCTGTGAAAGCGCCGTTGCCGCACCCGACGTCGAGCCATCGCTGGCCTGACGGGGGTGCGAGCCAATCGAGGAACACATCTCCCGCAAGCCGGCTCCATATGCCCATCGCGCGCTCGTAGGCCTCTCCATCATCGAAGCGAATCGGTTGTTGCGTCATTGGCGTCTTTCAATATGAGCCATTTTGTCCGCGCTATCGCCGATGCTATTCAATGGCAAGCGGGTCTCATAGGGAGTGCAACGCCGGGACGGGAGCATTCGCTTTCTCCTCCTATAAGGCCTCCTGTCGAGGGTCGAACTCGATATGTTCTCAAATATGTTCATCCGCGCAGCACAGTGCTGATCCAGGATATGAACTCCTTGCGGCGCGAACGGGCTTGGCCGGTCGATTGGAGGCTCTTGAAGATGGTTTGCGCAGGCGCCACCAGTTCGTTCGGGCTTTCGGCCGTCCGGCGCATTGCAACGAGGCAAATATCAAATACATAACCCGTGTAGCGGTCGATCATTTCCGGAGGCGTTTCCGTCATATTGCGCGCAAAGAGTTTCGCGGTTTTTTCCATCAGCACCCAAAAGTCTCCCATATCGTCACCGGTAATCGGCAGTGAATCGAAGTCGAACGGATTAACCGGCAACGCAGCCTGCGCGCGCGTTCGCGCAAAGAAATTGTCGACGTACTGAACGTCGACGATTTTGTAACTGTTCGCGCTGGCAAGGCTGAAGAAGAAACAGGGATGCACGTTGTAAAATCCATGATCGATAAAGGCGAACGATGGCATGGCATGCAGCGAGACGCCGCCGGTCCGAAGCAATCGATGAATCGATCCGAATGCTTCGCCGATGTTGAAGACATGCTCGACCGTGCCGAAATTGGTGACGACGTCGAACTGTCCGATGTCCGGTACCGCGATGTTGAGGTCCGCCAGGTACGTTGCGCGTGGATCGAAACCGTCGACCGAGCAATAAGACCCCGCCCCGAAGATTTCATAGAACGGCGCCTGCGCGTCGGCGCGGACGTTCGTGCCGTCGAAGATTCGATCGATCAGCGAAGTCACGCGGTCGTCGGCTTGACGCCGGCGGGCGACGGCGGTCAGATACTCCCGCGACACTTGTATGTCTTGCGGGCCCAAATCGAGAACCGCGGCACCCGGCCGAAGTATGTCCCTGTCAACCAGGCGACTCAACCATTCGATGTGGAGACTACCGATTGCCAATGCTCGACCTCCATTTTTTTCACGCACTGAGGCGGGATAAAGTCTGGCTGTACATAATGAGGGAAGAGTGGTCTTTTGCGCCCATCGCAGTTCGTCGCACTTACTGCATCGCCCGGCGATAAGCTATTTCACTTTTACAAGCGAAAATGAAACGCGGCCACAGCTCTGTTGTAGCTGCGTTGTGCCGGTGGCGCTGTAGGCCGTGAATGCTCCCCGCCACGGAGTGACGTTGGAATCCCCGGTGAATGTACCGTCAGCCGCAACCGTACCCTCGGCTCTGAAACCATCATTGCCGGATGTACCAATTATGATCACCCTTCCCTCCGTTATCGTCGCGATGAGGGTCCAAGTATCGCATCCTCTGCTCTTCACCCGATCTGTCGAACCTTTCCATTCGCCGTCGAATGGTCCGCCGGCAAAGACGATTCCCGCGCGAACTAACATCATGCCGATCAATGCCGGAGCGACGTGTCTCATGACGGGCCCCACGCAAATCGCACCGCTTGTTTGAGCCGGAGCGGAATAACCTTCGGGCGCAAAAAGTGCCGATTGAGTATCAGTGCACCGGTGACTTGTTTGTAGCTGGCATATCCGCCCATATGCTTCCTGTATGCGGCTGTCCGACGATGTGCGGTCGTTCAAAGGTCGGTGCGTTCTTCAGACACCCGGTTCCGTGTCTTCTTGTTGAATCGATCTTCGTAAATAGGCAGGCCGCCGGTAATCGGACCTCGGTATTGCACAATGAGAATTTCGCCGCCGGTGTCGGTTGAAAACGCGCCTTCATAGTGCGGATCCGGATGGAAAATCATCGCTCCCGGTGTGACGACCTTGTCGTCGATTTTGAAGGTTCCTTCCAACACGTACCAGACCTGGGCGAAATCGTGATTGTGCACGGGGTGATACGCTCCCGGCTCCAGTCGCAAAATGCCGGCGTTCGGCTCTGTCGGCCGCTCCGCACGAGGATGGAACAGCATCTTGCCCGTCTCGCCGGGCCAGCGGATCGTCTCCCATTCGACGTCATCGCGATGTCTTATTTCGTAGGACTGATGACGTTTCTTTCCTGTGGCGTCGACGCTGACCATGGCAGCCTCCCTCGCTCCAGATGCCCAGATCGTACGATAACACGCCGTACGGACGCCGCCACGCGTTCGCGATGCGCCATCTTCCATTCGACACTGCGGTGCTACAGGGGTAGCTTGGTGGAAGCAAAAGCTGGGGGTGAATTTTGA
>Ga0187765_10000803_pt1 | contig 11732 bp, 9 predicted proteins | sample 0216_QUI02_MP05__3_FD_133018 | JGI IMG/M metagenome (GOLD analysis project Ga0187765, IMG submission 133018) | Tropical peat soil microbial communities from peatlands in Department of Meta, Colombia - 0216_QUI02_MP05_10_MG | ecosystem: Environmental > Terrestrial > Soil > Wetlands > Peat ...
AACGCGCCGCGCTATGTGATCCTGGTCAGCATCGACACCCCGCACGGCACCGCCAAGAGCGCCGGCGAGGCGACCGGCGGTTGGGTAGCGGCTCCCGCGGTGAGCCGGATCGTGCAGCGCATGGCGCCGATCGAGGGAATTCCTCCGGTTGACGAAGACTCGCCCGAAATTCGCCGCGCTTTGCTGGTGAACTCGGGGCCGAATTCCGCGCCGGCCTCGGTACCAAAGCTTGCGGCTAACTGACCTCATGCAAGGCAACCTCGCTCCCACGCTGCTGCCGACGGCGAATGGAGACCCGGAGATTCGCGGCCTCACCGCCGATTCGCGCGCGGTCGAACCCGGCTATCTGTTCGCGGCGCTGCCTGGCGCCAAGGTGCACGGGAGGGAGTATATCGAGCAAGCCGTGGCGCGCGGCGCGGTTGCGCTGCTGATCGACGATCCGCAGCTTCTCGCCCCCCTGCACGAGCGTTTCCCGCAGGTGCCGGTAGTGGTCGACGCCAATCCGCGCCGGCGCCTTGCATTGATGGCGGCGCAATTCTATGCGCCGCAGCCGCGTGTCGTCGCGGCGGTCACGGGCACCAACGGCAAGACCTCGGTCGTGACCTTCCTGCGTCAGATCTGGCAGCGTGCCGGGCTCCGCGCGGCGAGCCTCGGAACGCTCGGCATCATTGGGCCAGACGGCGCCGAGCCGGGCTCGCTCACCACGCCCGATCCCGTGACGCTGCATCGTGAATTGAACAAGCTCGCGCGCGGCGGGATCAACCACGTCGCGCTCGAAGCGTCGAGCCACGGCCTTGACCAGTTCCGCCTCGATGGGCTCGAAATCGCGGCGGCGGCGTTCACCAACCTGACCCACGAACATCTCGACTACCACAGGACCATGGCGGCCTACCTCGCCGCCAAGGCGCGGCTCTTCGGGCAGGTGATGCGCCCGGACGGCCAGGCAATCCTCAACGCCGACATACCGGAGTTCGAGACCCTGCGCGAGCTCTGCGCGAAGCGTTCGCACCGTGTCTACGGTTATGGCACCAGCCCGATCGCGGATCTGCGCTTGCTCGCGACGCGTCCACTCGGACACGGGCAAGAGCTCGAACTGATCGTGCTGGGACGGCGGCGCAGCTTGCTGTTGCCGCTGGCCGGCGGTTTTCAGGCGATGAACGCGCTGGCCGCGCTCGGGCTTGCGATCGCGACCGGCGTCGGTCCCGACGAAGGCGTGACGGCGCTTGGGCAACTCACGGGTGCGCCCGGCCGGATGCAGCACGTGGCGTCGCATCCGAACGGCGCGCCGGTATTCGTCGATTACGCGCACAAGCCCGATGCGCTCGAGACGGTGCTGCGGGCGCTGCGCCCGCAATGCCGCGGCGCGCTGGTCGTCGTGTTCGGCTGCGGCGGAGAGCGCGATACCGCCAAGCGGCCGATGATGGGCGCGATCGCGGCGCGGCTCGCCGACCGCGTTATCGTCACCGACGACAATCCTCGCGGGGAGAATGCAAGCGCGATCCGCCGCGCGATCCTGGCGGCTGCGCCAGGGGCGCGAGAAATCGCCGACCGCGCCGAAGCGATCGCTGTAGGCATCCGTGAACTTGGGGCGAAGGACTTGTTGGTGATCGCGGGCAAGGGACACGAGCGCGGCCAGATCGTGGGCTCGGTCGTCCATCCCTTCGACGATGCGGAGGTCGCCCGCGGCGTCGTTGCAGGATTGATGCGGGGGCGGCCGTGAGCGCGCTCTGGACGGCGGCCGAGGCCATTGCCGCCACGGGCGGCACGTGCGCCAGCCCCTGGGAAGCGGCCGGCGTCTCGATCGACACCCGCACCCTCGCGCCCGGCGATCTCTTCGTGGCGTTGCGTGGGCCGAGCTTCGACGGGCATGATTTCGTCGCCGCCGCGTTCGCCAAAGGCGCCGCCGCCGCCATGGTGGCGCGCGCGCTGCCCGACCTGCCACAGGGGCCGCCACTGCTGCTTGTCGACGATACCTTGGCGGCGCTCGAGGCGCTGGGCCGAACGGCACGCAGGCGAAGCGCCGCGCGCGTTGTCGGTGTCACGGGCAGCGTCGGCAAGACCGGAACCAAGGAGGCGCTGCGTCGCGCCCTTGAGCGCCAGGGCCCGACCGTCGCATCGGCCGCAAGCCTCAACAATCACTGGGGCGTACCGCTGTCGCTCGCGAGGATGCCGCGCGATTCGCGCTTCGGAGTCTTCGAGATCGGCATGAACCATCCCGGCGAAATCGACAGGCTCACGCGACTCGTCGAGCCCGATGTCGCCGTGATAACCACCATAGCGCCCGCGCACCTCGGATACTTCCGGTCGGTCGAGGCGATCGCCGACGCCAAGGCGGAGATCTTCAACGGCATGACGGCGCACGGCACAGCGGTGCTTAACGCCGATAATCCGCACTTTTCGCGGCTTGAGGCTGCGGCGCGGGCGCGCGGCATCGCGCGCATCATCGGATTCGGCGCAAGTCCGCGGGCGTCGGTGCGACTCGTTGACAGTCATCTTTATTCGACAGCGAGTGCCGTTACCGCCATGGTTATGGACGATGTCGTGGACTATTGCGTCAGTCTGCCTGGCCGCCATTGGGTTATGAACAGCCTTGCCGTGATGGCGGCGGTAAAAGCGCTCAATGCCGATATCGGCGCCGCCGCGGTGGCGATGGCGACGCTCGAGCCTTTGATCGGCCGCGGGCGGCGTCACCGGGTCGCGATCGCGGGCGGCGAAGTCCTGCTGATCGACGAAAGCTACAACGCCAATCCCGATTCGATGCGCGCCGCGCTCGAAGTCTTGGCCGCGAGCGAGCCGCGTCCGGGCGGACGACGCATCGCCGTGTTGGGTGACATGCTGGAGCTCGGCGACCGATCCGAGGAGCTGCACGCCGCATTGGCACGGCCGGTTCTCGATGCAGGGGTGGATCTTGTCTACACCGTCGGGCGCGCGATGGAAGAGCTTGATCGCGCGCTGCCGGCGCAGCGCCGCGGCGGTCATGCCGCCGGCGCGCGGGAACTGGCGCCCGAGCTTGCCGCGGCGCTTCGTCCCGGCGACGTGGCCATGGTGAAGGGTTCGCTCGGCAGCCGCATGGCGGAGATCGTCCAGCATTTGCTGAAGGCGGAGCGCAAGCCGGCGCTCGCGAGCGAGGTTTAGCTCGATGCTGTTTCAGTTTCTTGTTCCCTTTGCCGATCAGCTCACGCCGCTCAATCTCTTTCGTTACATCACCTTCCGCAGCGGCGGCGCGGTGGTGACGGCGCTCTTCATCAGCTTCATCGCGGGTCCCTCGGTGATTAGCTGGCTCAGATCGAAGCAAGCCGAGGGACAGCCGATCCGGACCGACGGACCCGAGGGCCATCTGCTCAGCAAGAAGGGCACGCCCACCATGGGCGGGTTCCTGATCTTGCTGGCGATCATGGTTTCCACTTTGTTGTGGGCCGACCTCGCCAATCCCTACGTCTGGGTGGCGCTGCTCGTGACCATCGGCTTCGGCGGCATCGGCTTCCTCGACGATTACCAGAAATTGACCCGGCGCTCGTCACGTGGCGTTTCGAGCCGCGTCAAGCTGTTGGCGGAAATCGCGCTCGGAGTGCTTGCGGCGCTCGCGATCGCTTCGCTCGAACCCAAGGACCTCGCGCACGCGCTCGCGGTGCCATTCTTCAAGAACGTGCTGGTGGAGCTTTCCTGGTTCTTCGTTCCGTTTGCGGCATTGGTGATCACGGGTGCTTCGAACGCCGTCAATCTGACCGATGGGCTCGATGGGCTTGCGATCGTTCCGGCGATGATCGCGGCGGGTTGCTTCGCGCTGATCTCCTATCTCGCGGGAAATCTTATCTTCGCGACTTATCTGCAAATCCACCACGTGCCAGGCGCGGGTGAATTAACGGTGTTTTGCGGGGCGATGGTGGGGGCCGCGCTGGGGTTCCTCTGGTTCAATGCGCCGCCTGCGATGGTGTTCATGGGCGATACCGGGTCGCTCGCGATCGGTGCCGCGCTTGGCGTGATCAGCGTCATCACCAAGCACGAGCTGGTGCTCGTCATCATCGGTGGCCTGTTCGTGCTCGAGACCATTTCCGTGATCGTGCAGGTCGCGAGCTTCAAGCTCACGGGCAAACGCGTTTTCCGAATGGCCCCGCTGCACCATCACTTCGAGAAGAAGGGCTGGCAGGAGCCCACCATCGTCATCCGGTTTTGGATCATCGCCTCGATCCTCGCGATCGCGGGCCTTTCGACGCTGAAGTTGCGGTGAGCGCGATGATCCCCGTGACGGCTTATGCCAATCGGGATGTGGCGGTGCTGGGCCTGGCGCGCTCGGGCCTTGCTGCGGCCGTGGCGCTCGGTGCCGGAGGGGCGCGCGTCCACGCCTGGGATGATGCGGCAGAGCGGCGCGCGGCCGCAGCGGAGCGGGGCGTTCCGATCCGCGATCCCGCTTCGATCGAGTGGCGGGGAATGGCGGCGTTGGTGATATCTCCGGGAATTCCGCACACTCATCCAAAGCCGCATCCGGCCGCCGCCGCCGCACGCGCCGCCGCCGTGCCGATCGTCGGCGACATCGAGTTGCTGGTGCAGAGCGTACCCGCGGCCCGCTATATCGGCGTCACCGGCACCAACGGAAAATCGACCACCACGGCGCTCATCGGCCACATCCTCAAGGCGAGCGGCCGCAAGGTCGAAGTCGGCGGCAATCTCGGGACCCCCGTGCTCTCCTTCGAGCCGTTGCAGCGCGACGGCGTCTACGTGCTGGAGATGAGCTCCTACCAGCTCGAACTCACGGAGTCGCTTGCGTGCGATGTCGCGGTGCTGCTCAACGTCACGCCGGACCACCTCGATCGGCATGGCGGCATGCCGGGTTACATCGCCGCCAAACGGCGCATATTCATGCATCAGGAAAGTCGCCAAACTGCGGTGGTCGGGGTTGACGATGAGATCTGTGAGGACGTCGCCCGCGACCTCACGGCCGCGGGGAAACAACAAGTGTTGAGGGTTTCGGCCGAGCGTGCGCTTCCGCGCGGCATATACGTGACCGACGGGGTGTTGACCGATGCGAGCGACGCTCCCGCGGTTCCGGTGCTGGAAATGCGCCGCGCGCCGCGCTTGCCGGGTCGACACAACTGGCAAAACGCCGCGGCCGCCTATGCGGCGTCGCGACGCATCGGGGTTTCACGCGACGAAGCAGTCGCGGGCATCGAGAGCTTCCCCGGTCTTGCGCATCGCCAAGAGCTGATCGCGACCATCGACGGTGTCCGCTACGTCAATGATTCCAAGGCCACCAATGCCGATGCCGCCGCCAAGGCGCTCGCTTGCTACGAGGCGATTTACTGGATCGCGGGCGGGCTTCCCAAGGAGGGCGGCATCGAGAGCCTCAGGCCCTACTTCTCGCGGATCCGTCACGCTTTTCTGATCGGCACGGCGGCGGCGCAATTCGCGCATACGCTGGGCAGCGCGGTGCCGCACAGCGAGACCGGAGACCTCGCGGCGGCGGTGGCGGCGGCGGCGCGTCTTGCGCGGGCGGATGCACGGTCCGGCGCCGTGGTCCTGCTGTCGCCGGCCTGCGCCTCCTTTGACCAGTTCGCGAATTTCGAGGCGCGTGGAGACGCGTTTCGCACGCTCGTCGCCGATCTTCGGGGGGCGCGATCGTGAGCTTTCCCCGCACGGACCAAAGCGCCTTTGCCCAGTGGTGGTGGACCGTCGACCGCTGGACCTTGGCGGCATTGCTGGCGCTGATGGGATTCGGCTCGCTGCTGGTGATGGCGGCAAGCCCCGCGGTGGCCGAGCGGATTCACGTCGACGGCCTGCACTTCATCGAGCGCTATTTCGCGGTGCTGCCGCTGTCGGCCGCCGTCATGATCTGGGTCTCGCTGCAGACACCGAAAACCGTGCGGCGAATCGCGCTTGCGGTGTTCATCGTTTCGCTGGCGCTCGTCGCCTACACCTTCGTGGGCGGGGTCGAGATCAAGGGCGCGCGGCGCTGGATCAATCTGCCGATGCTCGCGATACAACCCTCGGAGTTCGTCAAGCCGAGCTTCGCGGTGATCGCGGCTTGGCTCTTCGCCGAGCAGCGCCGCGAGCCGCGCTTTCCCGGCAACGCCATTTCGATCGCGTTGCTGGTGGTGGTGGTGGGCATGCTGGTGAAACAGCCCGACCTCGGAATGGCGGCGGTGGTTTCCTCGGTGTGGCTCGCGCAGTTCTTTCTGGCGGGGCTGCGTTTCTACTGGGTTGCAATTGGGATGGGCTGCGGCGCCGCCGGTCTGGTCGGCGCCTATTTCACTTGGCCGCATGTGGCGAGCCGGATCGATCGATTCCTGTTTCCCGACACCGGCGACGGCTATCAGGTGAGCCGCTCCATGGACGCTTTCATGAACGGCGGCGTTTGGGGACGCGGTCCCGGAGAAGGCACGGTCAAATATTCGCTCCCCGACGCGCACGCGGATTTCGTCTTCGCGGTCGCCGGCGAGGAGCTCGGCATGATCGCCTGCCTGGTCATCGTGGCGCTCTTCGCCTTCATCGTGATGCGCGGCTTTGCCCGCACGATGCAGGACAACAATCTCTTCGTGATTCTCGCTTCGGCCGGTCTCTTCGCGCAGTTCGGCATGCAGGCGGTCATCAACATGGCCTCGACCCTGCACATGATGCCGACCAAGGGCATGACACTTCCGTTCATTTCCTACGGCGGCTCCTCGATGCTGGCGCTGGGGTTGGGAATGGGAATGGCGCTGGCGCTGACTCGGCGCCGCTTCGCGGGGGTCGAAACATGAGCGGCGCGGGCGTGGTCGTGCTGGCCGCCGGCGGCACCGGCGGCCACATGTTCCCGGCCGAGGCGCTGGCGCACGCGCTGCTGACGCGCGGCCGCCCAGTCACATTGATGACCGACAGCCGCGGCGCGGGGTTCGGAGAGCGTCTCCCGACCGTCGCCTTGCAGCGGATCAGCGCCGGCCAAATCGGCGGCAATATCGTGCGACGGTTTTTTGGCTTCGCGGCATTGGCATTTGGCACGATCGAGGCTGCCCGAAAGCTGCGCGCGCTCGCACCCGCCGCGGTCGTGGGATTCGGCGGCTATGCTTCGGTGCCAACCATGCTCGCGGCCGGCCGCCAAAGCCTGCCGACGCTTATTCACGAGCAGAACGCGATTCTGGGGCGCGCCAACCGGCTGCTGGCGCCGCGCGCTCGTCGTATCGCCACTTCCTTCGCGGCGGTCGCGGCAATGCGGCCGCAGGACCGCGAGCGCGCGGTCGAGACCGGCAATCCGGTTCGGCCCGCGATCGCCGCGCTCCGAGACGCGCCATACCGGGCGCCCGACGCCGGCGGCGCCTTCGAGTTGTTGATCCTCGGCGGAAGCCAGGGCGCTCGGGTGTTGAGTGCCGTGGTTCCGGCCGCGCTCTCGAAGCTCGATCCGGCCTTGCGCCGAAGGCTCCATCTCTCGCAGCAAGCACGGGCCGAGGACCTTGAAGCGGTGCGCGCCGCGCACGCCGCGAGTGGGGTGGTGGCGGAGGTAAAGCCGTTCTTCGATGACGTGCCGATGCGGCTCGCGCGCGCCCATCTGGTGCTCGCGCGCTCCGGCGCCTCGACCGTGGCGGAGCTCACCGTGGCCGGCCGTCCCGCGATCCTCGTGCCGTACCGCCATGCGGCCGATGATCACCAGACCGCCAACGCGCGCGCGCTCGAAGCGGCGGGTGCGGCCTGGGTAATGCCGGAAGGCGAATTCACCGCGGAGACACTCGCGGAGCGGCTCGCGCGGCTCATGGAGGCGCCGGAACTTTTGCGGGAAACGGCGAGGCGCGCGCATGCGCTGGGTCGGCCGGACGCGGCCGAGCGGCTTGCCGACCTCGTGCTCGACGTCGCCGGCGAAAACCGCCGGGAGTGCCGACCATGAAGGCGCTGCCGCTGGACATCGGCGTCCTGCATTTCGTCGGTATCGGCGGCATCGGCATGAGCGGCATCGCCGAAGTCCTGCACAACTTGGGTTATCGCGTGCAGGGGAGCGATCTCGCCGACAACGCCAATGTCAGGCGGTTGCAGGGCCTCGGTATTCCCGTCGTCGTCGGCCACCAGGCCGAGAATCTCGGCGAGGCGCAGGTGGTGGTGGTTTCCTCCGCCGTCAAGCCGGACAATCCCGAGGTGGTGGCCGCGCGTGCGCGTCTCGTTCCCGTGGTCCGTCGCGCCGAGATGCTGGGCGAGCTCATGCGCCTCAAATGGTCGATCGCGATCGCGGGAACCCACGGCAAGACCACCACCACTTCGATGATCGGCGCGCTGCTCGAAACCGCGCAGCTCGACCCCACCGTGATCAATGGCGGCATTGTCAATGCCTACGGCACCAACGCGCGTCTCGGCGCCGGCGACTGGATGGTGGTGGAGGCGGATGAAAGCGACGGCACTTTCGTGAAGTTGCCGGCGACCATTGCGATCGTCACGAATATCGATCCCGAGCATCTCGACTTCTATCGCAATTTTGAGGCCGTGCAGCAGGCTTTCGAGAGCTTTGTCGGTAACATTCCTTTCTACGGTTTTGCCGCGCTTTGCATCGATCACCCGGTGGTGCAGCGCATGATCCCCCGCATCGCCGAGCGCCGCATCGTGACTTATGGTCTCTCGCCTCAGGCGGACGTGCGTGCCGTCAACATCGAGATCACCCGCGCCGGCGCGCGCTACGACGCGGTGTTGACCGACCGCCAGGCCGATATGAACCGCACCATTGCGGGCCTCACGCTGCCGATGCTGGGCGAGCACAACGTGCAGAACTCGCTGGCGGCGATTGCGGTGGCGCAGGAGATGGGTCTTCCGGACGAGGTCGTGCGGACGGCGCTCGCGACCTTCAAGGGCGTCAAGCGCCGCTTCACCAAGACCGGCGAAGTGAACGGCATCACCGTGATCGACGACTACGGCCATCACCCCGTCGAGATCGCGGCGGTATTGCGCGCGGCGCGCGCCGCGACAACCGGCAGCGTGATCGCCGTGGTGCAGCCGCATCGCTACACCAGGGTCGCGAACCTGTTCGACGAATTCTGCACCTGCTTCAACGACGCGGACGTGGTGATCGTCGCCGACATATACGCCGCGGGCGAAGCGCCGATCGAAGGCATCAACCGCGACGCGCTGGTGCAAGGCTTGCAGCGCAGTGGCCATCGCGCCGTGCTGCCGCTCGAGTCGACAAGGCATCTGGCGGCGCTGATCAAGATGATCGCCAAGCCCGGTGACTACGTGGTGTGCCTGGGAGCCGGCTCGATCACCTATTGGGCGCAGGCGCTCCCGGCCGAGCTGGAGCGAGTATTCGCAGCCCCGAAGACGGGGACGGGGACGGCCGCATGATGACCGCACCCACAAAGGCGCGTTTGATCGACCGGCTCCCGTCGGTGCGTGGGCGCTTGAGCGAGAACGTGCCGCTCGCGGGGGTTACTTGGTTCCGCGTGGGTGGCCCGGCGGAAGTACTGTTCCGGCCGGCCGACGCCGAGGACCTTGCGGCCTTCCTCGCGCGCAAGCCCGCCGATGTGCCGGTTACCGTGATCGGCGTCGCCTCCAATCTGTTGGTGCGCGACGGCGGCGTTGCGGGTGTGGTGGTGCGCCTCGGGCGTGGCTTCGCCGGCATCGAGGCAGACCGCACGGATGTGCGCGCCGGCGCCGGCGCTCTTGACCTGAACGTGGCGCTTGCGGCGCGCGATGCGGGCATCGCCGGGCTCGAATTCCTCTCCGGCATTCCCGGCACGATCGGCGGCGCGCTGCGCATGAACGGCGGCGCCTATGGCAGCGAGATCAAGGACGTGCTCGTTCTCGCGGAGGCGTTCGACCCCGCGGGCCGACGTCACGTGCTGGCGCCGGCCGAGATGCGGCTCTCCTACCGTCACTGCGGCGTGCCCGAGGATTGGATCTTCATCGCTGCCGTGCTTGCGGGCCGAGCCGGCGATCGCGCGCAGATCGAAGGCCGCATGGCCGAGATCGAGCGCGAGCGCAATGCCAGCCAGCCGATCCGCTCCCGCACCGGCGGTTCGACCTTCGCCAATCCACCGGGACAGAAAGCTTGGGAGCTGATCGATCGCGCGGGCTGCCGCGGCTTGCGGCGCGGCGGCGCGATGGTGTCGGAAAAGCACGCCAATTTCCTGATCAATACCGGCGATGCCAGCGCCGCCGACATCGAGGGGCTGGGCGAGGAAGTGCGCCGCCGCGTGTTTGAACGCTTCGGCATCGCGCTCGAATGGGAGATTCGCCGCATCGGCAGCCCCGCGGCCGGCCTCGAGGAGGTTGGACCGTGACCCGAGTGGCGTTGCTCATGGGCGGCTGGTCGGTCGAGCGCGAGGTTTCGCTGTCGAGCGGCGCCGAATGCGCCAAGGCACTTCGCTCAGAAGGCTACGATGTTACCGTTATCGACGTGTCGCGCGACCTGGACGCGCTGGTGAAAGCACTGACGCCGCGACCCGACGTGGTTTTCAATGCGCTGCACGGCCGTGGCGGCGAGGATGGCACGGTGCAGGGCGTCCTGGAGTTCCTGCGAATTCCTTACACGCATTCGGGCGTGCTCGCTTCCGCCGTGGCCGAGCACAAACCAACCGCCAAGGCGCTCTTCACTGCCGCTGGCCTGCCGATGCCCGAGGGCCAGGTGGTGCCTCGCGCTGCGCTCGTGGGTAGCGATCTCTATCCGCGTCCCTTCGTCGCCAAGCCAGTCAATGAGGGCTCCAGCATCGGAGTCCGCATCGTGCGTGAGAACGACAATTCCTGGACCGAGGAAGCGAAGAATTGGGCCTATGACGAGGCGCTGGTGGAACGCTACGTACCGGGACGCGAAATCACCGTCGCGGTGATGGGCGATCGAGCGCTCGGCGTGCTGGAGATCCGGCCCAACAACGGCATGTTCTACGACTACAACGCCAAGTACGCGCCGGGCGGCAGCACGCATCTCATACCGGCGCCGATCCATCCGAAGGCTTACCAACAGGCGCTCGATATTTCGCTGCGGGCGCACCGCGCGCTCGGCTGCCGCGGCGTGAGCCGCGCCGACCTTCGTTACGACGACACCGCGGGCGAGCCGGGACGCATGGTGCTGCTCGAGGTGAACACCCAGCCGGGGATGACCCCGACCTCGCTGGTACCCGACATTGCGCGCCACGTCGGGATCGAATTCCCGGCGCTGGTGCGGTGGATGGTGGAGCACGCGGCATGCGATTTTTGAGCGCTCCCGCCGATCCCGAGCGCGCCGGCAAGGCGTCGCGCCGCCGCGCCCGCCGCGAGCGGCGCTCCTGGATCAAGCCCGCCGCGATCGTGGCGGCGTCGGCGGCGCTCGCGATCGGCGCTCTCTATGCGCACCTGACCGGCGCGGACGCGCGGACGCTCGCTTTGCTGGAGACGCAATTGCTGGCGGCAACGGGGCGCACCGGTCTTACGGTCACTGACGTCGTCGTCGAGGGTCGAAATCGCGTCGACGCTCAGGCGGTCCTTGCGGCCCTCGGAGCGCGTCGCGGCACGCCGATCCTGGCGATCGATCCCGCGGAGGCGCGGGCGCACCTGGAAGCGCTGCCATGGGTCCGATCGGCGAGCGTCACCCGCCTGCTCCCGGATACGCTTCGCGTCAGGATCGAGGAGCGCGTGCCGCTGGCGCTCTGGCGGCGCGGCGACAAGCTCGTGCTGGTCGACCGCGACGGCGTGGCGATGCCGACGGCGTCTCCCGGCGATTTCGCCAATCTGATCGAGCTGGTGGGCGACGAAGCACCCGGTCAGGCCGCGGCTCTCCTGGACATGATGGCGAGCGAACCGACTCTTGCCGAACA
>Ga0187765_10000806_pt1 | contig 11720 bp, 9 predicted proteins | sample 0216_QUI02_MP05__3_FD_133018 | JGI IMG/M metagenome (GOLD analysis project Ga0187765, IMG submission 133018) | Tropical peat soil microbial communities from peatlands in Department of Meta, Colombia - 0216_QUI02_MP05_10_MG | ecosystem: Environmental > Terrestrial > Soil > Wetlands > Peat ...
GCCGGATTGATAGCGCTGGGCAGCGTCGTTTTCGCTACCGTCGTGACCGTTTTCGTCGTCGGCGTCATGATGCTGATTGCAGGCGTTGCGGAGGTCATCAATTCCTTCCAGATCAAGACCTGGGGCAAATTTCTACTCTGGCTTCTGCTCGGCGTTCTCTACATCGTCGCCGGCTTTGTCACCTTCGAGAACCCGCTGCTTGCCGCGGCGGTGCTGACCCTTATGCTTGGCTTCGCGCTGATCGTCTCGGGCATCATGCGACTCATTCTGGCGTTCAATATGAAGCAGGAAACGCCCTGGGTTTGGGTCGCGCTATCGGGCGTCATAACCCTTCTGCTCGGCCTGATCATCGTCGCGCATTGGCCGGTCTCCGGTCTCTACATCCTCGGCCTATTCCTCGGCATCGATCTCGTTATCGCGGGAGCGAGCTGGATCGGTATCGGCTTCGGCTTGCGAAGGCATGCCTAGGGGAGACGCCAACAAGATTCGCGGTTTGCTTTCAGAGAGAACAGGCTACCACCTGCGGGTTTTATCTTGCGCTCGGCGCCGCGTGAGAACCATCATTTTGACAATAGGTCTGCCCAATTCGGTCATCGTACCAAGCTTAGCTGTGCGCAGGAAACCGGGGGGTATTCAAAAGGGGGGTATTCCAATGAGCGACCGCGCACGCAAATTTCTGGAGCATTGGAAATCAGAGTACGTCGAGCCTGTCCCCGAGACGCATAGGCTGCGTGAGGCCGTCAGGCTCGTGACGAGGTGCCGTGAGGACGCAGTGCGCGCCCGCATCCCGCCGCAGGAACTGAGGGCGGCGGCCGGGGATGATATGATCAGAAATATGCTTGCAGCCTTGGACGGCGTTTCAAGCGACAAGGCCAAGGCAGAGCCCAAGTCCATTCTCCATCGCCTCCTCGCGCAGATTCCGTCGGCACATCGGCGGGCTTTTGAGAATGAACTGACCGAGTCGTAGCTTTTTCAGCTACGCGTATGCCTCGGAGCGATCGGGTCGCGTTTTCGCCGATCGCGACGACGAGCAGCGCCGTCTCCAGCGACAAGCAGAACTCGTCGATCCGCTGACCGGGCGCGTGTTTCGGGCCGCGGGGTTGGTGCCGGGTGCCCATTTTTTCTTCAAAAGCGAACGTTCGGGGGCGCATGCAAGTGCGCGCCCCAAGCGATTCGTCGAAAGTTTCGATTGAGAATGGGTGGCTCTCGGCAACGCCACAGTCGAAGTCAGAACAGCGGCTGACGATATAGATTCGCCAGTTTGATCAACAGATGACGGTGAGCGCGGTAGGAATCGCGTGTTCCATGCACCAGTTGCTGTCACAGAATTTTTGACAATCCGTCATTCAACAGGAAATTGACGTAGCAATTTCCGAGAAAAGCAAAAAGACCGAACGCTATCATTGCTTTGTCTCGACAACATTTGTTGTCCTGTTCGTCACATCCCCGCTGTGAAAACGGACTAATGGTTTGCCGGCGACTCAAGTGCGGAGCAATTCCATGGTTACGATGAACCTCGGTCGCGCTGCGATCCACCCGAGTATCGTATTGCGTTGGACTAAGCTGAAACAAATCGTTGCCGAATGGCGCAGGCGAACTCATTCGCGCTCTGAACTGGCAAAACTCGACGACATCGGCCTGGCGAGATGTCGGCATATCGCGAAGTACGGCCCAATTCGAAGCCTCGAAACCATTTTGGACGAAATAGAAAGACGCGCCCGCCGACGGCGCGTTTGCACCCAAGGCCGGAGTGCACGTCGGTTACAAAATTGGCGAAAAGGAGCCGAACATGCCGATGCAGGGTGAACTTTCGATTCCTGGAACACCGAGAAGCTGGAACGCGCCCAAGGCCGGATTTCGAGCCAGTCACATTGTCCGCCGGCACGCAGTGTCCGACCTGGCGGTGGTGATCATTTTCTCGGCGATAGGACTATTGGCAGCAATCGCGTTGACTTGGCTGTTCCCTTTATCAAATGAAATAAGCGCCGCGATGTCCTAGCGGCCGAAGAAGGCATCAAGATACGGGAACCCTCTCAAGGATTGAGTGGCGGTAGTGCCATCGGCCGCCACGCATTTCGGCGGTCGGCGGCGCGCCGGGACGCTCGCGCAGCCGCAGCGGCACTAAAGAGTGTCGCTCCGCTCCATGGTCCTGGCGTTGGCACTGGCCCTGGCGCCGCCGCGGCGCCGAACAATCTTCGTTCCAGTGCGCTTGCTTCCGGAGAAAGAGCCGGCGCGAATTGGCACAGCGCCGCGACTGATTTGAACCCCAGACGATGCGCCCAGAGGCCGAGCGCGCGATAGGCCTCGGCGTCGTCGCCGATTGAGCAGGCTTTTCTCAGGCGCGCGAAAGCGGTTGCTTCCGAAGTTTCCCGGGCGGCACGGCGCGCGCGCAGCCTATCCCCGATCGCGCTTCGGAAAGCAAGCGCGAGGCAAAATATTGCGGTCATTGCAGCTCCGAAGCCGATCGGCCAGATCAGTGTGTGCCATACACCTCTCGCCTCGCCGGTCGCAGGCGCTTGTGCCCGCGGTGGGGCAAGCTCATTGCCCGGCGACGGCGCCGGAGAGACCTCAACATCGATTTCTGGCGCTGTGGCGACCTGCTGTCGCCCGCTCTGCTGATCGAACCAGGCAATATCGATGGCTGGCAAGACATACGTGCCCGGCGTTTCGAAGACATAGGTCGCACTATCGATCCGGCGTCCGCCGGTGAAATCGCCGCGATCGTTTTTCACATCGTCAACGACCGGATCGCGCACATAAACCCGAACGCCGGCCGGCGTGTCGAATACAGGTGGAGGAATCATCATTGCCTCGGTATCATTCACGACGGTTTCGACCGTCCGCGTCAGCGCATCGCCTGCCTTCATGGTCTTCGTGTCGCCATCGAGTGATTGCGTCACGACGACCTTGGCGACCAAGGCCGACGGCGCGTTGGCTCGTGCGCCCGGCAGCGACTGGACCGAGAATGTCTCGGGCGGCAGTATCACCGCTGCGGCAACTGCCGGCTTTCCAGGCTCCGCGGCGTAGGTGAAGGGGATTGAAGCGGGCGGCAACACGAACGCCCCGGCGCGCTGCGGAGTAACCAGATAGCTTCTTTGTATGCCCGCATAGGATTCGCCATTGATCGTCTCGGTTGAATTGAGCGCGACTTCCTCCGGGAGGGTAACGATGGCGCCGGGAAGATCGAACAACGGAAATTGCGGCGCCGACAGAAAGAAATTCGGCGCCAGCACCGTGACGTCTACCCGAACTTGCTGTCCGACCATCACCGGCTGCGTGGCTTCGATCTTGACGCGCACCTGCGGCTCCGCCGCGGCATGCGCGGAGCCGATTGCAAGGAGCACCAATCCAAGGAGCGCTCCCTTCATTTTCCCTGCTCCGCGGCTTCGATGGCGAATTTGCGCCGCAGCAGTTGCGCCGGCGTCGTTTGAATATTGCGCATCCACAGTTCGGCATTCTGGCTGCCGCCCTTAATCGCGCCTTTTCTGCCCTTTTTGCCTTTTTCGTCGAACTTGATCTCGTCAGGCTTCTGGTTCGGATCTTGCGCTTCCTGATCCTCGTCCTTCTGCTTCGGTGGAATGAGGCTCAGCGCCAGTTCGAGATTGGCCTTGGCCGCGGCGAAATTCGGATCGCGCTTGAGCGCCTCCCGATAGGCGCCCACCGCTTCAGGGAGCTTGCCGAGCCGCACCAGCGAATTGCCCTGATCGAAATAGCTCTGCGCGCTATCGACGCGCGCAAAGGCATCGATGGCGTCGTCGTAGCGGCCGGCACGGTAGAGCGCGGCGCCACGCCACATCGGATCGGTAAACTGCTCGGCCGCGGCGGCGAAGTCGCCTCGATCATAGGCAATTCGACCTTGTTGATCGGGGGTGAGCCACAGATCGGCGAAGCGCCATTCGGCGGCGTTCGCGCCGTTTTGCGCGCCGAGCACGAACCAGACGGCAAGCACGCTCGCCCAGCGGATCGTCCAGCCGCGCCGGAACCATAGCGCGCTGAAGAACGCGATCGGGATGACAAGCCACCAGCCGACGTCATTCCAGCGCGACTCGCTGTCCATTTCCTTTGTCTGCAGGTGGCTCTGCGCCCGCCGCACGATCCATTCCGCATCGGCATCGCCGCTGGTCACGGTCGCAACCTGCACGCCGGTTTCCGAATGCAGCTTGCGCAATGCATCGACGTCAAGCTTGGCAATCACGCGCTGGCCGGAGGGGCCGGTGAGAAACGTGTCCTTGCCGGCTTTTACCGGGCCGCCCTCGGCGGTGCCGATGCCGAGCACCATGATCTCGTTTTTGGTACTGTGCGCCTTGAAGGCGGCAAAGGCGTGCGGCTCGACCCCGTCGGTCATGAACAAAATCGTGCCGGCGGTCTCTTCGCCGGACAGCGCGTCTTCCACCACCGCAAGCGCTTTAGCGCTATCCTTGCCCGGTACAGGCATCAGCGTGGTCGAGAGCGAGTCGACATATGTCTGGATCAGATTGGCATCGTCGGTGAGCGGCAGCACCAGATGCGCGGTGCCGGCATAGGCGAAAATCGCGGTGCGCGCGCCCGGCCGCAGCGCCAAGAGATCCTGCACCTTCAGCTTGGCGCGTTCGAGCCGCGTCGGCGAAATATCGATCGCGTTCATCGTTGACGATAGATCGATCGCGATGGCGAGCGGCGCCTTGTCCTGCACGAAGGGCGGCTTCTCGCGCTCCCAGGTCGGCCCTGCCGCCGCAAGCGAGCCGAGCGCCATCATCGCCGCCGTCAAATGTACCGGCCGCAATCGCCGGTAAGTGTGGCGCCCGACCACGAGATGATCGAGCAGATGCGGTGCGATGATGGAGCCCCATCGCGCCCTGATGTCCTCGCGGCGTGACACAGCCCAGAACAAGGCCGCCGCCGCCACAAGTCCCCATAGCCATTCGGGACGCAGGAAATGAAAGTCGGCGATCATACTTCCGCTCCCGCGGCGGCTTTGCGATGGATCCGCCAGCGTCGCACCGACGTGACGACAAACATCAGCAGCGAATAAGCAAAGAGCAACGCCAGCGCAACTCCGAGCGGATAGAAGAACAATTCCCGCACCGGCCGCCAGGTGAGTATTTTCTGGTTGGATGGCGTGATGCGGTCCAGCGTCGCATAAATCTCCGCAAGCTGATTCTGATCCTGGCCGAAGAAATACCGGCCGCCCGTCGCTGACGCGATCTTTTGCAGTGTTGCGATGTCGACCTTGTCCTCGCCAGTCGCCTCCGGATCGCCGATGGCGACGGTGTGGATTTTTATTTTGTTGTCCCGGGCAATGTCGGCGGCGCGGTCGGGCGGCATCCGGCTTGCCGTGTCATTGCCGTCGGTTAGGAGCACGAGCACCTTTTCCTGAGCTTTGCTCTGCTCGAACATCTTGATGGCGAGACCGATTGAATCTCCGAGCGCGGTGCGCGGGCCGGCCATGCCCGGCACCATCTCCGCGATCATGGCGCGCACAGTGGCGTGATCGAGCGTGAACGGCACCTGCGGATAAGGCACGTCGCCGAACACGATCAGCCCGATGCGATCGCCGGTGCGGCGCTGGACGAAATCGTCGACCACTTTGCGGACGGCTTCGACGCGCGGGATCAGATTGCCGGACGGACCACGGAAGTCGCGCGTGTCCATCGATTGCGATAGATCGAGTGCCAAGAGGAGATCGCGGGCCGGCAAAACCTTCTCGATCGGCGGATCAACAAATTGCGGCCGCGCCAGCGCCAGCACGACGAGAGCCCAGCAGACCGGCGCGAGAATCTTTTGCAGGAAATTCGTCTGCGGGATGAGCGCGCCAGGAGCCGGAGAAAGGCCCGCTGCCTGCGCCACTTCGGCGAAAAACGCGAGCCGCACAGAGGCCGTTTCTTCCCGATAAGGTGGCAACAACCACCAGACCAGCGCCGGCAGCGGCAGCAGCGCCAACAACCAGGGATAGTCAAGCTGATACACGATGCCTCTCGATCCAGTCTTTTGCGATTTTCACGCAGGCGCGCGCATCGTCCGGAGAAATCGCGGCGAGCGCCGCGGGCGGCCGATATTCAACGTCGTTGAGGAGCGTGGCCAGAGACCGGGGAATTTCCGATGCATGTTCGCTCGCCTGCAGGAAATCCACCCAGGGCGTTTGCGCGAGCGAAGCGACTTGTGGGCGTCGCCAGGCTGCAAGCGCGACGCGCTTGAGCAAAGGCGGAATGGCCGGCAGGGTCTCGGCAGCCGTCGCGCCGCTATCAAGCGCACGCTCAATCCCGGCCAGCGCGGCAAGCGCTTCGCTGCGATACCGGTTGGCCTCGCGGTGACGATGCCAGCGCACCAAACCCCACGCGAGGAGCGCAAGAACAAGAACGCCGAGCGCCACCCAGCCCCAAGTCTGCGGCATCATGCTCACCGGGGGAGGCACGGCGATATCGGCGAGCTTCTGCAGCGCGGCGCGCACTGATGGATCGAGCACGGGTGAGGGATCGGCCATCTCCATCTCCGCCACTATCTTCGCCGCTGCGCCGCGGCCGTCTGTCCGAGCAGGCGGCGAATTTGCGGGGCGGTTTCTTCGGCGGCCGACAGAGGCAACACCGGCACGCCGATCTCGCGCTCCCAGCCGAGGATGGTCTTGCCGTAGCCTTGCGCATAATCGAGGATGCTCTTGCGCGCGCCGCGGCGCAGTTCGACTTGAAGCTCGCCGTCGCTGGCCACGAGTTCGAGCGCGTTCGGCAGTTCGAGCAGGAATGGGTCATAGACCAGCACAGCCAAAACATCGTTGTGCGCGGCAAGCCGAAGCAGGAGATCGCGCGTGCGCGGGCCATGGCCGTCGAAGTCGCTGGCGATGACGACGAGATGATCGTGATCGGCGACTTTGCCCGCGGCATCGAGCGCGGCGTCAAGCTGCGACTGGTTGCGCTGCACGGATGAATCCGCCCGCAGCGCGGTATTTTGGGCGGCGATCGTCTCGAGAAGGCGCATCACCGCCGCGATGCTGCGATAGGGGCGCACCTCGTCGATTTTCTCGTCGTTGAAGACGAAGCCGCCGACGCGGTCGTCCTGCGCGAGCACCCGCCAGGCGCCCAGCGCCGCCACCTCAGCGGCAGCGACCGACTTCATGGCGCGGCGCGTGCCGAAGAACATGTTGATGCGCTGATCGACGATGAACAGCGCCGGATGATCCTTTTCCTCGTCATAGACGCGCACGAACGGCTTGCCGGTGCGGGCGGTCACCCGCCAATCCATGGTGCGGATGTCGTCGCCTGGGAAGTATTGCCGCAGTTCTTCGAAAGCGAGGCCGCGGCCGCGCACGCGCGAGCCGTGACGGCCCGATAGGAGACTGTGAATAGGTTGGCGCGGCAGGAAGCTGAAATCGCGCGCGGCGTGCTTGAGACCGGCAAGATACTCGGCCGAGGCATAAGCCCCGGCGGACGCGCCAGGCTGCGGGACGCCGAGCTGGCGGATGCCTTTCGATCGATGCAGCGCGGCGAGCGACAGTGCCATCGCAAATCCTCTATGCCACGGCAACGAGCTCCACGAGCTTGTCGATCACCTTATCGGCGGCGACCCCCTCAGCATGCGCCTCGTAGGACAAAATGAGGCGGTGCCGCAGCACGTCATGCGCGATCGCCTGCACGTCCTCGGGCGTCACGTAATCCCGCCCGGCGAGCCACGCATAGGCACGCGAGACACGATCGATGCCGATGGCGCCGCGCGGGCTCGCGCCAAACTGGATCCATTTCGCCAGATCCTTGTCGAGCTTATCCGGATAGCGGGTCGCGAATACCAGGGCCACGATGTATTTCTCGACCGCATCCGAGACATTGACATTATGAATCTCGGCGCGCGCTTGAAAGATCACGTCTTGCGCCAGCTTTGATCCGGCCGCGGGCGCGGCGGACTTGTCCTTCACTTCGGCTTCCTCGTCGCGATTGAGCCTCACGATAGCTTCCTCCGATTTCTCATCGGGATAGCCGACGGCGACATGCATCAGGAACCGGTCCATCTGCGCTTCGGGCAGCGGATAAGTGCCTTCCTGCTCGATCGGATTCTGCGTCGCCATCACCAGGAAAAGGTCCGGCAGCTTGCGCGTAGTGCCGGTGACCGTGACTTGACGCTCCTCCATCGCCTCCAATAACGCCGCTTGCACCTTGGCGGGCGCGCGGTTGACCTCGTCGGCGAGGATAAGATTGGCGAAGATCGGTCCCTGTTGGAACTTGAATTCACCCTTGCCGCCTTCGGTGTAATAAATGTCCGAACCGGTAATGTCGGAGGGCAGCAGATCGGGCGTGAACTGGATGCGCGAAAGCTGCGCATCCAGATTTTTGGCGAGACTTTTGACGGCACGAGTCTTGGCGAGGCCCGGCAGTCCCTCGACCAGCAAGTGGCCGTTGGCAAGGAGGCCGAGGATGAGGCGTTCGACCATCGCCTCCTGGCCGATGATCGATTGACCCATGCGCGACTTGAGCGTGAGGACATCGTCTCTGACGCTCGCCGCTGGGCGTTGTTGGACTTCGTTCATTTTTGCCGCCCTTGTAAGTGCATGCCGGCCGGCACGCGGCGCCCGATCGGATTCTCGATGCGCCTAGTGGGCGCCCGCCTTGGCCTTGGCGGCGCTCTCCTTGACCTTTGCTTCGATATCGCGTTGCACCTGATCGATCGAGAAGCTTGCCTGTTCCTGGCTTGGCGGATAGTCGACGAAAGTCTCAAGGAAGACCGCGGCATGGGACGTAAGCTGCGCGATTTTGAAATCGTTTCTAGCCAACCAATCGAAATACTGGTCGGAGACGATGTCGGCGCGTTCGTACGGGTCCATGCGGAGATGGAAGAGCTTTGGAACGCGCAAGACAGTGAAGGGTTCCTGCCAGACCTGGAAGCCTCCGGGATACTTCATTTCCACAAAGACGACCTTCCAGTCGTCCAGCCGGTATGCAACCAGGACACCGTCATCGTTGAAATAGGCAAATTCGTTGCGCGCACTATGAGGCTGCTGACCGGTCAGGAAGGGCAATTGATTGTAGCCGTCAAGATGAACTTTGAAGGTCTTGCCGCCGATGTTCGTACCCTTGAGCAGCCGCTCCTTGATGTCCCCATCTCCGGCGGCGGCCAGCAGCGTCGGGAACCAGTCGAGACCGGAAAACATCTCGGTTGAAATTTCGCCCGGTTTAATGCGGCCCGGCCAGCGAACGATCGCCGGCACGCGGAATGCGCCCTCGAAGTTCGAATCTTTTTCGTTGCGAAATGGCGAGGTCGCTGCATCCGGCCAAGTGAATCGGTTCGGTCCATTGTCCGTGGTGTAGACGACGATCGTGTTGTCGGTGATCTTGAGATCGTCGAGAAGCTTGAGCAGTTTGCCGACATCGCCATCGTGCTCGATCATGCCGTCTGCATAATAATTGCCCGCCATACCGCTCTGCCCGATCATCGACAGCCGCACATGCGTGAACAAATGCATGCGGGTGGTATTCATCCAGCAGAAAAAAGGCTTATTGGCCTGGACCTGCCTCTTGATCCAGTCCATGCAAGCCGCTGTCGTCTCGTCGTCGATAGTTTCCATTCGTTTTCGGTTGAGCGGACCGGTATCCTCGATCCTGCCGTCGGCGTAGCTATGGATCACGCCACGCGGAATTTGTTTGAAAAGCGGATCGCCTTGGGGAAACGTAGGTACTTCAGGCTCCTCCTCGGCGTTGAGGTGATAAAGATTGCCGAAGAATTCATCGAAGCCGTGATTGGTCGGCAGGTATTTGTCGAGATCGCCGAGGTGATTCTTGCCGAATTGACCGGTGGTATAGCCGAGCGGCTTGAGCGCCTGTGCGATGGTAACGTCGCGATCCTGCAGGCCGACCGTCGCACCGGGAACGCCAACCTTGGACAATCCGGTGCGCTTGCACGATTGGCCGGTGATGAAGGTTGAGCGGCCGGCGGTGCATGAGTTTTCGGCGTAGTAATCCGTGAACATCATGCCTTCTTTAGCGATGCGATCGATGTTGGGCGTTTTGTAGCCCATTACCCCGAACGAATAGCAACTGAGATTGGTCTGGCCGATGTCATCGCCAAAGATGACGAGGATGTTCGGCTTTGCGCCATTTGACCCAGCCTGCTGTTGCGCTTGCGCCTGCGCGACGAGAAGCTGATCGCCCGATGCGACCGCTGCCGCGGCGGCGAGCGTCGTGCCCCCAAGCAGCATGTTGCGGCGATTGAGTGCGGGCGGTGTTGGATTCGACTTGTCTCCGTTGTCTTGACTAGACATTTCTTACTCCCTGCTTTGATGACGTAACGAAAGCCGAGGCGGGACGTATCCGCTGCCCCGCGTGACGTCGGGCCGAACGGCAGCGTCGGCGCGCGTAGGTGCGATCTCCCTTTAAAAATGTTCGAGGGCGTTTCGATCTGGAATCGGCTTGGGCGGTAGCCCAAGGCTTTAGGGTAGCCGCACGCATTTTGCGCAGTGGAGGAGGACGGACCGGCGGGGTAAGTCGAGCCGATGGGAAACGTGCAGCCACGACCCCGAACCATGTTCGGAACTACTGACGGCGGCGCCGATTGCTCAGGCCGTTCCACCAACGCGACACTACCCTCGTGCATACACCCAGGGCCTTACAGCAAGCGTCGCGGTGGCCTTCGCACCAAGCGACACCTTTAAGTGTTAGTCGTCCCTAACCGCCAATGCGTTCATGCAAAGTTTCAAAAGGGATGAGGGAAAAGTGCATGCCAATTTGTCACGCTGCATCACGCATTCGGACGGCGAGCGACACTCAAGGATCTGGACATATATCCGCATCTGCTTCGCGAAGTTTCAGCGAAACGCTCTGATCAGCGGAAGTTCAATCGGGTATTTGCGCTGGATTGGCCGGGGGTGGCGGCAAAGCCGGCTTGCGCGGCGGCGGCGAAGCTGCCGATCCAGCGGAATTTTTGGACGCACCGACTGCGTCGGCCTCTCCCATATTCGGCGGCTTGCTTTCGCCGGCGGGCACGGACGTTGCCGACGCCGGCGCCTCAGAGCCGTTTCGCGCAGGCGTGCCGATTGAAGCCGGTTTTGCCGAAGCTGGCGCTGCGATGCGGTGGCCTCCGACGACCGCCAGAATCTCGCTTATCGCGCGGGCATGTAGTGCCGGCGACTTGTCGATGTTGAGATGATTAAGGTCACGATCGGCGCTCAGATCGACATTGCTGAGCGAACCGCGGAACCCAAAACCCGGCCGCATATAAGCGTAATTTCGCTGGGTAAAATTAATGACGCGACCGACATTTCCTGGCGCCGGGAACGCCTGTGTGCCGTCAAACGGTATCACCAGCGCCACTGGAACTCCTTTGTCGCCGAGATAGTCCGCCATCTCCATGGCGGCGTCGGCACCCAGCGAATGACCAATAAGAATGATCGGGCCTTCCTTCTTTGCCTTGTAATCCGCCGCGGCTCGGTCGGCTAATTCCTGCCAGTCCGCATGGTTGTGCGACGTTGCATAAACGCCGCGTTTGTTGAGTTCGTCGGCCAGCGTGTCCATGCCGGTGGAAAAAACATCCGCCAATCCGCGAAAAAGATAAACGTGCGGGCGTGGCTGAGCCATTCCCGATCTCAAAAAAACGGCAAGCGCGATCGCAGCCGCCAGTATTCCAATCGCGAGAAAACGAAACCCGCGCCTCATGAACCCCTCTTGGCTCGCCGCACCGAAAATCAAGCCACGACATTCGAACTTCTTGTCGGCCATCTAATAATATCATGGGGCGCGCCCCAGCACGAATCCGCAACGTCAAGATAA
>Ga0187765_10000808_pt1 | contig 11717 bp, 8 predicted proteins | sample 0216_QUI02_MP05__3_FD_133018 | JGI IMG/M metagenome (GOLD analysis project Ga0187765, IMG submission 133018) | Tropical peat soil microbial communities from peatlands in Department of Meta, Colombia - 0216_QUI02_MP05_10_MG | ecosystem: Environmental > Terrestrial > Soil > Wetlands > Peat ...
ACGTTGCGCAGTTCGCTGCCGACCTTCTCGACCTTGCGGATGTAGACGGTCTGCACCACATCGCGCGTCGCAGGGTCGATCATCATCGGTCCGCGCGGGCTTTCCCAGCTCATTCCCTTAACCGCGCCGATGAGCGCATCGCCATCGGTGTTGCCGTTGGTCTTCTTCAGCGACTCGTAAATCGCGTGCATGCCGTCGTAGCCGCCGACCGAGAACATGTCGGGGTTGCGCTTGAATTCGGCGTTATACGCGGTGACGAACGCCTTGTTCATCGCCGATTGATGATTGTAGTCGTAGTGGAACGCCGTGATGATCCCGAGGCCGGCGTCGCCCATGCCCTTGAGCGATTCCTCGAACGTCAACTCGCCCTGGCCCATGATCTTGACCTTGGACGTGTCGATGCCGCGCTCGGCGATTGCCTTGCCGATCGCCGCCGGCTGTGTGCCGCCGGGCACCCAGATGTAGATGCCGTCGGGATTGGTGTCCTTGGCGCGCTGGAGGAAGGGCGCGAAGTCCTGATTGTTGGTCGGGTAGCGCGCGGACCCGATGATCTCGCCGCCGGCGTCCTTGAAGCCTTTTTGGAAAGCGGCTTCGCCATCCCAACCCGGACCGAAGTCGGAGACCAAGGTGTAGGCTTTCTTCACCCCGTTCTTGAACGCCCAGGCGCCGAGCGCTTCGTTGACCTGCCACACGGTGAACGAGGTGCGCACCATGTAGGGCGATTTCGTCGTGATGATCGAAGTGGCCGCGTTCATGTTGACCATGAACTTCTTGGCCTGTGCCGACACGTCGGCGGCGGCCAGCGCGTTGGGCGTAAGGTCGTAGCCCGCGAGCATGTCGGCGCCGTCGCGCACGATCGCTTCCTGCGAAAGCCGCTTGGCGACGTCCGGGGCGATCCCGCCGCTGTCCTTTGAAATGATCTCGATCTTCTTTCCGGCGACGGTGTCGCCGTGCTGTTTCATATAGAGCTTGATGCCGTTTCCGATCTGGGTGCCGGTGTCCGCGAATTGGCCGGAATAGGACATGACCACGCCAATCTTGACGCTCTGGGCATGCGCAGAGGGCATGGCAATCAGCGCGAACGCGCCCAGTCCGGCGAGAATTTTCTGCATCGACGTACTCCCTGTGGGTTGCAAGGCAATGACAGCGCAGACCGTAATGGCGGGCGGCCCGCAGGTCAATTTGCCACCCGGTGCGAAGCACCGACCGGAAATGGGAAATTGCCCGGCGATTGCCGGCTTGGGGCAGGATGGAGCACGATTTACAGCGGCTTGCCCACGTTGCTAAACAACTGATGCTTTTCGTCGCACTGCAACCCGTGCGTACGCGCAGAGGAGAATGCCTGATGGCCGATACCGAGCGTTTCAGGCTGCGCCGCTTCGTCGAGACATTGGTGCAGATGGGGGAGTGCGAGATTCGCGAGCAGCCGACCGATCTGCTGGACATCGCGGCCGTGCTCGAAGGCAATCCGCGCGCCACGTTGTTTCGGGCGGCCGGACCGGAAAAGGCCGAGCTCGTCGGCAATGTGATGGGTTCGCGCAAGCGGCTGGCGATCGCGTTCGACACCGATGAAGCCGGCCTCCTGCCGACGCTGGCGCAGCGGTTGTCGCAACCGCAGGCGCCGGTGAAGGTGCCCGCCAAGGAGGCGCCGGTGCAGGAGGTGGTGCTCACCGGCAAGGACGCGGATCTCTGCGCGCTGCCGGTGCATCTGCAACACAGCGAGGACGGCGCGCCGTACATTTCCGCGAGCCTGGATTTTACGCGGATGCCGTCGACCGGATTCACCAACGTCGGCTGTCGGCGGATCATGCTGCGCGGGCCGCGCACGGCCGGAATCGATTTGATCGCGCCGAGCGATCTGCGCGCGATCTATCTCGATGCGGTGTCGCGGGGAGAGAATCTGCCGATAGCGTTTGCGGTCGGTTCGCATCCGGCGGATTTCATGGCGGCCGTCAGCGCGACGCCGCCGATGGATGAGCTCGCGGTGATCGGCGCGGTGCGCGGCGCACCGGTGCCGATCGTGAAATGCGTCAGCAACGATGTGTGGGTGCCGGCGGATGCCGAATACGTGCTGGAAGGCTTCCTCGACGCCAAGGGTCACGTCGAACCGGAGGGACCGTTCGGCGAATATGTCGGCTATTACGGCGTGGTGAAGCGCAATCCGGTATTTCATCTGACCGCGATCACGCGGCGCAAGGATGCGCTGTTCCAGACCGTGACCATCGGCGGGCGTCATCTCGCGCGCACCGATACCGCGCAGGTGACGACGGTGAAGACAGAGTCGGCGGCGTGGGCGGGATTGATCACCGCGGTGCGCGAGCCGGTCGCGGTGTTCGCGACGCCGTCGAGCGGCGGCATGTACAACGTGCGCGTTTCGCTGCGCCAGCGCGTGCCGGGCGAGGCGCGCAATGCCATCGCGGCCGTGTTCGGTTCGATGGCGGAAGCCAAGCACGTGTTCGTGTTCGACGACGACATCGACGTGTTCTCCGACGAGCAGGTCGATTGGGCGCTGGCGACGCGCTATCAGGGCGACCGCGACCTGATCACGGCCGGCGGCTTTCGCGTGGTGCCGCTCGATCCTTCGCTCGGCGGCGCGCGCACCGGCGCCAAGGTCGGGTTCGACTGCACCATTCCGTTCGGCAAGCGGGCATCGCTGGAATGGGGGATTCCGGCGCCGCCGGTGATGCCGAAGCGCGCGCGGAGCAAGTCGGTCACCGATACGCTTGCGGCCGAGCCTGCGAGCTTCCTCGAATTGATGGCGGCATCGGGCAGCCGCGACGGCCGCGAGATCGTGCGCGAGCTCGATGCGCTTTACGCCGCCAATCGGCTGACGCGCAACGAGAACGGCCGCTATGTGCTGAAAAGCGGGGCCGCGTCGTGAAGCAAACCAGCACAGCGCCGCTCGTTTCGTCGGGCGAATGTCCGCCGAGCGACTATTCGCGCGCGCCGACCTATCAGGGCATGATCAAGGAGCGCGACGTCTTCGTGCCGATGCGCGACGGGGTGAAGCTTTGCGTCGACGTCTATCGGCCCGAGGCGAAGGAGAAATTTCCGGCGCTCTTGGCGTTCGCGATCTACAACAAGGACATTCAGGGGCCGGACATGGCGGACGCGGTGCCGCCGCAGCCGGCCTGGACGCCGCTGTGGACCGGGCCGATGGAGGCGGGCGACACGAAGTTCTTCGTCGCGCGCGGCTACGTGCATGTGATCGGAAGCCCGCGCGGCATCGGCAAATCGGAAGGCGGCGGCTCGCGCGAATGGGATTGCTACGACCTGATCGAATGGATCGCGGCGCAGCCGTGGTGCGACGGCAACGTGGGCATGGTCGGCATTTCCGGGTTCGGCGCCGAGCAGCTGGCGGTCGCGAAGAAACAGCCGCCGCATCTCAAGGCGATTTTTCCGTTCGACTCGCGCGGCGCCTACGGCGAGCTTGGCGGCTTCCGCGACGAATATCCGGGCGGGGTCATTCATCTGTTCCGCTATCTGGTCGGGCATTTTTCCGCCATGCATCAGAACCGCGGCGCGCCCGGATCGCTTCCGCCGGAGCGCGAGAGGCTCTGGCAGGAGGCGATGGCCAACCCGGACTACAAGATCTATCCGCACGTCTACAATCTGGTCGCGCAGAAGGGTCAGCACATGCCGCCCTTGTTCAACGTGCTGATCGATCCGTACGACAGCGAAGCGGCGGTGAAGAAGAGCGAGGCGGAATTCGATGCGATCAAGGTGCCGACCTATACCGGCTCGGGCTGGTACGGCTACACCTACAAGACCCATCTCAACGGCTGCCAGAACTGGTTCCGCAACATCAAGGCGAAGAAGAAGCTCATGCTCGCGGGGCCGGCGCATCTCGAGCGGCCTTTCCATTCCTTCCACAACGAGATCCTGCGCTGGCACGATCATTGGCTGAAGGGCATCGACAGCGGCGTGATGAACGAGCCGCCGGTGAAATTCTGGGTCATGGGCGCGAACGAATGGCGCGCGGCGAGCGACTGGCCGCTGCCGGAAACGCAGTGGACCAAGCTTTATCTTGCGAGCTGGGAGCGGCTCGTCTCCACGCCGCTCGAGCCCGCGAGCGCCGACGAGACGCAGGCGCCGGACGTGTTCGTGCAGATGCCGCCGACCCAGACCAAGGCGATCCAGGCATTGCGCTACATGACCGACCCGCTGCCGGCCGATGTGCTGGTGGCGGGGCCGATCGCGCTTACGCTCTACGCCGCGATCGATCAGGACGACACCAACTGGATCGTGATCCTGAAGGATGTCGGGCCGGACGTGTCGGTGCAGACCGTGCGCGAGGGCGCGCGCGAGGTTGCGGGAGATTTGCCCGAGCGCGAGCTGACGCGGGGCTGGCTGAAGGCTTCAAATCGCGCGATCGATGCGACGCGGTCATTGCCGGGACGGCCGTGGCATCCGCTCACGCGCGAGGCGCGGAAAGCCGTGAAGCCGGGCGAAATCGAGCAGTATCAGATCGAGATTCTGTCGACGGCGAATCTGTTCCGCCGCGGCCACCGCATTTGCCTGGAGATCACGAGCCTCGATCTGCCGACCGGCGTGGCCGGCGCGACCAATGCCGAATACGTTCCCTATCACATCTGTTCGAGCAAGACGGTCGTGCATCGCATCTATCACGACCGTACGCGGCCCTCGCATCTGCTGCTGCCGATCATTCCCAAGGCTTGAGCCGGATTGATTCGAATGAGTCCCCGTCACGCCATGCGTCACCTCTCCCCGCGTGCGGGGAGAGGTCGCCCGCCGAAGCTCGCGAAGCGAGCGAAGGCGCGGCGGGTGAGGGGGCCTTTCCTCAATCCCGCGCTTGCGGAAACGCCCCCTCACCCCGACCCTCTCCCCGCAAGCGGGGAGAGGGAGAAGTGTCACCTGCGATGACCCGTCAGAACCCCACACCGACCGAACGCACCATCTCCCTGCGCGATCGCATGGCGATGGGCAATGCCAACGCGCTCAAGATCGGGCTGTTCGGCGCGAACTGCTCGTCCGGCCGCGCGGTGACGAAGGTGCCCGAACGCTGGTCGGGCACATGGCAGGATAACTTGCGGCTTGCGCGCATGGCGGATATGGCGGGCATCGATTTCATGCTGCCGATCGGACGCTGGAAGGGTTACGGCGGCGACACCGATTATCAGGGCGCGACGCTCGAGACCGTGACCTGGGCCTGCGGCCTGCTGGCGTCGACCAGACGGCTCGTGGTGTTCGGCACCGTGCACGCGCCGCTGTTCAATCCGATCAGCGCGGCGAAGGAATTCGTCACCGCCGATCACATCGGCGAGGGGCGGTTCGGGCTTAATCTCGTGGTCGGCTGGAACGAGGACGAGTTCCAGATGTTCGGCGTGACGCAGCGCGAGCACGAGGCGCGGTACGAATTCGGCCGGGAATGGCTCGATGCGGTGAAGATGATCTGGTCGAAGAAGGAGGATTTCGATTTCGACGGCCGGTTCATCAAGCTCAAGGGCGTGCGCGCGAAGCCGAAGCCCTACGGCGGCGCGCGGCCGCTGATCATGAACGCGGGCGCGTCGCCGACCGGCCGCAGCTTTGCCATCCGCAACTGCGATGCGTTCTTCACGCATGCGTCGCGCACCGACCTCGACGACGTGGCGCGGCGGGTGGGCGAAGCAAAGGAGGAGGCGCGTTCGTATGGACGCGAGCTCGACGTGTATACTGTCGGCGTGGTCACCTGCCGGCCGACGCAGAAAGAGGCCGACGACTATTTCCGATACGCGGTGGTGGACAACGCCGACTGGGCTGCGGTCGACCTGATCGTCGGCAAGCGCGGCAAGCCGCGCGCGCAGTTGACCGAAGAGGAATTCGAGAAGCAGCGCAGCGGCTTTGCCATGGGTATGGGCGGCTTACGCATCGTCGGCACGCCGGATCAGGTGGCCGATCAGATCGCCGCGCTGGCGAAGGCGGGTCTGCGCGGGATCGCGCTGTCGCTGGTGAATTATGCCGACGAGCTGCCGTATTTTTGCGACGAGGTTTTGCCGCGGCTCGAGCGCATGGGGCTGCGGCAAAGGCGGTGATGCCGGTCGCGGGCCGCGTCAGAGCCGTTGATCACCGCGTGAGCGCAAGCCAAGGGAAAAACGGAAGGTCCGGAAACGCCGAACGTTCTGGACGCCGACCGTCGAGCTCTTCGGCCGGTCGGACCCAATCGGCCGCCGAAACCGAAGTGGACGTGGTGGGGGTGTAGGAGTCCTTGGCCTTGCCGGTGGCCGCGTCGCCGAAGTGGCGGTAACGATTTGGCTCGAAATACACGAAGAACTTCGCCTGCCGCGGTATCCACCAGCGCGCGAGCTTGGCCTGGAACTTGTTGAGACGGATGCAGCCGAGACTGACCGGTGCGCCGAAGGTGCCGCCGGAGTCGAGCCCGCCGGCGATCTCATGGATGCCGTTTCCGGTTTCGCCGGTGTAGCCGGGTGCGGGCAGGAAGTGCATGAAGTTCGGCATTGCGATCGGATTGCCGCCATTATGGAAGGGGATGATTCTGGCGTCGCCGCCACCCATCCGCGCGTCACGTCTGGCATCGGCTGCGCCGTAAACGCGGTCGCCGCTCCAGTTGCGCGTGTTGATGACGTTGATAGGGGCGTAATAGCGATAAAGCGGCGGCGGCGCCCGGCTCGAGGACGTCACAAAGCGGTACACGAGCTTCGGCTGTCCATCGACGAGTTCGCAGAAGTTCAGAGTCTGTCCCACGCAGTAGCCGTTGAACACGCCGGGCTTGGACACCGGCTCGGTCTTGAAGCGGTCGACCTGTTCCAGATAGTTGCGAAGATCCTCAAGCTCCAGCGCGAGAGCAACCGCGTCTTCGCCCGTCAATTCGGGAGCGAGAGATTTTGCGTCTTGCTTGGCCAGCGCCGCAATATCGGTGTTTCGGGCCGTTGCGATCGCGCGCAGTCTTGGAAACTCGCTCAGGTCGTCGACGCGCGAAAAATATTCCGCGACGCCGCGGCAGTTGCCGTCCTCGTCGGTCGAGTTCAAATCGGCGACGATGTAGCGCTGGCGTGCGTTCTCCGGCAGTTTGGCGTTCTCGTTGCGGGCCGCGGACAGCAGGAAGGGCTCCCCCGTCTTTGAATCTTTGAGCGTCTCAAAGGGAATGCGGCAGGCCGCATTCGGGTCCGGGGCGGCGTCGGCGGCCGACAAGGGCGCCGGAGATGCGAGGAGGATCAATGTCATGATCGGAAGAAAAAATGATGGAAATGCGCGCATGGCCCCTCCAACGCATATTCGTGCATCAAACCGGACTCCCATGCCGCAGGTTCCGCCCGGCTTGAACTCACATGTGTGTTATGGCGATGAGTGTGACATTTATGCCGACCTCACCGAGATCGGCCGCTGGCTCGCGTTCTGATCAAGGCGGCGGCCCGAACGGAAAAAATGGAAAAAAGGGAAATGGCGGCTCCTCGACTTTCGGTCGGGGGCGATATTGCGGCTGCGGTGCAGGAGCCGGCTCCGGCGCGATCGAAGATGTCGTTTCTGGTGCGTTGGGGTCTCGAATGGCGAGCAACAGGTTCGATTCGTTCGGGCGCCATCGATAGCCGACGCCAAAATCGATCGGGCTTGGCTCGGTTCGCCGATAGAAATCATCCAGCTTGGTCTGATAGTACACCGGAAAAATGGGCGTCACGTAGCGGCCGTAGGCTCGCAGCTGCCATCGCGCCGGATCGAAATAGGTGAGCGGAATGCCGGAATCATCCTGCAGTATCAGCGCGCTGCGATTCAGCAGGAAGTTTCGGGTCTGGGAAAAGTTCGGCATGTGCAAGAGATAGGACGCGCTCTTGATGAAACTGTCTCCCCGGCCGAACAACTTGCAGAATTGCAGCAGCGGGTTGTTCCGGCTGCGATCGTCTCCGAGATTGGTGCTGAAGTAGTAAAGGGTCTTCATCGGACCGTTGTTCGCGGAAAAGCTGATCTTTGCCCCGCGGGCCGGCATCCAAGGCTGCAACCCGGCGCCCGGTTGCAGGACGCCGTTTTCGTCGAGGTGGACCAGGCTCACGTCATGAACCACTTTGCCCGAGCGGGCGAGAAACACGTACAGGATCGGCAACGTTCCGCTGATGGGACCGGAATTCAAATCCCGGAACATGTCGACCGTGATGAAATAGCTGACGCTCAGGACCGAGCGCAGCGATCCCTGGATATGCTGCAATCCCTGCAGCGCCGACCAGCGCGGCATCCGCATGAGATCGGGAATTTGGCCGACCGGTTCCAGACCGCTCAAGACATATGTCTCCGCACTCGGAAAGAATGCGTCGGCGTAAAGGAAGTCGGGCCCGCCAAACATGTAGAACATGACGGGGCTCGGCGACTTCAGGTTTTCGGCCGACCACGCGCGGATTTTTCCCAGCCGGACTTGTTCAAGGTTGCCAAAGGCGGTGTCGAAGTAGGCGGCGTGTTGTTTGGCGATCGGGTCCTGGGCGAGCGGGATGAGCGGCGAGTTGGCCGACACCTGCATTCCGGCGAGGAAGCGTGCGGTGTCGTCGGCGCTGGCGGTTTGGTTGATCTGCGCACGAGCCGCGGCCGCGAGGACGACGCTCGCCAAAATAGCCAGCGCGTATCCGGTTCTCGTCATTCTGGCTGCGATACGACTCATACTGACTTACAGCCCTGGAGTTTGCGTAAAACGAGACGATCGGACTCGATTCAGGCGCCGAGCACGCGCGTGAGATCATTGAACAATTCGTCGACGGTGAATTTGCGCGGGATCATTTGCTGCCGATAGGAGTAATCGATGATGCGCTCGAGCGAGGCGCGGTTGGCCTCGACGCCGAAACGATAAGGATCGAGCGCGCCCTTGGAGGCGGTGTCGGCGGCGCGCGCCTCGCGGAACATGCGGAAGACTTCCTTGATCACATCCGGCCGCTCTTTGGCGAGCTGTTCGCGCACCACCAGCATGTGATTGACCGGCACGCCGCCGTGGGTCTCGGCCCATCTCCTGTTGGCGGCTTCGGCGTCGGGAATCAATGTCCTGAAGCGCGGGTCGGGAAACTTGTCGCCGATCAACGCGGCATCGACCTCGCCGTCGATCAGCATCTGCGGCAGTTGTTTGGTCTCCGGCGCGCGCCGCACGAAGGGCGGATCCTTGTATTGCGCGACGTGGGGATCCTCCATGGTGATGATCGTCACCTTCGACCAGTCGACGCCGTAGTCCTCGGCGAGAATGCCGCGTACCCAGATGCCGGTGGTCTGGGTATAGGCGCGCACGCCGAATTTCTTGCCGTTGAGGTCGGCGGGCTTCATTAAGCCGCGCTCGGAATTGTAGGCGACGGTGTGAAGCTGGCCGCGGCCCATCACGGTGGCGGGCAACAGCAGGTAGGGCAGGCCGAAGCTCTTGCCTTGCAGGAAGGTGACGATGGCGAGCTCGCCCAAGTCGAACTTGTGCTCGCGCACGAGCGGCTTGAAGCCGCGGTTGGGGATCGGATAGTCGGGGAAGTCGAATTCGACGAGGTCGGATTTCAGCCGGCCGTCTTTCAGCGCGATCACGTTGGGATAGTTGCCGAGCAGCGTATGCAGCTTCAGCTTGTCCGGTCTGGTCAGCACGACGTGGTCCCCATCAGTCCCCGCTAGGCAGTACGATCATTTCCCCAACGCAGGATAGAGCGTCTGCGCAGTCTTGTAGAATATCCAGTCCTGATCGGATTGCGAGAGGAATGCAAGCGCGTTTCGCGCCATCGCGATCAATTCGGGCAGCGGCGGTTTGGCGGCCGGAAAATTCGAACCCCACAGGATGCGGCTGGCGCCGAATTCCCGCACCGCGCGGCCGAAGAATTTTTCCGGCGTCGCATTGCCCATCAGCGAAGCCTCGATCGGACGATGGGTGAGCTTCAGATAGACGTTGGGATGGCGCGCGAGCGCGAACAGCGGCGCGGCGGCCGCGAAGGGCGGTCCGTCGGCGGCTTCGGCGCGGGCGAAATGGTCGATGATGACGCGCACCTTGGGGAAGCGTTGCAGGACTTTTTCAAGCAGGGGCAGGCCCTTCACGCGCATCTGCATGCAGACCGAGAGACCGGTGTCGCTGGCATGGGTCCAGGCCGGATAGGCGGCCGCGTCGGCGAAGAAGGTTTCCTGCTCGGCATGGGTGGAGCCGGAGGTGAAGATGCGCATGCCGGTGAGGCCCTTGCCCATCCAATATTTCATCTTCTGCACCGCGTCGGGCGCGACCACGTCGATGGAAAACACGCCGGTGAAGCGCTCGGGATGCGCGGCGACGGAATCGGCGACATACGAATTGTCGAACGCATAGGCGGACGAGGCCTGCACCAGCACGGACTTGTCGACGCCGGCGTCCTTCGTCGCCTTCACCATGTCGGCGTAGTCGAGCGGGTGCTCGGCCGACCAGTCGGACTGCTTTCCATAAAGCGGCTTGAGCGGATAGCGCTTGGTGTCGGTGGCGATGACGTGGCAGTGGGAGTCGATGAGCATGGTTTGATCGATTTCAATCCGTCACCCTGAGGTGTGAGCGAAGCGAGCCTCGAAGGGTGACGGCACGTCCGTGGCCGTTCATCCTTCGAGGCCCGCCTTCGGCGGGCGCCTCAGGATGACGGAGAGAGGAAGGAGCTCTGTTCATTTCTTCGCCGGCAAGGTTGCGGCGAATTTCGAGCCGCGCAGGCACATGCGGCCGCGCGCGTCCTGCCACAGCTTCTCGCCCGCATGCAGAGACCCGAGCGCGCGCGCGACGGTGCGGAAGTCGTAGGAGGCGAAACGCTCGGCAATGTCGGTGTAATAGAGCGGCTCTTTTTCGATGACCTTCAGGATCTGCTCGGCGAGCGCCGCGACCGCGCGCTCGTCGCCGGCCTCACCCGGCTTGTCCTTCTTGCCTTTGACATAGTCGTCGATCCTGGCGCTGTCGGCATAGGCATAGGTGATGCGCTCGTAGTGCTCCTTCGGGATGCCTTCGGGGATGGTGGCGTCGATGCCGACCTTCGTTCCGGTCGGCACCACGCCGGCGCCCTGCGGCAGGCTCGGGTCGAGCGGCTTTGCGCGCGCGTTCGGCACGATCACGATGTCGCGGTCGCCCTGCACGCGCGTGGCGATCGCCCATTCCACGTCCATGGGATTGTTGACGTCGATGTCGTCGTCGACCACGACCACGTGCTTCAAATCCATCACCGAGAGCGCGGCGAGCAGCGCGTTCTTGGCCTCGCCCGGCTGCTTCTTGATCGAGATGACGGCGTGCCAGAAGGCGCAGCCGCCGAGCGTGACGTTGATGTCCTTGACCGTCACGCCCGCGGTTTTCAGCGCCTGGCGGATCGCGGTGTAGCGCGTGGGCGCAGCGAGCCAGGTGTTCTCCCACGGCATGTGCAGGTTGTAGTAGATCGCGTCCTTGCGCATGGCGATCGCCTTGATGCGCACGAGCGGATTCCAGTGCAGCCCGCCCATCAGCCGCGTGAACTCGCCGAAACGGCCTTCCGGCCAGGTCCAGCCGGTCGGGAGAATCTCCGCTTCGAGCACGATCTCGGCGTCGGCGATGTAAGGCATGTCGATGGTCTGGCAGGGCGCCAACTCCACGGGCTCGCCGCGCAGGCCGCCGGCGATCGCCATCTCGTCGACGCCGAGCGGGGCGCGATAGCCCGAGCCGGTGATCTCGAACGGATGCGTGCCGATGGAGATCGAGATCGGCAGCGGTTCCTTGCGCTCGTAGGCGCACTGCGCGAACAGCCGCATGTTGTTGGGCGTGACGATGTCGATGCCGGTGAGCGCCTTCTCCTTGA
>Ga0187765_10000809_pt1 | contig 11716 bp, 10 predicted proteins | sample 0216_QUI02_MP05__3_FD_133018 | JGI IMG/M metagenome (GOLD analysis project Ga0187765, IMG submission 133018) | Tropical peat soil microbial communities from peatlands in Department of Meta, Colombia - 0216_QUI02_MP05_10_MG | ecosystem: Environmental > Terrestrial > Soil > Wetlands > Peat ...
ACGTTTGCCTGCGCCCCAGCGGCCGCCAAGAGTTCGGCGGCTGCACCGTCCGAGGAGACTGCCATGCCGATCTATCAAAACGGCAACATTCGCATTCGCTACGAGGAAATCGGCTCCGGCTTCCCGCTCCTGGTCACACCCGGCGGCGGACTCAACTCGCGGGTCAGCAACTGGCCGACAGCGGTGTTCAACGCGATGGAAGAGTTCAAAGGCGATTTCCGCTGCATCACGATGGACCAGCGCAATGCAAACGGCGGCGAGTCGACCGGTCCGGTGCCAGTCGAGAAGGCATGGGACGCGTTCGCCGACGACCAACTTGGGCTCATGGACCATCTCGCGATCCGCCAATTTTTATACATGGGTTACTGCATCGGCGGCTGCTTCGCCGGAAAGCTGCTGCAGCGAGCACCCGCCCGCGTCGTAGCCGCGGTGTTCTGTCAGACCGTCGGACACCGGCCTGAAGATCCGGAAGTCATGTATCGGCACTGCCACCAGAATTGGCTCGCTGATTTCCGCGCTCGCCGTCCCGAGGTGTCGATGGACACGATCGAGAAGTACTTCCATAGCTTGTGGCGAGAGCAACCGGATTTCCTGTACAGCGTTCCGCGCGAGTTCATCAGGCACTGCGGAACGCCGATCCTCGTTTTGCCGGACGACACACCGTCGCATCCGCTGCAGAGCTCGATCGACGTCGCGTCGCTGGCGCCGAAAGCTGAGATCTCTGTCTTCCCCTGGCGCGAGCCGCCAGAACTCAAGGCACGCACGATCGACCGCGTGCGCACCTTCCTTAAGTCGCAAATCCCGATGCATGCCGCGGCGCAGTAGTCCGGGGATCGAGAACAGCCGCGCGCGCCGCCTCGTCGAAGAACCGTGCCATATAGGGGGCGCAGTCCGGGAAACATGCACCGCCCCATCACGATGCCTCGATTGCAAGTGTGCCCTCAAGGACCAACGCTGCGGGCCCACTGATGATGACGCGATCGCCACGATCCTCGCAAACGAGGTCGCCGCCGCGATGGGATACTTGGCGAGCGTAGAGGCGCTTCTTGTCGAGCCTGCGTGACCAGTAGGGAATGAGCGTGCAATGCGCAACGCCCGACACGGGGTCTTCAGGAACGCCGTTCGCCGGAGCGAAAAATCGCGAGACGAAATCGCCCGGACCGCCGGGAGCCGTCGCAATGACCGCAGCCCGGTCCAACGCCGCAAGGCGACCCATGTTCGGCGCGAGCGCGCGCACATCGCGCTCGTGCTCGAATACGGCGAGGTAGTGTTGTGCCGCTAGGACCTCGACCGGCTTAGCGCCGAGCCCTTCGACAAGGCCGGGAGGCGCATCGCAGCGAACCGGTATGCGCGCCGGAAAGTCCATCTCCAGCATCTTGTTGTTTCGCGTGACAAGGAGCGAGCCGCTACGGCTCGAAAAGCGAATCTGCGTGAGGGGCGCGTTCAGCCGCTCGAAGATTACGAAGGCCGCAGCGAGGGTCGCGTGACCGACCAGATCGACCTCCAGCGTCGGCGTGAACCAGCGGATATGCCAGGTATTGTCCGCATTCGGCACGATGAACGCCGTCTCGGAAAGGTTCATTTCGGCCGCGATCGCCTGCATTGTCGACTCTGGCAGCCAATCCCTGAGCACGCAGATGGCGGCGGGGTTGCCGGCAAACGGCCGATCGGCGAACGCATCGACGAGATAGAGCGGTATGGTCATGCCAAGTTTTCCCGGCGGAGCGAGCGGCCGGGTCGCTTGCCCGTTGTTGCTCCCTCTTCCCACACGACTTGGCCGTTCACCAAGACTGCATCGATTCCGCCCGCGAGCTCTGCCGGCTTCGTGAACGTGCTGCGGTCGCTCACCGTGTCGGGATCGAAGATCACGAGATCCGCGAAGGCACCAGGGCGAATTACCCCGCGGTCGCGGAATCCAAACCAACGAGCGGGCAGGCTGGTCATCCTCCGCACCGCCTCCTCGAGGCTGAAGAGGCCGAGATCGCGGCTGTAGTGACCGAGGACGCGCGGAAACGTGCCCCAGAGGCGGGGATGCGGGTGTACGTCGTGCGGCAATCCATCCGACCCGATCATCGTGTGCTCATAGGCGAGGATGGCGCGGACGTCGCCTTCGTCGAGCTGAAAGTAGATGGCGCCGGCGGGCAATAACCGTTCCGCGGCGGCGGGAGCCTCGCATCCCCATTCCGAGGCGATGTCGTCGAGCATTCTCCCGGCAAGATTGGGAAACGGCGTCGACCACGTGACCATGATCTTCACCCCCGGCATTGCGCGGCCGGGGTCGAGCGTTTTCGAGCTCGCGTTGTAGGGGTACGCGTCGAGCCCTATGGCCTGGGAGCGCCGCGCCTTTTCGATCGCGCCGAGGGTGGCTGCGGCCTTGCCGAAGTTCGCGGCGCCCGTGCATTGGTGGTGCGAAATCGTCAGGGGAACTTGGGCTTGCCGACCGATCTCCAGAGCCTCGTCGATTGCTTCTTCCAGATGCTCGAAATAATTCCGGTGGTGCGAGCAGTAGAGCCCGCCATGCGGCTTGACGGCTTCGACCAGCGATAAAACCTCCTCCGTAGAGGCCGCTATCGCACCCGGATAATCGAGGCCGGTCGAAAACCCGATCGCGCCATCTTCCATCGCGAGTTCGACTTGGCGGCGCATCTCGCCGATCTCCGCGGTGGTCGCGCAACGATCGAGGCGATCCATGATGCGATGGCGCAAGGTGATGTGCCCAACCAATGCACCGCAATTGACGCTCGGCGGCGCGCGGTCAAGCGCGTCGATATAATTGCCGAACCGCTCGAAGCGGAACCAGCCGCTCTCGCTGCCGAGCAAATCGAGGGGAGGCACGGGTGTTCCCTCGAGCGGCAGAGGCGAGAGGCTCACGCCGCAATTACCGACGATAACGCTGGTCACGCCCTGACTTATCTTGGGAATCATGTCCGGCATCGAGAGCAACGCACGGTCATCGTGGGTGTGCGCATCAATGAAGCCAGGGGCGACAATGCGGCCCGTTGCGTCAATGTCTTTCACACCTGACGAATGCGCGATCGCCCCGACCGCAGCGATGCGGTCGCCGGCGACCGCCACGTCGGCGCGGAACCGCGCCGCCCCAGTCCCGTCGATTACATAGCCGTTGCGAATGACCAGATCGGCGTCGGGCACTTTATCCTCCGGGCGGCGCGTGATGCCGGCGCCAGTGCCGGGCGATCTCCTCGCGGCGGCAAATCCAGACCTTGTCGTGGCGCAGAGCGTAATCGACGAACTGCGCGAACGCCGCGGCACGGGCTGGTTTCCCCGCGAGCCTGCAATGCACGGCTGCTGTCATCATTTTCGGCGTATCGGCACCTTCGCGGTAAAGCACGTCGAAATTGTCACGGAGCGAAACGAAGAAGTCGCTGGCTTGATTCCAGCCGAGGCCGCGCGCAAGGCGAGTGTCATTATCATCAAGGGTGTGCGGTACGATCAGATGCGGGCGACCGTAGTCATGTGTCCAATACGGGAGCTCGTCGTTGTAGGCATCGCTGTCATATAGAAATCCCCCCTCCTCGACGATCAGCCTCCTCGTGTTCGCACTCGGCGTGCCGACGTACCAGCCGACAGGCCGTTTGCCGGTTAGCTGCTGGATTGCCTCGACTGACATTCGGATATGCTCGCGCTCCGTCGCCTCGTCGACTCCCTGATAGTCGATCCAGCGCCAACCGTGATCGGCGACGTCGCACCCGCAGCGGACCAGAGCCTCGGCAACGCGGGGATTGCGCTCCAACGCCGTCGCCACCGCGTAGGTCGTGAACGGAACCTGCCGGTCGGCGAAGACGCGCAAGAGCCGCCAGAAGCCGACACGGCTGCCATACTCATATGCCGACTCCATGTTGAGATCGCGCGCGCCCACAATCGGTACCGTGGCGGCCAGGTCCGATAGGCGCGTTTCCGACGTTTTATCGCCGTGCAGAATCGACCGCTCGCCGCCCTCCTCGTAGTTGAGGACAAAATTCAGGGCGAGCCTAGCGCCGCCGGGCCAACGAGCCTGCGGCGGCTTTTCCGCATAGCCAATGAGATCGCGAGGATATCCGGCCATCGGCGTTTAGCCCTGCTGAGCGAGATTAGCGCCGCCACTACCTGCGTGTCACCCGCGTTCCCGGTCGACGTTGCGTCTCGCTTGATTGTCCGATCTATACTATCGGAGACCAGAGCCGACTGATGGTCTCTCGCGATGGTTCTGGACTTCGCTGGCACGCACGGAACGACCGATGGCTGCATCACTGGGTTCGACCGGGCCCGACTTGAAACTCGCGTTGCGGCTATTCGACGAGTTACGGTCGCGCACCGGCGGCGAGCACGGGATAACGCGCGATTCCTATGGGCCTGGCGAACAAACCGCGCACGAAATCGTGGCGGCTGCGGCGAAGGCCGACGGGCTCGAGGTCAGCCGCGACGCCGCGGCCAACCTCTATATAACGTTGCCGGGACGAAATCGCGCGGCACCGATCCTGCTCATGGGGTCACATCTCGACTCCGTGCCGCATGGCGGGAATTTCGACGGCGCCGCAGGCGTGATTGCGGGCGTAGCGACGCTCGCGGCGCTTCGGCGGGCAAACCAAATTCCGGTCTTCGATCTCACGGTCATGGCGATCCGTGCCGAGGAAGCCGCGTGGTTCGACGCATCCTATGTCGGCTCGCGGGCGGCATTTGGGCTGTTGACCGATCGAGAAATCGACGGTGTGCGTCGATCCGATACCGGGCGCACTCTGGCCGAGCATATGATCGAGTGCGGCGCCGATCCAGCCGCGCTCCGTCGCGGCGAACGGTTTTTGGCGACCGATCGGTTGCGCGGGTTCATCGAGCTGCACATCGAGCAAGGCCCCATCCTCGAGCGGGCCGGCACATCCGTGGGGATTGTCACGGGCATCCGCGGATGCCGCCGGTTCCGCAATGCGCGGTGCGTTGGCGGTTACGCGCATTCGGGCGCCGAGCCACGCAACCACCGTAGCGACGCGGTAGCCGCCACGGTCGCGCTCATCGCGCGGCTCGAAGCGGAATGGATCGAGCTCGAAACTGCCGGGCATGATTTGACCTTCACCGTTGGAGAACTCTACACCGATGCCGCGCTGCACGGTCCCAGCAAGGTTGCGGGAGAGACTCGCTTTGTGCTCGATTTCCGCAGCCTCTCCGACGCGATCATGCTGCAAATGTGCGAGCGCTCCCGTGCGCTTGCCGTCGAGCTGGGTCGCGACTATCGCGTCAATTTCGAGCTTGGCGAACCTCTCTTCAGCGCGCCCGCACTGCTCGATGCCGATATGCGTCGCCGCTTCGCCGCTGCGGCATCGATGCGCGGTACTCGGTCGATCGAAATGGCAAGCGGCGCGGGTCACGATGCCTCCGTTTTCGCCAACCTCGGCGTGCCAACGGGAATGATCTTTGTTCGCAACGCCCATGGCAGCCACAACTCGAGCGAGGCGATGGAGATGCGGGATTTCGCGGCGGCTGCCCGCGTCCTATTCGACGTCGTTGCGGAGGAGGCGATACCATGACCGAGACGGATGTCATCGTTATCGGCGGCGGCATGGCGGGGGCCAGCGCGGCTTACGAGATCGCGACTCAACGCCGTGTGGTATTGTTAGAGCGCGAGCAATTCTGCGGCTATCACTCGACCGGACGTTCCGCGGCGAGCTTCACGGAGAATTATGGGAATGCCGTCATCCGCCGGCTTGCCCGCGCGAGCCGTCCGTTCTTTGAGCATCCGCCCGCCGGCTTTTCCGAGGTCGCGCTGGTCGCACCGAGGGGCATCCTCACCATTGCGCGGGCCGACCAACTGGGGATGCTGGAGAGCGCATTCGAGGAAGGCAGGACATTCGTTCCCGACCTCCGGGAGATCGACGCTTCTGCCGTGATCGCGAGAGTTCCGATCCTCCGGCGTGACCATGTTGTGCGCGCCTTCGTCGAGCCGCGCTCACGCGATATTGACGTGCATGCGGCGCATCAAGCCTTCTTGAGGGGGCTCAGGGCCCGGGGAGGCGTGATCGTGACCGGCTCGGAGGTCGTGGCGCTGCACCGGCGCGATGCGCGCTGGCAGATTGAGAGCAAGGCAGGCGAATTTCGGGCCGCAGTCGTCGTCAATGCCGCAGGCGCATGGGCGGACACTGTGGCGGCGGCGGCCGGCGCACGGTCCGTCTCTCTGGTGCCCAAGCGCCGCACGGCCTTCTCGGTCGATGTGCCCGCGGGCATCGACATCGCGACATGGCCGCTGGTGGACGATGTCGCCGGAGAATTCTACTTCAAGCCGGATGCCGGCCGATTGCTCGTATCGCCCGCGGACGCGACACCGAGCCCGCCGACCGATGCGCAGCCCGAGGAGATCGACGTGGCGGTCGGCGTCGAGCGGCTGCAGCGAGCGACAACGCTGCTGGTCCAGCGCGTCACGCACAAGTGGGCAGGCCTGCGCAGCTTCGTCGCCGACGGCTCCCCCGTCGTTGGATGGGACGACGAGATCGATGGCTTCTTCTGGCTCGCGGCGCAGGGCGGCTACGGGATCAAGACGGCACCCGCTTTGGCGCGCGCGGCGGCCCAACTGATGGAGAGCGGCCAGTTGCCGCGGGACCTGCACGAGGCAGGTCTGGATGTCTCGGATTTGGCGCCCGCACGCTGCCGCACGGCAGGAACGGTGCTCGCCGCAACGTAAGCCCAAGGGAGGATCCACATGGGGCGCTACCTGAATCTCGCCGCCGGGCAATTGGGTCCGATTGCCCGCGACGAGCCGCGGCGTTCGGTCGTGCAGCGCATGATTGCATTGCTGCAAGAAGCCAAGGCGCGCGACTGCAGCTTCGTGGTGTTTCCGGAAATGGCGTTGACCACATTTTTCCCGCGATGGTACATAGCCGATTGGGCCGAGGTCGATCGCTTCTTCGAGACCGCGATGCCGGGACCGGCCACTCAGCCGCTATTCGACGAGGCCGCGCGCCTCGGGATCGGCTTCTATCTCGGCTACTGCGAGCTCACGCAAGAACACGGACAAACGCACCGCTACAACAGCGCGGTCCTGGTGGAGCGCGACGGCCGCGTTGTCGCGAAGTATCGGAAGGTCCACGTACCCGGAAGCGCCGTCAATGACCCGACCATGCCATTTCAGCATCTCGAGAAACTTTACTTCGAGGATGGAAATCTCGGCTTTGATGTCTGGGATGCATTCGGCTGCAAGGTCGGCATGGCCATTTGCAACGACCGGCGTTGGCCCGAGACTTATCGCGTCATGGCGCTCAAGGGAGCGGACCTCGTCGTTCTCGGTTACAACACGCCGTCTCAACTCCCCGACTGGCCCGATCAGAACGCGCATCGCGCGTTCCATCATCTGGTCTGCATGCAGGCGGCAGCCTATCAGAATGGAATATGGATCGTCGCAACCGCCAAGGCCGGACGCGAGGAGGGCGTCGATATGCTGGCCCACAGCTGCGTCATCGCTCCATCGGGCGATGTCGTGGCGCTGTCGCGGAGCTCTGGAGACGAGATCGTCGCGTACCGATGCGATCTCGATCTTTCTCCGTACTACAAAAGCTTTTTCGATTTCGAACGCAACCGGCGACCCGAGCATTATGGGATCATCGCCGAAGCAGGTCGCGACAATTCTCCGGGTGGAAGGCGCCGTGTGTAGACTGAGCTCCTCGGTTTTATTAGTATCGTCGCGGGAGACACCAATAGATAACCACAGAGCGTCGCCAGTCCGCCGCTCCTGAAGCCCTCGTCCGGTGCGAGCGTGCTGGCAGACGAACGGGAGGCAGACATGTCGAGCGATCGCGAACACGTCTTTATTCCGAAACTGCGCGAGTATTTGGCAGCCGGCCGCATCGACCGGCGAGAGTTCCTGCGGACCGCTACGCTGCTGGGGCTATCGGCGAGCACGGCCTATGCGTTCGCCGGCGCCGTCGATCCGCGCGCGGCGTTTGCGCAGGCCGCCCTGCCGAAAGGCGGTCGCATTCGCATCGGCATGCGAGTGCACGAGATAAAAGACCCCATGACCATCTCCTGGACCGAAGCCAGCAATCTCGTGCGCCAGGTTTGTGAGTATCTGACCCGAACCGACCAGGACAATATCACGCATCCGCTGCTGCTCGAACGCTGGGAAGCAAGTCCCGACCTAAAGACCTGGACACTCTACATTCGCAAGGAAGCGAAGTGGCGGAGCGGAAAACCTTTCTTAGCCGATGACGTCGTCTGGAACATCACGCGGGCACTCGACCCGAAGACGGGCTCCTCGGTCCTGGGCTTGATGAAGGGTTACATGCTCACGGAGTACGACACCGGTGAGAAAGACGCGGCCGGCAAACCCAAGATGTCGACGCGTCTCTGGGATGCGAACGCGATCCAGAAGATCGACGATCACACCGTGCGCTTGAACTGCAAGGAGGCGCAGCTGGCGGTGCCCGAGCATCTCTTCCATTATCCCTTCTACATGCTCGATCCCGAGCAGAACGGCGCATTCAGCGAGAACGTGAATGGCACCGGCCCCTTCCAATTGATCAGCTATCAGGCCGGCCAGCGCGCGGTGCTAAACGCCCGCAAGGATTATTGGGGCGTACCTGCGAACATCGATACGCTTGAATTCATCGATCTCGGCAACGATACCGCGGCACCGGTGGCGGCACTCGCCTCGAAGCAGGTCGACGGGCTCTACGAGGTCGATTTCGCGCAGCTCGACGCCGTGAAGGCGCTGCCGCACGTCCAGCTCTATCCGATCACGACGGCGCAGACCGGCGTCGCGCGAGGAAAATACAATGAGAAGCCCTTCAACGACGTGCGAGTGCGGCAGGCGCTGAAGTTGGCCGTCGACCAGCAGAAAGTCATCGACGTGGTTTTCCGCGGCATTGGCGGCATCGGCGAGCATCATCACGTGGCGCCGGTTCATCCTGAATACGCGAAATTGCCGATGGTGAAACCGGATCCCGAGAAGGCCAAGCAACTTCTGGCTGAAGCCGGGTATTCCGAGGGGCTCGACGTAGAAGTTGTCTGCAAGAACCAACCAGCTTGGGAATCGGCGGTCACGACTGTAATGGTGGAGATGTGGAAGGCCGTTGGATTCAAGGTGAAGATCAACGTGATGCCCGCGGATAGCTACTGGCCCATATGGACGAAAGCGCCATTCAGCTTCACGAGTTGGGCCCACCGGCCGCTCGGCGTGATGACCTATAGCCTCGCCTACCGCACCGGCGTCCCGTGGAACGAATCGAGCTACTCGAATCCCGAATTTGATAAGTTACTCACTGAGGCCGAGGGGACGCTCGACGTCGACAAGCGCCGCGTGGTCATGGCCAAGCTGGAGAAGATTCTCCAGGACGACGGCCCCATCGTGCAGCCGCTCTGGCGCGTGATCCAGACCGGCTACGACAAGCGCGTGAAGGGCTTTCGGATGCATCCGACGCAATACATCTTCGCCGAACAACTGGCGATCGAGAGCTAGCCGGCGTCAAGGCAAGGTTCTCGCGACATCGAAACGACGTCGGAAGGCCGAATTTTGGTATCCGTCAGTGAAAGATCGGCCGGATGCTTAAGCTGATCGGGCGGCGCGTCGTCTATATGGCCGCGACCATGCTTGCCGCATCGGTGCTTCTGTTCCTCCTGTTCGAGCTCTCGCCACAGGAAGTGGTGGTGAATGCGCTGGGCCCTTACGCGACACCCGAGCAGCAGCAGGCGTGGCTGCTTGCCAATGGATACGATCGGCCGGCGCTAATTCGCTATTTGGACTGGCTCAATCGCTTCGTGCTCGGCGATTGGGGCATGTCGCGCGTACTCGCGGCACCCGTTGCGACATTGGTTTGGACGCGCCTTGAAAACACGGCGATATTGGCATTCTGGTTTTTCGTCTTCCTCGTGCCGCTCTCGCTCGGGCTCGGGGTCGCGGGCATGCGGGAAGGCTCGCTGCCCGATCGCATCATCTCGACGGCCTGCGTCATCGGTGCGTCGGTTCCACCATTCGCCAGCACCGTTCTGGTATCCGCGGTCTTCGTCTTCAGTTTGCACTGGTTGCCCGGCACCAGCAGCATGATCGACGGATTCTCCTATCGCGAACTCGTCATGCCCGTGATGGTGCTCGTGCTTTATGATTTCGGCTACGTCGCGCGCATTACGCGCGCGGCGATGTCGGAAGTCATGACGACCGCCTATATGCGAACAGCCTTGCTGAAGGGGCTGCCGCGAGGGCGCGTCATCATCCGACATGCGCTGCGCAATGCGTTGATTGCGCCCTTCACCGTGCTGATGCTGCACGTGAACTGGCTCATAGCGGGGGTCATCGTCGTTGAGTTCTTCTTCGCCTACAAGGGATTCGGCTCGCTCATCTTGGAGGCTTCGCTCGGTCACGATCTGTTTCTGCTGGAAGCCTGCACGATGGTGACGGTCGTGATCGCAGTCGCGACGCAAACCATCGCGGACGTCGCTTACGTCTATCTGAACCCGCGGATACGGTTTCAATGACCGACACGCCCGCCGTCCCCGTGCCGAGGACGCCGATTCGGCGCGCCCTCGGCGTCTTGGCGCGCTTGGGCGGCAGCCGCGTCGGCACACTCGGCGCGATGATCATTCTGTTCTGGATCGTGGTCGCGCTCGCGGCGCCGCTGATCGCCCCCTTTCCGCCCAACCAGTCACTGCAGCCGATGGCATCTCCGGGCACGCACGCCCTGAACGGCGCAGGCATCTTCTGGCTTGGGACCGACCATCTCGGTCGTGACGTGCTATCGCGGATCATCTGGGGCGCGCGTACCGTTCTGCTGATCGCGCCGCTCGCGACGCTTTCGGCCTTCGTCGTGGGAATCGCCACCGGGCTTGTCGCGGGATTTGAGCTCGGCTGGCTTGATGAGCTGCTGTCGCGCGCGACCGACCTCGTTCTCGCATTTCCGGCGTTGGTGCTCTATATCGTCATCGTCTCGAAATTCGGCTCGTCCAGCTTGAACATCGTGCTCGCCGTGACGCTGGCATCAAGTCCCGCGGTCATGCGATTGACGCGCGGCTTGGTTCTGGATTTGCGCAATCGCGCCTTCGTCGCCGCGGCGCAACTTCGCGGCGAGCCGCTCTGGTACATCACGCTGGTCGAGATTCTTCCAAATGCGCGAGGCCCGCTGATCGTGGATGCGTGCCTGCGGCTCGGTTACGTCACCATCACGATCGGTACGCTTGGCTTCCTAGGGCTCGGGTTGCCCCCACCCGATCCTGACTGGGGCGGCATGATCAACGAGAGTCGGCAATATGCATTGATATTCCCGCACATGGTCTTGTTTCCCTGCATTGCCGTATCGACGCTCGTGCTTGGGTTCAACCTGCTCGCGGATGGAATCCGCGAACTTTCGCAGCAGGACTGAAAATGAGCGGAGCAGACCCGCTGCTCGAGCTTGAGGACGTCTCGATCTCTTATTTCACTCGCGCAGGCGAGATTCCCGCGGTGACAGGTGTGTCGCTCGGCCTTCCGCCGGAGGGGTCGCTTGGGCTCGTCGGCGAATCCGGCTGCGGCAAGTCGACTTTGGCGATGGCGATATTGCGTCATTTCTCCGGGCGTGGCCGCCTGATCGGGGGCGCCATACGCTTCAGCGGTCGAGATATCGCCGAACTGAGTCCGGAGGAGCTACGTCAACTTCGCGGCGGCGAGATCGGGATTGTTTACCAGGAAGCGATGTCGGCGCTCAACCCAAGCTTGCGGGTCGGCGAGCAGCTCGCGGAAGTCGCAGTCTCTCACAACGGAGCGAGCTGGTCC
>Ga0187765_10000810_pt1 | contig 11711 bp, 8 predicted proteins | sample 0216_QUI02_MP05__3_FD_133018 | JGI IMG/M metagenome (GOLD analysis project Ga0187765, IMG submission 133018) | Tropical peat soil microbial communities from peatlands in Department of Meta, Colombia - 0216_QUI02_MP05_10_MG | ecosystem: Environmental > Terrestrial > Soil > Wetlands > Peat ...
CGGGCAAGGTCGCTCTCGGTGATCTTGCCAGCGCGAAGGAGGAGCTCGCCGAGCGGGTGCGGATTCGTGCGGATGGCGGCGAAGACCACCGCTCCACGCTCGAAGAAGACCGCCCCCTGGTTGTCGCGCAGGGGTGAGGTGATGGACAGGATGCCGGTCTTCCGGCTGAGATCGAGCAACTGGAAGACATCGTGGATCCCGAGCTCGCGAAGCGGTCCTTCGATCGCCATCAGTGCGCCTCCTGTCGGCTTCGAAAGATGCGCAGGAGATCGGCGGCGGTGCGGGCCTCGCGGCGCGCGCGCTGCGCCCACTCACTGTCCGGCGCGATCTCGACGACCCGCTGCCAGCGCCCGATCGCGTCGCGATAGCGATGCTGGTCGGCGAAGAGCATGCCCTGGAAGAAGAGGGCACCGGCGTGACGCGGGTCGAAGCGCAGAATGCGATCGATGGCGACCGCGGCATCGGCAGGGCGCGTCTGCTCGACGAGGATCTGCGCCAGTAGAAGGAGCGCGTCGATGTTGCTCGGGTCGCGTCGGAGCAGATCGGCGAGGGGCGGCACCGCATCGCGGGCGCGTCCGAGGCGCCGGCGGAGCGCGGCCAGCGCGAGAGTCGCCTCGACGTAAGTCGGAACGGCATCGAGCGCCGAGAGCAGCGATCGCTCGGCCTCGTCGCCGGCGCCTCGCGCCGCGAGGAGCCCGGCCAGCTCGTAGTGGACGAGTGCGAAGTCGCGATCGAGATCGAGCGCGTTCCGATAGGCGGTAATCGCGCCATCCGGGTCACCGGCGGCGCGGGCGACGTCGCCGAGCTGCTTCATGACGTCAGCGCGTGCCGGGGCGAGCCGGCGCGCCTCAGCCAACAGCTCGCGTGCCGCGGCCGGATCGCGTGCCTGCGCCCGCGCACTCGCGACCAGGAGGAGCGACTCGACATTCGCGTCGTCGACCTTGAGCAGCGACTCGGCCACCGCGCGGGCTTCATCGGAACGTCCGAGCGCCAACAGCGCGCGGGCCTCGCCGGCCAGCGCCCGCGGCGCAACGCCGTTCGCGCTGCGGGCCGCGCGATAGCGCTCCAACGCCTCACCGAAGACGCCCTGGCGGAAGTAGACGTCGCCCAGAATGGTGAGTCCATCGGCGCTGTCACCGCCGCGACCGAGGACGCGATTCGCTTCGGCCGCCGCCCGGTCGAGCATCCCCTTCGCCAGATAGTCGAGCGCCATCGTGTAGGGGCTTTCGATCGGCGTCTCCTCCTCGTCCTCCTCGGCGGGCGTCGGCGCTGGCGCCAGCTCGCTGAAGAGCGATTCGAGGCGGTGCGGATCGAAGGCGAAGGCATCGATGCCGCCGTCGGTGCGCTGCGCGCCGCCGAGATCGGGGGCGATCGAGAGATCCGGGTGCTCGTACTCGAGGTCGAGCGCCAGCTCGAACTTCTGCGCCACGTAGTACGGGTCGAGCTCGAGGGCGCGCTTGGTCGCGCGGAGTGCACCGTCGAAGTCGCCGAGGTTCGAGAGGGTGAAGCCGAGGTTGTAGTGCGCCTCGGCGAACGCCGGTCGCGCATGGATCGCCCGGCTGAAGGCGTTGCGCGCATCCTCGAACTTCTTCAGCTCGGCCAGCACCAAGCCGATGCCGTTCCAGGCCTCGGGCTGCTCCGGCTCCACGGTCAGCACCTGGCGGTACGAATCGAGGCTCAACTGGAGGCGCTTCCCCTTGTAGAGGAGGAGCGCGAGGTTGAGCCACGCCTTCACGAAGGCTGGCTGGGCCGCGAGCGCGGCCCGGAACGAGTCGACCGCACCGTCGCTGTCGCCGCCATGGAAGAGGGCCACGCCGAGGTTGTTGTGGGCGATCGCGTAGGTGGCGTCGATGGCGAGCGCTCGCCGATACGACGCCGCCGCCTCGGCATGATTGCCGTTCTGGTGGAGCGCGACGCCCCGCTCGCACCAGAGCTTCGGGCTCACCGGCTCCTCGCCGAGGATCTTGTCGTAGAGCTCCACCGCCGCCGTCGCGTCCCGCTTCAGGAGGTGCACTTCGGCCATCGCCTGGAGCACGAGGGCGCGGTCCTCGTTGCGCTCCAACGCCAGCCGATACTCCTTGAGGGCCTCGGCGTAGTAGCCCTTCTGGCGGAAGGCGAGCCCCAGATTGAAGTGCGCCAGGTGGCCGTCGGCCACCTCGAGCTGCGCCGTGCGCCGCTCGGAGCGTTCCGGCACCAGCTCTCCGTACTTGGCCGAGCTATAGTGGTCGAGCGAGAGGTTCGCCTGCGCCCGTGAGAGCGAGGGATTGAGCTCGATCGCGCGCTTGGTGGCGGCGCGGGCTTCGTCGTGACGCCCCATGTCGCCGAGCACGAATCCCACCAGGTAGTGCGCGTCCGGGTTGTCCGGGCTCAGCTCGATCGACCGGCGCAGTCGGGTGAGGGCATCCTCGTTGAGCCCCCGGTTGTAGAGGACCTCGCCCAAGTAGTAGTTGATGAGCGGGCTGTCCGCATCGAGCGCGAGCGCCCGGTCGAACCAGCACTGCGCCTTGGCGAGATCGCCGCTCGACTTCTCGGCGAGCCCCAGCTGGACGAGGGCGCCGATGTCGTCGGGGTAGTACTCGAGGAGCGCGGTGAACTCCGTCACCGCTTCGGTCACGTCGCCGAGCGACGCGTAGGCACGACCGAGCTCCCAACGAGCATCGCGATCGTCGGGATGGGTGCGCAGCCGCTCGCGTAGCTCGGAGACGCGCCGGTCGTAGTAGCCGGTGTTGAAGTACGCGATCTCCAGGTTGCGCTGCGCCACCTGCATCTTCGGATCGAGCTCGAGCGCCTTGGTGAACGAGCCGACCGCCTCCTCGTACATCCCCTTCTGGTAGTAGAGGACACCGAGGTTGTTGTGCGCCCCGGCGTCGGAGGGATCGATCCGACGCGCGAACGACCGCAGGATGTCGCGATCGCGTTCGGAGGCGAGTGCCGGAGCCATCGTCAGGCGACGCGGACCGCGCGCAGGATCACCTGCAGCGAGGCCACGTCGGGGAGGAGGAGGAAGAAGCCCCGGAGCTGGGTCGGGTCATCCAGATCGGGGCCCTCGAAGTAGAACTGCGTCTCCACGGCGAAGACCATGTCCCGCTCGGTGCCGAACTGCAGGTACGCGGTGTTGAGCACCGCCGTCGACATGTCGATGGCGAGGCTCGGCGGCGAGGGGAGCAGAAGCAGACGCATGAAGTCGCTGAGCGCGTTCATGTAGGCGCCGCTCAGGATGTTGCCGGCCTCCTTGATGGCCGACTGCTCCAACTCGCCGAAAGAGGCGGCCGGGTTCTGGGGGCGTCGGAGCATCAGGTGGGCGAGAGAGAGCGCGGTGTGGCGCGGGAAGACCAGCAGCGTTCTCCCGGTGAGGTCGCCCATGATGTGCATGAGGACGGCCGCGATCGGCTCCTCGTTCTCCTCGATGCGAGACGGAACGTCCTCCAACGACGCAATCGTCACCGTCGGGACGGTGATCATGATCTTCCGGCCGGTCATCTGCGAGAGAGCGGTGGCGGCGTGGCCGGCGCCGATATTCGCGGTCTCGCGCAGAGCGTCGCGCTCGCGATCGGTGAGGGTGAGCAGCTCAGACATCCTTGTTCCGCCTACAGGAGGCTGGCCACGTCGACGATCAGCGCGGGGGCGCCGTCGGCGAGGATCGTGGCACCGCTGAACAACGCGAGACCATCTCGGACTGGATCGAAGGTCTTCACGACGATCTCCTGCTGGCCGGTGAGCTCATCGACCACGAGGGCTGCCCGGCGCTCGCCGGATTCGAGAACAATCACCTGGTGCGGCTCCGCCGGCGCCTTCGGGAGATGCAGAAGGTCGCGGAACTCGATCAGGGGAAGCACATCGTCCCGCATGAGGAGGACATCCCGACCCTTGAGCTGCTTCCGTGCCGACGCGGCGAGCTCCACCGTCTCGCTCACGTGGGTCAGCGGCACCGCGTACGTCTCGTCCGCGACGCGTGCAAGAAGTGCGCGTACGATGGCGAGGGTAACCGGCAGTCGCGTCGTCACCGTCGTCCCTTCGCCGGCCGCCGACCTGATCTCCACCGAGCCTCCGAGCGACCGGACGCGCGTATTCACGACATCGATCCCGACACCCCGCCCCGAGAGGTCGGTCACCCGCTCGGCGGTCGAGAAACCCGGCCGCCCAATGAGGCGCACCAGCTCATCGTCCGAGAGCGCGGTCGCCGCGGGCGGAACGAGGCCCATCTCGTGCGCTTTCTGCAGCACCCGCGTACGGTCGATGCCGCGGCCATCGTCGGTCACCCGCACCGTGACGGTGCTGCGCTCCCGGGCGATCGAGAGCGTGAGGTGTCCTTCGCGCGGCTTCCCGGCGGCGACGCGCACATCCGGCGGCTCGATGCCATGGTCGATCGCGTTACGCAGCAGGTGCATCACCGGCTCACCGATCTCCTCGAGCATGGAGCGGTCGAGCTCGATCTCCTTCCCCTGAATGCTGAACGAGACCTCCTTCCCCACCGCCCGCGCCGTGTCCCGCACCAGACGCGGAAAGCGGTCGAACACCTGGCCGACGGGAACCATGCGGCTGCGCATGATCTCCTCTTGGAGATCGCCGATCAGGCGCGAGGCCTGGGCCACCGTCTCGTCGAGCGTCGGATCCGCCAGGCCGCCGGCGATCTGCGTCAGGCGGCCGCGGGCAATCACCAGCTCGCCGATCAGATTCATCAGCGTGTCGAGACGGCGGAGGTCGATGCGCACGAACTGCGCGGAGCGGCGCGCGAGCTCGGGGCCGCCACCTCGCGGCGCGCGCTCCTCGGGCGCTCGAGGCTCGTCCGGGCGCGCACGATCGGGCGCCGGCGGTGACGCCGGCGCCGCGCCCTCGACTTCCACCGACTCGACATCGCCGGCGGCGCGCAGCGTAGCGGCGATCCGCTCGGCGTCGGCGTCGCTCTCGAGGCGGATGCTGAAGTCGCGCTCGAACTGCTCCGCCTGAAGGGCCGCCAGCGGCGGATCCACCTCGAGCACGCGCCCGAGCGCCTCCGCGCGCCGCACGACCACGAAGGCGCGCGCACCGCGCAGAACAGTCTCCGGCGAGAGGCGCACGCGCACCAGGCGACCCGCTGACGACTCGTCAGGCGGAGACTCGGCGGGCGGCGCGCTCGGCCTCGACTCGGCCCGGCGCCGCGCTCCTCGCGCGCCCGAGACGCCCCGGCGCCCCGGCTCGCTGCGCGCCGTGGCTCCGCCGGCGGCAGCGTGCAGCTTCGCGATCATCTCTCTCACATCCACCGCGTCGTCCTCGCCGCGCGCCGATCGCTCGATCGCTTCCTCAAGTGCGTCGGCCGCCGCGAAGAGGAGGTCGACGACATCGCGCGTGACGGCGAGCGTCCCCTTCCGCACGTGATCGAGCACGCTCTCCATCTCGTGCGCCAGCTCGCTCACCGCGCGATAGCCCATCGTCGCGCTCATCCCCTTCACCGTGTGGACGGCGCGGAAGATGGCGCCGACCGGCTCGGCCGCTGTCGGTGAGCGTTCGAGCTCGAGGAGCGACTCGTTCAACGCCGAGAGATGCTCGCGGCTCTCCGTGACGAAAAGTTCGGCGTATTTGGAGAGGTCCATGCGACAGGGAGGTCGGCGGAGGTTTGGTGGTATCTGTGGTGGGGCGTGGTCGACGGGAGCGCCTGACGGGGGGAGAGTCGAGCCGGGGCCGTGGCGTGTTCGAGCGGTGCTGGCGGGTACCGCGCGGGCGGGCGGTGGCGCCGGGTCGGCTGCGTCCCTGTTCGCGGACTACCCCATCACCCTCGCCACCGCCTCGAGGACTCGCGACGGCTGGAAGGGCTTCACCACGAAGTCCTTGGCGCCCGCCTGAATCGCTTCCACGACCAGGGCCTGCTGCCCCATGGCGCTGCACATGAGGATCTTCGCGTTCGCATCGAGTTTGGTGATCTCGCGAACCGCGTCGATCCCGCCCATGTCGGGCATCACGATGTCCATCGTGACGAGGTCGGGACGCAGGCGCTTGTACTGCTCGATGGCCTGCACGCCGGTCTCCGCTTCGCCGACGATCTCGAAGCCGGATTGCTGCAGGATGTCTGCGATCATCGTCCGCATGAAAATCGCGTCGTCGCAGATCAGCACCGTGTGGCTCAACGTCTCCTCCGGTCAGGCGAGTACGTGCGAGATGATGTCCTGCGGGTCGAGGAGGGCCACCGCGTGACCCTCGTGCCGTCCGAGCGCGCGCACCGCGCCGCCCGAAACCACAACGTCCAGGTCTTCGCCGAGCGAGCTGTCGTCCAACCGTTGGACGTCGATCACCTCGTCCACCGCCATGCCAACAGCCCGTGTTCCGTGATCCACCAGGATGACCGACCCGCCGGCACGCGCCGGCTCACCCGTGAGCCGGGCGCCGAGATCGATCACGGTCACGATCGTTCCGCGAACATTGATGAGGCCGAGCACCGTTGGCGGCGCACCGGGGAGGCGCGTGATCCGACGCGCCGAAAGAATCTCCCGGATCGAGGACAGCTCGATTCCAAACACGCGGTTCGCCAGCCGGAAGATCACCAGCTGGCGAGCGGGCTGTTCAGAGATCGAGAGTGTAGAAGCCAAGGTCGGTCAGCGCGTCGTGTGACGGATCCAGGCCAGACGCTCCGGCAGCGGCGATGAGCGACCGCGCGAGATCGTCCGGCAGCGGAGAGCGGAGATCGACCAGCTTGCCGGTGATGGGATGCGGAAAGATCAGCCACCCCGCGTGCAGGAAGTGCCGCCGGGGCGGCAATGCCAGAAGCCGCCGCCCGCCGCCCCCCCCATACACGTCATCTCCCACCACCGGGTGCCCGATGGAGGCGAGATGAACCCGAATCTGATGCGTGCGCCCCGTATGTAGCTGTGCGCGCAGCAGATCGGCCGAGTCGAACCGCGCCAGCCGGACGAAATCGGTCTTCGCCGCCCTTCCGGTACTGACGACTGCCATGCGCCTTCGGTCTCGCGGATCGCGCGCAATTGGACGCTCGACGGTGACCCGGTCGGCGCCGAGGTGCCCCCACGCCAACACCGCGTAACGACGAATGATACGGCGAGCGGCGAGGGCCGCCCCGAGCGTCCGAAGGGCGCGCTCGCTCTTCGCCACGAGCAGCAAGCCGGAGGTGTCGCGATCGAGGCGGTGGACGATCCCGGCCCGCTCCATCGCCGTGGTCTCGGCCAGGGTGGTACCGCGCCCCCGAAGGGCGTTCACCAGGGTTCCCGTCCAGTGTCCTGGCGCTGGATGGACGACCATCCCGGCGGGCTTGTCGACCACGAGGACGTGGTCGTCCTCGAAGACGACGGTCAGCGGGATTTGCTCGGGGACAACGTCCCGCGCGACAGGCGGGGGGACGGTCACCTCGAGGCGGTCACCTCGAACCGGCCGGTAGCTGGCGCGCTCCGACCGGCCATTGACGCTCACCTTCGCGGTCGCGATGAGCGTGGCCGCCTGGGTGCGCGACAGCGACAGCGAGCGGGCAATCAACAAATCGAGGCGGATGCCCTCATCCGCCTCGACCACGATCGTGTGGAGACCGGGCGCCGGAATCGGCGCATCGTGCTCTGGCATGACACCGGCGCCGCCGGCCAGGCGCTCAGGCTCCCTGGCTCGGCTTCGGGGCCGGGAGTCGCTCCGACATCGGCTCCGCGGCAGCGTGCGCGGCGCGGTCCTCCCACCAGAGGACCCAGGCGAGCAGGAAGGCGCCGATGCTCACCGCCATGTCGGCGATGTTGAAGGTGGGCCACCGCCATTCGTGAACGCCCACGTCGAGGAAATCGACCACCCCCAATCCCGACCGCACGCGGTCGATCAGGTTTCCGATCGCGCCGCCACACACCAGTGCCAGCGAGACGATGCGGAGCGTGTCGCCCGGACGGGTGGCTCGGTAGAGCCGTCCCAGGATGATCAGCGCGACCAGGGTCAGAACGAGAAAGATGGCGCGCGACCAGGGACCGAGATGGAGACCGAAGGCCGCCCCGCGGTTGTAGACGAGCGTCAGTCGTACCCAGTCGCCGATCACCTCGCGTGGCACGTGCTGCGGCACGAGCATCGCGACGGCCAGCGCCTTGGTCACGACGTCGGCCGCCACGACTCCGGCAATGATCGACCAGAAGGTGAGCGATCTAGCTCGACTTCTTTCCATCTTCTTCGCGCTGCTTGCAGGCGATGCAGAGCCGCGCGTGCGGGAGCGCGTCGAGACGCTCGAAGTCGATGTCTTCGCCGCAGTTCTGGCACTTGCCGAAGGTCTCGGGCGAGCGGTAGAGCCTCCGCAGCGCTTCGTCGATGTGCCAGAGGAAGCGCCCCTCCTGGCTGGCGAAGAGAAAGGCCTTCTCGCGCTCCATCGCGTCCGTGCCCTGATCGGCCATGTGGAAGGAATACGAGCTCAAGTCGCCATCGGCCGACTGTGGCGTGGCGTTGAAGGTCTCGCTGTACTGACCGAGCTCCTTGAGGACGCGCTTACGCTCCTCGAGGAGACGCTTCTCGAAGTGCGCCAGCATCTTCTTGGTCATCGGCTTGCTGCTCTTGGCGCCCGTTGAACCCGGCATGATTCAGACTCTCGTTAGGGCGATGCGAACGGTCCACTCATCGAGCTCCACCGTTTGCACCACGTCCGGTGTACCTGAAATGTCGCCCCCAATGGCGACCTCGCTCGCGAGCACCTCGCTCGCGATGTACTGCTGATGCGACCCCACCGCTGCCTCGACCGTGTCGTTCCCCGTCGCCTGTAGTCGGATGCGGTCGCTCACGGCGAACCGCGCCGCCTTTCGCATCTGCTGAACCTTGCTCACCAGCTCGCGCGCCACCCCTTCGGCGCGAAGCTCCGCGGTGACCGTCGGATCGATGGCGGCGACGTAGCCCGCCTCATCCTTCACCACCAGCGCACCCGCGGCGCGCCGGACGATGGCTACGTCCTCCGCTGCCAGCGTATGCGACTCTCCGTCCACCGAAATCGCAACGGGCTGCCCTCGCTCGAACGCCACCCACGCCGCGCTGTCGAGGGCCGCGATCGCTCCCGCCGCCAACGGCGTCCGTTTGCCGAACCGCTTCCCGAGCGCACGAAAGTTGGGCCGGGCCTCGAGCCGGACCAACGCATCATCGGACGCCGCGATCTCGACGCGCTTCACATTCAGCTCGGCCGCCAGCAGGGGCACCAACGGTTCGAGCGCGGCGCGGTCGAAATCTGGCACCACGCACACGAGGCGCGAAAGCGGCTGTCGAACCCTGACGCCCGCCTCCTCGCGCGCCGCCCGCGCCAGCGTCGCGAGCGTGCGCACCGTCGACATCCCGCGCTCCAGGAGCGGGTCCACAGCGTGCGACCCCGGGCGTACGTACGGCGCGAGGTGCACCGTGCTCCCGGTCAGCTGGCGGTGCATCCAGTCGGTGATGAACGGCGCGATCGGCGCCAACAGGCGGCAGACGACCACCAACACTTCGTGCAGCGTGGCGAAAGCGGCCCGGCTGTCGGGTGTATCGACATCGTAAAATCGGGCGCGGCTCGACCGGACGTACCAGTTGGAGACGTCGTCGACGAGGAAGTCCATCACCGCCCGCGCCGCCAGGGTCGCCTGGTATCGATCCATCTGGTCGTCCGTCGTGCGCTCGACATCGGCGAGGCGTGACAGCACCCACCGGTCGATCGCCGGCCGCTGAGCGACCGGCGGGTCGCCTTCGCCCGGTGCCCAGCCGAAGTTCGCGTACTGGGCGAAGATTCCGCTGTACACGTTCTTCAGCGTGAGGAAGAAGCGGCCGGCGAGCTCGCGAATCGCAGCCTCATCGAAGCGTCGCGGCACCCACACCTGGCTCGAGGCGACGAGGAAGAGGCGTACGGCGTCGGCCCCATGGCGCGGGATCACGTCCCACGGATTCACGACGTTGCCGATGTGCTTCGACATCTTGGCGCCCGTCTCATCGAGCACGAGATCGTTCACCACCACGGCGCGATACGGCGCAGCGACGGCGCTCGTGCCCCCCTCTCCCTCGTTGTTGGGGAGCGCGGCGCCGAGTCCGGTGGCGATAGCGAGGAGCGAGTAGAACCATCCGCGCGTCTGGTCGACGCCCTCGGCGATGAAATCGGCCGGGTACTGGCGCGCCGTGAGCTCCCGCTGCTCGAACGGGAAGTGCCACTGCGCGAAGGGCATCGAGCCGGAGTCGAACCAGGTGTCGATCACCTCGCTCACCCGGCGCATCGTCCCCGCGCACCCCTCCACCGCGCAGGGCCAGGCATATCGATCGATGAACGGCTTGTGCGGGTCGAAATCGGCCGGCAGCGGCTTCCCCCAGCGGCGCGCCAGATCCGCGTAGCTGCCTAACGCCTCGACGTGCTCCCGAGTCTTGTCGCACACCCAGACCGGAAGCGGCGTCCCCCAATATCGGTCGCGCGAGAGCGCCCAATCGACGTTGTTCTCGAGCCACTCGCCGAAACGCCCGCTCCCGACTTCGCTCGGATGCCAATCGATCCGCGCCGTCCGCGCCAACATCTTGTCGCGGTAGGCGGTCGTGCGGACGAACCACGACTCCCGCGCGTAGTAGATGAGCGGCGTGCCACACCGCCAGCAGTGCGGATACGCGTGCTCGATCGTTTCCGCCTTGAAGAGCAGGCCACGCGCACGCAGCTCGTCGATGATCGGCCCGTCGGCATCCTTGACGAACTTCCCGCCGACCACCGGCAGCGACTCGGGAAAGCGCCCCCGCGCGTCGACGGGCTGCAGAAAGGCGAGTCCCGACCGCTGCGCCGCGGCATAGTCGTCGGCACCGAACGCCGGCGCCATGTGCACGACCCCGGTGCCGTCCTCCGCCGACACGAACGACTCGGCGACCATGATCTCGTGCGCGCCCGGCTGGGCGTCGATATCCACCCAATCCAGCGGACGCCGGTATCGCGCCCCGGCGAGCGACGCGCCGCTGATCCGTCGCACCGTCTCCCAGCGGTCGGGGTAGTCGTCCCCGAGCACGGCGGCCGCGCGCGCTTCGGCGAGAATGAGCGTCGGCTCCGCTCCCCCCGCGCCGGCGGTCCGCCGGCGTAGCTCGAGGTAGTCCAGCTCGGGATGCACCGCCAACGCGACGTTCGACACGAGCGTCCAGGGCGTGGTCGTCCAGACGAGGATCCGCCGCCCCGTCGGCCGCCCGGCGTCGCCCACCAAGTCGAGTGTGACATAGACGCTGGGGTCTCGGACATCCTCGTACCCCTGCGCCACCTCGTGGCTCGAGAGCGCGGTGCCGCAGCGCGGGCAGTACGGGAGAATCTTGTGCCCTTTGTAGAGCAGCCCGCCGCCGTGCAGCGTGGCGAGCGCCCACCAGACGCTCTCGATGTAGTCGTTGGAGTAGGTGATGTACGGATCGGCGTAGTCGAGCCAGTAGCCGATGCGGGCGCTCAGCTTCTCCCAATCGGCCTTGTAGCGCCACACACTCTCACGGCAGCGTCGATTGAATTCTTCGACGCCGAGCGCCTCGATCTGGTGCTTCCCGTTGATGCCGAGCTGCTTCTCGACCTCGATCTCGACCGGCAATCCGTGCGTGTCCCACCCCGCTTTCCGCAGCACACGGAAGCCCTTCATCACCCGGTAGCGGCAGAAGAGATCCTTGATCGTGCGCGAAAAGACGTGGTGGATGCCCGGCCGGCCGTTGGCGGTCGGCGGTCCCTCGAAGAAGACGAAGTCGGGGCGACCTTCGCGCGCCGCGAGGCTCTGGGCCAGCGCATCCTCGGCGGTCCAGCTCTCCAGCACCTCGAGCTCCAGCGC
>Ga0187765_10000812_pt1 | contig 11700 bp, 10 predicted proteins | sample 0216_QUI02_MP05__3_FD_133018 | JGI IMG/M metagenome (GOLD analysis project Ga0187765, IMG submission 133018) | Tropical peat soil microbial communities from peatlands in Department of Meta, Colombia - 0216_QUI02_MP05_10_MG | ecosystem: Environmental > Terrestrial > Soil > Wetlands > Peat ...
AAATCCATGTTCTTTCCTCCCGTTCTTGTGCGGCCCCGTTGTTGCGACGCGGCCGTCAGAACTGCGGCCGAGCCTGGCTGCCGCCGGTCAACAACTTACTTCCTCACCCGCTACCTTCCCACCACGTCAGCCGATTTCACATCGGCGAGCCATTCCGCTGAAACCGAGCCGGATCGATCACCACGAACGTCGCCTGCCCTTTGGCAAGCACCACCCCCGATGCGGTGCGGATCTCCGCTTCGCGCGACCGTGTCCTCCCGTGACGCCCTGTCTCCCACCCTTCCACGACCAACTCGTCTCCCACGGGTACCGGCCTTCGGTATTCCACTGTCAAGTCGGCCGTCACAGCATGCTCTTGTCCGAAGCGGCTCACCTTCGCCATCACTTCATCCAGCAGGGTTGCGATCATGCCGCCGTGCAAATAGCCGCTGGCGCCTTGATACTGCGCGCTGATACGGAACTTGCCCCGAATGCGCTGCGCCGCGTCGTCCTGCTCAAAGGTCAGCTGCATGCCCTGCGCATTCCCGCCGCCGCAGACGAAGCAGCCATTCGTTGGGTTGGGTCGCAGCAGCATAGGTCACCTTCTCTGTCAGACCAGGGCCACGCGCCCACGGAATTCGTCCCTGATCCGACGCTGCCGCTTCTGTAGTTCGGTTTTCAGGACCTCGCAAAATGTCTGCACACCGCGTGCGATCATCTTTTCGTCCGCGCTCGCAAAACCCAGTCGCAGGGTATTGGGTTGCGGATTTTGCAGGTAGAAGTAGCGACCGGGCACGAAGTAGATCCCACGTTCCCGCGCGTGAATCAGCAAGTCTCCGGCATCAAACCCCGGGGGCAGCGTCACCCAAATCGTCATGCCACCCTCTGGACGCGTCCAGGCCGTCTGCTCCGGCATGTGCTTTTCAAGTGCCCTTTCCATTGCTTCGAGCCGGCTGCGGTGCACACGCTTCATTCGCGCAAGGTGGCGCTTCAGGTGGCCCCGCTCAATGAATTCGGCCAGGGTGGCCTGCGAAAACTGGTCTGTGTGCAGATCCGTCGCGAGCTTGACCAAACGCAGCCGCTCCATCGCCCCTTCCGCTCCAATGCACCAACCGACCCGCAAGCCCGGAAACGAGATCTTCGAAAAGCTGTCGATCTGGATCACATTGCCGTGCGTGTCCAGGGACCGCAACGATGGTAGCGCCGCGCCGCGGAGCCGCGTTCGAGCATAAATGCTGTCCTCAATGATGGGTACTTGGTAGCGCGCCGCCACCTCCAACAGGCGCCGCCGCGCGGGCAAAGGCATCGCTGTGCCGGTCGGATTGTGGAAGTCTGGCGTGATGAAAATAAACTTCACACGATTCTGCACTAGAACGTTTTCCAAGGCATCCACGTCCAAGCCCACCTGACCGGTGCGGGACGCCTCAGCCTCGACGGGCACGGCAAGCGTACGCACGCGAGCTCCGGCAAAGAGCGAAATGGCTCCCGGATACGCCGGGTTTTCGATGGCCACAGCATCTCCCGCACGAAGGAAGGCTTTACAGATCAAGTCAATGGCCTGCTGGCCTCCGTCCGTGATCAGAAGCTGCTCAGGCTGCACATTTAGGTTTTCCTCGCGAAACCATTCCAGCACCGCCCGCCGCAGAGGCTCATAACCGTCGCTCGCGCCGAGCTGCAAAATCCGCCGTCCCTCCCGACGTAGGACGGCGTTCGCGCAACGTCGAAACTCCTCGACCGGGAAGAACTCCTCCGACGGCCGCGCGCACGTGAACGCCAGCGCCCCCGCCGGCACGTCCGGCATTAGGCGGCTCAAGCTTTCATCGCCGCGCTCGTCAGCAAATAGCGACTCCCACCGCGCGCCTGCTCCGTTGCCGTTGCTGCGCGGTGGCGGAGAAAAGTGTTTGGTCGTTGCGCCACAAATGAATGTCCCGCGCCCGACGTGTCCCTCAATCAGCCCTTCCGACTCCAGCTCGGCGTAGGCGTTCGCCACCGTGGTGCGGTGCACACCGAGTTGGCTTGCCAGTTCTCGGCTCGCGGGAATACGATCACCGTTGCGCAGCTCTCCGGAATGAACGAGTGCGCGGAGCTGATCCCGCAGCTGTACGTAGAGCGGGATGTGGCTTTCGGATTGAAGAAGCAGCGGCAGCATTGGACTTATCCTCTAGGCCAATATAACGCGATTCGGAAGGTGATAAAGAGCCAATTTGGACGGGCTGGCCAACCCGTTTGGCGCGGAAGATCGCCCCACCCACGCGAACTACTCTCCGAATAGTTTCGACTGCGCCTCGACGACTCTGTCTCGGGCGCGCCTCGCCCGGGACGAGCGGCGCGCCACACCCACTACTCCCAGAACCCGTAGTTCGGCGAGTGCCGAGCGGGGAATGAACATGTGCAGGACGTTTCCGTGGAGGTCCGGCGGCATCAATTGCACCCCGGAATCCAGTAGGTCCAGTAGGTTGTTTCGCACCATCCCCTCTATCTCGTCCTCGTCCCGAAATCGCAGACGCACCCATAGTCCGTCGAGTTTGGGCCGACTGAGGAACGCTTTCCGCTCCGGCTCAAACGGCTCTTTGAACTCGCGCACAAAATGGACCGACTTTACATCACCCAGCGGGATGGACTCGTGCTCCCCGTCAAGTGTAAGCAGGTCAATAGATTCCGAGCGTCCCAAGGTTGCCGGGTTCAGATAGCCCTTCCAAGCTTTGCGGTCGAGAAGCAGCACCACGACTTTCTTGTGTGTCGACGTTGGGGAGTCGCTCCTCACGAGTTCGATGCCTTCGGCGGGGAGATATTGCCATGCCCTCGCAGACTATGTTATCTTGGGTGCGCCGTTTTTCAACTTATTGGTGCTTAAAGGGTTAGCAGCGGAGCGCCAACGATAGACAGCAAAGGACAGATCCTAAGATCGGCCTCTGTCGTAGCCCTCATCACCGCTATCAGCCGGATTTGCGGATACTTACGCGATCAACGGGTGGCTCTCCTGCTCGGGACATCGCCCGCCGCCGACTGCTTTGTCCTCGCTTTCCGCATTCCGAGCCTGATACGGCGAATGACCGCCGAGGGTTCCCTGGGCGCCTCCCTCATCCCTGTCTTCACCCTCTATCTGCGCGATCGACCCGGTCGGGGAGCCTGGGCCTTTGCCGAACGGGTGTTTTGGGACCTGGCCGTCCTGTTGGCGGCCCTCGCCGGCCTCGGCGTGATTTTCTCACGGCAGCTGATCGGTATCTACACCATCTTTGGGGGACACTACACGGCGTGGGGCCTGGCCGTTTATTTGAATCGGATCATATTCCCCGCCATTTTCTTTATCGGCTTGGCGGGCGTGGCCACCGCCCTGCTGCACAGCCTCCGAGTCTTTGCTCTACCGGCAGCCACGCCCGTGCTTTTCAATCTCGCCATGATCGCGTGCTCGCTCGGCATCGTCTACCGGCCTCTCCTCGAGCATGTGCCCCTGCCCTACCGTACCCCAGCCGTGGCGCTCGGCGTGGGAGTCCTGCTCGGTGGCGCAGTCCAGCTGGGAATGCAACTGCCCGCCTTGGTCCGGCGCGGCATGCGTCTCCGTCCGGAACTATCTGTTTCCGATCCGGGTGTGCAGAAGGTGGCGCGATTGATGGGACCAGCCTTTTTCGGAATGGGCGTGTATCAGATCAACCTGTTCGTCGACACCGTCTTCGCCTTTTCCTGGAAGATGCCTCCTGGAAGCGCTTCTTCGCTCTATCTCGCCGACCGCGTCATGCAGCTCGTATTGGGAAGCTACGCGATCGCCATCGCCACAGCTATGTTTCCGACGATGTCCCATCAGATGGCCGCCGGTCAGTGGGACCAGATGAAGCGAACCTTCGGCTTCTCGCTTCGAATCGTGTCCTTCATCACCATTCCTGCTGCCGCCGGGTTGATCTTGCTGCGCAAGCCCATCGTCCAACTACTCTTCCAGCACGGCCAATTCAGCGCCGCGTCTACGATTCTGACGGCGCGTGCGCTTTTCTTTTACTCGCTGGGTTTGCCTGCTTTCGCGGCGATCCGACTGATCACGCCCATGTACTACTCGACGCAGGACACCATGACGCCCGCGCGCATCGGCGTCTACGTGCTCGGCTTGAATATCGTGCTCAACACGGTTTTCTTGCTTTTCTGTTTCCGCGTGTTGTCCAACGGAAGCCCGGCACTCGCGAGCTCTCTGGCTGCGTACTTCAACTTCGGCGCTTTGTTTGTGCTATTTCGCAAGCGCTATGGACGACTGGAAGACCGTCAGTTGCTGTCCTCGTTAGCGAGGATCGCCGTGTGCGCCGGCGCCATGGCCTCGGTCGCCTATCTCGGGTTGCGCGCCGGGTACCTTGCAACAGAGAGGCCCTTGCTTGTACAAATCGGCCGTCTGGCCACCGTAGTCCTCACGTCCATTGCGGCGTATTTCGGACTGGCCCGGTTGCTGCGGTGTGAAGAGTTGTCGGAACTCTTCCTGCTGTTGCGCCGAAGGGGCTCGCAGGCCGAGGTCGTAGCGGAGATAGCCGTGCCGCAGGGCTAGGAGTGCGGGAGCGGACAGCCCACGGGTACTAAGATGAATCTCGAAGCGCATGTTCGAACATTTCTGAATGCGGTGCGAGTCGAAAAGGGTCTCGCGGAAAATACGAGCAAGGCGTATCGCCGTGATCTCGAGAAATTTATCGCTTTTGCCCGGCAGCGCAAGCTTTCGACCGAGCACGTCGGGCGCACCGACATTGTCGACTTTCTCGGCACGCTGTATCGCAAAGGGCTCGACAGCCGCTCGGTCGCCCGACACCTTGTTACCCTCCGCAATTTCTTCCGCTTTGCATTGATCGAGGGCTATGTGGAGCACGATCCCTCTCTGACGATCGAATCGCCGAAATTTCGACGAAGCCTGCCGGACTTTCTGAGCGTTGAAGAGGTTGACCGTCTTCTCGGTCAGCCGGACATAAGGTCTGTGACGGGTCTTCGCGACCGGGCCATGATTGAGTTGATGTATTCGTGCGGGCTGCGGGTTTCTGAGCTTTGCGGCCTGCGTGTTTCCGATCTGCAACAGGAAGAAGGGTGTTTACGCTGCATTGGCAAGGGCAACAAAGAACGGCTTGTGCCGGTCGGCCGCCAAGCACTCAAGGTCGTCGAGCGATACTTGCACGAGGCGCGACCCAAACTGCTCGGCGACCGCACCTCGCCGTATCTGTTTCTCGGCCAGACGGGAAATATCGTCGATCGGGTAGCGTACTGGCAACGGCTTCGCGACTATGGGCGTCGGGCTGGCATTCGCAAGAGTCTCCGGCCGCACATGCTCCGCCACAGCTTTGCGACGCATCTGCTCGATCGGGGCGCCGATCTCCGCTCGGTGCAGATCATGTTGGGCCACTCGGATATATCGACGACACAGATCTATACGCATGTCGTCGAGGAACGCTTGAAACAGGTTTATAAGGCGCATCACCCGCGGGCCTGAAGGGGCGGGCCGCACCAGTTAGGAGGAAGACGACTTCATGCCGGACTACATCTACTTACTCGAGAGTAGGCTCTCCCCCGAGCAGCGCGCCGTCCTCGAACGGGTTCAGGAATTGGCTCGTATGCAGGACCTGAATGTCTATCTCACAGGGGCCGCGATCCGCGATCTCATATCCGGCCAGCCAATCCGCGATCTTGACTTCACCGTGGAAGGCAATCCGGTTCGCATGGTGCGGGAATTGGAGAAGGGCGGAGCCCGAGTGCTGGTGGAAAACGAGCGCCTTCGCTCCTACGACCTCGTCTTTGCCGGGGATGCGGACGGCTCGATCTCCGCAGCCCGCGACGAAATCTATGAGCGCCCCGGCGCAAAGCCCGAACAGCGCTTCGCTAGTATCATTGAGGATCTGCGCCGGCGCGACGTCTCGATGAATGCCATCGCCATTTCACTGAACCCGAACTCGCGCGGCTTGCTTTTGGATCCTACCAACGGCCTCGCCGATCTCGAAAGACAGGAGATCCGCGCACTGTCGATCCACGCCTTCACCAACCAGCCCGTGCGCTTGATGCGGGTGTTGCGCTACTGTGCGCGCATGGGATCCAAGATGGAATCGCGAACGCAGGAATGGTTCGAGCTGGCTATGGAGCGCGGGTTACACGAAAACGTCGAGGGGGCGGAAGCCGGCGACGAGGTACGCGCACTGGCACGGGAGGACCAGCCGACCGCAATCCTCAAACAATGGGAAGCTCACGGCTTGCTGGCCGCGATTCATCCCCAGTTGCAGCGCCGCAAGCCCGACTACGATGCTCTGAACAAACTCGCGCGTGTCCGGACGAACTATCTGGCCGCAGGAATGCGACCGCGCCTGCCAGCAGCCGTAACGTATTATACTCTCGGGAGACTGAAGACCCGCGAAGCCACGTCGGCATTGCGACACTTGGAATTTCGTGCTGCGGAAATCGATGCAATCTCTAGTCTGGTCCCCGATGCGCAAAAGATCGTCAAAACGCTGAAGAGCCGAAAAACGAACTCACCGCGGGACGCCTACTTCTACATCGCTTCGGTGCCTTCCGAGATGCTCGTCTTTATCGAAGTGGAGATGCCTAACCCTCGCGTCCTGTCCAAGACTCGGAGCTATGTACAGAAATGGCGTCCGATGCGGCTGGCTCTTCCGGTGGCCGAGCTCGACGCGCTGGGAATTCCCCGCGGCCCCAAATTCGACAAAATCCTCGAACAATTGTTCGAGCTACAGCTTCGCGGAAAAGCACGCACACCCGAGGACCGCACGAAGGTGCTTCGCTCCCTAGCGGGAATCAAGGAGGAGCCAAAGAAGAAGGAAGAAAAGGAAAAAAAGAAGCGCAAAATAAAAGGACTTGCGGCCACCAAGTCCGAAGAGAAAACGGCCACTGCTGCCGCGGAGGCTGTTTCGATAGCCGCCGAGCGATCCGCCACCAAGCCTGGACTCAACCGGAAGGTTGCGGCAGAACACGGCAGCCCGCGGAAACACGCGGCGCCGTCCAGGCCGAAAGGACGCCCCGCGAAGAAGGCGCGCGGCCGCTAGCTCGCTGGGTGGATCCTTCGGCTGGCGGCTCGCCTGTGGTCCGATGATCCTGAATCGTCAGCGCCGAATTCGGATTCCTATGGGAGAACTTCGGAAATTCCTGTCGCGGGCACAGAGGCAGTTGCGGTTGCCGGCTGACTCGGTCACCGTTTGCCTTGTCACAGATGCCGAAATCGCGCATTGGAATCGCGCCTATCGCAGGAAGCTGGGCACCACCGATGTGCTGTCGTTTTCCGCACGCGCGGAGCTCAGGGGGCGAGCAGGACAACGGGGTTCGGCAGGCATGCTCCCTCGTGCTTTTCTGCCCTCCCGGAATGCTTCGCAACGCTATTTGGGCGATATCGCCATCGCCCCGGCCGTGGCGCAGCGAAACGCTCGTCGCCTCGGCCGCAAATTGCGCGATGAACTGTGTACCCTGATGCTCCACGGCCTGCTGCACTTGATGGGTTACGATCACGAGACCGATACGGGTCAGATGGACCGGAGCGAGCGTCAGCTTCGCCGCACGCTCGGACTGGCTTAATCGATGGCCATTCTCCTTTTCACCCTGGGCATGCTTCTGCTGACGGCAGGTCTGGTTGTCGCTTCCTACCTAGACCGCGTGTACCGCGAGTTGGGTCGCGTCTCGACTCGGCGCACGCACGAGCACCTGGAGGCATTTGAAAGAGAAATCGAGCCGCTTCTCAAGGTCGATCGTCCGCGCGCGGCCCTGGCCTTTGGTCTACTGGCCCGGCTCTGGCTTGTTTTGGTTGCCACCCTGACGGCGCTCGGCGTGCTGTACTTTGTGCCGAACCACTGGCAAGCAGCCCTGGAAATCGTGCTGCTAGTGGGCGCGCAAGTCGTCGTCGCGATGCAGATCCTACCAGTACTTCTGCTGGCGGGAGCCGAAGGCAATTGGGTCGCGCCGCTGGTGCCTGCCATCCGATTGCTGCTCTGGATCCTGTGGCCGGTCCGCGCCCTTACCGACCTGCTAGTCTCCCTCTTGCGACTCTCCGAAGACGAACCCAGCGCACCGGAGGCCGAACAGCAGGCCATCGAAGCCCTTGTCGATCAGGCGGCTGAGGAAGGAATCATCGAGCAAGAAGAGGCAAGGCTAATCGAGCAGGTCGTCGAATTTGGTGACAAACGGGTGCGTGACGTGATGACTCCGCGGCCGGACATCGTTGCCATTCCGGCCAAGGCCACTCTGGAAGAGTTGCGAAAGCGTGTGGTGGAAACAAAATTCTCGCGGCTCCCCGTATACGACAAGTCGCTCGACGATATCGCTGGCATTGTCGTGGCGCGTGACATGCTCGCCGTCCCGGACCGCGACGCGTCACGCCGCACGGTAAGAGAGCTTGTGCGCCCGGCCCTTTTCGTTCCGGAAATAAAGTTCGGCTCGGAGCTGCTAAAAGAAATGCAACAGAAGAACCAGCAAATGGCGATCGTGATCGACGAATATGGTCTCGTGGCCGGGCTCGTCACCATAGAAGACCTCGTCGAGGAAATCGTGGGTGAAATCGGCGAAGAAGACCGCCGTCCCGCGCCCGACGTTGTGCGCGAAAGCAGCGGAACGATGATTCTGCGCGGCAGCGTTCCCGTCGACAAAGTGGGTGACCTCTTTGGCGTGCAGTTCGAGGCTGCGGCACAGCATTCTGAGGCGTCGACAATTGCCGGGCTCCTTAATGGTGTCGCCGGACACGTTCCTCGAACCGGAGAGGTTGTCGAATTCGATGGACTGCGATTTGAGGTTCTCGAAGCCAACCAGCGCAAGGTCCTGCGTGTTCGGGCGCGCCGCGCCATACCGGGAGCTGCGTCCGCCGCACGGACCGTGTGATCGGGGCGTTTGGTATTTCTAGAGCAGCGCTAGACCGACGTGCCGCGCAGGCGGGCAACCTCTGCGCGCAATTCGCGCAGTTCCTTCTGCAATTCCGGCAGCCGCTGAAACAGGGCTACGGATTTTCGCCAGGCCAAGTTATCCATCGCAGGATAGCCGGAATAAACCGCGCCACCCGGCACGTCGGCTGGTACGCCGCTTTGGGCCGTGAGCGTAGAGCCATCGCCGATGGTCAGATGGCCGGCGGCGCCGACTTGCCCCGCGAGAATGCAACGATCGCCAACATGCGTCGTGCCTGCCAGCCCGACCTGACCGCACAGCAGCGTGTCCTCACCAACCTTGCACGCATGGCCAACCTGAACGAGATTGTCGACTTTGGTGCCACGGCCGATCGAGGTCTCGCCAACGGTGGCGCGATCAATGGCGCTGTGTGCCTGGATTTCAACGTCGTCACTGATCCGTGTGATCCCGGCCTGTCGCATCTTGTACCAGCGACCGTTGGCTTCGCGCGCGAAGCCGAAACCGTCACTCCCGACCACGACTCCGTTTTGCAGTAGCACGCGATGGCCGAGGCGGCAATTCTCGCGGACGCACGCGTGCGAGTGAGCAAAGAAGTTGTCGCCGATCCGCGCACCTCGATAAATCGACACGAAACTGTGCAGAATGGCGTGGCTGCCGATCGTGACGTCGTCGGCGATGTAGCAATATGGCCCGATGTGCGCGCCCACGCCGATTTCCGCAGAGTCCGCGATCAAGGCTGTGGGATGGATGCTCGGGGCGTAGTGAGGGGCAGGATGAAATAGCTCGATTGCCCGCGCGAAATCAAGGTAGGGATTTGCGGAGCGAAGAGCCGCCAGGGGCGGTCGCGTCTCGTCCTTGGCGATCAAGATCGCCGAGGCGCGTGTCCGCTCCAGCATCGGAACGTATTTACGGTTGGCGAGGAAGGTCAATTCGCCCGGCTGCGCCTCTTCGATTCCTGCGACGCCGGTAATCTCTAGATCCGCGTCGGCGTCCATCGTACAACCCAGCCTCTGCGCGATTTCGATCAATCTCATGGTGAGCCCCCAGATTCTCTAAGGCAAGAGTGGAAAGTTAACAGTTGAAACTGGAAAGTTCAAAGAAAACAGCAGAAACGTGCGGCAGCGGCCAGTCGGCAGGCGAACTACTGGCCAAGAAGCTGGCGGGCGATGACGATGCGCTGGATTTCGCTGGTGCCTTCTCCGATGGTGCAGAGCTTGACGTCGCGGTAAAACTTTTCCGCAGGGTAGTCCTTCGTAAAGCCATAACCTCCGTGAATCTGCACCGCTTCATTGGCGACCCTCACGGCGACCTCTCCCGCATACAGCTTCGCCATACTGGACTCTCGCGTGATACGCGCATCGGGATCCGCTGAGGCGATGGCGCGATCGGCGAGCCATGCCGCACGATACGTGAGCAGGCGCGCGGCCTCGATCTGCGTAGCCATATCGGCCAGCTTGAATTGAATGGCTTGAAAGTCAGAAATGGGCTTCCCGAACTGTTTGCGCTCCTTCGCATAGCGGACAGAGCATTCGTAGGCACCCTGTGCCATACCTAGACCCAGCGCTGCGATCGAGATGCGACCGCCATCGAGAATCTGCAAGCTATTGACGAAACCCTCTCCCTCCTCACCGAGCAGATTCTGTGCGGGTAGACGGCAATCGGTGAAGACTACCTCGCTTGTGTCGCTAGCCCGCAGGCCGAGCTTGTTTTCTTTCTTGCCGGGCCGAAAGCCGGCAGTTCCCTTTTCGACGATGAAGGCAGAGATGCCATGATGTTTTTTTGACGCGTTGGTGACGGCCATGGCCACGCAAACGTCAGCATGGTGACCGTTTGTCGTGAACGTCTTCGCGCCACTGAGAACCCAGCAGCCATCCCGTTTCGAGGCAACCGTGCGCGTCCCGCCGGCGTCGGAGCCAGCCTCTGGTTCGGTCAGCGACCAGCAGCCGAGCTTTTTCCCCTGTGCCAGCGGCACTACGTATCGCTGCCTCTGCTCTTCAGTTCCAAACTTGTAGATATGGTTCGTACACAACGAAGTGTGGGCGGCGACAATAATCCCAACCGATCCGTCCACACGGGAGAGCTCTTCGATAACGATCGCGTATTCGACGTAGCCCATCCCCGCGCCGCCGTATCGCTCAGGGAAAATGACGCCGAGAAAACCCATGTCGGCCAGCTTAGGAATGCTCTCGGCGGGAAATTGTGAGGCCTCATCCCACTCCATCACATGGGGAGCGATCTCGCCCTCGGCAAACTCGCGCACGGTGCGGCGGAGCTGCTGCTGTTCGTCGGTGAGCGAAAACTCCATCCTGTCTGCCTTGGGCCTCAACGCTCCGATCGTTTCCGTGCGCCCCCCTCGGCTACATGGTGAGAGAAGCTACGCCGGCGCGATGTCCTACCGCGCGCAGGACAAGGTCGGCGAGTGCGCGAATCAGCAATGGCGAATCGTTGAGTGCCGGCATCATGTGAAAATCACCGACACCGAGCGATTCGGCGTGTTCGCGCGCTTCGATATTGATTTCGTGCAGCGTCTCAATGTGCTCGGTCAGAAACGAAATGGGAATCACCAGCATGCGCTTGACGCCGTCGCGAGCCAGATTTTCGACCGTGGCGGGGAGGGAGGGCTGCAGCCACTTCTGCGGACCGACCTTGCTCTGAAAGCAAAGCGCGTGGGGGTTGGACCAGGCACCCATTTCGCAGACCAGCTGCACCGCCGCCGCGATATGCTGCGGATACGGGTCGCCCTTTTCGACCAGCGCCATTGGTAGTCCGTGGGCACTGAAGACGAGGTGAACCTCGTCGGGCCTTGCGAGGTGGCACAGAATGGCGTTCACGCGCTCCACGATTCCCGAGACGTAATCGGGATGGTCGAAGAAATGATTG
>Ga0187765_10000814_pt1 | contig 11696 bp, 5 predicted proteins | sample 0216_QUI02_MP05__3_FD_133018 | JGI IMG/M metagenome (GOLD analysis project Ga0187765, IMG submission 133018) | Tropical peat soil microbial communities from peatlands in Department of Meta, Colombia - 0216_QUI02_MP05_10_MG | ecosystem: Environmental > Terrestrial > Soil > Wetlands > Peat ...
GATCCGGATCCTCTCGACCGGGCTCGACGAATATAAGGACTTTGCCAAGAAGCCCTCGAAGGACATGGAGCGCGTGAGGGACGACGTCATCCTCCGGACCCGGGTGGCCCTCAAGGTCCTCGAGGGTCGGATCACCGCTGACGCCGCGGCCATGGAGAGGTTCCGCCGCGAGGTGCTGCTCGCCCGCCGGGTGACCCATCCCAACGTCTGCCGCGTGTACGAGCTCTACCAGACCACTACTGCGGCCGGAGCGCCGGTCCACTTCCTGACCATGGAGTTCCTGGACGGGGAGACGCTGGCCGCCCGCATCGCGCGCGACGGGCCGCTCTCCACGGCGGAGGCCCTGCCCCTCGTCCGCCAGATGTGCGACGGGCTGGCGGGAGCGCACGCCGAGGGCGTCATTCACCGGGACTTCAAGAGCAGCAACGTGATGCTCGTCCCCCGCACCGGTGACTCCGGCCAGGGGGTGCCGCGGGTGGTGATCACCGACTTCGGGGTCGCCCGGGCGCTGGAGCAGCACGCCGGAGCGGGCGACGAAGCCCTCACCGGGGGCGCCGGCATCCTCGGCACGCCGGAGTACATGGCGCCGGAGCAGGTGACCGGGGGCGCCGTCTCGCCAGCGACCGACCTCTATGCGCTCGGCGTGGTGATGTACCAGATGGTCAGCGGGCGGCTGCCGTTCACCGGTGACACGCCGCTGGCCACCGCCGCCCGGCGCATCGAGGAAGCCCCGCCTCGGCCGGAGCTGGCCGTCCCCGGCCTCGACCCGCGCTGGAGCCGGACCATCCTCCGCTGCCTGGACCGGGACCCCCGGCGCCGCTTCCAGCACGCCGCGGACGTGTCGGCGGACCTCTCCGGCACCCGGCGGGCCCGGTGGGTCCTTCCGGCGGCGCTGGCGGGGGGCCTGCTGGTGCTGGTCGCCGTCGCCCTCGCCGGGCGGGAGTGGGGCGAGGGTACCCGTCCCTCGCCGTCGACGCCGGCCGCCCCACCGCCCTCCATCGCCGTCCTGCCCTTCGTGGACATGAGCCCCGAGCATGACCAGGAGTACTTCTCCGACGGCGTGGCCCAGGAGATCATGAGCAGCCTCACCCAGGTTCCGGGGCTGCGGGTCGCGGCGCGGTCCTCCTCCTTCTCCTTCAAGGGGAAGAACGAGGACCTCCGGTCGGTGGCCCAGAAGCTCGGCGTCGGGCACATCCTGGAGGGGAGCGTCCGGAAGGCGGGCGGGAGGATCCGCGTCACCGCCCAGGTGGTCAGCGCCGCGGACGGCTACCAGCTGTGGTCGCAGAGCTTCGACCGGGACCTGGTCGACATCTTCGCCATCCAGGACGAGATCGCGCGTGCCGTGGTCACCGCGCTCCGGATGAAGGTCCTTCCAGAGGGTCGGGCCTCGGAGGCGCGGGCCACGAAGCCCGAGGCGTATGCGCTCTACCTGCGCGGCCTCCAGCTGGCCAGCGGCGGAACGCTCGCCGAGCTGCCCGAGGCGATCCGGCAGTTCGAGAAAGCCATCGCCGTCGATCCGAACTACGCCCCGGCGCACGCCCGCCTCGCCTACGCGCTCGTCGACTACGGCGGCAACGCCGACACCGTGGTGGCGGACTGGCGACAGCGAGCCGTCGAGGAGACGGAGCGAGCGGTCGCGCTCGATCCCAAGCTGGCGGACGCCTACGGGGCGCGCGGGTTCGCGCGGACCTTCATTCGCTGGGACTGGCCCGGTGCCGAAGCGGACTACCAGCAGGCCCTGGCGCTGGCTCCCGGAAATACGGATGCGCTCACCGGCTACGCCAACCTGCTCTGCATCACTGGACGCGAACCGGAGAGCATCGCCCCCGGACGGATGGCCGCCGACCTCGATCCTCTCTCTGCCGGGGCCTACTACCGGCTCGGTTTTCTCTACATCCGCCTCGAACAGTACGCCGCGGCGAGATCCGCCTTGGAGAAGGGCTTCTCACTGTCTCCGCAGCACGTCTGGTCGCGGTACCTGGCATTCGTCGAGCTGTTCGACGGCCACCCGGCGAAGGCGCTGACCATCTTTCGCCGGCATCCCGCGCAATGGGTCCGCGACTTCGGGACCGCCCTCGCCCAGCACAGCCTGGGAGACGAGGCCGCGTCTCGCGAGGCGCTGGAGACGCTCATCGCCACGGCCAGCGCGACCGCTCTCTACCAGATCGCCGAGGTATACGCGTGGCGCGGCGAACGCGACCAGGCCTTCGAGTGGCTGGAGCGCGCCTACGCCGCGAGGGACCCCGGCGTCGTCTTCGTGAAATCCGACCAGTTCCTCCGCTCCCTCCACGGTGACCCGCGCCACGCTGCCCTGCTGGCCAAGCTCAAGCTCCCCCCGAACTGAACGTCCGGTTGCCGTCGACGGCGGCCTTCTGCGACGCTCCGGCCCCGGTGAGCGGCGAGGCAGATTCTCCCGACGGAACGTCACGGCCCGGATCCCCGGGCGACGTGCCGGCCACCCTCAAGCGCCAGAGCCAGGACACCGTCGGTCTCGCCCCACCGGTCGACGAAGATGGCTCGGGCCTGCCGCACCTCGCCGCCGGCGAGCAGCTGGCCGGCCGCTTCACCATCCTCCGCTTCGTCGCCCGGGGCGGGATGGGCGCCGTCTACGAGGCGACCGACGTGATGCTCCGGACCCGGGTGGCGCTCAAGGTCCTGGAGGGGCGCATCACCGCCGACGCCTCGGCCATGGAGCGGTTCCGGCGCGAGGTGCTGCTCGCGCGCCGGGTGAGCCACCCCAACGTCTGCCGGGTGTACGAGCTCTACCAGGCGGCGACTGCGGCCGGAGCGCCGGTCCACTTCCTGACCATGGAGTTCCTGGAGGGGGAGACGCTGGCCGCCCGGCTGGCCCGCGACGGCCGCCTCGGCACAGCCGAATCGCTGCCCCTGGTACGGCAGATGTGCGAGGGGCTGGCCGCCGCCCACGCCGAGGGCGTCGTGCACCGCGATTTCAAGAGCAGCAACGTGATGCTCGTGCCGCGGACGGGTGAGACCGGAACCGGGGGGCTGCGGTTGGTGATCACCGACTTCGGCGTGGCCCGCGCGCTCGAGCAGCACCGCGGGGCGGAGGCGCTCACCGGCGGGGCAGGCATCCTCGGGACTCCCGAGTACATGGCGCCGGAACAGGTGACCGGGGGAGACGTCTCGCCGGCCACCGACATCTACGCGCTGGGAGTGGTGCTCTACCAGATGGTCACCGGGGCGCTGCCCTTCACCGGGGACACGCCGCTGGCCACCGCCGCCCGGCGCATCGATGTTCCGCCGCCCCGGCCGGACCTGGCCCTGCCCGGCCTGGACCCACGCTGGAGCCAGACCATCCTCCGCTGCCTGGACCGCGATCCCCGTCGGCGCTTCCAGCAGGCCCCGGAGGTCGCCGCCGCGCTCGCCGCCACCCGCCCCGGGAGGCGCTGGCCGCTCGCCGTCGGCGCCCTGGCATTGCTCGGCCTCGTGCTGGGCGCCGGCATCTGGCTCGGGCGCGCGCCGACCAGCAGGACGGCGACCCCTCAGGCCAGGCAGCCGTCCATCGCCGTGCTCCCCTTCGTGGACATGAGCCCGGGGCACGACCAGGAGTACTTCTCCGACGGCGTGGCGCAGGAGATCCTCAACGCCCTGGCTCAGGTCCGGGGGCTCCAGGTGGTCGCCCGGTCCTCCTCCTTTGCTTTCAAAGGGAAGAACGAGGACTCGCGCACCGTCGGGCAAAGACTCCAAGTCACCAGCATCCTCGAGGGAAGCGTCCAGAAGGCCGGCGACCGGCTCCGGGTCACCGCCCAGCTGGTGAACGCCGCCGACGGCTACCAGCTCTGGTCACAGACCTTCGACCGGAACGTGGCCGACGTCTTCGCCGTGCAGGACGAGATTGCCCGAGCGGTGGTCGGCGCGCTCCGGGTGCGTGTCCTTCCCGAGGAGGGGAAGACGGCCGAGGCGCAGGTGACGAGGCCCGAGGTGTATGCCACCTACCTGCGCGGCCTGCAGATCCTGAACACCGGGGCCTACGACGAGTTCCCCAGGGCCATCGACGAGTTCAGGAAGGTGGTCTCGGCCGATCCCGGATGGGCCCCCGGGCATGCCGCCCTCGCCAACGCCGTCTTGCTCTACGGGAGCAACGCTGACTCGAGCTCGTTGAAGGGCCGCGACGTCGACTGGCGGGGTGAAGGTGTCGCGGAAGCCGAGAGGGCGGTGGCCCTGAACCCCAGGCTGGCCGACGCTTACGCCACCCGGGGGTTGGCGCGCGCCTTCGTCGTCTGGGACTGGTCCGCCGCGCTCCAGGACTTCGAGCAGGCGCTCGCGCTCTCCCCCGGAAACGCCCAGGTGCTCGCCTACTATGGCGACGTCCTCTCCCTCCTCGGCCGCGCCTCCGAAGCGGGAACCGCCTTGAAGAAGGCCGCCGCCCTCGATCCCCTCTCGGCGACGGCCACCTTCGAGCTCGGCCATCTCTACATGCGCCTCGGCCAGTATGCGGCCGCCAGGGAGACGCTGGAACGCGCCGTCGCTCTCGCCCCAGACCATCTCTTGCGGCGGTACCTTGGCTACGTGGAGCTCTTCGACGGGCACCCGGAAAAAGCGCTGGCCGTCTTCCGGACCCTTTCGCAGGAATGGGCTCGCGAGTTCGGAACCGCGCTCGCCGAGCACAGCCTCGGGAACGAGGCGGCCTCGCGGCGAGCCCTGGAGCGGCTCATCGCGACGAATTCGCGGGAAGCCCCGTACCAGATCGCGCAGGTCTACGCCTGGCGTGGCGAGCGGGACAAGGCGTTCGAGTGGCTGGAGCGCGCTTACCAGGACCGCGACCCGGGCCTGCCCTACCTGAAGCTCGACCCGTTCAACCGCCCGCTGTTCGACGACCCGCGCTACGCCGCGCTCGTGGCCAAGCTCAAGCTGCCGCCGGACTGAAGTCAGGCTGACGGCTCAGAACCCGAGGTCCCACATCGCCGCCGCCGTCTCCACCGCCACCAGCGCCTTGGCGTGCTCGGAGAGCGCATCGAAGTAGGCCAGGTAGACCTCGTTCACCGTGCGCTGCGAATCGAGCACCTCGAGCAGCGTCGCGCCGCCGCGCTGGTAGCTGTAGAGGGTGCCCTCGGCCACTCGGTCGGCGTCGGCCAGCACGCCGCCGGTGTAGAGCTCCACCCGCCGCGTCGCCGCCCGGTAGCGGGCCAGCGCCTCCCGCACCTCGATCTCCACCGCCAGCTCCCCCTGCCGGAGAACGAGCTGAGCCTGTGATGTCCCGGCGACCGCGGCGTCCACCTCGCCGTTGTAGATGCGGGCCAGGGGGAGAGGAATCGACAGACCGAAGGTCAGCGCGCTGAACGCCGGCTGCTGGAAGGCCCCGCTGCCCGGAGCGGAGTAGATGTAGCCGACGTTGAGGGTCAGGTCCTCCCAGCGGTTGGCGTGGGCGAGCCGGAGCTTGGAGCGGGCCGCCTCGACCGCCGCGTGCTTGGAGGCCAGATCCGGCCGGTCGGTGCGCGCCCGGAGGACGAGCATCTCCGCATCGAAGGTGCGCGTCTGGATGCGCAGGTCCCCGGCGACGGGGATGGCGCCCGCCGAGCTTCCCAGCCGGAGCCCGAGGGCGAGCCGGGCCGTCTCCACGTCGCCCTCCGCGGCCAGCACCTCGCCCCGGAAGCGCTGCGCCTCCACCCGGGACTGGAGGTAGGCCACCTGCCCGATGTCGCCGGCCCGGAGCCGTTCCTGGTTCACCTCCACCAGTCGCTGGAAGGCGCCCTGCGTCTGCTCCTTGCGCTCCAGCACCGCCTTCGTCCGCAGCGCATCGATGAAGTCGTTGGTGGCGTTGGCGCGCAGGGTGCGGAGAAAGTCCTCGAGATCGCTCTTGGCCTGCGAGGTCTGGAACGACGCCACCTCGATGCGGGCGCCGCGCTTCCCGCCGATCTCGAATGTCTCCGACAGCCCCACGTTGTAGCTGGTGGGTGAGCCGTTCCCGCTCACGTCGATGGAGGCCACGCCGCCGGAGAGCACCGGCTCCGGAAAGATCTTGGCCACTTCGATCTGCGCCTCGGCGATGGGGACGTTGAGCCTCTGGGCGGCGAGCTCGAGGTTCGCCGACCCCACCTGGGACAGGTACTCGGAGAGCCTCATGCCCTTCGGGCCCGGTGGGGGCCCCGCGTCCTGCCCGGTGGCCAAGGCGAGGAGGCCGGCGAGCAGCGAGACTGCCGTCACGCCGAGGTCCTCAGCGGGGCCGGGTGCCCGGCGGCCGTGGCCTCCGCGCGCTGCAGGTGGCGCCGCTGGGACCAGCGCTCGATGACCTCGTAGAGCACCGGGAGGACGAGCAGCGTCAGCAGGGTGGCGGAGACCAGCCCCCCGACGATGACCGTGGCCAGCGGGCGCTGGACGTCGCTTCCGATGCCGCGGGCGAGCGCCGCCGGGACCAGGCCGAGCGTGGCCACGGTGGCGGTCATCAGCACCGGGCGAAACCGCTCCTCGGCGCCCCGGGCCACCGCCTCCACCAGCACCAGCCCGCTGTCGCGCAGGTGATTGAGGTTCGACACCATGAGCACGCCGTTCTGCACCGAGACGCCGAACAGTGAGATGAAGCCCACCGCGCTGGAGACGTTGAGCGTCATCCCGCGCAGATGCAGCGCGATCATCCCGCCCAGCACGGCCAGCGGAACGTTGATCAGGATCAGCGCCGCGTGGCGGAGCGTGCCGAAGGCTCCGTAGAGGAGGAGGAAGATCAGCGCCAGGACGACGGGCATGATCAGCGCCAGCCTGGCCTGCGCCCGCTGCTGGTTCTCGAACTGGCCGCCCCACTCGATCTCGATGGCGCTCGAATCGTAGTGGACCTCCTCCTCGATCCGCTGGCGCGCCTCCCTGAGGAAGGAGGACAGATCCCGGCCGCGCAGATTGAGCTTCACCGTCAGGTGGCGGCGGTTGCTCTCCCGGGTGATGGTGCTCTCGCCGGAGCGGAGCGCCACCTCGGCCACCTGCGAGAGCGGGATGCGCGCCCCTCCCGGGGCGGAGAGGGTCAGGTCGCCGATGGACTCCGGGCTGTTGCGCACCCCGGCCACGAAGCGGACGGCGATGTCGTAGCGCCTCTCCCCCAGGAAGAGCTGGCCCACCGCCCGGCCGCCGATGCCCACCTCGATCAGGTCGGCGATGTCGGAGACGTTGATCCCGAAGCGGGCCGCCGCCTCGCGATTGACCTTGATCTGCAGCTGGGGCAGCGGCGGCTCCTGGTCGATGGCCACGTCCGCCGCACCCTGCGTCTTCTCCAGCGCCGCCACCACCTCCTCGGCCACGCGGCGGGTCTCGGCGAAGTCGTGGCCGTAGACCTTGACCACCAGCTCGCTGTGCGCGCCGGCGATCTTGTCGTTCACCCCGTCGATCATCGGCTGGGAGAAGCCCACCGTCAGCCCGGGGATGCGGGCGAATCGGTCCTCGAGCTTGCGGATCAGGTCGTGCTTGGTCTCGCCCTTGGGCCAGGTGTCGTAGCGGGTGAGGCCCACCGAGGCCTCGATGTGGGAAGGCGTCCAGGGATCCGTGCCATCGTCGTTCCGCCCGAGCTGGGTGACGACGTAGGAGACCTCCTTGAACTCCCGGGTTGCGTTGCGCAGCTCGGTGGCCATCTCGCTCGCCTTCTGCAGCGAGAGCCCCGGGGGCAGGGTGACCTGGAGCCAGATCGACCCCTCGTCCAGCTCGGGGAGGAACTCCTTGCCGACGGTGATGGTCAGGACGACGGCCACCACCAGCGCCAGCCCGGCCGGGATGAGGGCCCGGGACGGGTGTCCGAGCGCCTGGCGCAGCGTGCGGTCGTAGAAGCGCTGCATCCAGCCGATGGCCGGGTTGTGCCAGAACTTCCGGGGATGGGTGTAGGCCGAGAGGGCCAACCCCGGGACCAGGGCCAGCGCCACCAGCAGCGCGCCGGCCAGCGCGTAGCCCACGGTGTAGGCCAGCGGCGTGAAGAGCTTCTTCTCCACCCGCTGGAAGGCGAAGAGCGGGATGTAGGCGGTGATGATGATCACCGTGGCGAAGAACATCGGCCGGGCCACCTGGCTGGCCGCGGTGAGCGCCTCCTGGTAGGTGACCGGCTTGTCCGGGTGGGCCTCGCGGCGGCGGAGGATGTTCTCCATGACCACGATCGACCCGTCGACGATGATCCCGAAGTCGATCGCCCCGAGCGAGAGGAGATTGGCCGGGATGTTCGTCAGCCGCATGAGGATGAAGGCGATGAGCAGCGACAGCGGGATGGTGATGGCCACGATGAACGAGCCGCGCAGGCTGCCCAGGAACAGGAGCAGCACCAGCACCACCAGGGTCATCCCCTCGGTCAGCGTCCGGGCCACGGTGTGCAGCGTGGTCTGCACCAGCTCCGTCCGGTCGAGGTAGGGGACGACCTTCACGTCCGGAGGGAGCAGACCGTGGTTGAGCGCCTTCACCTTGGCGTGCACTCCGGCCAGCACCCGGGACGGATTCTCCCCGCGCAGGAGGAGCACGATGCCGGACACCCCGTCCGGGTTGTTGTCCTTGCCCAGGATGCCGTTGCGCTCCAGCGCCCCCAGCTTGAGCTCGCCCAGGTTGCGCAGCAGCACCGGGGTCCCGCTCTTCTGGTTGACCACGATGTTCCCCAGGTCGTCGAGCGAGCGGATCAGCCCGATGCCCCGGACGACGAACGCCTCGTCTCCCCGCCGCACGATGCTCCCGCCGGCGTTGGAGTTGTTGGCCGAGACGGCGTCCATCACCTGCTTCAGGGTCAGGTTGTACTGGGCCAGCCGCGAGGGATCGAGGAGGAGCTGGAACTGGGTCGTCTCCCCGCCGAAGTTGGTGACGTCGGCCACGCCGAAGACCTGCTTCAGGGTGGGGATGACCACCCACTGCTGGAGCTCGCGGAGCTCGCGCTGGCTGCGGTGCTGGGACTCGAGCGTGTAGCGGAAGATCTCCCCGATGGGAGAGGTGAGCGGATCCAGTCCGGCCGTGGCGCCGGTGGGCAGGTTGACGCCGTTGATCCGTTCCTGGATGCGCTGGCGGGCGAAGTAGTCCTCCACCCCGTCCACGAAGACGAGAGTGATCAGCGACAAGCCGAAAGTGGACTTGCTGCGCATGACCTGCAGCCCGGGGATGCCGTTCAGCTCTCGCTCCAGCGGGATGGTGACTTGCTCCTCCACCTCCTCGGCGGCGTGCCCCGGGAACTGGGTCACCACCTGCGCGGTGGTGTCCGAGATGTCCGGGTAGGCCTCCACCGACAGCTCGGTCCAGGAGTAGACGCCGAAGGCTGCCACCAGCAGAAAGAGCGCCACCATCAGCCAGCGGCGCTCCAGGCACGCGGCGACGAAGCGGTCGATCACTGCAGCACCACGGCCTCGCGCGTCACGACCAGCGTCCCCGCGTCCAGTCCGCGGGTCACCACCGTCACCGTGCCGTGCTGCTCGCCGGTGACGACCGGCCGCGCCTCGAACACCCAGTCCCCGACCTCGACGAAGGCAAAGCTCTCGTCCCCGCGGAGCACGAGCGCAGTGGTCGGCACCACCACCGCGGCATTGGAGGTCCCGGTGAAGCGCACGGTGGCGAACATGCCCGGCTTGAAGCGTCCGTCCGGGTTCTCCAGCGCCACGCGAACCTTCACCGTCCGGGTGTCCAGGTCGAGGAGGTCGGCCACGGAGAAGACCTTGCCGGTGAAGGTCTGGTCCGGGTAGGCGGAGAACACCGCCGTGGCCTCGTCTCCGGCCCGGACCCGCCGCACGTCCTTCTCCTGGACGCTGGCGGTGAGCCAGACGGTGGAGAGGTCGGCCACGGTCATGAGCACGGCGTTGGGGTCGTTCTTGAATTCGCCCGGCGTCACCGCCAGGTCCACCACCCGTCCGGCGATGGGCGAGCGGACCACCAGGGGCCCGGGCGGCGCATCCGGCGCCACCCCCAGCTGCTGGAGACGGCGGGTGGTGCGGTCCAGGTCGCTCTGCGCGACGGTGCGGTCCGTCTCCGCCTGTTCCAGGTCGCGCTGGGCCCCGATGCCGTGGTCGGAGAGATCCTTCTGGCGGGCGTAGGTCCGTTGCGACTGGGCGAGCGCGCTCTTCGCCCGGACGTAGTCGGAGCGCGCCGCCACCAGGTCCGGCGAGTTGAGCACCAGCAGGGGCTCGCCCTTCTCCACCCGGTCGCCGAGGCGGACGAAGAGTCGTTCCACCCGGCCCGCCAGGGGAGGGGTGATCTTCGCCAGCCGACTCGGGTCGGCCTCCACCGAAGCCGGGGCGATGAACTGGCTGGGGATGACCTGCTCGGTGGCGGGCTCGATCTTGATCCGGTTCCGGAGCGGCGAGCCGGGGGGGACGATCACCTTCTCCCCCTGGCGCTCGTACATCGCCGGGGGTGCGGCCGTCGGCTTGCCCGAGTTGCACGCCGCAATGGCCAGGAGCGCCGGCAGCCAGGAGAGCCGGCTTGAGGGCACCGGGTGGCGCATCGGGTAAGCCTGCTGAGTAACACCCCGGCCCGGGGCCAGGAAGTTTGCCCGCGCAACGATCCGGTGGCGCAACAGGCCTGGGTCCGGGCCGCCCCGGTCAGCCGAGGCGGGCGGCGAGGAAGCGAACCAGCCGGCGCTCCGCCCAGTAGCGGGGGGAGAGCAGGCTCCCCGCTACGAAGCCCACGTGACCCCCGCGGGTGGTGCGCAGCGCGGTCAACCACCGGTCCCGCTCCGGGATGCGGGGCAGGGACGCCGCCGGGACCATCGGATCGTCCTCGGCATTCAGGAGCAGCGTGGGCCGGCGGATGCGCCCGAGCATCGGTCCCGACGAGCAGCGGGCGTAGTAGTCCCGGGAGTCGACGAAGCCGTAGCTCGGCGCGGTGAAGGCATCGTCGAAGGCGCGGAGGTCGGGCGCGCGCCGCACCCGCTCGGCGTCCAGCTCGTGCCCGGAATGGATCTCCAGCTTGCCCAGCGCCTTGCGCCGGAGTGAGCGGAGGAAGTGGCGCCGGTACAGGCCGCAGCCGCCCCAGGGACGGTCGAGGGCGTCGGCGCAGGCCTGCAGATCGAAGGGGGTACTCACCGCCGCGGCGGCGGCAAAGGGCGCTTCGGCGCCAGTCTCGGCGAGCAGCTTGAGGAGGGCGTTTCCCCCGAGCGAGAAGCCGGCCGCGACCAGCGGTCCGCGGATGCGAGACCGGATGGTCACGGCGACGAAGAGCGGATCCGCCGTCTCGCCCGAGCAGTAGGAGCGAAGCCGGCGGTTGGGCTCCCCGCTGCAGGAGCGGAAATTCATCGCCACCGCGCCCCAGCCGAGGGCCCGCGCCTCGTGGAGCGTCTGGCGGACGTACCCCGAGGCGGAGCTGCCCTCCAGGCCGTGAAGGACGAGCAGGTGCGGGCGGTCGGGCGCCGCATCGAGCCAGTCGAGGTCGAGGAAGTCCCCGTCCGGCGTGTCCAGGCGCTCGCGCCGGAGCGAGAGTAGCCCCGGGCGCCGCAGCGCGTAGGCGAGGAGCGTCTGGACCTGCCGGTGAGTCAGCCCGGCGGCAGGCCGGAAGGACTCGGCAAGATCGAGCGGGTCCGGCCCCTCTGGCCCGCTCGACGTCTGTCCCCCACGACGTTGTTCCTCACGCAGCTCGACACGCACTCTGGGTCGCGTTCTCTCACCGCTCGGGGTGCGGCGTCGAGCACCCCCGTGGCCCCTGAGGAGGTGCCCTGAGGAAGTGCCAAAGGTTTCCCCCTGAGGAGGTGCCCCTGAGGAGGTGCCTCCCTGAGGAGGTGCCAAAGGTTTCCCCCTGCCCGAGGAGGTGCC
>Ga0187765_10000815_pt1 | contig 11691 bp, 11 predicted proteins | sample 0216_QUI02_MP05__3_FD_133018 | JGI IMG/M metagenome (GOLD analysis project Ga0187765, IMG submission 133018) | Tropical peat soil microbial communities from peatlands in Department of Meta, Colombia - 0216_QUI02_MP05_10_MG | ecosystem: Environmental > Terrestrial > Soil > Wetlands > Peat ...
AAGATCGATTGCCACACCCGCCCGCAGACGCATGCCACCCACTCCGTTGCCGTGAACTGTCGTGTGGTCATCACCAATGGTGCCTTCTCCGCCCGCCGGAGGCTAACGACGGGGCCCTGATCAGCCACGGGAAGGCGGGACGCGCACGGTGAGCGAGCACCGGAGCAGCGTAACGGTGAGCGACCGCCCCGGGGTGGTCACCTCGCCGTCGATCTCGCGCAACAGCGGCGTCTCGGCTCTGATCTCGACCCGCCGGGCCCGGTGCGTTTCGAGTTGCGGGCCGTCGCGGCCGCCGCCGGTCACCACCCGGCGCGCCACCCGCAGCCAGCCGCCCGGGCCCACGGGCGCGAGAATCCCCACGTCGAGCACGCCGTCGTCGAGCCGCGCGCGGGGCAGCAGGACGAACCCGCCCGGCAGCAGCCCGGCGTTGCCGACGACCACGCAGCGGGCCCGCCGGGCCAGCGGCTCGCCCCCGTCGAGGCGCACCGTGAACCACACGCCCCGCCCACGCAGGTGCGCGGCCCCGGCCGCGGCGTACGCGAGCCAGCCGGTGCGCCGTTTGAGCAGGCGCGGCGTCGCGGCGACGACCTGGGCGTCCAGGCCGATGCCCGCCATGGCGGCAAAGGTCAGCGTCCCGGCCGAGCCCGTGGGCGCGGCACTGCCCGTCGGCGCGGCACTGCCCGTGGGCGCGGCACTGCCCGCAGGCCCGGCGAAATCCGCGGGCCCAGCCCGGCCCGTGGGCCTGGCGGCGTCCGTGGGCCCGGCGGCGTCCGCGAGCCGGGCGGCGGCCAGGTCGATCCGGCGCTCGTGCCCGCCGAACGCGGCGGCCAGCGCGCCGCCGGTGCCGGGCGGCAGGCCGAGCGCCCGCGCCGCCAGGTTGGCCGTTCCCAGCGGCACGATCGCCAGCGGGACCTGCGCGCCGGCCAGCGCCTGCGCGCAGGCCCGGACCGTGCCGTCGCCGCCCGCCGCGACGACCATCCGGGCGCCCGCCGCGACCGCGGCACGGGCCTGCCCGACCCCCGGGTCGTCCGCGGTGGTCTCCAGGAACGACGGCTCCCAGCCGCTGGCGGCCGCGGCCTGCTGGCACCGCCGGCGGAACCGGCCCAGGTCACGGACCAGGGTCCGGTTGATGACGACCGCGGCGGACGGCATGGGATGCTCCCGGCTGAAGCGGCGCCGGAACGGCCCTATTGAACCACGCCCGCCATCGCCGCTTCCGCCCCGGCGGACGCCGTCCGGCCAGGCGCACCGGTGCCGAAAGTGTGCAGAAAAGGCTGCCATAGCAGCCCCAAATAAACACAAACCCGCGCGCCCACGGCCGGGTAGCCCCGGTGGACACGCGCACGGGCCGGTGCGAGCCTGGACGCCAGCAGCCAGAGCCGGACGCCAGCCGGGCCTGGACCCCGGCCGCCGCGTCCGGGCCGCTGCCCACCACCGCAACCAGGGAGGCGGACTTGGACAGCACCACCTTGCGGGCCGTGCAGCAACCGCTCAAGGACGCCTACCGGGACGACCCGCAAGCGGCCGTCATCACCCTGCGGGCGCACGGCGAACTCGGCGCGGAGGACATCAGCTGCTCGGTGGCGACCGGCCAGGCGCTGGCGGTGGCGGGGCTGCACCCGGCCAGCGGCGGCGACGGCTCACTGGCCTGCTCGGGGGACATGCTCCTGCAGGCGCTGGTCGCCTGCGCGGGGGTCACGCTGCGGGCGGTGGCCACCTCGCTGGGAATCGACGTCACCGGCGGCACCGTGCGCGCCGAAGGCGACCTGGACTTCCGCGGGACGCTGGCGGTGAGCAAGGACGCGCCGGTCGGGTTCACCGCCATCCGGCTGAGCTTCGAGCTCGACACCGACACCGACGGCGAGCAGGTCGCGACGCTGCTCCGGCTGACCGAGCGCTACTGCGTCGTCTACCAGACGCTCGCGCACCCGGCGGAGCTGGCCGCGTCGGCCACCCGCGCGGCGGCCGGCTGATGTCCGGCGGCCGGCTCCGCGAGCCCATCAGGTTCCTGGTCTTCTCCGCGTCCCTGCGCCACGATTCGCTCAACTCGAAGCTGGCCGCCCTGGCCGCAACGGCCATCGAGGCCAACGGCGGGGACGTCGACATGGCCAGCATGCGCGACTTCGACGCCCCCTCCTACGACCAGGACGTCCAGAACGAGCAGGGATTCCCGCCGGGCGCGGAGGAGTTCCGGCGGCGGCTGGAGGCCTGCCACGGGTTCGTGGTGGCATCGCCCGAATACAACGCCTCGATGCCGGGGGCGCTGAAGAACGCGATCGACTGGGTGTCCCGGTTCCAGCCGCAGCCGTTCAACGAGCGTCACGGGCTGCTGATGTCCGCGTCGCCGTCGATGTCCGGGGGCAACCGCGGCCTATGGGCGCTGCGGGTACCGTTCGAGCACCTGGGCGCGCGGCTCTACCCGGACATGTTCTCGCTGGCCCAGGCGCACCTGGCGTTCACCCCGGACGGGCGGATCGCCGACTCCGAGCTGCAGCGGCGCTTCGACACGAACATCGTCAACTACCTGGACCTGGTCGAGGCCTCCACCCACTACCCGTGCGTGAAACGGGCCTGGGTGGAGTACCTGGGCGAGCGGCCCGAGCCGGCGCTGGACCGGGTCGAGTGACGCTTGCGTTCAAGCGCGCTTGAACGTTGATGCTTAACGAAGGTGCCGCCCGGCCCGCTACCCCGGCCGCCGCCGGCCACACCGAAAGGATGTGCCCGCCATGACCGAGCCCCCGCCGCGCCCGCTCGAGCAGCGCAAGCAGGACACGCTGGCCCGCCTCAGCCGCGACGTGGACGCCTGGGTGGCCACGGCCGACCGCGACGGCCACGCGTACCTGGTGCCGCTGTCGTTCCTGTGGGACGGCGCGGCGTTCACCGTGACCACGCCGGAGTCCAGCCGGACCGGCCGCAACCTGCGGTCATCCGGCCAGGCCCGGCTGGCGATCGGCCCGACCCGGGACGTGGTGCTCGTCGACGGCGTGGTCGAGGCGTTCACGCTGGAAACCGTGCCCGCCGGGCTGGCCAATGCCTTCGCGGAGAAGCTCTGGGACCCGCGCGAGGAAACGGCCCGCTACGCGTACTTCCGGGTCACGCCCCGCCGGATCCAGGCCTGGCGGGAGGAGAACGAGCTGGCCGGCCGGGACCTGATGCGCGACGGCCGCTGGCTGGCCTGACCGGCGGGCCGGCTACGCGGCGCCGTCGCCCGGCTCGAGGCCGTGCTCGCGCAAAATTGAGCGCAGCCGGCTCAGCTCGGCGCTGAGCCGCCCGACCTCGTCGGCCAGGGCCGGGCCCGCGCTCCACCCCTTTTCCCGCTCGTCCCTCTCGGCCAAGAGCTCCCTCTCACGGTCCCGCAGCCGGACGGCGTCCTCGAAGTCCTGGACGTCGATCGCCGCCTCCTTCTCGCGGCGCACCTGGGCGATGGCCTCGTCGAGATCATCCACGCCCGGCCGCAGGCCCACCCAGCGCTCGACCGCCGCCAGCCGCAGGCTCAGCGCCTCCAGCCCGCCGGCGATGTCGTCGCCCGGTCCGACGTCCCCGCCTGGCCCACGGCGCGGGCCGACCCCCCGCCGCGGCCCGCTGCGCGGGCCCTCGCCGGTATAGCCCTGCAGGAGCTCGATGACCTGCTGCCGCAGCCGGTTCAGATCCGCGCCGAGCCCGGTCAGCACCTGGGCGGCGACCCCGTCCCCCTGGCGGACGATGCCGAGCAGGATGTGCTCGGTGCCGATGTACCGGTGGCCCAGCTGGCCCGATTCGCGCAGCGACAGTTCCAGCACCCGCTTGGCCCGGTCGGTGAACGGGATGTGGCCGGACGGCGGCCGCCGCCCCCGGCCGACGCGCGCCACGACCTGCTCGCGCACGGCCTGCAGGCTGATACCCAGCGATTCCAGCGCCTTGGCGGCGACGCCCTCGCCCTCGCGGATGAGGCCAAGCAGGAGGTGCTCGGTGCCGATGTAGCCGTGGTCCAGCTTCCTGGCCTCTTCCTGCGCCAGCACCACGGCCCGCCGCGCCCGCTCGGTAAACCGTTCAAACATGCTCAATCCACGCCTCTCGCCAGGCTCCGGCCTCCGGACGTTTCCGGGGACGGGGCCTCGCGCTAATGATCTTCGCGGCCGAGGCTGCCGCGCTGGTGCGCGCTCACCGCATTGCCAGCATCCTTGCGCTCGGGTCGCGGGTCAAGGCCGCGGGCCCGGCGCGGGCCAGTTAGCATCCGCGCGGCGATGACCACCTCGGCGGCGAGCGCCAGCGTGACCGCGGCCCGCTGCACGACGCCGTCCCAGGGCTCCACCACCCGGGAGGCGAAAACGGCCAGGGCGGCGGCGCTGCCCAGCGCGAGCACCAGAACCGGGCGGCTGACGGCCGCCCAGTCGGGGTCCTTCCGGAAGCGCCACCCCAGCACCAGCGGCGCCGCGAGCATCGCCGCGTACGCGACCCCGCTGGCCACGTCGTGCACCTGGTTGTGCCATGACTCGCCGGTGAACCCCGGGCCGGTCAGCAGCAGGTGGTCGCGCCGGAACAGCCCAGCGGCGACGGCCGCCACGCCCGCCGTCACGATCAGCCACGGCCCGGCCGCCCTGGGCGAGATCACCCGGCTCAGGGCGGCACCGAACCCGATCGAGCACACGCCGAGCACCACGAAACCGGCCATCATGATCTGCGGGTCCCTGGCATCGTCGGCGGCCAGGCCGCTCAGCTGAATCCCGGCCGCGGGCTGACCGGCCTGGCGCAGCGAGCCGGCCACCCACGCCGCGGTGAACAGCACCGGGCCCGCGATGCCGCCCAGCGCGGCCAGCCTGCTCAGCCTCATCGGCCCGGCCCAGGGTGCCATACCGTAGACGGTAGTCAGCATGGCCCGGCTGCCCGGCGGCGGCTGCCCGCGGGCGGGACCGGGGCCGGAAGCGAGGCCTGGCCGTGGCCCATCCGCTGGTCGACGACGCCGCCCGGTGGTGGCGGGCGTACCTGCTGGCCGAAGACGACCAGGAGGACGCGCTGCGCCGGCTCGCCGACGGCGGCGACGACCACGCCCGGCGGCAGCTGGCCTGCTGGCTGGCCGAGCGGGACCGGACCGCGGAGGCGATTACCGTCATCCGGCCGCTGGCCGAGGCCGGCGAGGACCTCGCCCAGCTGCGGCTCGACCGCTGGCTGGCCGGGGACGACCGGGTTGGCGAACTGCGTCAGCGCGCCGACGTCGGCGACGACCACGCCTGGCCGGAGCTTTTCGACTGGCTCGCCTGGCACGACTTGGATCAGCTGCGCGCACTCGCCCTCACCCTGGACGGCCGGCCCCGGCAGCTGCTGGCCCGCTGGCTGGCCCGGCAGGGCAACATCGAGGTGCTGCGGATCGGCGCTGACGCCGGGGACGACCACGCCCGGCGGACGCTGGCCAGCTGGCTGGCCAGGAAGAGCCGCACCGACGAGCTGCGCCGGCGCGCGGAGGCTGGCGACGATCATGCCCGGGAGCAGCTGGCCTGGCTGGCCCAGCAGCCATGACCCGAGCGTCACGGCCGGCCGGGCCGAGCCCCGACCGCACCACCGCGCCGAGCCCGGACCACACCGCCGGGTCACTCCGGGACCGCACCACCGCGCCGGGTCCGCACCCCACCACCGCGCCGGCCCCGGCCCGTATGACCGCGCCACGCCCGCGTGGCACCATCGCGCCGGGCCCGCGCCGGTGCGTGGTGATCGGGGCCGGGGTGGTCGGCGCGTGCCTGGCGGCCCGGCTGGCCGAGGCCGGTGCTCAGGTGACGCTGCTGGACCAAGCCCAGCCCGGCCACGCCGCCACCCGGTGGAGCTTTGCGTGGGTGAACTCCAACGACAAGGGGCCTCGCGCCTACCACGAGCTCAATCACGCCGGGATGCGGGCCTGGGCCACGCTGGCGGCGGGCCTGGACGGCGCGGTGTGGCACCGGCCGGCCGGGAACATCGAGTGGGCGGCGGATGCGCCGGGGCGGGAGCGGCTCGCCGCGCGGGTGCGCAGGCTCGCCGGCTGGGGATACCCGGCCCGCCTGATCGGCGCGGGCGGCGCGGCTGAGCTTGAGCCGTCGCTGCGGCTGCCCAGCTCGGTGCCGGAGGTCGCGTGGTTTCCCGGCGAGGGTTATCTGCTCACCCGGCCGCTGGTCAGCCGGCTGGTGATGCGGGCTGTCCGCCACGGGGCCACGCTGCTGACCGGCGAGCGGGGACACGTGGCCGGCCTGGCCGCCGGGGGCGGCGCGGTGCGGACCGCCGCCGGGGAGGTGATCAAGGCCGACGCGGTGGTGTGCTGCGCGGGACGCTGGGTTCCCGGCCTGGCGGCGCTGGCCGGCGCGGCGTGCCCGGTGCCGCTCGTGCCGTGGGCCGCGCCCGGGGCGGCCGCGCCGGGCCTGGTGGTGCGGGCCGGGCCGGTGACGCCCCCGGGCCCGGCGCGGGTGGTGCACGCGCCGGACGTGTACCTGCGTCCCCACACCGGCGGGATGGTGCAGCTGGAAGCGCCCGACGCCGCAGTGGACCTGCATACTCCCGACGCCGTGCTGGGGCGCTGGGCGGACGAACTGCTGCGGCGCGCGCGCCGGGTGGTGCGCGGGCTGGAGCGCGCCGGTATCGCCGGTTACCAGGTGTGCGTGCGACCGATGCCGGCCGATGGCCGGTCCATCGTCGGGCCGCTGCCGGGCGCCGACGGCCTGTACGTGGCGGTGACGCACAGCGGCGTGACCCTGGCCGCGCACCTGGCCGGCCTCGTCACCGCCGAGCTGCTCGGCGGCACCTCGGCCGCCGAGCTCGCACCCTACCGTCCCGGCCGGTTCCTGGCTGGGGCGAACGTGGCCGGCGAGTGACCGGGTACCGCGAACTCGCGGCCGGCCGGTGACCGGGTACCGCGAACTCGCGGCCGGCTGGTGACCGGGTACCGCGAACTCGCGCCCGGCGCTCTGGCCCACACCGCTGAACTCGCGCCCGGCACCCTGGCCACACCGATGCTGGTGCCATGACGACGCACCGTTCGGCGGGCTACCGCGAAGACGGGCGGGCCCTGACCGCGGACAGCCGCCCCGTGATCGTGACCGCCCGCCGCTGACCCGCCATTCAGGCCAGTCGGGCCGCATATAAGAATGGAGGCGAGACCGCCTGCGCGTTGCCGCGCCACGGCAGCCGGGTAAGTGAGCAGTCGTCTGGACGGTGTGAGCATGGCGCAGGCAGCGGCGAGGCTGACGACGCCGGTCCGCGCGCTGGTCGGGTTCGTATGCGTGCTGGTCCTGGTCGACACCTTGTTTTTCACGGCGCTGACGCCACTGCTGCCGCACTACGTGGAGACGGCCGGGCTGACCAAGTCGGGGGCCGGGCTCCTGGTCGCCGCGTATCCCCTGGGCACGCTGATCGGCGCCTTGCCCGGCGGGCTGCTCGCCTCCCGGCTGGGGTCCAGGCTGGTTGTGCTGCTGGGCCTGGCGCTGATGAGCGGGTCGGCGCTGGTGTTCGGCTGGGCCTTGAGCCCCGCCGTGCTGGACGCCGCCCGGTTTGTCCAGGGCCTGGGCGGGGCGTGCACGTGGGCCGCGGGCCTGGCCTGGCTGGCGACGGCCGCGCCGGGCGGGCGGCGCGGTGAGCTGCTGGGCATCGCGATCGGAGCCGCGGTCGCCGGGGCGCTGCTCGGCCCGCTCGCCGGGGTGATCGCCGACCAGGTGGGAACCGGTCCCACGTTCTCGGGTGCGGCCGTCGCTGGCGCGGCCCTGATGGCGGTGGCCTTCCTCGTGCCCAGGCCGCACGACTCGCCGCCACAGGGGCTCAGCGCGGCCTGGCCCGCCCTGCGCGACCGGCAGGTCGCCACCGGCATGTGGCTCACCACGCTGGCCGGGCTGGCCTTCGGGGTGCTGGACGTGCTGGCACCGTTGCGGCTGAACTCGCTGGACGCCTCCGCGCTGGTGATCGGGGCGACCTTCCTCGCGTCGGCGGCCGCGGAGGCGGGGCTCTCGCCGCTGGTGGGCCGGCTGTCGGACCGCCATGGCGCACTGACACCGGTCCGGCTCTCGCTGGCGGTGGCGGTAGCGGTGAGCCTGCTGGCGCCGCTGCTGGCCCCGGCGGCGCTGCTGGTGGCCCTGCTGATCGTGGGCATGCCGTCGTTCGGCACGCTCTACACGCCGGCGGCGGCCCTGCTGAGCGCCGGCGCGGACCGCCTCCGGCTCAACCAGGGGCTCGCGTTCGGGCTGTCGAACCTCGCCTGGGCGAGCGGGCAGGGCGTGGGCGCGGCGGGGAGCGGGGTGCTCGCCCAGGCGACCACGGACCTGGTGCCGTACACCTTGCTGGCCAGTGCCTGCCTGGCCACGCTGGTGGTGCTGCGCTCACGGGCCCGTCCTTAACGGCGTCCGCTGTTAAGGACTTAGGCCAGCAGCCGCGCCCGGCAGGCGAGCTGCAGGGCCAGCCGCTGATCGGGGTCATCCAGATCGACGTCGAGCAGCTCGGTGATGCCGCGCAGCCGGTTGGCCACCGCGTTGCGGTGCAGGTGCAGCTTCTGCGCCGTCTTCACGAGCGACCCCTGCTCATCCAGGTACGCGGCCAGCGTCTGGATCGCCGTCTCGGCCCGGCCGGGGCCGAGTTTCTCCAGCGGCGCGAGCTGGTCGCGGACCGAGGCCCGGGCGGTGTCGGACGAGTACCACTCCATGAGCATCCGCTGCACCCCGACCACGTCATACGCGGCGACGCCGGGCGGCTTGCGCGCCGACCGGGCGGCCAGGAGCGCGCCCCGCGCCTCGGCGGCCGAGGCGCGGAGCCCCATCGGGCCCTCGTGCGGGGATCCCACCCCGGCCCGGAACCGCAGCCCGGGCATCCGGCCGCCGATGGCCTGCAGCGCGCGCTCGGCCGAGCGGGCGGCGCGGGCACCGGCCTGCGGGCCGGGGTCGGAACCGGTCACGCGGACCAGCACGATCGCGCGCGCGATCCGCGACAGGTGCCAGACGCCGCCCGCCGCCGTGACGGCCTGCAGCGCCATCTGCCCCGCCGCCTCCAGCAGCTCGAAGCGGTGCACCTCGTCCGGCTCCGCCTCCTCCAGGTCGTCGGCCTCGATCCGGACCGCGACGTGCCAGCCGCCGACCGGGATGCCCAGCTGCCGGGCGCGGTCGAGCAGGTCCTCGTTGATCGCCGCATCCGACATGAGCAGCTCGGCCAGCAGCTCGCTCCGGGAGCGGACCGGCAGCTCACGTGCCCGCCGGGCCAGATCGAGCAGGCGCGCGGCCGCGAACGCCGCGGTGTGCAGCACCAGCCGGGCCCCGATGCCGGACTCGCCGAGCACATGCGGGGCGGCGAGATACCCGATCGGCGTCTCCCCGACCACGACCGGCGCGCTGACCTCGTCTGCATCCTGGCCGGGCGGCTGGCGGCCATCCCCGGCCGCGGCCGCCCGGTAGCCGGCCGCGCCATTGGCGGCCGGGCCGCCCAGGGCGGGGCGGCCGCCATCGCCGGGCGCGAGGGGACGGAACTCGACCGCGGTCCCCAGCGCCTGGCCGACCGAGGCGCACAGCTTGTCCAGGTCCGCACCGTCCTGCTCGGCGCGGAGCACCGCGTCGAGCCCCTCCTGGGCCCGGCCGAGTGCCCGCTCGGCACCGCCCCCGATCTCCCGCATGATCGCCATGACGAGCTCGGTCAGGTCGGTATCCATCGGGATGGAAACCAGCGCGATATCGGAGCGTCCGGCGATATCGGTCACCGTCACGGTCGGCCGCCATCGCTCGGCCGCGAACGCGGCGACGGCGGCCACCTGATGGATCGACGCCCAGCGCAGGGCCATATCGAGGCGGTAGTCGGTGACCTCCGCGGACGCGGACCGGGAAAGGACAACTAGGCTGGTATGTGGGGCATTGTCCAGTTCGGCGAATCGTTCCGCGAGCCGGACCACGGTGACCTGGCGATCACCACCGCTCCGGCTGACTCGGCGCAGCCGGGCAAGCGGTGAGCTCGCGAGGATCTCATCAACGGTAGGCATCAGAAGCCCCACCCTATTCACAGCGCCAGAAGGCCACCTTATGCGGAACGCACACATCAGTCACCATCGCGGTGCAATCTGCCCATTCACCTCAGCGCGGCGCCCTGGGAAGATGCTATTGAACAGGGATTCAAACAGCGGGCGTGGCTGATCGCACGCAGGCACCCAGGTCATCCAGGGAGAGCGATGGAGTCCGAGACCATGACCAGGCAGGAGGCAGCTGGCGAGACGGCTCCGGACTGGTGGCCGTACGCTCCCGAGTTCCCGGACTGGCACGTCTGGCGGGGGGTCGCGGGCCTGCTCTACGCGCGGCGGCCCAGGTCGAGCCCGCCCAAGGTCGTGCGGGGCAAGAGCACTGGCGACCTTCGCGACCAGATCCGGCTGGCGGAACTGCCCCGGTAGCCAGCTGGTACCGCGGCCCGTCCCGGCGATATCAACGCCGGCGGTGGGCACCGCCCGAAGCTCCTGGTTTGCCGCGGCCTGAATCCCACCAGCTGCACCAGTTCGCAATAAGCGCTGGACATTTATCCCGCCTCAGCACGCACAGCGCCAGGGGGTCCCACGGGCCGGCGCCTCTCCCGGCCCAGCATCCCCGGATCGCCGCCCGCGGCGCGCTGGCCGCCCGCGGCCGCGCCGCAAAGCTGACCCAAACGCCGGCGGCCAGCGTCAATCGGCCGCCTTCGCGATGGCCGCGCCCGGGCCAAAAGCGGCCAGGTATCCTGTGCAAAGTTCAGCAATCTTGTATGCAACACGAATTGACATCTGCATCTCATGACAGCCAGCCCCGGTGACCATGAAGAGACTGCTCGACCCTGACGCCTTGCGTGCCCTGTCACGGGGCTGCGCCATCCTCGGCGCAGGTGGCGGCGGCGACGCGTACGTGACACTGCTGCAGGCATTGCAGGCCACCGAGGACTTCGGCCCGGTTCCCCTGGTCGATTTGGACGAATTGCCCGATGACGCGCTAATCATGCCGTGTGGTGGGATCGGCGCCACCACGGTCATCCTGGAAAAGTTCGAGAACGGGGACGAGGGAGAGCGGCTCCGGGACTATCTGCAGTTCATGACCGGGCAGCAGGTGGCGGCGCTGATGTCCGCCGAGATCGGCGGGGGGAACGGCGTGCTGCCCATCACCTGGGCCGCGCGGCTCGGGCTGCCGGTGGTGGACGCCGACGGCATGGGACGGGCGTTCCCGGAGGTCCCGCAAGTCGCCATGCATCTGGCCGGTATCCCGGTGAGCCCGGCGGTGATGACCGACGAGCGCGGCAACCTGGTGGTGTTCCGGACGATTTCCGGCCACTGGATGGAGCGCCTGGAACGGGCGGCCGCGGTCGAGTTCGGCGGGGCGGCGTCGTCGACGGAGTTCTCGCTCACCGCGGCGCAGGCGCGCGGGGCCACCGTGCGGAACTCGGTCTCGCTGGCGATCAGGATCGGTGAGGCGATCGCGGGGGCCAGCGGCAGCCCAGTGGACGCCCTGATCACGGAGCTTGGCGCGTTCAAGCTGGTCACCGGCAAGATCCTGGACGTCGAGCGGCGGACCACCAGTGGCTTCGTCCGCGGCAGCGTGGTGATCGAGGGCCTCCGCGAGGACGCCGGCCGGCTGATCCGGCTGGAGCTGCAGAACGAGAACCTGGTGGCGCTGGAACGCGGGCGCGTGCTGGCCTCGGTGCCCGACCTGATCACGGTGCTGGACAGCGAGACCGCCGACGCGATCGCCACCGAGTCGATCAGGTACGGCCAGCGGGTGA
>Ga0187765_10000816_pt1 | contig 11688 bp, 13 predicted proteins | sample 0216_QUI02_MP05__3_FD_133018 | JGI IMG/M metagenome (GOLD analysis project Ga0187765, IMG submission 133018) | Tropical peat soil microbial communities from peatlands in Department of Meta, Colombia - 0216_QUI02_MP05_10_MG | ecosystem: Environmental > Terrestrial > Soil > Wetlands > Peat ...
CGGTGGCCGCCGGCGAGAGCCAGCAGCTTGACCAGCGTCTTGGACTTGCGCAGCCGCCACGAGCCAGGAACCGAGCGGCTTCCGACACGAACACTGAAGCCGCCCAGCAGCGCTACATGCAGCGTGCCGGAGCCGGCCGCCACATCCACACCGCGTTCGCCTGTCATAGGTGGAGTCTCCGCCCGCAAGGTCGCGCCTGCCAATCCTGCGTACCCGTGGCAGCGGCGCGCCCAGACCGCCCGCGCCCGGCGTGGTGGCCTGCCGGGTGCGGCGCTTGGCGTGCCCGGGCCGCTGATGGGGCAGTTATCCCTCGTCATGGCCGTCGGGCACGGCGACCAGGCTGTCTACCCGGCCGGCAGTGAAAGGGGGAAGGCGTGACCGAGGAAGTGGTGGCGCATGGTCCGCTGCGGGCCGGCAGCCCGCTGAGAACTCCGCGCGCGGCGGCGGCCGCCGGGATCATCTTTTCGGTGCTGCTGATAGCGGTGCTGGTGCTGCTGAGGGTGTCTGTCCCGGCGCATGCCGCGGTGCCCGGCGCGTGGCTGACCAATGCGCGGCGCCGGTCCGCGGTGGCGATCGCGCTGAACCTGATCCCGTTCGCCGGGATCGCCTTCTTGTGGTTCGTCGGGGTGGTGCGGGACCGGATCGGCGAGCATGAGGACCGGTTCTTCGCCACGGTGTTCCTGGGCAGCGGCCTGCTGTTCGTGGGCATGCTCTTTGTCGGCGCGGCGGTGGCCGGTGGCCTGATCGCCAGCCAGGCGCCGTCCGGCGGGGTCTTGGCGCTGGGCCGCCACGTCACCGTTCTGCTGCTGAATGTTTACGCGATGCGGATGGCGGCGGTGTTCACGCTTACCACGGTGACCATCGCCCGCCACACCAGGATCGTGGCCCGGTGGCTCACCATTGCCGGGCTGGCGAGCGCACTGGTGCTGCTGGTCACCGCGGGGACGGTGCCCTGGATCGAGCTGCTGTTCCCCGCGTGGATCCTGGCACTGAGCATCGACATCCTGGTGCGCCGTTCCCGGGCCTCCGCAGCCGGCAACCCCGCACGGCCAGCCTGAATGCACGGTGATGCACATTCTCAGACGGCCTTCCGGCGGTAGATGGCCATGGCGAGGGCGGACGCGGCGATGAGGATGCCGAGGCACCAGGCGAGGGCGATCCAGATGCTGGTGCTGACCGGCTGTTGTGTGAACAGGTCGCGGATCGTGTTGACGATGGATGTCACCGGCTGGTTGTCGGCGAAGGCGCGTAGCGGGCCGGGCATGGTGCCGGTGGGCACGAATGCCGAGCTGATGAGTGGCAGGAAGATGATCGGGTAGGAGAAGGCGGCCGCGCCGTCCACGGTCTTCGCGGACAGGCCAGCGATGACGGCGATCCAGGTCAGTGCCAGGGTGAACAGGACCAGGATTCCGGCGGCGGCGAGCCACGCCAGCGCTCCCGCGCCCGAGCGGAATCCGATGAGGAGGGCGACGAGCACGACGAGCGCGAGTGAGATCAGATTGGAGACCACCGAGGTCAGCACGTGCGCCCACAGCACGCTCGAGCGTGCGATCGGCATGGACTGGAACCGCTCGAAGATTCCGCTCTTCATATCCGTGAAGAGCCGGACTGCGGTGTAGGAGATGCCCATCCCGATCGTGATCAGCAGGATTCCGGGCAGCAGGTAGTTCACATAGTGATCCGACCCGGTGCGGATCGCGCCGCCGAACACGTAGACGAACAGCAGCATGAGGGCGATCGGCATGATCGTGACCGTGACGATGGTGTCCAGGCTGCGCGTGATGTGGCGCACGGACCGGCCCGTCAAGACGGCGGTGTCGCCGAAGAAGTACGTGGTGGTCATCGGTGTTCCTTAGTTCTCCGGGCCGGTGGCGCTGGCCGGGCCCGCGGTGCCGCCGTTGCCGGTGATGGCGAGGAAGATGTCCTCCAGGGTGGGCTGTTTCTCGACGTACTCGACCTGGGCGGGCGGGAGGAGCTGCTTCAGTTCGGCGAGGGTGCCGTTCGCGATGATCCGACCCTCGTGCAGGATCGCGATCCGGTCGGCGAGCTGTTCGGCCTCGTCCAGGTACTGCGTCGTGAGCAGCACCGTCGTGCCCTGCCCGGCGAGCTCCTTGACGCTGTTCCACACTTCGGCCCGGGACTGAGGATCGAGCCCGGTGGTCGGTTCGTCCAGGAAGGTCACCGGCGGATTCCCGATGAGGCTCATGGCGATGTCCAGGCGGCGGCGCATGCCTCCGGAGTACGCCGACACCCTTCGCCCCGCCGCGCCGGTGAGCTGGAAGCGGGCCAGCAGGTCGTCCGCGATCTGGCTGGCGTCCTTCAGGTGCCGCAACCGGGCCACCAGCACGAGGTTCTCCCGTCCGGTGAGAGTTTCGTCCACGGCCGCGAACTGCCCGGTGAGGCTGATGGACTCCCGCACGTTCGCCGGGTGCGTGGCGACGTCGAAGCCATCGACGGTGGCCGTCCCCGCGTCGGGCTTGAGTAGCGTGGACAGGATTTTCACGACCGTGGTCTTGCCCGCGCCGTTGGCGCCGAGCAGGGCGAAGATGCTGCCCCGCGCCACGTCGAAGTCCACGCCGCGCAGCGCGCGCAGCTTCTTGTATGTCTTCTCAAGGCCCTGCACGTGGATCGCCTGGACCGGCTGTGCTGTCATCGGGACATCCCGTCGTTTCCGGTGTCTTCCCCGGCGGCGCGGTCGATCGCGCTGGTCAGCCGGTCCCGTTCCCGGATGATCCACTGACCCTGCGGGTAGTTCCGGAGAAACGCCTCGGCGAACTCCACGGGGTCCTCCCCGACGATCTCGCGGACCGGGGTGCCGCTCGCCGCCGCCTGCTCGAACAGATCGGCCAGGTCCTCCAGCATCGACAGCCCGCCTTCTGCGGTCCCACCGCCGAAATAATGCGAGTACCGCTGCAGCGCCTCGACCGCCATTTGGTAACTCGCGGGAAGCCGCTCCACGCGCGCTTTGTACTGCCGGTAGCGCTTCTTCTGCTCGAGCGGGCCGGTGACCGTCTCAAGGAGCTTGGTCAATCCTGTGGCGGCCATCTTTATCTGCCTCCTTCGCGGAGCTGTTCGAGCCGTTCTGTGAGGAAGCTCCAGGTCCGCCAGAACTCCTCGAGGTATTCGCGTCCCTGAGCGTTAAGGGAGTAAACCTTGCGCGGGGGCCCCTTCTCGGAGGGGACCTTCTCCACGTCGACGAGGCCGCGCTGCTCGATCCTGATGAGCAGGGCGTAGATGGTCCCTTCGGCGATGTCGGAGAAGCCCCTCTCCCGCAGCCATGCCGTGATCTCGTAGCCGTACGCGGGCCGGCCGGACAGGATCGCGAGGACGATGCCCTCCAGCGTCCCCTTGAGCATCTCCGTCACCTGCTTGCCCATGGAACACCTCCTCCGTCCGCTACTCAGTGCTAGTGACTACCGGTACATAGTAACACTGAATAGCCGAGGGCAAGCCGGGGCCGCAGGCGTGGGTAGGGCGTGGGCCCGCAGGCAACGGGCGGGGATGAGAGGACGGCCATGACGGCCACTTCGCCAGCGACCCTCAGTGAGTGGCGCTTCGCCGGTGCCGGAGCGAAGGAAGGACAGGAACGTATGGCATCCGAACAGGTGCTCCCCGGCTCTGCCTGCCGATCAGGACACGCTGTCGCCGATCCGCTCGGCAGGCGTCAGGCACTCCGGAGGCAACGGGAACCAGCGCAGGGCCTCGAAGTCGTCGGCGAGGCCGGTGGGGCCTTCGTCAACGTGATCCGGGCGGGCGGCCAGCAGGGCACGGGCCTGGCGCAGATAGCGGGCCAGCGACTCCTCGCCGACCCGCGGACGCCGGGTGGGGCAGTGCAGCTTGCCATCCGGCGTGTAGCGCAGGTCGCGCAGGCGCAGCGGCGGCCCCGGCGGCCCGTCGCGGTGCCGCCACAGTCCGGTGTGAGGATCGAAGCGGTAGTCGGGCAGCAGCCGGTGGCCGTCGGTGGCGGTCAGGTCGACGGCGTCGATGAGGTAGCCGGCCGCGGTGTCGGAGATGAAATAGTTGAAGTTGATCCTGGTCCAGCCCGGCTTGATGCCCTCGCAGCCGTGGCCGATCTCGTCGCGGAACGCGTGTGACCGGGCCGCCCCGATGGCCAGCAGCCGGTGGCCGTACGGGCCGGCGCAGGAGCAGCCGCCGCGGGCCTGGATCCCAAACAGGTCGTTCAGAAGCGCGACCACGTAGTTGTGATGCAGGTACCGGTCGCCATGGCGGATGCGCAGCGAGACGATCGACAGCCGGCTGGCCTCGGGGTTGCCGAGCACCTCGATGTGCGGGTTGGCTGACCACCGGCGCAGGGCTCGCTTCCACAGGCGCTCCTCGCTGGCCTGGATCACGTCGGTGCCGACCGCCTGCTTGAGCGCGAAGACCAGCCCGGCGCGGATCGACTCGACGATGGCCGGGGTACCGCCCTCTTCCCGGACGACCGGGTCGTCGAGATACCGGTGGCCGATCGGGTCCACGAACGCCACCGTGCCGCCGCCGGGCACGGTCGGCACCCGGTTGCGCACCAGGTCCCTGCGGACCACCAGGACGCCGGGGGTCTGCGGGCCGCCGATGAACTTGTGCGGGGACAAGAAGATGGCGTCCTTGTGGTCACCGGCGCCGGGCGCCGACTCGCGGGCGCGGATCGGCACATACGGGCCGGCCGCGGCGTAGTCCCAGAACGAGAGCGCCCCGTGGGCGTGGAGCAGCCTGGCGATGGCGTCGGTGTCGGACAAGATCCCGGTCACGTTGGACGCGGCGGAAAAGCTGCCGATGCGCAGCGGCCGGGACGCGTAACGGTTCAGCTGCGCGGCCAGGTCGGCCAGGTCGATGTGCCCGTCGGCGTCGGCGCCGATGACCACGACGTCGGCGATGGTCTCGCGCCAGGGCAGCTCGTTGGAGTGATGCTCATACGGCCCGACGAACATCACCGGCCGCTCCGCTGGCGGGATCTGGTCCAGCAGCCGGTAGTGCCGCGCTGGCCCGTCGGGCAGGCGAAGTTCCAGGATGCCGATCAGCTTGTTGACGGCGGCCGTGGCGCCGGACCCGCAGAAGATCACCAGGTGCTCACCGGTCCCGCCGACCGCGTCGTGGATGATCTGCCGGGCCTCCTCCCGCAGCCGCCCGGTCGCCAGGCCCGTGCCAGAACTTTCGGTGTGGGTGTTGGCGTACCGGGGCAGCACCTGATCGCGGATGAGGTCCTCGATGAACTCGAGCGACCGGCCCGAGGCGGTGTAGTCCGCGTAGGTGATGCGCCGCGGCCCGTACGGGCCGTCCAGCACCTCGCCCTCACCGATGATGGCGGACCGGATCCGCTCCACCAGCGCCGCACCTGGCCGCGCGGCCAGGGCATGATCAGCAGGGACCGTCACTGAGCAGACCCCCCTCGTGTGCCGGGACACCTGCCGTCACTGCAGGTCGATGGTGGCCGACGGCGGGCTGGCGAGGTTGTTGTGCACCGTGCAATGCGACACTACCGCCCGTAGCGCCGCCCACCGCTGGGCCTGGCCGGCCCACACACCGGGTGCCCGCGCACCGCCACCTCATACGCCTCCCGGCCACCAACCGGATATCCATTGGCCGTGCCAGAAGGCCCAAGGATGGCTCGCGACCAGGCAGCCCCACTATCCTTTCCATACCCTGCGTTCGGTAGGGAGGAGAGGCGATGGCGACGGGCCAGGGAGACGAGGCGGAAGCGGCCGGCCGCGGGCACCTGCGGGCCTCCCACGCCGACCGCGAGCAGGTGATCGGCATCCTCAAGGCCGCCTTCGTGCAGGGACGGCTGGCCAAGGACGAGCTGGACGCGCGGACGGGCCAGGCGTTCGCCGCGCGGACCTATGCGGAGCTGGCCGCACTCACGGCCGACCTGCCTGCCGGGCTGGCCGACACCGAGCCGGCCCGGCAGGCTGCCGGGGCACGGGCCCGGCGGCCGGTGGGCAACGCCGCCAGGGCAGGCATATGGGTGGTCATTGCGGTAGCCGTGCCGGTGGTCCTGTCGTTCGCCACCGGTGGTGACCAGCTCTTCCTGTTGCTCACGCCCTTCTACTTCACGGCCCTCGCCTTCCTCGGTGCCGAGACACTGGTCTCGCGGCACAAGAAGCGCTCCCCCCGCAGGCAGCTACCGCCAGGGCCAGCACCCGGCGTCAGCGATCCGGCATCCCCGCGCCTGCCACCGGCCGGCCCGGCTGGGCGGCTCCCGCCGGCCGGGCAAGGTCCCCGGTACGCCGCCGAAGCAGCCCGGAGGCGTCTGGCGCCTTCGCCCTCGTCCTGACCACCGGGGCCACAGTGTTGTTCCTGCTCGCCGCCAGCGGCCGCGAACTGTGCCCAATGATGAGATAGGCATGCCGACGGCCGGCTCGCGCCAGTCGATCTTCCGCACCTACCCCCCCTGATGGCCCTCTACAACGCCTACGTCGCCGACGTCCGCAGCCTGGGCAACACCAAGGGCAGCTCCATCAACACCAACTTCGCCAACTGCAACACGGACTCCTACAACGGCGAAGTGGCCTGGAATCACAACTTCCGCCACCCCAACATCTACTCACTCGCCCAGTCCATGAGCGGGAAGCTCAATCCCGCCAGCCAGGCTGCCGGGCGCGTCTTCTGCACCATCGACGACAGCGGCCAGTACCACGTTGTCTGGACCGAAGACGGCGGCCGCCTGCTGGGAACTCTGGTCGGCGGCCCCCACGATTCCGCTTACGGCTGGTGGTTCCACATGCACCACAACATCTTCCTGCCCGGCACCCCCATGAGCATGAGGATGTAACTGGCCAGCCACCACCCGAGGCCCAGCCACCAGCATCATCGGCCCCGGGGCCGCCATCCCGGGGCTGGCGTGCACTCATCCGGGCGCCCGCGAATCTGGAGGTGGGGTGATGACCGGACATGTTCGTCACGCGGGAGCTGATCGTTGACACCAATTTCGCCGCCGCCCGGGCGCGGCTCAAGCAAATCGCGCGGGCAGCGGACGGTGGCGGCCTGGCCGGGATGTCCCGCGACGCCTACGGGGAAGCCCTCGCCCGCCTGACCACGATCGGCCCATCGGGCAACGCGCCGGGGACCTCCGAGCTGGTCCAGGTGCGCTTGCTCGGCCCGGTGAAGCGGGACGACACCAGGACGATCTGGCTGCACTGGGAAGCGGCCGGCGCCGCGAGTGGCCTGTTCCCAGCGCTGAACGCTGACCTTATCCTCGCGGCCGAGGACAAGAAGCGAACCCGGATAACGCTCAACGGTTACTACCAGGCGCCTCTTATTGACCTGGACGCCGATCGGGCCCGGTCGGTCCTGCATCATCTCGCCTCCGCGACGATCCGCACCCTGCTGAACAGCGTCGCCGAGACGCTCACCGAGTAGGGACACGTCCCCGTCGGCCCAGGGAGTCCTCCGGCCCGGTTCCCAGCCGGCCGGGAACAAAGCATTCTGAACCGCTCTGGGGCTGGCTTCGCCGCGCAGCCCACAGATCACCCGGGGATCGGTCGCATGAGCATCGGCTCCGACCGGCACCGCCTACGTGCGGCGGGGCGCTCACGGCGTTCAGCAACGCGCTAGCCAGGTTGCCGGTCACCCCGCGAGGGTGGTTTGGACCACTGCCTGCGTCGGGGATGGTGGGTAGTAAAAGTGTGACTACCGCGGTGGGGAGCAGGCCATGATGACGGGCAGGCAGCCGGAAATACCTCGATTCAGCGCGCAGGCTGGGCCGGGTTCGCAGCGGGGATGGCACGGGCGGCATGCCGCGCTCCTGACGGTGGCCTGCGCCGCGGTTGCTGCGCTGGTGCTGGCAGCGTGCAGCTCGTCGTCGACCAGCGCGCCGTCGGGTGGTTCGTCGGGGTCGGGGAAGGTGTCGGGCACGGTGGTGGTGTTCGCGGCCACCTCGCTGACCGATGCGTTCAACCAGATCGGGGCCGGGTTTGAGAAGGCGCATCCGGGTGTGACGGTGAAGTTCAACTACAACGGCAGTTCGTCGCTGGCGACCTCGATCAACCAGGGCGCGCCGGCGGATGTGTTCGCCTCGGCGGCTCCGGCGAACATGAAGACCGTCACCGACGCCGGCAACGCGGTGGGCACGCCGCAGATCTTCGCCCGCAACACGGGCGAGATCATGGTCGAAAAGGGCAACCCCAAAAAGATCACGTCGGTCAAGGACCTGGCCAACCCGGCTATCAAGGTCGCGGTGTGCGCCCCGGAGGTGCCGTGCGGCGCCGTGGCCACGGCTATTTTCAAGAACGCCGGGGTGACCGTTAAGCCGGTCAGCGAGGAGACCAACGTCGGCGGGGTGGTCACCAAGGTCACCCTGGGTGAGGTGGACGCGGGCATCGTGTATGTGACCGACGTCGAGGCCAACGGGTCCAAGACCGCCGGGGTGCCGATCCCAGCGGACCAGAATGACATCACCGAATACCCGATCGCGCAGGTCAAGGACGCGCCCAACGCTAGTGCGGCGAAGGCGTTCATCAGCTATGTTCTCGGGCCCGACGGCCAGAAGGTGCTCGCCAGCTTCGGGTTCATGCCGCCGGGGTGAGCCGGATGGACGATCAGAAGCAGCCGTTCAACCCGCTCCTGGCCTTGCTGGCTGCCCTGGCCGCGCTGTTTTTTGTGTTCCCGCTGATCGGGCTGGTCACCGGGGCGCCCTGGGGCCGGATGACCGATGTGATCACGAACAAGTCCGCGCTGGACGCGCTGGGGCTTTCGATCATCGCATCGCTGTCGAGCACTGTCATCGCGCTGGCGTTCGGGTTCCCGCTGGCCTGGCTGCTGGCGCGCGGGACGTTCCGGGGCAAGGGGCTGGTGCGGGGGCTGGTCACGTTGCCGATGGTGCTGCCGCCGGTGGTGGGCGGCATCGCGCTGCTGCTGGCCTATGGCCGCCGCGGGTTCATCGGGGAGCCGCTGGACAAGGCGACCGGGATATCGCTGCCGTTCACCCTGGCCGGGGTCATCGTGGCCGAGTCGTTCGTGGCCATGCCGTTCTTCGTGATCACGGTGGAATCGGGGCTGCGGTCGATGAACCGGCGGCTGGAGGACGCGTCCCGCAGCCTGGGGGCGAGCCGCATGATGACCTTCCGCCGGGTGACGCTGCCGCTCATCTGGCCCTCGCTGGCGGCCGGCACGGTGCTGACCTGGGCGCGGGCGCTGGGCGAGTTCGGGGCCACGATCACCTTCGCCGGCAACCTGCCGGGGCGCACCCAGACCATGCCGCTGGCGATCTACATCAGCCAGAGCTCGGGCCGGACCGACGAGGCGATCGCGCTGAGCCTTGTGCTGGTGGTGGTCAGCCTGGTGGTCATGATCTTCCGGCGCCGGATCGCCGGTGGCGACTGACCGCCATGCTCGACGCGGACATCCAGCTGCGGCTGTCCAGGCTCAACCTGGACACTGCGTTCACCGTGGCCTCGGGTGAGGTGCTGGCCCTGCTCGGCCCGAACGGGTCGGGGAAATCGACCACGCTGCGCGCCCTGGTGGGCCTGCTGCCGCTGGCCGGCGGCCGGATCGTGCTGGACGGCACGGTCCTGGAAGACCCCGCCGAGAAGGTCAAGATCCCGCCGGAACAGCGGCCCATCGGCCTGATGTTCCAGGACTACCTGCTGTTCCCGCACCTGAGCGCGGTGGAGAACGTGGCTTATGGCCTGCGCGCCCAGGGGATCGACAAGAAGGCCGCCCGGGATAAGGCCACGCAGACGATGGCCCGGCTGGGCCTGGACGGGCTGGCCGAGGCCAAACCGGGCTCGATGTCGGGCGGCCAGCAGCAACGGGTGGCGATGGCCCGCGCCCTGGTCACCGAACCGAAGCTGCTGCTGCTCGACGAGCCCCTGGCCGCGCTCGACGTCTCGACCAAAACCGACGTCCGGCGGCTGCTCCGCGAAGTCCTGCGCCAGTCGCATGCGGCGAACGTACTGGTCACCCACGACCTGCTCGACGCCGTCGCGCTCGGCGACCGGATGGTCGTCATCGAGAACGGCGCCATCGTGCAGACCGGGACGCCCGCCGAAGTGACCGCCCGCCCCCGATCGCAATACGTCGCCGACCTGGTCGGCGTCAACCTCCTGCGCGGCACGGCCCGCGGCACAGTGCTCGAGCTTGAGGGCGGCGGCCAGCTCACCTGCGCCGAACCCGCGACCGGCCCGATCCTCGCCGGCATCGCACCCGCCGCAGTGTCGGTATCGCGGCAGCGGCCCGAAGGACCGCAAGAAAACATCTGGCCAGGGCAAATCAGCGCCGTTGACCTCATGGGCGACCGCGTGCGGGTCCGCATGAAAGGAACGCCCACGATCACAGGCGAGGTGCCGCCCGCCGCGGTCGACGAACTCAAGCTCGACGACGGAGGCGAACTGTGGGCCTCGGTCAGCCCAGCCGCCATCACGGTATACCCGCCATGATCACCCAAGAAGGAGCAGGCCATGAAGCTCAGCGCACGCAACCAGATCCCCGCCCGCGTCACCCGCATCAACGCCGGTGAGGCCATCGCCAACGTCGAACTCGATGCCAACGGGGTCCGCCTGGTGGCATCTGTCACCGTCGAGGCCGTCCGCCAGCTCGGCCTCGCCGAAGGCAGCAACGTCACCGCCGTCATCAAGGCATCGGACGTAATAGTGGCCACCGGCGACTGAAGCCACCACGCGCGGTCAGCGCGCGCTGGCGACTGGCCCGTGCACCCGGGCGACCGCGGGTGAGCCGGGTGCCGGCCAGGATGTCACCGGGACCCAGCCCCGGGGGAAGCCGGGTCCCGGTGACTGGCCCTTACAGCTGGGTGGTGACGGCCTTGACCTCGGTGTAGGCCTCCAGCACCTCGTGGCCCATCTCGCGTCCCCAGCCGGACTGCTTGTACCCGCCGAACGGAAGCGACGCGTCGAACACGTTGTAGCAGTTGATCCACACCGTGCCGGCCCGGATCTTCTTGGCCAGGGCGTGGGCCTTGGAGATGTCCCGGGTCCAGATGCCCGCGCCGAGGCCGTACTCGGTGTCGTTGGCCGCGGCCGCGATCTCGTCGAGGTCGCTGAACGGGGCGGCGACCACCACCGGCCCGAAGATCTCCTCACGCACGATCTTCATGTCCGGAGTGGTGTTGGTGAGCACGGTGGGCTCGACGAAGTAGCCCCGGTCGCCGAACCGGCCGCCGCCGGTGACGGCGGTGGCGCCATCGGCCCGGCCGGACTCCAGGTAGCCGGTGACCCGGCGCAGCTGCTCGTCGGAGACCAGCGGCCCCATCTGCGTGCCCTGCTCCAGGCCGGAGCCGAGCTTGATGGACTTGGCGATCTCGGCGACGCCGTCCACCACCTCGTCGAACCGGCTCTGCTGGACGAACAGGCGGGAGCCCGCGACGCAGCACTGGCCGTGGTTGAAGAAGATCGCACTGGCGGCACCCTCGACCGCGCCCGGCTCGGCGTCCTCGAACACGATGTTGGGGCTCTTCCCGCCCAGCTCCAGCGAGACCTTCTTCAGGTTCCCGGCGGCAGCCTGCACGATCAGCTTCCCGACCTCGGTCGAGCCGGTGAAGGCGATCTTGTCCACGTCGCCGTGCGCGGCGAGCGCCGCCCCCGCGGTCTCGCCGAAGCCGGTGACCACGTTCACCACGCCGTCGGGCAGCCCTGCCTCGGCCATCAGCTCGGCCAGGCGCAGCGCGCTCAGCGGCGTCTGCTCGGCCGGCTTGAGGATCACGCAGTTGCCGGTGGCCAGCGCCGGGCCGAGCTTCCA
>Ga0187765_10000817_pt1 | contig 11675 bp, 10 predicted proteins | sample 0216_QUI02_MP05__3_FD_133018 | JGI IMG/M metagenome (GOLD analysis project Ga0187765, IMG submission 133018) | Tropical peat soil microbial communities from peatlands in Department of Meta, Colombia - 0216_QUI02_MP05_10_MG | ecosystem: Environmental > Terrestrial > Soil > Wetlands > Peat ...
ACCAGCGTCGTCGCTCCCCGGAGTGCGAGGGGACGGCAGTGCTCGAGCTTGACGCCTCCGTCCACCGAGACCTCCATCGGACGCTCGCCGAGGCGGTTCTTGATGTCCACCAGCTTCGCGTAGGTCGCCGGGATGAAGGTCTGGCCGCCGAATCCCGGGTTCACGGACATGACCAGCACGAGGTCGGCGGCGTCGAGCACGTAGTCGAGCGCGGTAGTCGGCGTCCCCGGGTTGAGCGCCACACCGACCCGCGCGCCGAGCTCACGGATGCGCCCGAGCGTCCGGTGCAGATGCGGGCATGCCTCGACGTGGACGGTGAGGCTGTGTCCGCCGGCCCGGACGTAGGTCTCGAGGTACGGATCGACGTCCTGCACCATCAGGTGGAGGTCGAGGGGCAGCTTGGTGCGCTTCCGGATCGCCTCGATGACCGGTGGTCCGATGGTCAGGTTCGGCACGAAGTGGCCGTCCATCACGTCGACGTGAATCTGATCGGCGCCGCCCGCCTCGACGCGCGCGATCTCGTCGCCGAGCGCGGCGAAGTCGGCCGATAGGATCGACGGGGCGATCTTGATCATGCGCGCCTCCTCAGGCGATGCGCGGTGAAGCCATCGGACCCGTGGCGGTGAGGCGCCATACGCAAGACGTCCGGCGCCGCCCGACACGCCGCAGGCACCGCCGGCGGGAGCGGGTCGGGCTCCATGTCCGGTCGGTGCGCCCGGAGCTCGGCCACCACTCCCTCATTCTCCTCCGGCTCGAGGGAGCACGTGGCATAGACGAGAACTCCGCCCGGCCGGACCAGGGTGGCGGCCGCCACCAGGATCCGGGCCTGGGCGGGGATCAGGGTCGCGAAGTCGCCCGGCTGCCGGCGCCACTTGCCATCCGGGTTGCGCCGGAGCACGCCGAGGTTCGAGCACGGCGCGTCCACCAGGACCCGGTCGCAGACCGGCCCCAGCTCCGCCGCGAGCGTCTCGGCCTCGGCGAGCCGGGGCTCGACGATCGTGGCCCCGAGCCGGGCGCACGCCTCCCGGAGCAGCCCGAGGCGCCCGGCGTGGGGGTCCGCTGCGAGGATGCGGCCCTGGTTCGCCATGAGCGCCGCGAGATGCGTCGTCTTCGTTCCCGGTGCGGCGCACACGTCGGCGACCGCCTCCCCCGGCCGGGGCCCGAGCGCGTGCCCAACCAGGATGGCCGCCTCGTCCTGGACCGTGGCACTGCCGTCGCGGAGCGGGGGAAGGCGCCGGAGGTCGCCCGGCTCCGCGAGGGTCAAGCCCTCGGGGGCGAACCGCGTCCGCGCGGGGTCGGCGCCCGCCTCGCGCAGGGCGGCGGCCACCGCGTCCACCGAAGAGCGCAGCGTGTTGGCACGCATCACGACCGGCGGCGTCGCGTTCATGGCGACCGCGAGTTCTTCCGCCTCCACGGGCCCGTAGCGGGCCCACCAGCGCTCGACGAGCCACGTCGGCTGCGACGTGCGCAGGGCCAGCGCCTCCACGGAAGACTCGGCGCTCGGAACAGGCCAGGGACGCGACTGGCCGGCGAGCGCCCGGAGGACGCCGTTGACGAAGGCCGCCGCGCCCGGAGATCGCCGGGTCTTCGCAAGCTCCACGGCCTCGTGAACCGCCGCCCACGGCGGGATCCGGTCCAGGAACTCCAGCTGGTAGACCGTGAGCCGGAGGAGGGCGCGAACCCACGGCGCGAGGTCCGCGAGCGGACGTCGCGACGCGCGCGCGAGCGCCCAGTCGAGGCGGCGCCGCCATCGGAGCGTCCCCAGCACCAGCTCGGTGGCGAGGCCGCGGTCACGGCCATCGAGCCCGGCCCGATCCGCCAGCGCCTCCAGGAGCCGGTCCGCGTAGGCCTCGGTCGTCTCCACGCGGACGAGCACCTCGAGCGCGACGCCGCGGGCCGACCGCCGGCGGGTCCCCCGTGCAGCGGGAGCGGTGGGGTCCGGGGCGTCAGGAGTGCGGGATCGTCGCGCCAAAGCGCGCCCCCGCGCCGAGCCGGGCTCCCCGGAGGTAGGCTACCCAGTCCATCGCCCGCCGGTTCTCGGGTTGCACCTCGAGTGGTTCCAGGAGGCCCGCCCCCGTCCCGACCGCGAGCTGCCCGTCGATTGCGGTGAGCACGCCGGGCAGGCCCTGCCCGACGATCGCGCGGGCGCGCCAGACCAGGAGGCGGCCGCCCGGCCCCGAGGTCATGGCGCCGGGCCAAGGATTGAGCCCGCGGATCCGCGCGGCCAGCGCGGCCGCTGGCTCCGTCCAGTCGAGCACGCCGTCGACCTTGCGAAGTCGAGGGGCGAGCGTCGCCGCCGGCGAGTCCTGCGCGCGGGGCGCCAGCGTATCGAGGCGATCGAGCGTCTCGAGCAGAAGATCGGCGCCCAGCACGGCCAGTCGCTCGGCCAGCTCTCCCGCCGTCTCCTCGGCGCCGATGACCGTCGCGCGCTGGAGCAGGAGCGGCCCGGTGTCCATGCCGGCGTCCATCTGGAAGGTGGTGACGCCCGTCTCGCGCTCGCCGCGGATGATCGCCCACGCGATCGGCGCGGCGCCGCGATACCGCGGCAGAAGCGAAGCGTGGACGTTGATCGACCCGCGCGCGGGAACGTCGAGCACCGCCTGCGGCAGGAGCTGCCCGAACGCGACCACGATCGCGACGTCGGCCGGGTGTTCGGCAAGGCGGTCGGGCCAGCCCGGGTCACGGAGGCGGGTCGGCTGGAGCACCGGGACGCCATGCTCCGCCGCCTCGATCTTGACCGGGGAGGCCTGGGATCGCTGACCGCGGCCCGCCGGGCGATCGGGCTGCGTCACGGCGGCAACGACTCGGTGACGGGATAGCAGCGCACGGAGGGTGGGAAGCGCGAACGCAGGAGTGCCGTAGAACAGCACGCGCATGGAACGGCGGCCGCCGGCTAGGCGATGCTCCCCGCGCGCGCCGACATGGAAGTGCGCGTCACAGTCTGACCCCGCCGGCCAGCGCCGGCTGCTCGGGGAAGCCCTCGCGTCGGATCTGCCGCTTCAACCGGTCGCGCGTGACCTTGTCGAGTCGGTCGATGAACAGGATGCCGTCCAGGTGGTCGATCTCGTGCTGGAGCACGCGGGACAGGAGCCCGGTCGCCCGGCGCCGGAACGGCGTGCCCGTCCGGTCCGTCGCCTCGACCACGACCCATTCGGCGCGCCGCACGTCGGCGAAGATGCCGGGAAGGGAGAGGCAGCCCTCCTCGCCGACTTGCTCGCCGCCCTGCTCCACGATCACCGGATTGAGGTACGCACGGCCGGCGCCGCGGCCCTCATCGACCACGAGCATCCGGAGCTCGACGCCCACCTGCGTCGCCGCCAGCCCGATGCCGACCTCGGTGTGCATCGTCTCGACCATGTCGTCGAGCCAGCCCTCGATCTCGGGCGTCACCTCGCGGATCAGCTCCGCCTTGCGTCGCAGGACCGGGTCTCCGTACAGCCGTACCTCTAGGACCGCCATGAGTCCGTGCCCTCCTTACCCGGGGAGCATTGTACCGCCGCTCACGGCAGCTCGACGGGGTCGATGTCGACCGTGAGCCGAAGGCCCCCGAGTCGGCGCCGGCCCCGCAGGGGCTCGAGAACGGCGGCCACCGTGGCGGGCAGCTCGGGCCCGCCGAGGAGCACAATCTGGGTCCGCGCCCCCGCGAGGGTCGCCGGGCCGAGCACGGTCGCGCCGGCCGCCGTCGCCCGCGCGACCAAGTCGTCTGCGAGCCGGGCCGCCTCCCGGCCCTCGACGAGGAGACGCGCCATCCGGCGCGCTGGCGGATAGCCGAGCTCCTGACGCTCCGCCCACTCGGCCTCGTAGAAGCCCTCCGGGTCGCCTCGGGCCACGGCGACGAGCGCGGGATGCTCAGGCAGGAAGGACTGGAGCCACAGGCCGCCGCCCGGCTCGATCGTCTCGGCGAGCCGCCAGCCGAGCTGGAACGTTCGCTCGGCCGCGCGGAAGTCGGGCAGGTTGAGCGTCGCGTCGGCGAGAACCAGCGCGGCGACCACGACCGGCGTCTCCTCGGCAAGCCGGAGCGCCATAGTCGTGCCCACCAAGACGCCCGCGGCGCCGGACTGGAACGCGCGGCGGGCAGCCTCGGCGTCGCGGGGCGCCACCGTCGAGTCGTAGCGGACGACCGTCGCTTCGGGGAATGCCTGCCTCGCCTCCGCCTCGAGCCCTTCGGTGCCCCAGCCGAGCGGCTGGAGGCGCCGCCCGCGACAGCGGCCGCAGAGGCTGGCCGCCGGCACCCGCAGGCCACACAGGCGACAGCTGAGGGTGCGCGAATCGCGCGAGTAGAGAAGCGCCAGCCGGCACTGACGACAGCGCCGGACGGCGCCGCATTCCGCGCAGCCCAGCATTCGCGCGAAGCCGAGGCGGTTCAGGATGAGCGCGACACGCCCGCCGCGGGCGAGGGCCGCGTGGGCCGCGTCGCGGAGGCCCGGCGAGAGGCTCACCCTCTCGGCGCGGTCGACGCCGAGGGCCACGCGCTCGACGGCCGGCCACGGCCCACGCCCCCCCGCCTCCCGCGTGAGCACTCCGCGCCGGGCAGCCACCCAGCTCTCGAGACTCGGCGCGGGGCTCGTCAGGATCGCCGCGCCGCCCTCGCGACGCACGCGCTCCAGAACGAGATCGCGCGCATGCCACCGCGGCGCGTCGGCGGCCTTGTGCGCGGGATCCTCCTCGTCCACCACGACCGCCAGCGCGAGCGGGGCCAGCGGCAGCCACGCCGCGACCCGCGTCCCGACCGCCGCGTGAGCCCGTCCCGCCCGGCAGGCCCACCACGCGGTCCAGCGCGCCCGGGCCGACACGGCGCTGGTGACCACCGAGACCCGCTCGTCGAGGCGGACGTGAAGGCGAGCGGCCCACGCTCGCGCCTGGTCGATCTCCGGGGTCAGGACGAGGACGCTGCCCCCCGCGGCCCGGGTCTCGGCGATTCGCTGCTCGACGCGAGCCGCGCGGTCGCCGCCGGTGACGAGTCGGGCCGGTCCGGCGGAGATCGCCGGCGCCGGCGCCGGCACGGCCGGGGGCGCGCCCGAGCCCGCGCCGGGCGGAAGGGCGCGGAACGCGGCCTCTCCCCACGCGCTGGCCGTCTCCGTCGCCGCCCAGCGCGTGAGCTCCAGGAGCGTCGGGGTGAGCGCCGGCACGGCGTCGAGGACGGCGGCGATGGGCTCGAATCCCTCGCCCTCGCCAGGCTCGAGCGCCACCACCACGGCCGGTCGGAGTCGCCTGCGGAACGGGACGCGCACGCGCTGCCCGGGGGCGACGCCCGCCTCGAGCTCGGACGGAACCCGGTACGTGAAGGTGCGCGGGATCGGGAGGTCGGTGACGACGTGCGCGAGCAGGAAGGACGGCCTCAGGCGCCGGTCGGCGCCTGACCGCGGATCCGGTCGTACTCTCGCCGCATGAGCTTGAGGTCGTCGTACGCCTGACGCCGATACTCGGGGCCCGGATTCCGCAGGAGGTACGCCGGATGGAACATCGGCACCACCAGGATGCTGCCCATTCGATGAAGCTGGCCCCGCAGGCGGCTGATCGGCTCGCGCGTCCGGAGCAGATGCTGCGTGGCGAACGTGCCGAGGGCGCAGATGATCCCGGGCTGGATGGCCGCCAGCTGCCCCGCGAGGTACGGCGCGCAGGCCGCGATCTCCTCCGGCTCGGGGTTGCGGTTGCCGGGCGGCCGGCACTTGACGATGTTGCAGATGTAGACTTCCTCGCGCGTGATGCCGACCGAGGCGAGCATCTTGGTGAGGAGCTGGCCGGCGCGGCCCACGAAGGGCTTCCCTTGGCGGTCCTCGTCCTCCCCGGGTCCCTCGCCGATGATCACGAGTCGAGCCTCGGGGGAACCATTCCCGAACACGATCGTGGTGCGGCCCTGGGACAACTTGCAGCGGGTGCAGCCGGCGCTCGCCTTCTCGACCCGCTCGAGTGCGCTCGTGGGCCCCGCCAGGGGCTCGCCGGCGAGCGGCAGCTCGCGAGTTCCCAGGGCCTGGTGAAAGCGGAGGTGTTCGGCCAGGGCGCGGGCGGCGTCCGCCAGCCCGGCGGGATCGACCGTCACGTGGTCTGCGGCTCGCGCACCGCGCGACGCAGCTCTTGGATCCGGTCGAGGATGAGGTCGGCCACTTCTCCCTTGCTGCGGCGGGGCAGCGCGACCACCCCGCCCCAACGGTCCAGCAGCGTCACCTCGTTGTCGGCCACGTCGAAGCCGATGTCGGCGCGGCTCACGTCGTTCGCGACGATGAGGTCGACACCCTTGGCGGTGAGCTTGGCCTGCGCGTGCTCGCGAAGATCGTGTGTCTCGGCGGCGAATCCGACCAGGAACCGGGCCCCCTTGCGGGCCCCGAGCTCTCGGAGGATGTCCGGTGTCGGGACGAGGTCGAGCGCGAGCCCGTCCTGCTTCGACGAGATCTTCGCGCTCGCCGCCCGTCCGGGCCGGTAGTCGGCGACCGCCGCGGCCTTGATCACAACCGTCGCGGCGTCGGCCGCGTGGAGCACGGCCTCGCGCATCTCGAGGGCGGTCTGCACCGGGATCACGCGGACGCCGACGGGGGGCGCGAGATGGGTCGGTCCGGTCACCAGCGTCACCGCCGCGCCCCGTCGCGCCGCCCGCTCGGCGATCGCATATCCCATGCGGCCCGACGACCGGTTGCTGAGGTAGCGCACCGGATCCAGCGGCTCCCGCGTGGGGCCGGCGGTCACGAGGACGGAGTCGCCTGCGAGATCCCGGCGGGGCCACAGGATCCGGACGGCGGCCTCCACGATGTCCGCCACCTCGGGGAACCGGCCGTGCCCGGTGAGGCCCGAGGCGAGGGCTCCCTCCCCGGGCTCGAGCACGGTGCCACCGCGGGCCCGCAGCGTCGAGACATGCGCCTGCACCGCGGGATGCTCCCACATGCCGCCGTCCATGGCGGGGGCGAAGAGCACCGGTCCGCGCATCGCGAGGAGGAGCGTCCCCAGGAAGTCATCGGCGAGCCCGAGTGCCGCGCGCGCGAGCGCGTGCGCCGTGGCAGGCGCCACGACGAGCAGATCAGCGCGCTCGGCCAGGGCGACGTGCTCCACGGCCGCGGGCTCCTGCGGGTCGAAGAGATCGGTCAGGACCGGCCGCCCAGACAGCGTCCGGAAGGTGAGCGGGGCGACGAACTCGCGCGCGTGACTCGTCATCACGACGGTGACGCCGGCCTCCGCCCGCCGGAGCTCGCGGACGAGGTACGCCGCCTTATACGCAGCGATGCTGCCCGCGACGGCGAGGATCAGCTCGCGACCGGCCAGCGTCATGTCAGGACTCCCCGGATCGGTCCCGTCGGGCTCAGGCCGCGGGCGCGGGGCTCTTGTCGGCCTCTTCGGGCTTCTTCGGCTGGATCTTGCCGCCGATGACCTCTTCCAGGGCGACCGAGGTCCACTTCCGGCGCTTGGTCTCGACCTGGGGATGCGCTCCCCGGTTGAGCTGCCGGCTTCGCTTGGCGGCGAGCACGACGAGTACGTAGCGGTTGCTGATCTGCTCTAGAGCCTTCTCCAGCGCGGGGAACGACATCACGCAGCACCTCCAGGGAGGGTCGCCTGGACCCCCCCGCCGACCGGGAGATCCGGCAGGGTCAGAGTGAGACGGGACGTGCGACACCGCTCGGCCTCAATGGTGCACGCGAGCTGTCGCAGGGCCTCGTCGAGATGACGGTTCACGATCACGTAGTCGTATTCACGCCAGGCGCCGATCTCGTCCACCGCGCGAGCCAAGCGGCGCGCGATCTCTCGAGGCGCGTCAGACTTGCGCTCCTTGAGCCGAGCCTCGAGCTCCCCCATCGACGGCGCCACCACGAACACGTAGAGACCCTGGGGGTAGCGCGCCCGAAGCTGGCGGGCCCCCTGCGTGTCGATGTCGAGCAGGATGTCCTCGCCTCGGTCGAGGACCGCTTCCAGCGTGCGGGCCGCGGTCCCGTAGAGATGCCCGTGGACGCGCGCCCATTCCGCGAACTCGCCCCGATCGACCATCTGCTGGAAGACGGGCTCGGACACGAAATGGTAGGCCTGCCCCTCGATCTCGCCCGGTCGGGGGCTCCGGGTCGTGTAGGACACGGAGTAGGCGAGGTTCGGCACGATCTTCCGGATCTCTCGACAGAGCGTGGTCTTCCCGGCCCCCGACGGGGCCGACACCACGATGAGCATGCCGCGGCGCGACGGGGCGGGGGTCATTCGACGTTCTGCACCTGCTCGCGGATACGCTCCACCAGGGTCCTCGCCTCGAGAACCCGCGCGACCAGCTCGGCGTCGTCCGCCTTCGAGGCGATGGTGTTGACCTCCCGATGCAGTTCCTGGGACAGGAAGTCCAGCTGGCGGCCGACAGCCCCGCCCTCGGCCAGCAGCGTGCGGAACTGCGCGAGGTGCGAGCCGAGACGGGCGAGCTCCTCGGCGACGTCGCTCCGCGCCGCCCACGTCGCGACCTCTTGCGCGAGCCGGCCCGGATCTGCCGGCGTCTCACCCAGGATGACCTCGATTCGCTCTCGCTGCCGCGCCTGGATCCGGGCGAGCGCCGCTGGCAGGAGCCGCTCGAGCCCGCGCACCCAGGCGCCGAGCGCGTCCACGTGGGATCCAAGGTCCCGCGCCAGGGCCGCGCCCTCCGTCTGGCGCATCCGGCACAGCTCGTCGAGCGCCTCGGTCGCGGCGGTCTTCAGGAGGACCGCGCTCTCCCCATCCTCCTCCTCGGCCTCCTCAACGGTCACCACCCCAGGCAGCCGGAGGAGATCCGATACCGAGAGCTCGGGCGCGAGGCCAGCGGCCTCGCCCAGCGCGCGGGCGCCGCGCGCGTACGCGAGTCCGAGGGTCACGTCGGTCCGGACACTGGGGAGTGCGGCACTCGTCCGGCGGAGGGTCACCGTCACGTCGACGCGGCCACGAGCCACGCGCCCCTGGACGAGCCGTCGAAGCTCGACCTCATGGACGGTCAACCCCCGTGGAAGCTTGACGTTGGTCTCGAAGAAGCGGTGGTTGAGAGACCGGGCCTCGGCGACGACGACGATGCGCGCACCCCGGACCTCGGCTCGTCCGTACCCCGTCATGCTGACGACCAGGCCCATGAGCGTTCTACGATGCTAGCCGATGGCGTCCCGGGGTGTCAACGCACACGACGGGGTGCCTGGCCTCCGCCAATCATGTAAAACGCCAATCCAGACAAAGAGTTACCATCATCTCCGCCGCCGACCGTCAAACCGGGGCACCATGCGGGGGAGGCCTCCCCTCGCGAGCTTCTTGCCAGACCACCTCATTCTACGTTATTAGGAGATGTTGGTTGGCACTCTAGGACGCGGGGTCCGTCCGGCCCCGGGAGTGGGGATGGGGAGCGAGTCTGACCGCCAGCCGGTTCCGGAGAATCCGCGACAGTACGTCTGCCCGTCCTGCCGGCTGCACCTCCTCTCGTGGACCAGCCACACGAACACCGTGGAGATGTTCCACAAGGTGGCGCTCTGGTCGGATTTCTGGACCGGGGACGTCCGCCTCATCTGCCAGTACTGCCTGGGAGCGACCGAGATTCTGCCCACCGTGCTTGTGGATCTCTTGCGCCAGCGCTACGGGTTCCACATCCCGACGCCAACACCCTCTCCGCCCGGCCCGCGCCGGAGCTGACCCGTCCGCCCGCGGCATCGGCGCCGCGGCGTTGACACGCTTCGCAACGTCCCGGTAGAGTCCCGTGGACGTCGACCCTGGCCGACGGTCGGCTCGGCATGGCCGCCGGTGGCAGACGATCCAGTCCGTCGTGTCGAACCCAGGACTCTCGCACTCCACCGGCGGAACGGAGGCGCGGTGCCCCCGCGGGCACTCACGAGCCCTCGAGCCCGCAAGGGTCCGCCAGAGACGGGGGCGCGCGTGAGCCAGCCGGCGCGGCCTGTCGCCGCGACGCCTCGCGCGCCGCGGCGGGCCCGAGGCTGGGTCGAGAGCGCCCTCGTCGCGCTGCTGTTGACGATCCTCGCCGTCCTCCTCACCTGGCCGGCCGCAGCGGAGCTCGGCACGATGGTCGTGGACCTGGGAGATCCGCTCCTCACCACGTGGATCCTCGCGTGGGACGTCCACGCCCTCGCCACCGCCCCGCTCCGCTTCTTCGACGCGAACATGTTCCACCCGCGCCGCGGGACGCTCGCCTACACCGAGCACCTGGTGGGGCTCTTGCCGCTCGTGGGGCCTGCGCGGCTCGCAGGCTCCGGGCCGCTCTTGGCCCATAACCTCCTCTGGCTCGCCACGTTCCCACTGACCGGGCTCGCGATGTTCTGGCTGGTACGACACCTGACCGGGGACGCCGGCGCCGCCACGATTGCCGCGGTGCTCTACGCCTTCTCCCATTTCCGGTTCGGCGAGCTGAGCCACATCCAGGTGCTGAGCCACGAGTGGCTCCCGCTCATGCTCCTCGGGCTCCACCGCGCCGCGCGACACGGCGGACGCTGGCGGGACCTGTGGCTCGCCGCCGGGGCATTCGCACTGGAGGCGCTATCCTCGGGGTACCAGGCATTCATCGCCGCAATCGCCGTGGCGGGCTTTCTGGCCTGGCTCGCGCTGCCCGCGACCCGGCCGCCGCTCGGTCGCCTGGTCGTGCGCGGCGCGCTCGTCGGCGGCCTGGTCTCGCTTCTCCTCCTGCCGTTCTTCCTCCCGTACCGCTCGGTCCGGAGCGAGATCGGGCTGGTCCGGCCCCTCCACGAGGTCTCGGCGTACGCGGCGCGGCCAGCGTCCTACCTCGCCGGGCCAGCGACGAACCGGTGGCTCGGCCGGATGACCGGGCCTTTCCGTAGCAACGAGGCGGTCCTGTTCCCGGGCGTCGTGACGCTGGCGTTAGCGCTGGTGGCCCTCGTCCTAGCCTGGAGGCGCCCCGTCACCGCACCGGGACCGGTCCTCTTGGCGGGACACCCATGGCCGGCCTCGCTCGACATCCTCCTCGCAGTGTTCACTACACTGACGATCGTCAACTGGCTCTTGGTCGGCGGGCTCTCCATCCACCTCGGTCCCGTCCGACTGTCCCAGCGCTCATTCGGCTGGCCGTTCTTCGGCCTGGCGGTCGCGCTCGTGATCCGGCGCATCGCCCAGGGCGCGCCGCTCCCCCTCCGCGGCCTTGGCTGGCTCGCTCGGCTCGGGTGGCCGAACGCGACCGGCTGCTACGTCGGCATCACGCTCCTCGCGGTGATTGCCTCGTTCGGCCCGCGGCTCACGCTGGGGTCCCTCCGCTTTCGACCGCTCTACGCGCAGCTCTACAAGCTGATCCCCGGGTTCGATGCGCTCCGCGTCTCAGGTCGCTTCGGGATCCTGGTGACGACCGGCCTCGCGGTGCTGGCGGGGTTCGGCGCCGCCGCCGGCCTCCGGCGGTTTCACCGGCCCGGGGGGCGAGCGGTCGCCCTCGGCGCGCTGGTCGCGCTGGCCGTGCTGGAAACCTGGTCAGTGCCGCTCCCGCTGATGCACGTCTCGCCGGAGCCCGCCCCGGCCGACCGATGGCTCGCCGCCCGCCCCGGTCCCGACGCCGTGCTCGTGCTGCCGATGTATCCCCTGCACGCAATGCACATCGAAGGCGGCCGGCTCTTCGCCTCGACCGCGCACTGGCACCCACTCGTCAACGGCTACGGCGGCGTGGTCCCGCCCGGCTACACGACTGATGTCGACATCCTGAACACGTTTCCCGAGCCCGCCGCGGTGGCCAGACTCAGAGCGTTGTACGTCCGCTACGT
>Ga0187765_10000818_pt1 | contig 11673 bp, 7 predicted proteins | sample 0216_QUI02_MP05__3_FD_133018 | JGI IMG/M metagenome (GOLD analysis project Ga0187765, IMG submission 133018) | Tropical peat soil microbial communities from peatlands in Department of Meta, Colombia - 0216_QUI02_MP05_10_MG | ecosystem: Environmental > Terrestrial > Soil > Wetlands > Peat ...
AGCAGTGGCCTCACGGGCGACGCGAACTCGGATTGGCACACCGGCACGGCCTCGGCGACGATCACGGTCAACGGCGATAACGGACCGTTCACCATCCACTACTCGATCGACGGCGTCGCGCAGCCGGACGCGACCAACCTCACCGCCGGCACGCCCCTCTCGATCACCGAGAGCACCGACGGCAGCCACAGGATCGACTTCGTCGCCGAGAACTCGGTCCACGTGACCGGCGTTGCCCAGACCTGCTACCTGAACGTCGACCAGACGCCGCCGAGCACGACCGCGACGATGGGCGCCGGCCAGGCGCTGCAGAGCGACGATCACTCCGGCTGGGTGACGACCGCCCAGACCGTCACCCTCGCTCCGACCGACCAGACGTCGGGCATGACGGGCGGCTCGGCGACCACCTGGTACACGGTCGACGGCGGCCCGGCGCAGACCTACACCGGCACGTTCCCGGTGAGCGGCGACGGCTCGCACAGGGTCGAGTACTGGTCGCTCGACGCGGCCGGCAACGAAGAGCTCCCGCACCACGTCGGTTACGTCAACATCGACGCCACACCGCCGACGGTCAGCGACGACAGCGACGGCGCCTGGCACAACACGCCGGTGACCGTCACGGTCGGCGCGAACGACGGCAGCAACGGCAGCGGCGTGGTCGACGTCCAGTACCGGCCGGCGGGCTCGTCGACCTGGCTCGAGACCGTCAACGACGCGTTCGTCGTGCCGGCCCCGTCCGACGGGTCGGGCGACGGCGTCCAGGCGTACGAGTACCGCGCCCTCGACGCCGCCGGCAACGCCAGCGACGTGGGCCAGTGCACCGTGCGCATCGACGCGAGCGCGCCGATCGTGACCACCGACGCCGACGCCTACTGGCACAACAGCGCAGTCACCGTGCACGTCGCGGCGAGCGACGCCGGCTCGGGCCTGGCCACGCTGCGCTACCAGGCTCAGGGCGCGAGCGGCTGGACACCGGTGGTCGGCGACAGCGTCGACGTGCCGGTGGCCGCCCCCACCGACGGTCTGCCCCACTCCTACGTCTACGACTACGAGGCGACCGACGCGCTCGGCAACACGGTCGACGGCAGCTTCACGGTCAACATGGACACCCGCATGCCCAACACCCAGGTGCACGGCCTGCCCATCGCGACCTGGGTCAACCACGCCGTCACGCTGACCTTCACGGCGACGCCCGGCGACGGCGCCCCGATCACCCGCACGGAGTACTCGCTGAACGCCGGCGCGAGCTGGACCCCGATCGCCACCGGCGTGGGCCTCCAGTTCAAGACGGCGGGCCAGGCGACGGTGCTCTACCGCTCGGTGAACGGCGCCGGCACGGTCGAAGACCCGCCGCGTGCGGCGACCGTGCGTATCGACCTGAGCCGCCCGGCCTGCTACGCCACGAAGAACGTCAGCGTGGTCAGGACCAAGTACATCAAGCTCGGCTACCGGGTCAACGACAAGGGCGGCTGCGGGTACGCCAAGGTGCGCATCACGATCTACCACGGCAAGAAGGTCGCCAAGCGCATCACGATCGTCAAGGCGCGCACCAACAAGTCGCTGTACTACCGCTTCAAGGTCACGCTCGCGCGAGGCAAGTACACCTGGAAGGTGTCGGGCACCGACATCGCCGGCAACGTCCAGACCAGGATCGGCAGCCGCACGCTGACGGTCCGCTAGGCCGCGATCGCCGATGGGGGGCCGCCGCGTACGCGGCGCCCCCCGTTGTTCGTTGCGGCCCGCCCAGGCGCCATGCTGTTCGCGAGCCGACGAGGGCCTTGCTGCCCTTCTTGGCCGCGTCGAGGTCCTTGCGCTCACCGCGATGCAGGCCATCCGCGCGGTCGCCGCAGGGCTCGACCGCCGTCGGTCGTCGGCCCGTCAGTTCTCGATCGTGACCAGCGTGCCGATCGGCGTGTACGGCCAGACCTTGGCGGCCGCGGCGAGCGGCAGCTCGACGCAGCCGAGGCTTTGCGGGGTGCCGAACGAGGCGCGGTTGAAGGCATGGAGCGCGTCGCCGCCGTTGAAGTAGCTGATGTAGCGGATGCCCGGGTCGTTGTAGTGCGAGCCGTCCGGGTTGGTGCCGCTCATCGTCCCCGAGAGGAGGTGCTCGAAGACGGGGAAGGTGCCGAGCTGCGTCGGGGCCGAGGGCACGCCGGTGTTGCCCGGCGAGGTCAGGATGACGTGGCCGTTGTGCCAGAGGTTCAGCGACTGGGGCACGTTGCGGTGCACGAACACGTACGAGTAACCCACCGTGCGCCGCTTGCCCGCCCGCCGGTCGGCGATGAGCGCCGCCCACACGCGCGGCCCGGCGAGGCCGTCGACGGTCAGGTCGTGCGTGTCCTCGAACATCATCACGGCGCCGCGCGTGACCTGGTTCAGCCGGCCCACGCTCCACAGCTCGCGCAGCTCGCCGGGAACGTTCGCATAGCGCCAGGAGAACGTGCCCGACGGCGGCGTGATCGCGGCCGCGAGCTGGGCCGCGAGCGAGCCGGGTTCGGCGCCCTTCGGCTGCCAGGAGACGGGCAGGTAGCCGAGCTCGGCGAGCAGCTGCTGCAGGCGCAGCATCGAGCCCTCGGGGACCTGCCAGCGCAACGTTCGCACGGGGTCGCTGCGCCCGGCCAGGTACACGGCCTGGGGGAACTCGACGTGAACGACCGAGCCCAGGCCGAACCCGTAGCCGGCCGGCTGGAACGCCAGCGTATGGGCGTCGAGCGTGAGCCAGCGACCGGCGACGTGCGGCCTGACCTGCGGCAGCGTGGTACCGAGCACGTCGGCCACCGGCTCTGAGAACGTCAGCGTCAGACGCCCGGCCGGCGCGAGCTTCGCCGCCGGCCTGGGGTCGACGAGCAGCTGCGGGTAGGGACGAGCCGGGAACCAGCTCACGCGCACCGACCCGGGCAGGCGTTCCCACGAGCGTGCGACAGCCGCGACCTCGACCGCCCCGGAGCGGTCGGCGCCACTCGCCGTCACACCGACCGGGACGGTGGACCTGGGCACGCTGAGGCGGGTGAGCGAGCCCGAGAACGACACGAGTGCGACGGGCCGGTCGAAGGCCACCGTCACCGGAGCCCCGCTCGTCACCTGCAGCCAGCGTCCGACGAGCCGTGCGCTGGGAGTCAGCACCGAGTACGTGCGCCGCTCGACGTGGCCGACGAGCCAGCCGGCCCAGCCCGGCCGGCGCACCGTCACGACCACCGTCAGGCGCCGGCCGGCGCCCACCGCTTGCCGCGGCCAGAGCTCGCCGCCCCTGAGCGCGAGCGGCACCTCGCCCTCGGTCGCCGAGCTCGCGGTCACAGAGGTGACGTGTCCGGCGAAGCCGGGCAGCTCGACCCGGGCGAGCGCGTCGCCGCTGGCGGCCAGATGAGCCTGCGGCCACGCCAGCAGAGCCGTCACCAGCACGGCGGCGGCGACCGCCGCCGCGATCACGACCAGGAGAAGCCAGAACCTCCGGCCCACGGTCAGCCCAGCCTCCACGCGCGTGGCACCGCCACTCGCGCCGCCGGCAGGACCGGCACAGGTGTTCTCGCCGCGCAGCGCGCGTCTGCCCTCACCATGGACGAGGCTCCTCTCACCCGCCGAGGCCGCGGCTCGACTCCACCGCGTCGAGACGCCGCGACAGGCGATGGCCGCCGTCGGCGTGCGGGTCGGAAGGGATCGGCGAGGTCATCGCGGGGCTCGTCTCGTGGAACGTCATTGTACCCCACGGACCGCCGTCCTTGTGCCGGCTCTGGGCCACCCCTCTCCCTCGCGGCCGGGGCGAGATCCCATGAAGCCCATAGTCGGGTGTTCCTCAAAGCCGTTCACCGGCCGCATACTGGTCAAAGAAGGGGCCGCGCGAGCGGACGGGCAGCACGCCCGGCACGTCCTTTCGCGTAAGACCGCCGGCCCGGCCGCCGAGGACCCGCTCCCGACTCATAGAAATCCAGCCGCGCGCCGACGTAAGGACTATGACAGCATCCACCGTCCACACCGCCTCGCCTCTGCGCCGCATCGCGCGGTTCTTCTCGTCGCCCGCACGGCGCTGGGCGATCGGCGGCGTCGCGATGACGGCCCTCGCCGCGCTCTTCATCGCCCATTCCGGGCTGCCACGCGTGGGCCACTCGTTCGTGCGCGCCGACTGGCACTGGGTCGCCGCCACCCTCGGCCTGCTGCTCGTCTCACTCGCGCTGCGCAGCGCGGCACTCAAGGTCATCGCCGACGCGCTCGGCGGCGTGCGCGCCCGGCAGAGCGACGCTTTCTCGGCCACCAGCATCGGCCTGCTGGCCAACGCCGTCGTCCCCGTGCGCGTCGGCACCGTGCTCACCCCCTACACGTTGTACGTCCTGCTGCGCCGCCGCGGCGCGGCCGTGCCGTTCGTGACGGTGCTGGGCGTCGCCCTCACCGAACGCCTCTTCGCGATCGCCACGTTCGTCGCCCTCTCGCTGCTGTTCCTCTCTTCGCTGGCCTTGCCGGCCTGGGCCGTGCAGGTGCTGTTCGTCAGCGCGGCGTTCGCCGCCACGTTCCTCGTCGGGGGTGTCGTCCTCGAGCGCAGGCGCGCGCGCCTGGCCGCCGGCGCCGGGCGGCGCGACCCTCGCCGCGACCCGGACGCCGCTGAGGGGAGCCCCGCTGGCCAGGGTGCCGGCCACGACGCGCCTCGGGGAGGGTGGCGTCACCATCTGCCGGAGCTCGTCGACAGCCAGCGCATCATGGGCAAGCCGTGGTCGGCTCTCCTGGTCGCGGGCATCCAGACGGCGAGCTGGTTCGTGCAGCTCGCCGCCGTGTGGGCGGCGTTGCAGGCCTTCCATCTGGGCGCCGTGGGCCTGCGCGGCGCGGCGCTCGTGCTCGTGCTCACCAACCTGATCGGCCTCGTGCCCATCACGCCGGGGAACCTCGGCACCTTCCAGGCGGCCGCCGCGGCGGCGCTGGCCGTCTCGGCGGTCGCCTCTGGGCCGGCCGTGGCCTTCGCCCTCGGGCTGCAGGGCCTGCAGCTCGCCGTCGGCGTGGTCGCCGGCCTGGTCTCGCTCAGCCTGCAGGACCTCACCCTCGCCGACCTGCGCGGCCGAAGCAGCAAAGCGGCCGCGCTGCTGACCCACGGCGAGCCCGTGCGCGCGCCGCGCGTGGAGGGGCCGGCGCTCTAGGCGCGCGCGAGGTCGGCCAGGAACAACGCCTCAGCCAGCACGCAGCGTTCGAGCTCGGCCAGGTCGACGCTCTCGTCGGGCCCATGGATGCGCGACCGAGGCTCCTCGGGGCCCCAAAGCACGATCTCGGCGCCCGGCACGACCTTCAGGAACGCGGCGACCAGGGGGATGCTGCCACCCTGGCCGCAGCGCACCACGGGCCGACCGAAGGCCTGCTCGAGCGCCCTGGTCGCGGCGGCGTAGACCGGTCCGTCGGTGCGCGCCAGATAGCCTTCGCCGCCGCCGGCATCGTCGACCTCGAGGTGCACGTTCCAGGGCGCGGCGGCGCGCAGGTGGGCCGTGACGGCGGACTTTGCCCGATCCGGCTCCTGACCGGGAGCGAGGCGCACGCTCACCAGGGCGCGAGCCGTCGCCACCACCGCGTTGGCGGCGCCTTCGACGGCCGGCGCGTCGAGACCGATGATCGTGATCGCCGGCCTGGCGTAGAGCCGCTCGGCCAGGTCGCCGCTGCCGGGAAGGGCGACGCCGGCAAGCACGCCGGCGTCCCGGCGAAAGGCAGCGTCCTCGACGGCCACGCCGTCGTAGTCGCCCGCATCGAGGCCGTCGACGGCCACGTCGCCGGCGGGGTCGTGCAGCGTGGCGAGCAGGCGCACGAGCGCCACCAGGGCGTCGGGCGCCGGGCCGCCGTAGCTGCCGCTGTGCACCGGAGCGGCGAGCGTCGAGACCGTGACGAGGAGCTTGGCCATGCCGCGCAGCGAGGTGGTCAGCGTGGGCTCGCCCAGCGCCACGTTGCCGACGTCGGCCACGACGATCGCGTCGGCGGCCACGAGCGCGGCGTTGGCCGCCACGAACTCCTCGATCCCGCCGCCGCCCACCTCCTCGGCGCCTTCGATCAGCACCTTGACCCCGACCGCGCAGCCGGCGCCGAGCGCCCGCAGGGCCGCGATGTGCGCGACGATGCCGGCCTTGTCGTCGGCGGCCCCCCGGCCGAAGAGGCGACCCTCGCGTTCGGACGGCTCGAAGGCCGGGCTCGTCCAGGCCGCCTCGGGGCCGGCGGGCTGCACGTCGTAGTGAGCGTAGAGCAGGACGGTGGGAGCGCCCGGCTGTGCCGGGCGCTCCCCAAACACGGCCGGCGGGCTGTCCGGCACCTCGACGAGGCGCGCGTCGATCCCCACAGCGCGCACGAGATCGAGGACGGCCGCGGCGGCGCGCCGCACGGGCTCGTCGGGGGATCCGGGGAAGGCCACCGAGGGGATACGTACGAGCGCGTCGAGGTCGGCGCGCGCGCCGGCCATGGTCTCGGCCACCCGGCGCCGCATCCGCTCGATCGAGGCCCGTGCCGCCGTGCCGCTGTCGTCGTTCATGCTCGGGCTCCTTCACCCTGGGGTCATGGTCGCGCCGGCGCCGTTCGTCCCCGCGAACACGCGCGCAGCCCGAGACGAAGCCGTGCCGGCCGGGAAACCATACCCCGACAGCCGCACATGCTCGTCGGCCGTCGTCGTGCTCCAGGCCCGTCCGTAGGCCGCGGTCCGCGCCGACGCGGCGGGCGGCCTGATGGCGACCCGCCGCGTCGGCGCCGCGCCCGTCAGGGCACGGTCACCCGCACGCCGCGCGAGGCGACCGTCGCATTGGCCGGCGAGCCCCCGAAGACCGCGCGCAACTGGTAGCTGCCGGCCGACGGGCGCCAGACCCCCGTGAGCGGTCCGTTCGCCGCCAGGTTCGCGACGCGCACCCAGGTGCGGCCCCGCAGACGCTCGATGAAGACGCGGCCGCCACTCTGGGCCGGCGTCAGGTGTGCCGCGAACCGTACCTCGGGCCGGCCGGCGACCGTGTGCACCGCGGCCGACAGCGAGGCACGGGCCCGCATCGCGACCGTGGCGCCCGACGACACGGCGAGGTGGTCGGCGTCGCCGTCCCAGACGGCCGTGAGACGCGTCGTGCGCTTCAGGCCGGTGACGAGAGCGTCGAACTCGGCGGAGCCGTCGTTGCCGAGGGTCGCCGGCACGCTGGCCACGAGGGTGTCGCTCGCCTGTCCCGCCTGTCGCGCGTAGATGCGCACGGTGCCCGAAGCGTCGGCCTCTTCGATCATGCCGAACACGAAGACGGGCTCCTCGAAGCCGACCACCTTGGGCACCATCAGGTCGATGGTCCCGGTCGACTTGACGACCTCGCCCTGGACGACCGAGTCGCCGGCGTCGCCGAACGCCTGGATGGGCTGGATGACGGCGCCCACGTTCTCGGGCGTGAAGACCACGGACACGTCGCTGTTCTTGGGCGCCGCGTTCAGGTCGGCGACGACCTGGGCGAGCGTCTCGGCGCCGGCGCCCAGGGCCGGACTTTCACCGAGCGGACCGCCCGGGCCGGAGCCCGAGCCGTCGGAGCCCGCCGTCGCTGCGGCGACGTCGAGCGTGCCGCTCGTCGAGTCGTCGGGCGGGATGGTCAGGGTGACCGGCACGTGCACGGTCTGACCGGCGCCGGTCAGCAAGGTCACCGTGAGGTCGTTATCGCCGGTCTTGAGGCCGCCGGACACGCTCACGTCCTGGATCGTGGCCGACGCGTCGGCCGCCGAGAGGGTGACCGCGAGGTCGATGGAGTCGACCTTGGGCGACAGGCCGGGCAGGCCCGAGGTGAGTGTGGCGAGCGCGTTGTCGATGTCGCCGGTGGCGTCGGACATCACGTCGAAGGAGTCGTTCCAGACATCGCTGCGCTTGATCTGGTACGAGCCGGTCGCGTCGCTCACGTCGATCGTCGTCGTCGTGCTGGCGCTGCCGCGAAACGCGGCGACGTCGGCCACGCGCTGCATCGCCACGGAGGCGGCGGCGCTCGGCAGACCGAAGAAATCGGCGTCGTCGGTGACGGCTTGCGTGACCGTGCTCGCGCTGGTGCGCGTCGCGCCGCCCAGGGTGGCGGTCGAGGTCACCGGCACCTCCACCGGCGGCGAGCCCAGCGTGCCGGCCACGCCGGCGCCGCGGTCCTGGGTGACCTCGCCGACGACGTCGACCGGCGACATCACCTTGTAAGGGGTCTCACTGTCGCTCCAGATGCCGTGCACCCAGGCGCTCGTCAGGTCGTACGAGACGGCCCCCAGGAAGTCGAGCGGATGGCCGAAGGCCACCACCACGCCGTTGTCGGGATCGACGTACGTGACGGTGCCCAATGCGCCGGCCGCAAAGTCGCCGTCGGAATACATGACGCCGAGCGAGGAGCCGCCGGTCATGTCGGGCAGGGACGGCAGGTCGAACGCCGGCCCGGCCGCCTGCGGGACCAGATCGAGGCCGAGCTTGGCCAGGCGGGCGGCCAGCTTCTTGTAGACGGGGCTGCCGACGATGAGGCCGTTGACCTGGACCGCGGCCAGCGGCGCCATGACGACGGTGCCGCTCGCCGGGTGCAGCCTGGCCGCCGCGGCGCGGCTCGGCGCGATCACGATCTTGCTCACATCGCCCCCCGCCGCGGCGAGCGGCGAGCGCAGGCGGACGGCCTTGAGCGCGTCGGGCCCGGTGAAGTAGGTCGACTCGAGCGCCGTCATGTCGGCGATCGGGGTCGCGAGGCCGAGGTTCTGCGTGGTGAAGGGGTCGCCGTAGGCGACGGCACCGGCCAGCTTGTCGGTGCCGTTGTCGTCGACGTAGAGCGGCGAGCCGCTCATGCCCTCGGCGATCCCGCCGATCGTGTCGATCTCCGTGCCACTGGCCTGGAAGAGGATGAGGTCGCCGGAGAGACCGTAATCGGGCACGATGCTCTTGATCGTGACCGGGATCTGCACCGGCTGCTGATCGGCGAGCGTCGCCCCGCCGAGCACGGTCTCGAAGTAGCCGCTGACCGGCCCCGCCTGCAGGAGCGTGTTGAGGTCGGTCTCGGAGATGGTCGTGGGAGGCGGCGCCGCCCAGGCCGTCGCCACGCAGGTCAGGGCGAAGAACGTCGCCGCCGTCACCGCGAACCCGATCATCGCCCAGCGGTGGTTCAACCTGCCGGTCCTGCGCTGCATGGTGCCTCCCGAGATGCAGGCCACGCGCGCCCCCCGGGCACGAGCGTGACGGCGCCGGACGGCGCTGCCGCGACCCTACCAGCCGCGGCCCCCGAAGGCCACGAGGCTCACGGCCGCTCGCCGTCCGGTCGCGCCGCGGCGCCCACCCCGGCCGGCACGTGGCGGCCGCGTGTGAGCGAGGCGAGCGCGCCGACCAGCGCGAGGCCCGCCCCCGTGATCATGGCCGCGCGATAGCCGTGGGTGTAGTTGCGAGCGACGAACGAGGCCGCCGCGACCGTCGCGGCGCGGCTCTGACCGGGCACCGGGACACCGAGGCGCAGGAGGAGCTGGCCGCCCCGCGGGCCGAGGGCGCTGGCGGCGATGCCGCCGAGCACCGCCACGCTGAGCGCCTGGCCGGTGACGCGCATGGTGCCGACGAAGGCGCCGGCGAGGCCCAGCTGGCGGCGCTCGACGCTGCCCATGATGGCGCTCATGTTGGGGGCGCTGAAGGCGGCCATGCCGAGTCCGACGACGGCAAGGCTGGCCATGACGCGCACCAGGCCGGAGTGAGCCGGTATCGTGGCCAGCAGCAGCATGCCCAGGGCGACCACGACCATGCCCCCGCTCGCAAGCACGCGCGAGCCGACCCTGTCGCTGAGGCGGCCGGCCGCCGGGCTGAGCGCGGCCATCATCACCGGCTGGGCCAGCATGAGCCAGCCCGTGAGCCCGGCCGAATGGCCCTGGACGACCTCGAGGTAGAAGGCGGTCAGCAGGGTGATCGCCCCGAGGGCCATGTAGTTCAGCAGGGCGGCGGCGTTGGCCGCGGCGAAGAGCCGGTTGTGGAGCACGAGATCGAGGCTGAGCATCGGATCGCCCACGTGCGACTCGACGGCCACGAAACAGGCCAGGCTGACGGCCGCCAGAGCGAGCAGCCCCAGGGTGCGGGGCGAGCCCCAGCCCCAGTGCGAGGCGAAGGTCAGCGGCACGAGCAGGCAGACGAGCGCCAGCGCCCAGAGACCGGTGCCCAGCGGGTCGGGCCGCCCGGCGTGCTCGTCGCCGCCCTCGTGTCGGGGCAGCAGCAGAGCGCCGCACGCCGCGACTGCGATGCCGATCGGCAGGTTCACGAGAAAGATCGAGCGCCAGCCGAAGTGGTCGGTGAGAAAGCCGCCGAGCGGCGGTCCGACGCTGAGGCCGAGGTAGACGGCCATGACGTTGATCCCCAGGGCGCGGCCACGTTCCTGTGGCGGGAAGACGGCGGTCACGATCGCCGCCGAGGTCGCCACGAGCAGGGCCGCGCCGGCGCCTTGCAAGGCGCGGCTGGAAATGAGCCAGGCGGCGTTCATGCTGAGCGCCGACAGCAGTGAGCCGAGCGTGAACAGCGCGATGCCGCCAAGGTAGTAGTGCACGCGACCGTGACGGTCGGCGAGACGCCCGAGCGGGATGAGCAGCACGGCCATCACGAGCAGGTAGATGGCCTGCACCCAGATCGAATCGGTGAAGCTCAGCCCGAGGCTCCGCCCCATCGTGGGCAGCGCGACGGCGACGATGGAACCGTCGAGCGGCCCCATGAAAGCCCCGACCGACGTCAGGGCGAGGAGCTGCCAGCGACGCGCGGAGAGCTGGTCCGAGGTGATGCGGCTGAGCAGCTGCACGGGACTCTAGCGGGCGGGGCGGCGCCGGGCCAGGCCGGCGGCGAACCAGAGCGCCGCCAGCACGCCGGCGGCGACCTCGATCTGCCAGACGATCTGCGGCGGCGGAAGCTGCCCGGCGCACCACCGGGCGAGCGGCTCGAGGCAGAACGCGCCGGCCAGCAGGGCGGCGGCCGGCCACGACCGCTCGGTCCGCCAGCGCTGCCCGAGGTAGCCGAACAGGGGCCCGGTGAGCAAGCCGCCGACGACGTTCGCCCACTGCGAGGCAAGCAGGGAGGGCAGGTGCGGCAGCGACCGGGAGAGCGCGACTCCCTCGAGCGGGCTCCACATGAGGGTGAAGTAACCGGCCAGGGCGGCGAGGGTCGCGAGCAGGCCGAGAGCGGCTGCCCGCCCGGCACGCGTCTCCGTGCAGCCGACCGCGAAGGGCAGCAGGAGCCAGGGCGCCGACATGGCGCTCACCGTCGAGGCCCACAGCCCGAGCGCGAACCGGTCGCCGAGCATGACACGGCTGCCGAGGTACTGGTCGGCCGCCCCGAAGGCGAAGCCGATCAGCGTGACGAGGGCGACCCGCTTTGTTGTCATGCCGACAGGCTACTCCAGGCCGAGCCCGCCGACAAAACCGGCCAGCGCGGGCGCGGGCCGAGCTTGCCGGCACAACGCCCGGGCACCCACGGGCGCTGGTCGGCGCGGGCTATGATCGTGCCGTGACCCAGGGTCGAGACCAGACAGCGCGCAGCTCGAAACGTCCGGCGCGGCGGGGCGCAGGCGTGCTCGCCGTGCTGCTTGCCTGCGGCGCCGTGCTCCTCAACTGCGTGGCCCTGGGCGCCGCGTCGTGCGGCGGCCAAGCGCAGCCCGGCGCCGCCCCGGCGGGCGGCGGGCAGCCCACGGCCCCGGCGTCGCCCTCGGCCGCATCGCCGGCGACGGCGGCCCGGCCCCTGCCGAGGCT
>Ga0187765_10000819_pt1 | contig 11666 bp, 10 predicted proteins | sample 0216_QUI02_MP05__3_FD_133018 | JGI IMG/M metagenome (GOLD analysis project Ga0187765, IMG submission 133018) | Tropical peat soil microbial communities from peatlands in Department of Meta, Colombia - 0216_QUI02_MP05_10_MG | ecosystem: Environmental > Terrestrial > Soil > Wetlands > Peat ...
CGCTGGGAGGGGTTCGGTCTTGCCGTGCTCGAGGCGATGCTGGCCGGGCTGCCGGTGGTCGCCTCAAACGTGAGCTCGCTGCCGGAGCTCGTCGAGGACGGCGAGACAGGCGCGCTCGTCCCACCCGACGACCCTCCCGCGCTCGCTGCCGGCATCGAGCGGGCGCTCGCCGCGGGCGCCATGCTCGGCGAAGCGGGGCGCCGCCGCGCTCACGAGCGGTTCTCGGTGGCGCGGATGGCGGATGCGACGCTCGAGCTCTACCGGCGGATCGTCCCCGACGGTTTCGCGACGACCCACCTCCCACCCCCCACCCAAACAACGGGTGGGGAGCGATCCTAGCCCGCCGACTCGGCCGAGCTGTCGCGCGGAAGCGCCGAGATCGTGCCGTTCCTCGGTACGTGTCGCTCGAGCTTCTCGCGATAGAGCAGCTCGGTCCGGTCGGTGCAACGCTCCTGCAGGAAGCGGTCGAGGGCACGTCGGCGGCCGGCCTCGCCCATCCGTGCGGCGAGCTCGAGATCACCACCGAGCGTCTCCAGGGCGCGGGCGAGCGGCTGCGCCTCGCCCGGTGGTACGAGCAACCCGGTGACGCCGTCCTCGACGAGCTCGCCGAGACCGCCGATCTCTGCCGCGATCACCGGCCGCGCTCGCTCCATCGCTTCCAGGGCGACCATGCCGAACCCCTCGCCCATCGACGGCACGACGACTACCGCCGACTCCTCGATCGCCGTCTGCACGGGCGCGACGTATCCGAGAAAGCGGACCGCGTGGTCGATCTCGAGCTCCTTCGCAAGCGCGCGAAGAGCCGGCTCGAGCGGTCCGCGGCCGGCGATGTCGAGCCGGAGCGCAGGCAGTCGCCGTAGCGCGTCGGCGAACGCCCGCAGCAGCACGACGTGCCCTTTGATCGGAATGAGACGGCCGACGCAGAGGAAGCGTGGCACGGTCCCTGTGTACGGCATCGCGCGCCCGTTCGGCTCGATGCCGTAGTGGACGATCTCAAAGCTCTCGCCGTCGAAACCCTCGACCTCCTCGAGGTACCTCGCAAGCCCACGCGAGATCGCGATATGGGCGTGCGCGAGCGCGGCGATCGCACGATCTCCGAGCGCGAAGCCGGGATTCTCCCGGAACTCGTTGAAGCCGTGCTTCGTCGAGATGCGAATCGGCACGCCCGTGAGCGTGCCGGAGAGCTGGCCGTACACGTCCGCGTGGACGAGATGCGTGTGCAGGATGGTCGGACGTTGTCGCGCGAGGAATCCTGCGATGCGGAAGAAGGCGATCGGGTCGACATCTGCCGCCAACGGGATCGCGTCGAGGGCGATACCCCTCGCGGTCAGCTCACGAGCGAAGTCCCATGCGCCCGGCTCGTTCTCGTGCAGCATCAGGAAACGAATGTCCCAGCCGCGTTGCTGCAGGCGGGGCAGCAGCGTTAGCAGGTGCGCCTCCGAACCGGAGATGCCCGCGACCTTCTGCAGATGGAGCACGGTGCCGACCTCGTTCATGTCGCGGCCTCGAGGACCCCGTCGGCCCACGTCTCGACCGAGTGCCGGCCGGCAACGCGCTCGCGCAGCGTTCGGCCGATCTCCGCACGTCCACGCGCATCGACGCCGGCGAGCCAGGTGAGCCTGTCCGCCAGGGTTGCAACGTCGTCCTGGACGAACGCGAGCGGCAACTCGCCGAACAGCTCGTCGAAGACGGGGTTGGCGGCGAGGACCGGGAGGCACGCGGCGCCGGCCTCGTAGACGACCTTGTCGGGCGCGCCGGCGCGCATGTTGTTCACGAGCACATCCGAGCGGCCAAACACCTCGGGCAGCTGCGCTCGCGGGACGGCATCCCCGAGCTCGACGCCGAACTGCTCGAGCTCGCGTCGATGTTCGCGCTCGAGGTCGTTCGAGGCGACCCCGTGCAGCTCGACGTCGACGTTCCCCGCCGAACGTGCAGCCTCGAGGATCGTCGGGATCCCCTTCGCGGGCGAGTACCGGCCGAGCACGAGGGCGCGCAACCGGTCGGTCGGCACTCGCTCCGTGCAGGGGAACTCGCTCACGTCGATACCGTGCCCGATCGCGTGGACCTTCGACGAGGGAAGCGGAAACGAGCGGCGATCGACACTCGCGATCGCAGTCGCGAGCGTCGCGGCGGCGCGTAGCAACGGGGTCGCCTTCCAGTGCGTGTACCAGAGCACGAGCGGAATGCGACGCGGTCGCACGAGCGGCGCCGCAAGCACGACGTACAGCGGCACCATGTGCGCAACCACTGCGTCGGCCGGGAGCACGCGCGCGAGCTCGCGCTCGAACCGGGCGCCACGCGCGATTCGTCTCGGCGCGCCGAACGTCCTCACCTCGACGTTGGCCGGCAGCGCGTCGCTCGTCGCCGACTGCGCGACGACGACGAGCTCGTCCACACGGGCGGCGAGCGCGCGGATCTTCGCAACTGTGGCGCCGAGGACCGGGTCGTCCGCGTCGACGCGCTGCGTGATGAAGAGGAGCCTCCTCAAAAGAAGTCCGTGTCGCCGAGCGTGAAGCGCCAGCGGCTCGGATCGGTCTCGAGGTGCCCTGCAAGCGCTTTCCCCATGAAGTTCAGCGAGAGGTGCGTCGGCGCGAAGCCCAGCGCGGCGTAGGCGGGCCGCTGTCCCCGAGCGGGCAGCGCGAAGACGGCGCGCGAGCCCGGCTTCACGGCCGCGAGACAAGCGCGAAGGAGCGGCCGCGGGTCGTCCGCGACGAGGTCGGCGATGAGCGCGATCGGATGGCCGCGGTGGATCTTGTGCCCGAGCACGGCGTAGTCACGGCCCGACGTGAAGGCAACGTAGTCCTTCGGGGAATCGACGTAGCGCCAGTTCAGGTACGAAGCATCGCGGACGACGTGGTTCGGCCACGCAGCGGCCGCGTCGCCCTCGTGCACGAAACGGGGATGCGGCTCCGCGCGCGCGTGGGGTCGGATCGTCGAGGGCAGCAGTCGCGCCCAGATCCGGAGCTTGCCGACCGCGCTCCAACCGAGCGGCCCGAGGAAGATCGGCTCCGTCGGCTTCGACGCGAACGCGAGCACGACCGCGGCGCCGCGAGCCTCGGCCTCCGCCTCGTGCTTGCGCTCGAGCGCAGGGAAGATCCCGAGCCCACGCGCGGGTGCGTCCGTCGTCGCGTGGACGGAGAACGTCGCGAGCCGTTCCTCGCCGTCGAGCACGATGCGATAGAGCGAGTGCCCGGCGACGCCGACGATGCGGTCGCCGATGCGCGCGACCGACCGGAGCGAGCCCGCAGGGTTCCGGTCGAACCACCAGTCGAACACGTCGCCCGACAGCGCGCTCTCGCCCCAGGCGTCACGCAGGAGCCGGAGATAGTCGTCGCGCGACGCCTGCTCGTACGAAACCAGCTCGTACACGCCGGAAGACGTCATCGAGCGCGTCGCGCTTACTTGGTCGACGTCCCGAGGGCGGCGTTCAAGAGCCGGCGCGCGTGCGTGCCGGTGACCGTGTCCTTCAGGGCGATCAGGTCACACGCGCCCGAAAGCACGAGCTCGAAGGTGCGATTCGGGTACGGCTCGATGTTGTAGCGGCGCAGCTGGAGCGGGTCGGTGCCGGCCGAGTTCGCTCCGGAGACCGCGCTGAACGCGACGTCGTATCCCGCCTGGCGCACGAGGCTCAGATGCACCGGGCGGTAGTCCGCCTCCGAGCCCTTGACGTACGAGAAGGCGCGGACGGGCCGCCCGAGCCGCTCCTCCAGCCGCAGCTTCGACAGCGTGATCTCCCGTGCCGCCTCGTCGACCTCGAGCTCGGCGAGCGGTCGATGCGAGATCCCGTGCGACTCGATGCGGAGGCCGTGCTGTTCGACGTCTGCGAGCTCGTCCCAGTCGAGCGTCCGGTTGAACAAGCCGTGCGTCGCGAGGCGCTCCTCGTGCGGAAGCGGCTGGTAGTCGTCGAGGTAGCCGATCGGCACGAACAGGACCGCCGGATAGCCGTACTTCTGCAGCACCCGGGCCGCGTTGTCGAGGTTGTCGTGATAGCCGTCGTCGAAGGTGATGAGCACGGCCCTCGGCGGCAGCTCCTTGCCGTCGACGTAGTAGTCGAGGACCGCCTGCAGGTCGACGACGCTGTACCCCAGCGTCCGCAGCTGGTCCATCTGCTCGTCGAACACAGACACCGGCATCGACAGCGGGTTTGCAGGCAAGTCGTTGACCTTGTGGTACATGAGGACGCGAAGGCTCCGGTTTCCGTCCCCGTCGACGCCGACGGCCGTCGCCGCTTCGCCGATCGTCCGGTAAACGCCGTTCTTCAGAAGCTGCTTGAAGCGCTCGGCCCGCACGGCGGCTAGCTTAGCCCCGCGACCTGCTCGACGAGGTCGCGCAGTCGGCGCGCGAACTCGTCGGCCGAGACGATCCACCGATCGGCGCTGTGGCGGGCGCCCGCACCGAGGCGCTCGGCGAGCGCCGTGTCGGAGAGGACTCGAACCAGTGCGTTCTCGAGCGCAGCCACGTCGGCGGGATCGACGAGGAGCCCGTTCACCTCGTCGTCGACGAGATCGGGAATCCCGCCGACGCGACTGGCGACGACCGCCCGGCCACGGCAGAACGCCTCGACGATCACGCGGCCCATCCCCTCCGACCGCGACGGGAGGACGAGGCACGTCGATCCGTCCAGCTCGGCGGCGATCTCGGGCTGCGAGAGCCCACGCGACCAGGAGGTCTGCGCCGGAAGGTCCGCCACGAGCTGGGCGACGAGGCCGGAGAGCGCGCCGTCGCCGATCAGCCGGACCCGCGCCTCCGGGACGCGGGGGCCGGCCTGACGCCACGCAGCCGCGAGCCCGTCCACGTTCTTGTACCGCTCGAGCACGCCGACGAAGAGCGCGCGAGGCGAGTCGGGTAGCGGCGCCGGCGGCGACTCGAGGAATGTGGCGAAGTCCATGTAGGCGGGGAACTCCGCCGTCGGCTCGACACCGATCGAGCGCACGAGGTCCGTCGTGTACGACGTGACCGTGCGGACGCCGTCGGCGTGCCGAACCCCTGCGACTGCAACGCGATCGGCAACAGGGTTCAGCAACGAACGCAGCCGGGAGCCGTAGAGACGCGTCGGCGAGCGATAGTCGCCGTGAACGTCGGCGATCACCGCCGTATCGACACGCGCGATCCGACGTCCGGTCAGCGCGGCCGCCGTCTCGTGCCCGCCTTGTGCGACGACCGCGTGCGGACGGAAGCGCCTCAGCTCGTGCGCGACGCGCACCGGCAATGACGCGTAGTAGGCGGCGCCCGCGAGAACAGGCGGCTCGCGCGCGAGCACGAACTCGTCGTCGTCCGCGACAGCGCCGGACGCGACGACCCGAAAGTCGAGCTGGGTCCGAATCGCATCCCAGCGACGGCGCTCGCTCTCGGTCAGCGGCAGCTCGACGCGCCGCGAGACGAACAGCACGCGCGGTTTCACACGCCGGCGACGCGTTCGACGAGGTCGCGCACCTGCGCGGCGAACTGCTCCGGTGTCTGAAGCCATGCCGCCGCACTCGCGTGCGCTCCTTCGGCGAGCCGCTCCTGGAGCGAGCGATCACCGAGCAGTTGCAGCAACGCGGCGGCAAGCGCGCCGTCTTCCCCGGCCGGCACGAGCAAACCGTTGACGCCGTCCTCGACGATGTCGGGGATCCCGCCCGCACGCGTCCCGACAACCGGCCGGCCGCGACAGAACGCCTCGATCACGATCCTCGGCAGTCCCTCGGAGCGGGATGGGAGGACGAGGAGGGTCGAGTCGTCCAGCGCGGCCGCGACTTCTGCCGGCGACAGCCGCTCGCGCCATTGCACGCCGGACACGTCGGCCACGAGCCGCTCGATCGTCTCCCGCTCGCGGCCCGAGCCGACGACGAGCAGCCGCGCGTCCGGAGCTCGCGCGGCGACGAGACGCCACGCCGCCGCGAGCCCGTCCACGTTCTTGTACCGCTCGAGCACGCCGACGAAAAGTGCGCGCGCGGCGGATGGAAGCGCCTTTGGCGGTGTCGTGTTGAACGTCGTCAGGTCGACGTATGCGGGGAACACCGACGCGGGCTCGACTCCTTCGCGTCGAACGCGTCTCGTCGTGAACTCCGAGATCGTCCGGACGCCGTCGGCACGACGCACTGCGTAGCGCGAGACGCGGGTCGTCAACGGGGCGAGCAGCCTGCGCGTGCCCGATCCGTAGAGGTCGGTGGCGGTGTCCCAGTCGCCGTGCACGTCGACGACGACGCGTGCGTCGCTGCCTGCGAGCCGCTTGGCCGCGAACACCGCGGCAGCCTCGTACACGCTCTGCGTGATCACCGCCTGCGGCTCGAAGCGCCGAAGCTCCTCGGCGACCAGCCGCGGCAGCGAGAGGTAGAAGAGCGCGCCGTCCATGAAGCCCGGCCGCCTGCGGCGCACGAGCCTGAACGTCGACGACGAGAGCGGCGAGTCGGCCTGAGCGCTTCCCAGCACCCGGATCTGGAGCTCCGCCGCAAGCGCGTCGAACTTCCGTTCCAGGCTGCGGTCGAGCGGCAGGCGGTAGCGCGTCCGCCCGACGAACAGGACCCGCGGTTTCCGGCTCACCCGGCAGCCCGGGCCAGCGTCGCTTCGAGCTCGCCGAACACGCGCTCGGGTGCATACGCCTCGACCGAGGGCGCCGCTCCCGCCCTCAGCCGCTCTCTCAGGGCCTCGTCGCCGAAAAACCGCCGGACGGCCTCGGCGAGGGCAGCCGTGTCCCCTGCGGGCACGAGGAGCCCGTTGACACCGTCCCGGACGACCTCGGCGACTCCGCCGGCCTCCATCGCGAGCACGGGCGTGCCCACGGCGAGTGCCTCGACCACCGTGTGCGGGAAGTTCTCCCAGCTCGAGGAGAGAATCGTGGCGTCCGCGGCGTGGAACAGCGCGACGACGCGCTCGCGCGGCTGAGGGCCGAGGAAGCGGACGCGGCCGTCCAGGCCGAGCTCGTGCGCCCGCCGCTCGAGGGGCTCACGGTCTGGCCCCTCGCCTGCGATGAGGAGCGCGACGCCCGGAACGCCCGCCACCGCCTCGAGCGCCCGGTCGAGAGCCTTCTGGGCGGTCAGCCGGCCGGCGAACGCCAACGTGGCTCCGTTCAGGCCGAGCTCGCGTCTCGACACGTCACGCGCCGGGAGCTCGGGGATGGTCGGTGCGGGATTCGGGAGCACGCCGACCCGATCGGGCGTGACGCCCCACGAGACGACGCGCTCGGCGAGGTACGCGCTGGGGCAGAACACGTGCGCGGCGTGCCGCAGCTCCAGGTCGCGTGCGAGCCGGAGGAACGCGACCGTCGGTCCGCCACGCACCTCCTGGAACTCGTCGACGTCTCCCTCGACCAGGCCCCGTCGGCGCGAGCGTTCGAACGCGGGATCTGCCGTCAACTTCACGACGTACGGGCGAAACGCGAGCGACGCGCCGCCAGCGCTGCGCCCGAACATCCCGGTCGTGTAGACGACGCTCGCCCGGCGCGCGCACCGTCGGACGAGCGCCAGGCCTCGGACGTGGCGGACGCCGCGCGGAAGGCTCCGCGAGACCCAGTGCACGGGATACGGGCGCGACGGCGGCGCCTGCGACGCGGTCGTCACCACCTCGACGGTGTGCCCCCGTCCCTGCAGGAAGCCGGCGACATCCGGCGCGTGGCTCGCGGGGCCGCCGACGTCCGGAGGCCAGATTCCCGACACGACGAGGACGTTCACGGAACGAGTGCCTCGACCGGCGGCGCGGGCCGTTCCTTCGCCGGTGCGGGCTCGCGCCGGATGCGGAGGAACAGCGCCGTCCAATACAGGCAGTACGCGACGCTCGATGCGAGCACCGCGCCGCCCGCGCCGGTCGCGCCCCACTTCGCTCCGAGGACCGCGACCAGCGGAACGAGCACGACCGTCTCGAGCCCGTGTGTCCAGATGCGCAGGTTCGGCCTGCCGATCGTGACAGGGAACGACTTCGTCCAACCGTAGATCGTCCGGAGGCCGCCGGCCACGATGATGATCCGCATCGCATCGGTGGCACCGACGTTCTTCGCCGAGTAGAGGATGCGCACGAGCTGCGGCGTGAACACGAGCAGCGGCGGCATCGCCAAGGCCGCGATGCCCGCCATGCCGAGCATGTAGCGGCGAACGCCCGCGAAGACCGCTGCGCGGTTGCCGCGCTCCCAGTCGCGCGTCTGCTCCGTCAGGAGGACGAGCCGCGCCGGTGCCGTCAGCGCCGCGAATCCTTGCTGCGGCGACACGGCGACGCGGAACAGCCCGACTTGCTTCGCAGACGAGACACGGCCGAGCACGAGCGTCGCGAGCGGCAACGTCAACGACGCGACGCCCGAGGCGACGCTCGACTGCGTGACGAACGAGAGAATCCCGCGTCGCTCCGATCCGAGCGGCTTCGAGTGTGCGTGCGGGAACCGCCTGAACGCCGCAAGCCCCGCGATCGTCACCGCGGTCGTCGCGATCACCTGCGCGACGACGATCGCGGCAATCGTGGCGGTCAGCCCGTGTGGAGCACCGACTGCGATCGCCGTCAGACGCAGTCCCATCGACACGAACTGGAAGTACCCACGAATGTCGTAGCGCCCCCGCAGCATGATCGCGGAGCCGCTGACGTTCTCGATGCACTGCGCCGGCGGCAGGAGCGCGGCGACGAGCAGCGGCGTCTCGAGGCCTTGCTTGTTCAAGATCTGGTCCGCGAACGGGGCGAGGATGACCAGAGCGATCGCGCCGATCAGCCCGCCGGTCACCTTGAAGACGACGGCGCTCTCGAACAGGCGGCGGAGACGACCCCAGTCCTGTCGTGTGATGTAACGGAAGCCGTACTTGATCAATGCTTCCTCGACCGTCACGTCGGCGAGGCTCTGGAACAGCCCCGTGAACGACAGCACGAGCGCGTAGAGACCGAGCGTCTCCGTCGAGAAGAGATGCGCTGCGACGAGCGTGCCGCCGAAGCCGAGAATCGCAGAGGAGTAAATCCCGGCCGCGGCCGCCGAACGGCGCCAGAAGAGCCGCGTGGGCATACGAACGGCCATTCTACGGAGGCCCTCCCCTAGACTCGGAGGCGTGGCGGCGACGGGAACGTTGAGCTGGCGCGAGCGAGCAACGCACGCGCGCACGTTCGTGTTCTCGGGGGTGAGCGCCGAGGCCGTGGTGCTCGCGGCGGCGCTCCCGCTCCTCTTCATCCACGCCCGCTACCAGCCGACCGTGCACGTGAACGCGCGCTCGACGAGCGTTGCGATCCAGCTCTCCGACCTCGCGGTGCTCGCCACCTTGGTCGCGGCAGTCGTCGCCGGCGTGCGCCACGGTTTCGCCGTGCTCTGGCAGGCGTGGGCGCTGTGGCTCGCCGGCGCAGCGTACTTCGTGTGGATCGGGGTCGAGGTGCTCATCCCTGGCGGCACCGCGGGCTACCCGACGGCGACGCACGCGGTCACGGCCGCGAAGTTCCTCGAGTACGCGCTGCTCGCACCCGCAGTCGTCCTGATCCTCCGGCGACGACCGGACCTGCAACTGGTCGTCACCGTGCTGACGGCGTGGAGCGTGCTCGCGACGATCGTCGGCCTCGCGCAGTTCTTCGGCGCGAACATCTTCGTCTCGGGCGCGACGGGCGGACGCCAGCTCTCCTTCCTCGGCTTCGAGGACTTCGCGGCGCTCTCGACCGCCGGGCTGCTCGCGGGCGCGATCGCGGTTGCGCTGCCGCACCTCGGGCTCGACGCGCGCGTCGGCTGGACGGGGCTCGTCTCCGGCGGGATCGGCGTCGTGCTCTCGGCGGCGATCGCCGCGGTGATCGGGATCGGACTGGCATGTGCGGCGCTGCTCGCGATCGCGATCAGCAGGCGCGAGGTCGACGTCCGGCGCCTCGCCGCGACGGGCGCGGTGATCGGGCTGGCCGTGCTGGGCACGCTCGGTATGCGCAGCACCGACCTCGGCCGCTACCTCGGGCTGAACCACGGGACCGAGTCGACACAGGTCGAGTCGTACTCGCAACGCGGGCTGCTCGCGTGGATCGGCTGGCAGATGTTCCTCGACCATCCGGTCGCGGGCGTCGGCTGGGAGGCATCGGGCGACCCATCGCGGTTCCTGCGCTACATCCCCGCGGCCGAGCGCCGCTTCGCGAGCCAACCGCCGATCGCCTTCCCGTCACCGCAGCACCGCTGGGGCGTACAGAACTTCTACGTCCAGCACTTGGCGGACCTCGGCGGCGTCGGCCTGCTCCTGCTCGCGGCGGTGTTCGTGACCGGAATCGTGCTCGGGTTGCGCCGGGTCGGTTCCGACGCGGCGCTCGCCGGCGTCCTCGGTGTCGCCCTCATTCTCGCCGTCGCCGGGCTGTGGATCGGGGAGGGGATCGTCGCCGGGCTGCCGCTCAGCGCGATGACGTGGCTCGGGTTCGGTCTGGCCGCCGGTGGCTGAGCCCAACCTCAATCGGCTGGAGCCGAAGCTCCGCTCTCCGAGCTACGCGGTCCGCGCGCCGCTCGCACGCTGGCTCCGACAGGAAGCCGAGCTCGCAGGCGCCCGTCGACCGCGCCCGCGGCTGCTCGACGTCGGGTGCGGCGTGAAGCCGTACGAGCCGCTGTTCGCTGCACACGTCGCCGAGTACGTGGGCGTCGACGTCGCGAACCCGGCGGCGGAGCTGGAAGGCACCGTCGAGGACATTCCGGTACCCGACGGGAGCTTCGACCTCGTCCTCTGCACACAGACCCTGGAGCACGTCGACGACCCCGGCCGCGCGGTACGCGAGCTGCGCCGCGTCGTCGCACCGGGAGGTCGCGTCCTCCTCTCGACACACGGCGTCCAGGTGTATCACCCGAATCCCGACGACTACTGGCGGTGGACGCACGCAGGACTCGAGCGCCTGTTCAGGGAACATGGCGACTGGCGCACGCTCGTGGTCACGCCCGCGTCCGGAACCGCAGCCTGTATCGGAATGCTCGTTGCCACCTTCATCGACCTGCTCGCAAAGCAAGCGCACGCTCGGGCGCTCGTCGCGCCGATCGTCGCGCTCGTGAACGGAACGGCGCGCGCGATCGACAACAGCTCCGCGCGCCTTCGCAACCCCGGACCGGGGACGATCTTCGTCAACTACCACGTGGTCGCCGAGCCGGCATGAGAGCGCTCGTCACCGGCGGCGGGGGCTTCATCGGCTCGAACCTCGTCCGCGGGCTGCTCGACCGCGGCGACGAGGTCCGGGTGCTCGACAACTTTTCGACCGGCGACCGGGAGAACCTCGCGGGCCTCGACGTCGACGTGGCCGAGGGCGAGCTGCGAAGCTACGAGCGCGTGCACGCCGCCACGCGGGGCGTGGAGGTCGTCTTCCACCTCGGCGCGCTCGGTTCCGTGCCGCGCTCCGTCCAGGACCCGCTCACGTCCAGCGCCGTCAACGTCGAAGGGACGCTCAACGTACTGCTCGCCGCGCGCGATGAGGGTGTCCGCCGCGTCGTCTTCTCGTCCTCGACCTCGGTCTACGGCTCGAGTCGGGAGCTGCCGACGCACGAATCCGCTCCCCCGGACCCGATCTCGCCGTACGGCGTTGCGAAGCTCGCCGCAGAGCGCTATTGCGTCAGCTTCAGCCGCGTCTACCACTCGTTCGAGACCGTCGTGCTGCGCTACTTCAACGTCTTCGGCCCGCGGCAGAGCCCACATTCGCAGTACGCGGCGGTGGTGCCGCTCTTCGTGACGGCGATCGACCGAGGCGAGCCGGTGACGATCTACGGCGACGGCGAGCAGTCCCGCGACTTC
>Ga0187765_10000820_pt1 | contig 11655 bp, 15 predicted proteins | sample 0216_QUI02_MP05__3_FD_133018 | JGI IMG/M metagenome (GOLD analysis project Ga0187765, IMG submission 133018) | Tropical peat soil microbial communities from peatlands in Department of Meta, Colombia - 0216_QUI02_MP05_10_MG | ecosystem: Environmental > Terrestrial > Soil > Wetlands > Peat ...
AGAAGTCCCACCGGAACAGTTGCACGAGCAGCGGTGAGATCGTCACAAGCGGTACGCCGATAGCCCTGTCATGATCATTCCCAGCCATTTTCCGACCTCGACCGGCGGTTGGATACGCTCACATGAGCGATCGTTCCGCTTTCACTTCGATCGGCCCGCTGAACGATCCTCTAACGAAATGCAAGCATTCCCGCCCGCGCCCGTTGCCGGGCCACCTGATCACTGCCAAATCCTTCACGCAAAAGCAGGGGCAATACCTGGCATTTATCTATGCCTATACCAGACTGAACCGGCGCCCTCCTGCTGAAATCGACATGCAGCGCTATTTCCAAGTCAGCCCGCCTTCGGTTCACCAGATGGTGTTGTAGTACGCGCCACCATCATGCTGAATTCAATGTACGTCAAGCAACTCCTCGACGCTGGTCATTAGCGCCAGGACGCGTCGATCATTCTGCCACAGGAATGTGATCCGAAATACTATTCGGGTCAAAGATTCTTTGCACGAGCGCCAACCGCCGCGACGGGTCCGACACGACCGTCGCACCGAAGAACGAAGGAGAGCTGTAAGATTGAGGGCCGGATAGAGCAAAGTTGAAGTCCGATCTTGCGAGGTTTATCAGCATTCTGCTCCGTTCCATGCGCGTTACAACGACCATCTGTTGCGCCGAGAGCGAAAGCAAGCAATCATCATGGGCAGGATTTCACGCAGTTGCTCGTCCACGGTTCTGCGTTGGCATTGGGGCTATCATGGGTGTTCGCCAGCCTCGGCCGAGCCGACGCTAACGCAAAGTCGGGAGACATACACGGCGGCCTTGAGGGCGGCCGGTCGCGGCCTCGCGCTGGACGAAGATGTGCCGAGGATTGGGTTCGGCGGACGCGCAGAGGCGAGGCGGCTGGTCTGCGGCGTCCCCCTGGCCCTTGCTGTGCTCGCGCCGCGGAGTGCGCCAGCGCAATTGGTGGTGAAGAGGCTCGCTTGATGATGGCGGCTCCGGTTGATCAGCTCACACGAGCCGCGGGGCTCCTTGCGGAAATTGCCCCCGTCGCCAGCGACCCGACCTGAGCAGACCGACAGGGCGCGAACCCAACGCCCTTCAACCACGAAATCAGTTTCGCATGCACTCTCTCAATGACGTGGGGGTCGCTCCATGGGGTGCTGCAGCGCAGCCACCCGCAACCGCGGTTACGCAACGCAGACCAGCGCTTCTCGACTATTGCCAGCCGATGGTTTGGTGGCTGCATGGTTCACTCCTCGTTGTGAAACCCGAGACGGTGTTGAGGTGGCATCGTCGGGGCTGGCGCGCTTATTGGTCGTGGCGGTCACGTCGGCAGCGGGGGAGGGGTGGTCGTCGCCCGATTCCCCCAGAACTTCAGGCGCTCATTGAACAATTGGTCTAAGCTTGGTCCGTCCGCTCGGCTGCTCGCGGGCATAACCGAATCACCAAGAACGATGAGGTAATCCATCTGCACGCCGAGCAGCTTTTGTCGCAGCTCTTCCGCCTTTTCCTCCTAAGGGAACTCGATAACGACCAAGTCATTCCGTGGTGGCTCCTTTGCTCAGTTGATACCACACGCCTCACGCCGACCATCGTTCAATTCGCACGTTCAAAGCGACGCCGTCGGCGCAACGTTTGAGCTTGCTGGTTTGAGTGCCTCATTGCCTTCGGCATCATCAACGGTGCATGGCGCATCGCCAGAAGCGTGAAAATGACCTCCGAAAACTCCCTCTTCTTGATGACTCGCCAAATAAATGGATTCCAATCGTGCCAAACGGCCTCAGCCTCCTGCATAAATAGACCCGCTATGACCACTGGAGGCTTACGAATGTATCCAGCCATGACTGTCGAGAGCTGGTCATCGCCAAGTATATTCCACCTCGAATAACGTCCCATCAGTGGAGATCTTATTGAGAACACAACTTTACTTACTCCGGTCTCGCGCAACGGAGGTGAACACATCGCACAGGGTTCGACATTCGCATACAATGTGCAGTCGGTAAGTCGCTTTCGGCCGAGGATCCGCTGTGCCGTCGAAATGGCAACCAATTCTGCATGTCGAGTCACATCGTGATCTCGAGATAGCTGGTTGGTGGCCTCTGCGACAACGTTTCCGTCCTTGCAAATCACTGATGCGAACGGAAGTTCGCCTTTGCTCACCGCGGTTCTCGAAAGTTCAATGCAACGCGCCATCATTTCTCTGTGCTCGACGCGTGCTGCCGACGTGATGCGGAGCGATGAAACCCTCATATTGGCGGATGCGTCAATGACGCGAGGGGCAAGCCAAAGGTCCGCAATGCATCTCGCGATCTCAATGGCGCGCATGTTGGAAGCTCCCCGCTTTGTGGACCGGATTATCAGCTCACCTGACCAAGCGCAGCGTTGAGGCCGGCTCGGCTTTTAGCTATGCAAAATCCGCCGCGGGAAAAGCAAACGGACGATTTCATGCAATCCGCGGGTCGGCCCGGCGCGACGAAGCGGAGGGCGATTCCCCGAACAGCGCCCGATACTCGCCAGAAAAATCGACCGAGCTCCCAGAAGCCTTGGTCGGTCCCAATGCCGGTCATAGACGCGTTCGCCGCATCAGCGCCTAGGAGCGCTGCGCGTAGGAGGCTCATGCGCCTCAGCCATAGATAACGGACCGGGTCCATCCTGAGATGCTCACGGCAGCAGCGACGCAGCGTGCTTTCTGACACACCAGTCGCAGCGCATATTTCACTTAGATAGACCGGTTGGTTACAGTTAGCTGCCAAGAACTCTTCGATCTTCGAGGTGGCAGCCATGGGGCATCGTGCGCGAGAATCCATCTCGATTGCTGTGCCTTCGCTCAGGCGTTGGATCATTGCTTGGATCAGCCCGTCCTCCATCGCCGAGCCACTTGGGAGCGCGCCAGGACGGTAGGCGCGCTCTTCGCTAGCTGCGCGGCTTGCCTATGAAGATTCAGTAAACGCGTCATGTGCTCGGGCGTCGGTCGTACGATGTAGGCGAGGCGTGGGGGCACAAGCTCGCGACCGACTAGCGCACGGCTGGTGGCGGCGAGATCCTTCGGCGTCAGCGACATGGCACCCATGTGACCTGGCGCAAGCGACAGAAAGTGTGCCGCGTCCAAATCCTCGACGACGATCTCGCCGCCCGACGAGTCGATGCCACGGTGCCTGAATCCGGACCCCTCGAACGGAAATACGATCCCCACCCAGTCCACATCCCCCAAAGCTTTAGCAATTCGCGGAAGACTCTCGCGAAAGTGCTGCATCCAGAGCAGGTGCAGATCGATCTGTATCAGCTCAGCATTGAAACGACTTTTGGTCCTCGGCATCACCCGTACGTCCCTCGCGGCGCGGACAGCCGCCTGATAGGCATCAGGGTCGTCAAAAACAGGGATCCGGCTTGAAGGCATATTTGCGTCCCAATCAAGACCTTTAATCTGTCGGGCACACGATTTCCTGGAACCAGCTAAACCCCTTCCGTGAGAACCCTCACGTCGTATTTTTCAAGTGCGTGGTCGTTCGCCAATGATCGCCCCTTGTTGCGACCGCCTGGTGACAGATTTAGGCCGTGGAAACGTCGCTTGCCTGTTAGTCCGTTTAAGCGCGATCAGCGCAACAATGCCAACCATCACCCAGGCAATCGTGGCGACTTTCGCCTGCACCGCCATATTGAACAGCACGTAGGCGATGATCGCTTAAGTGCCAAATGTTTGGTGGCGACGCCATCTGTCAGAAGGGCATCGGGTAAAGCCATTGCATCCACGAATGGGCACGTATCGAGATTTTGCGCAGCGCCGCCCAGGCGCCGCGTTCGCCCCCGGTGTAGATCGCTGCCGAGCCCTGCGCACCAATGGGAAATTTTGACTGGTTCGGATCGTCCAGCAAGATCTTCACGGCGTACTGACCTTGCGGGACGGTTGGGGGCGGCTGCTCGAATTTGGGGATCTCGTCGCTCGGCAGATACTGCCCCGCCCCGTTTGCGCGCCAGATGCTCTCCACCTTGCCGGTGAAGATCTGTCCAGGATAAAGGTCGATCGTAACCTCGACGGGCTGATCCGGTCGCACGTATTTGAGGTTTTCCTGGTAAAATGTCGCAAGTACATAACGGTCCGCCTCCGCAATAAAGGCCGCGATTCCGCCGACGCGGTAGATGCCGGACACCATGCCTGGGCGCACCTGGAGATTGAGGATGCGACCGTCCTCGGGAGCTGTCAGGGTGGTATTGTCCAAGTAGTATCGCGCTAGCCGGAGTCGCGCCTCTATATTGGCGACCGTGGTGTTGACCCCGTTGATTTGGGATTCGTATTTGAGCCGGGCGCGTTCTAGCTCGCTCAGCGCCTCATCTCTGGTCTCTTGCGCCGAGTTGACGCGGGTCAGCCACTGCGCGACATCGTCTTCCTTCACCGCGTGCTCCCGAGCGAGTTTGTCATACATAGCCTTCTGAAATTGATCGTACTCCAATATGACTTTGGCGTGGATCGCCTTATGGTTCGCGAGATCCACGTCCGCCTTGAGGATGTCGACATTTTGCTTGGCCTCGGCGAGTTCAGCCTCGAGCTGCTGGACCTTGTACTCATAAGGCCGGCGATCGAACTGGAATAAAGGTTGGTCCTTTTTAACCAAGACATTTTCTTCGACCAGAACGGCGGCGACAAGGGTCGGTTCGGGTAGGCGCGGAATGAGCTGGATGGTGTGCTGAACGACCGTGGCGTTGACGGATTTGGGCGTCACGAACCGCAGGCCGATAATGAATACGAGGAGGAGGTGAAGCACGAAAAAGGCGAAGACGAGGCCCCAGCCGGGGGTAAGCCTCAGCAGCTTGAACTTGAAGAAGACGAGCCAAAAGATTAAAAGGGCGACGATGAGAACAAGGATCGCTATGAACATAAAACGGACCCTAGCCGGCCCTAGCGGGCGGTTCTCCTAAGGGCGCAGAGTCTTCGGACGGCGCAGCCTTGCCGCTCAGGCGCGCGATCATCGCCTCGGTTTCGAGGTGTTCTTCACTGGGCAGGTAGCGGATATCGACGACGGTCGTCGGCTTGAAGGCCCAAATCAGTGCCTGGATCCAAGGCACAATGGCCATGAAGCCGACCCAACCCATGAGATTGACCGCAGCGGCCTCAGGATGGTGGCGGGCGATGGCGATGCGCCCCGGTAGGCCCAAAATGAATACGGCAACGACGAGGCCGGCAATGACAACGACAAAAATGGCCGCCAACGTTGCGTAGTCCCAGATGTCAAGGTGAAAACCCAGCAACGCTTCCATCACGCTCCTCCCGAGCTTCGGCCCACCACCGCAGCGCGCTCCTGCCACGACGCCAAGCGGCGCACCGGCTGGCTGTAACCATCAGCAGGAACAAGCGACGACGCCTCCCGTAATCCTAATGAAATCGATCGCCTCATAAAAAGCCTTCGCGGCGCAATCTTTCGCACCGATCACCGGCGCGAAACCCCAATCCTCAACCCATCACCCGCAATACAGCATCTGCGATCAGGAATCGGCCAAGCCCGCTTCCCCGATATCCCGCATCGACGGCCAGTCAACCTATTAAAGCGCACGGCATAGCCGTAGAAGCAGCGACCAATTCATCCCACATACACACCAGGTCAAGAAGCAGCACTGACGCCGGGCTGGGTTGCCGCTACCGCCGCCAGTGCTGCACGCAGCGTCTCCTCTTTGGTGTGGTCAAAAGACGTGCGCAGGACTTTGCCGCCTATGCCCTTCAGATCCGCCAGAACCTTGTCGGTCGTCATTTTGCGGATGAGCGGGAAAAGTGCGGCATTTCCTGCCTGTAGACTTGCTGCGACATCCTTCATAAACCGGTCATTGATCCCAACGTCGGTCAAAGCGCCTCCGATAGCTCCAGACGCGGCTCCAAGCGCCGCACCCGGCATAGGCATCAAAAAGATCATGCCACTAGGGTGCCCCGTGGCGGCCCCGATCGCGGCGGGATGGAACAATTGGTTGAGCTTGATCCGTCCGTTCGGCCCCTTGACGGCAATGACAGCGTCGCCAAGATCGATAAGGTAATCCTTCTGCATGTCGAGTAGCTTTTGCCGCACTTCCTCCGCCCTTGCGTCTGACGGAAATTCTCTGACGACCAAATCTCTCATGGCGTCTGCTTTGCTTCGGCGAAGTGGATTCAGAGGCGCAGCCGACTGAGACTGCCCACTCACGCAAGTACTGCCGTCCGCACTCGACCTTACCACCAACGGCTCGCCGCCAGGATCGGCACTCTGGCGGCCACCGAACTGAGGCTAAGCCGTCTTCCTTTTACTGGATCGATGGCACTTAGCGGACCGTGAGGCTATGCAGATTCCGAAATTTTGATGCGAGTCGCGCGGTTTTGTCGTGAAAGCGGCCGCCGGACGGTCGTCGCAACGTCTCCGACCGCGCCTGTCGCGTTCGCCGCATCGGTCATTCGCAGCGCCCAATGGGCTTGGTGCCAGCCCCGATGCGGCAGATAGCGGCCGCGGCCCATGCCCGAATCCGGCCGAGCAACGGTTGAGGAAAGTGCGCTCGGTCACGCCGCTAGCTTCGCACGCCTCCGGCAGGAAGAGGACCCGGTCGGGGCTGGCCTCGATCAACGCTTCGAGGCGAGGGTGACCGGGAATGAAGACTTGATCGTCGGCGTCCGGAGCGGCACCGAAGGCGGCCTGAATCTCGCACGGGGCGATCGATCGCCAGCACCCCGTCTCGCCGGAGGTCGGCAGTGCCAGAATCGCGGTATTCGATTGGCAAAGTCAGAATGTATCGCCGCCGGCGCCGGCGGCGACGTTGCCGCGACGTTCAACAGGCCGATCGACAGCATTGTCTTCGCGATCGGGCTGATGCTGCCCTTCGCGACCCCGCTGAGCCTGCTTTGCGTTGCGCTCTCCCGTGTGACTGCGACTTACATCGGTCGCGCCCTCTTCGGCGCGCTGCCCTCGGGATTACACCGCCGTGATCCTCAAGCCGTGCCATAGCCTGTGCGGAGCTTGGCTATCGGCCCTTGACAGTCTACACGCTCAAGCTGATGCAACGCGGCAGGATCGTTCCTCAGGAACAAGCGAGCATCGGACATCGTGCACAACGCGTTGCGACGCGGGCAGGTGGTCGTAGTGACTGGGCGGGACGATGGGATCCTCGACGTGTTCGATGAACGATCCCAGTTCGTGTCCACCGGAAGAAAGCTTGCGCCGCGCGGCGGCAATGGCTGTCAGGCTTTCGCCGAGAAGCGTGCCACCAACAGCTCGCGCTGCCATGACGCGTTGCAGACGAAATACTGGAGTTGCTGGGGAAAGCCATCTTAAAACCAGGTTGGCTTTGCTGCGACCGAATAAACCGCTTATTAAACCGTCCCGGAACGAGTGCTGCAAACGCGTGTGGGTCTGTCCGACGAATTGAAATTGAAACTCCGCGCCACTGAGAATCGTAAACAGGGTGGCTGTCGGTGTCGGGGTCAAGTGGCCAAATCGCCGCCGGCAGATACGCTCGCTATTCGCTGGAGAGGGAGGGTCGGGCTTTCCTACCACTCGGGCGATCGAACCGTGGGCCCAATGTCGAGGGGACCAGGCAGACCCGGCGCTGGTGGTTGCGGCTCGCCGGCAGGAGCCAGCAACCCGCCCCAGTTGGTCCGCGCTCGCATTTGGTCGCGGGTCGCAGCCGTAACAAAATCACTGTCTTCCCGGATCTGCCATCCGCCGCCGAGGGCGCGGTAGATGGCGGTCACACCCAGCGAAACGTTGGCCAAGGCTTGAGCAAGGTTGGTCTGCGCCTGATACAGATTTTGCTCCGCGGTCAGCACGGTGGTGAAGTCCGTGACCCCACCCTGATACTGGTCCGTTGCGAGTCTGAGAGCACCGCTTGCGGCCTCAGCGCTTTGGCGCAGAGATTCCGCCTCGATGGCTGACTGCAGAAAAACGGAAATGCCATTGTCCACTTCCTGCTGCGCTGTCAACACCAGGTTTTGGTAATCGACCAGTAGCTGTTGCAACGTAGCGTCCTGCAGACGTACGTTATTCGTGATCTGTCCGTAGTTCAGGATGTTCCATTGGAACGATGGGCCGGCGGCGTAGGTAACTCCCTTGGAGGCGACGACTTGGCCAAGATTGTGGCCGTTGGCGGTGCTGGCCGAGCCTCCGAATGTGCCGGTAAGGCTGATCGCCGGAAGGAGCTGAGCCTCGGCAACGCCGATCTGCGCGCTCTGTGCCAGGGCACGCAGCTCGGCGGCCCGAATGTCCGGTCTGCGGCGCAACAGATCCGCCGGAATGCCGACCGCAACCGTTCGTGGCGCCACCGGTATTCTACCCCTTGATCGGGCGAGCAGGGTGTTCAACGGTTCGGGCGGAATGCCGAGCAACACGCAGAGCGCGTTAACCCCCTGTTGCAACTGGATCGTGAGTTGCGGGATCGTCGCTCGCGTCGCCTCGAGAACGTTTTTCGCCTGAAAGACGTCTCGCTCGTTTGCCGCGCCGGCACGAAATTTTTCCTGTGCAATCTTGAGCACATCCTCTTGCTTGCGGACATTGTCGTGGGCTATCGCGATCAATCGTTCGGTGGTGCGGATTCCAATATAAGTGGCCGCGACATCACCGAGAAGGGAGACAAGAACGTCGTCGTAAGTGGCGATCGAGGCGAGGTAGACCGCATCAGCGGACTCGACCCCGCGACGGAATTTGCCCCAAAAGTCCAATTCCCAGGCAGCCTGCACGGCAAGGGTATTACTCCAAAAGAAGCTCGGTATCGCGTTCGGCGCGGCCAGAGGCGTGGCCGCGCTGGCCCGGTTGTAAATCAACGAACCCGTCCCTTGCTGTAGCTGTGGATAGACCAAACCGATGGCAATCCCCAGCGCCGCCCGGGCCTGTAGCACTTGCGTACCGGCGCTCAGCAGACTTAGGTTCTGATTGTAAGCAATTTGAACAAGTTCATTGAGCATACGATCATGGAAGACCTGCCACCACTCTCGATACTCCTGATGATCTAACCTGACTGAGCGAGTGTTTGCTTGGAGAAATTTGTCGGCTACTGGCGCCAGAGGCGGCACGAAATCGGGTCCGACGGCACACGCGGCAACTGTGAGGAGGCATGCTGCCGCGAGTGACCGATGGATGACCCTGAGGCGAGTGACGATCTCCGTCCTCATCAACAAAAATAAAAATATGCCGCCGGCACGATTTGCACGCCCCCGCGCCCCGACCCCCATCGAGTTCGCCTCCGCTTTTTCCCCGGTCGCTACCGGCCGCGCTCGGCTCGCCCACGCACATCCATCAATGTGCCTCGCCAATCTGTCAATTCATTGCACCGTGTCACTCCCGGCCCGCCTTTAAGCCGACCGAGGCGAGCCGCGAAATGTCGTGTCAACATCACGAAGCCGAGGCTTCCATTTAGGCGCCGCTGGCTTGAAGCAGCATCCGGGCCCGTGCCGTCGTTTTTATCGACCGCAGGCACCGATTTCGTCATTGACGGTCAATCCGCCCCATGGAGTGCCTTGTACTCGTTCCACGTCACTTTCGCCCGGCTGTCTTGGCCTATACCGAGCCGAACCGTAGCGCCGCTTGCGTTCTGCGGCGCGTTCTTCGGGCGATCGCAAGGTAGATCAGATCGTGGCCGTCACTCATATTACCCAACCGGCCTCCGATTAGCGCAATCGCCTGTCTTTGCGTTCGACGCAGCAAGCTATGAGGTACGTTTGCAAGCATTGCAGCAGGACCGTTGATCTTTACCGCCCGAACCGGAAGCGCCGTCAAACATTATAGGCACCGGCGGCCTAGATAGACCCTATCGAACCTTTTTTGTCGAAAAACTCAAGTTCCGTCCGCGAATTATCCACGTGTTGCGCGTGCTCGCGTTTATGCCCGATTGCAGCGGCGAGAATGGTCGGCGTGAAATACCGATCCCATAGGTTCCGAGGTCCTGCAGGAACCATGGGACCGAAGCAAGAATGGTGGCTCGCACATTTCCCGGTCGGAACAGGGCGGCGTAGCCGCTCGTGTCCGGGCGCGGCGTATGAGCGCCACTCCCCGAGTCAGTTAGCCTGACATTGTTCGGGTAGCGCGGCGCACGGCTGAGCAGTCGGAGGATCTCGTTTTCAGCCTCGCGTACGCGACCGCGAATCGCAAGCCAATGCGGACTTTCGGTAATAAAGAATCGTCCCAAGAGCACCAAGCCCGCCGGAAGGATCGCCGTGGCGTACATCCAACGCCAAGCCCGCAGGTCAGGATTCGCGTAGAGGGTGAGATAGCCCACGGCTGTTCCAGCAAGCGCGCCGGCTGCTTGAAAGCCGAAGGCGCCAAGCACCAGGGCGCCGCGGCTGCGCCTGGGCATGGTCTCAGAAATTACTAAGTGAGCCGTGGGGTAGTCACATCCAAGGGCAAGCCCCATTCCAAAAAGGCAGACGATCAACCACGTAAAGTTCGGGGTGAAGATGATCAGCACCAAAAAGAAGGTGAAAATTCCCATCTCGACTATGAACACCGGTTTTCCGCCGAACCGGTCGGAAAGGCCGCCCAACGCGCTGGCCTCGATCAGGATACCGAACAGCGTCGCAGCGCCGACGCGACGTGCTCTGCGCCATGTTGCGTCTTTCCGGCACGCTCTGAGACCAAACTAAGAAGATGGAATACGGACTGTGAGACTTTGGTGACTCTGGCTCTCACAAAAGCGTGAGCGGAGGTGTCGCACGGCGCTTCGGTCGTCGCTTTCTTTTCTCAGACCTGAAGCAGCAAGTCCAAGAGGAGGGACAATTTCCCCGCGCGCGAGACCGAGTAGCCGATACCTCTCGGAAATCACAAACCTTCCATAATAAAATACGGCATAAAGTACGGCGCGTTACAAATTGCATATATCAACTGCACATCAAAGGATGGTCATTGCGCGCTCGTTCCTTGAATCGCGAAGCTTAAACCGTCTGAGTATCGTTATTTCTTAAGCCTGTGACACGAGGTCCATTGCGAGTCAAAGAACAGGATACGGGAACCTCGCGACCCCGCAACTTCAGCAAGAACAGGCGGTTATCGCGGCCCGAGGGCCCGAGCGCGCTCGGGTTAGCCTTACTGGTCCCCCTCTGAGGTCGATCATAGGCTGGTTGCGGATTGACGAGTGGATGTCCCTGCTCCAAATTTTATCCGATGTCGGAAATCGGCTTACCCATAACAGAATGGACCACTGGTCCCGTCGACATACGTGCGTTTCGGGCGTTCAGCGGTGGGATCGATGAAAAGGGGCGGATCCGGAAGCGAGCGCTCGATCGATTGCCACGGTGGCTCAGGCGGCGCGACGTTCGTGGCGATAACGCGGATCAGCACGTATGGAATTGAAACTGCGGGCAGCACGCGGCAGTTATTATATTGCCTTCCGGCGTAGCCTCGCTGCCCATCGTCCGATAACAGAGCCGACCATGGAGGTGTGGAAATGCAAAGTGATACATTAGAACTCGATCAGTTGCGGAGCGCCTATAAAGCGGCCGTCGCGGAATGGATAGCGGCGATCAAGCAGGAAGAGACGCTCGCGTCAGTCGATCATTCGGTAGCCGAAGTCGATCAATGGGAGCAGGCGCACTTTAAGGAAGACAAAATTCGCACCAAGGTGAAGGCTGCAAAGAAGCGATACGAAGACGCGCTGCGCAAAAAATTCTACGGTTTCTAAATAGAAACTCGTGTGCGCCATTATCGTCTGGGGCTTCGACAGCTCAGGG
>Ga0187765_10000821_pt1 | contig 11628 bp, 12 predicted proteins | sample 0216_QUI02_MP05__3_FD_133018 | JGI IMG/M metagenome (GOLD analysis project Ga0187765, IMG submission 133018) | Tropical peat soil microbial communities from peatlands in Department of Meta, Colombia - 0216_QUI02_MP05_10_MG | ecosystem: Environmental > Terrestrial > Soil > Wetlands > Peat ...
TCCGTGGATGCCCGGGTCAAGCCCGGGCATGACGAATGATGGCGAACCGACCGCCACCCACTCCCGTCATGCTCGCGCTCTGCTCTAAAGACCCCAAAACCGTCATGCCCGGGCTCGACCCGGGCATCCACACGAACGGAGAAGTCCGGGGGCGGCCAAGCGCGCCACTCAACGTCAGCTCGGGATCGACGCCATGTAGCGCGTGGGATCCACGGCATGGGACCCGCGCCGGAGCTCGAAATGCAGTTGCGGGGTCGAGACGCTGCCGGTCGAGCCCGCCTTCGCGATCACCTGCCCGCGCTTCACTTCCTGTCCGCGCTTGACCAGGAGGCGGTCGTTATGCGCATAGGCCGTCATCCACCCATCGGGATGTTTCACCAGGACAAGGTTGCCGAAGCCGCGGATTTCATTGCCTGCGTAAACCACGACCCCGCTGTCGGCCGCGATGACATCCTCGCCCTCCGTGGCACCGATGTTGATGCCGTCGTTGAACAGCCCGCCTTCCTTGGGTCCGTAACCCGAAATGATCTTGCCCTTGACCGGCCACAGGAAGCGGCCATGACCCGCCCCCGAGCCGCTCGGCAATGACGCAACTTTCCCCGGCGTCGAGTCGCTGTCGTCGTCGACCGCATCGGCGCTATCCGCATTCGTTTGGGCAGTACGGTCCGGCGGCGCCGTCGGAAGGGCCACGGGTGCGTTGGCGGACGAAGACGGCTGTGCTGGCGACGTCGTGGACTGTGAAGGAGACGTCGATGTGGAAGGAGCCGACGACTGCGGCGGGGGCAGCGGTGCGATGGCAATCTCGCTCGGCGAACCCGTCTGGGACGGCGGCGGTCCGGATGGCGATGTCGATGTCGTCGCAGCCGGTGGCGTCGTTCCCTGAGGTGCTGCGGGCTGGGTGGCGAGCGGTTGGGCCGCGTTGGCGCCCGGCGGCGGGAGAAGCTCCACATGCTGAACCTCGCCCGCCGGCGCGCTTGCCACGCTCGGCGCTGCGGTCGTCACCTGGCCCGGCAGGATGAGCCGCTGCCCGACGATGATCTTGTAAGGCGGCTTCAGGTCATTGACCCGCACGAGCGTGCTCGCATCGACGCCGTGTTGGCGAGCCACCGAATAAAGCGTCTCGCCCGCCTGCACGACGTGCACTTGGGGATGGGGGACCGTAAGCTGCTGACCCGGGCGAAGGGCGTAGGGTGGCGTGAGGCCGTTTGCGTCGATGATCGCGCGAATCGGCGTATTGTTGCGCCGTGCGATCGCGTAAAGCGTGTCGCCCGCCTGAACGGTGACGGTTTCCGACGGCGCTTGCGGCTGCTCCGTCGCCGCGGCCGGTGTCGCGGTGCCTTTCTGACCCGGCACGCCCAAAAAGCCGCAGCCCGCAAGGATCGTCGCCGAAAACGTGAGCGCTGCCGCGAGCCGCATCGAAGACGTTAGCATGCTATGTATCCTCGCGCTCGCGCGCCGTGGCGGCGGTGGAAACGAGCGGGACGAACCGCGCGGGCCCGAGGTCGTCCGTTTCGATTCGCTCTTCCAATCGCGTCACCCGCAACACCCGTTGTTCGCCGTGCCGGTCGCCGACCGGCAACACCATAATACCGCCAATCCCGAGCTGACGCACGAGTTGGTCTGGGATGTCGTTCGCGGCGGCCGTCAGGATGATTCGATCGAACGGCGCTTGCGCCGGCCAGCCGAAGGCGCCATCGCCGAAATTGGTCGTGATGTTGCGGAGCGCGAGCGCGCGAAAACGCTGTTCCGCCTCGGCAAGAAGGGCGCGATGACGCTCGATCGTGTAGAGGCGGCGGCAGAGCCGCGCGAGAATCGCCGCCTGGTAGCCCGAGCCGGTGCCGATCTCGAGGACCTTCATGCGCGCCCCGACCCCGAGCGCCTGCGTCATGCGCGCGACGATCGACGGCTGGCTCAGGGTCTGGCCGTGCCCGATCGGCAGGGCCACGTCCTCGTAGGCCTGGTCGAGAAACGGCGCTGGCACGAATTGCTCGCGAGGGATTCGCTCGATCGCGGAAAGAACCCGCGTGTCCGTGATACCGCAGCGCCGCAGCTCCATGACGAGGCGTATTCGTCGCGCGTCGTCCGCCGTCACCCGAGAACCTCCTTGAGGGCTGCCACGGTCGGCTTATGCGTCAAATCGAGGGAGAGCGGGGTCACCGATATGGCGCCGCGATTGACCGCGGCAAGGTCGCTGCCTTTGCGCGACGGCTCCTCGGTGCGCATGGTGCCGATCCAGTAATAGGGAAATCCGCGCGGGTCGCGGCGCTCGTCGAGCTCGCCGCCGAGCTTGCGCCGCCCTTGCATCGTGACCTCGACGCCCGCAACCTTTTCCGCCGGCGCGTCCGGGAAGTTCACGTTGAGCAGCACCCCCTTGGGCCATTTCATGGTCACGAGCTTGCGAATGAGGGCCGCTGCATGCTGCTCAGCCGTCGCCCAGCGCGTTTTCTCGCCGTGTGTCGTGCATTGGCTAAGCGCAATCGACCGCACGCCGAGCAGAGTTCCCTCCATGGCGGCGGCGATCGTGCCGGAATAGGTCACGTCCTCGCCGAGGTTGCCGCCGCGATTGATCCCGGAGAGCACGAGGTCGGGCCGGCGATCCTTCATGATGTGCTGGACGGCGAGCAGGACCGCATCGGTCGGCGTCCCGTTGACCGTGAAGCGCTGCTCGCGGCGATTTCGGATTCGAAGCGGGACGCGAAGCGTCAGCGAATGGCTCGCGGCACTCTGCTCGGTTTCGGGTGCCACCACCCAAACATCGTCCGAGAGGCTATGCGCCACGCGCTCGAGCACCTTCAATCCGCTTGCCTCGATCCCATCGTCGTTCGAGAGCAGAATACGGGCGTTCCCAAATTCGGGGAACGGCTCAAACATCGCGGGCAATGCGCTCGACCCCACCCATATAGGGGCGCAAAACACCGGGTATGGCGATCGAGCCGTCCGCCTGCTGGAAATTCTCCATGACGGCGATCAAGGCGCGACCGACCGCGACCCCGGAGCCGTTCAGCGTATGGACGAGCTGCGTACCCTTTTCACCCGCACGCCGGAAGCGCGCTTTCATGCGCCGGGCCTGAAAGTCGCCGCAGTTCGAGCAGCTCGATATCTCCCGATAGCGCCCCTGCCCCGGCAGCCACACTTCGATGTCGTAGGTCTTGCGCGACGCAAATCCCATATCGCCCGTGCAAAGGACGACCGTGCGGTAAGGAAGGCCGAGGCGCTTCAACGCTTCCTCGGCGCACGCGGTCATGCGCTCATGCTCCTCCTCGGAACGCTCGGGATGCGCAATCGACACGAGCTCGACCTTGTAGAACTGGTGCTGGCGCAGCATGCCGCGCGTATCCTTGCCCGCCGCCCCCGCTTCCGCACGGAAGCATCCGGTCCAGGCGGTGAAGCGGAGCGGCAGCAGCACCTCGTCGATGATCGCGTCGGCCGCAAGGTTCGTGAGCGGTACTTCAGCGGTCGGGATCAACCGCAGGTCGGCGTTTTCCACCTTGAAAAGGTCCTCGCCGAACTTCGGCAGATTTCCGGTGCCGTAGAGCGCATGATCGCGCACCAGCATCGGTGGGCTGATCTCCGTGTAGCCGAACTCTCCGGTGTGGAGATCGAGCATGAATTGCGCGAGTGCGCGCTCGAGCCGCGCGAGCGGACCCCTAAGCACGACGAAGCGCGCGCCGCCGATCTTGGCCGCAGCCTCGAAATCCATGAGGCCGAGCCTCTCGCCGAGTTCCCAATGCTCCCTCGGCTTGAACGCGAATTCGGGAAGGTTCCCCACGCGCCGGATTTCAAGATTGTGGGTCTCATCTGGTCCGACCGGCACTTCCGAGACCGGCAGGTTCGGCAACACCGCGAGCATCGCATCGAGGGCCGTTGCGTGCACTTTCTCTTCCGCCTCGCGCGCCGCAATGACGTCCTTGAGCTGCGATACCTCGGCCGTAAGCGCATCCGTGTCCCCGCCCTTGCGCTTCGCCTCGCCCACTTGGCGCGAGAATTCATTGCGGCGCGATTGCAGCTCCTGAAAAGTCGTCTGAGCAGCGCGGCGCTTGGCGTCGAGCGCGAGAATCGCGGCCGAAGCAGGCTCCAGGCCGCGGCTCACGAGGGCTCGATCGAATGCTTCGGGATTTTCTCGAATCCATTTCAGGTCGTGCATCGCCTCACCGCGTCAGACTCGTCCGGTCGAGCCCTTATAGGCTGAGGCGGGGTCCGGCGTAAACGGGCTGCTGATCCGAATGGGCGAAGCACGTGGATGCCCGGGTCAAGCCCGGGCATGACGAATGGAGAAGTCCCGGGCTGTCCGATTTAAATTTTGCGCATTGGCAGCGATTCAACGCGCTGCGCAAAACACCCCATAGTCGTCATGCCCGGGCTTGACCCGGGCATCCATGCCTTTCAGTGCTCTGTCCATGACGAGGCCGGTATCGTCGTTCGCGGCACTCTATCCCGCCGCGGCGGTGGTGCGTTCCTTGGCTTCCTTCGCCTCGCGTTCGGCCTCTTCCTTTTCCTCGGCAGCCTCGCGCGCAGCCCGGTTTTTTTCGATGGCGCGCACGATGAATATCGATCCCTCGAAGAGGATGATGAGCGGGATCGCGAGCGAGCATTGGCTGATCACGTCGGGGGGTGTCAGGACCGCCGCGGCGATGAAGGCAATGAGGATCGCATAGCGACGCTTGCCGCGAAGCGTTTCGGTCGTGATCATCCCGGCGCGCGCCAAGAGGCCGAGTATCACAGGGAGCTGGAAGGCGAGGCCGAAGGCGAAGAGCAGATGCGTGACGAGCGAGAGATACTCGTTCACCTTGGGCATCACCTCGATCGCCATTTCCCCATTGCCGCCGGGTTGTTGGAATTGCAGGAAGAAGTGCCAAGCGAGCGGCATGATCACGTAATAGGCGAGCGCGGCGCCGGCGGTGAAGAGCACCGGTGTCGCCAGCAGGAACGGCAGGAAGGCCGACTTTTCGTGCTTATAAAGGCCGGGAGCCACGAAGCGCCAAAGCTGATTTGCCATCAGCGGAAAGGAGATCATGAGGGCCGCGAACAGGCCGACCTTTACGTACGTGAAGAACGCCTCGTGCAGGGCGGTATAGATGAGCGCCTTGTGCGCCTGGGCGGGAAACTGATCCGCCAGCGGCTGGACCAGGAAATTGAAGATCGTGCTCGCGAAATAAAACCCGACGAGAAACGCAACGATGAACCCGGCCAGGCAATAGATGAGCCGCCGCCGCAGCTCGATCAGATGCTCCATGAGCGGCATCGCCTTGTCGGTTGGCGGCCCGTCGGTCATTCCAATCTACGCTCTCAGGATTTCGGCGCCGCCGCCGGTACCGCGTCCAACGCGGCACCGGCACGCACTTCGGCCGGAGCTGGCTCCGCGGCTGGCAGAGCATCGACGAAAATCGGGTCCTTCGATTCTTCGGACGGAGAGTTTTCGCGCACCCCCTCGGATGAACTCCCTCCGCTCTCGGTCGACGCCGGCAACGCGGCAGGTGCGGCAACGGCCGGCTCGCTCTTCGTTTCAAGCTCGAGCGAGCGAGCCACGTTTCCGCCCGGATCGATCGAGTGGTCGAGCTCGCCGGAAAAATCGGTGGAAACGTCTTTCTCGAGCGCTTCCTTCACCTCGTGCAGCTCGGCTTCGCGCGCCATTTCCTCGACACCCGATTGGAACTCGCGCGCAAGTGCACGCGCCTTCTGCGTGAATTGCATGAAGATCTTGACGACCTTCGGCAAATCCTTGGGTCCGATAACGATCAAGCCGATCACGGCGATGAGCAGGATTTCGGACCAACTCATATCAAACACGGCCGATCAGTCCCCGTCCTATCTATCAGCTGACGATCCAATCAGGCGCCGAAATGCGTGTTGACATTGAAGCGCATTCCCACCGGGTCAGCGGCGGGCCGAATCGTCCCGATGCACCATCGGATCCGGACCCGCCGACGTGTTGGCCGACGGTGCCGCACCCGTCGCGATTCCCTTCGGCGGTTCGGTCGATGCAGCAGTACCATCGCCGCCCTCGTGCTCATCCTCCTTGAGGCCCTTCTTGAAGGCTTTGACGCCCTTGGCCATGTCGCCCATGACCTTGGATATCTTTCCCCCGCCGCCGAAAAGTATCAGCACGATGGCCAGCACGATCAGCCAATGCCAAATGCTCAGAGATCCCATAATCAGCTCCCAATCATGCCGAATCCGCACCCCCACCGACCCCCATTGCCAGAAATGGGTCCGGGTGGTGCCGGATCATGGCAAATGCGGCCACCCGCCGCAATCGCGGCAAACGGCCATGCCTGTTATGTAGAACCTTGTATCGCCGATAAAAAGTCCCGCCCGAAAGGCTCAACCGGGCTTTGCCCCTATTTCGGACCGCCGAGCCCAATGCCGAGCCGTGTCTTCAGCGGCTTCTCCGGCTCGGTCTTTTCCGCCCCGAACTCGATATCTTCCGCATTTGGAAGCCTCCGCTGGGCATCCTCGTGTGAGGTCTCTCCACGGTCCCGCAGCACCTCCTCCACCCTGGCCTTGGTCTCACCTGTCGGTGTCCGGTCTGCCGGATCGCCGTCATGGTCTTCGTCACCCGACTCGATTTCCCGCGTTATTTCCTGCGTTTCGGCGGGCTCGCCGGCAGGCTCGTCGCCTGCGTCCTCGGCGGCGAGCTCTATTTCCTCAAGACTGAGTTCGAGCCGTTCCGCCTCCTCGAGCGCCGCTTCACGCTCGGCTTCCTGATCGGCAAGCTGCTGCTCGGTCAACGTAGCACCGTAGGCCGCGATCGCCGGGCGCTTGTCGAGGAGCCCCGCCGCCTTGAGTTCCTCGATACCGGGGAGGTCCTTGATGCCTGCAAGCCCGAAATGGTCGAGGAACCCCTCGGTCGTCACCCAGGTGACCGGGCGGCCCGGACCTTCCTTCCGCCGGCCCGGCTTGACCCAGCCCGACTCCAGCAGAACGTCCAGCGTGCCCCTGCTCAGGGAAACGCCGCGAATTTCCTCGATCTCCGGCCGGGTGATCGGCTGGTGATAGGCAATGACGGCGAGTGTTTCGATCGTCGCCCGGTTGAGCTTGCGCGCAACAGTCTGCTCGGTCTTGAGGAACGCGGCGAGGTCGGGGGCGGTTCGGAATGCCCACTTCTTGCCGACCTGCACGACATGAACGCCTCGATTGGCATAAAGCTGGGCCAGCTCCTCGACGAGTGCGGCCACGTCCACCCCGTCGGGCAATCGGGCTTTCAGCATGGCCTCGTCCAAGGGCTCGGAAGAGGCGAACAGCAACGCTTCGATCAGGCGAATCTGCTGGTGACGATCGTTCATTTCTCCTCACGGGTTTCCGTCGTCACAGCCTCCGGCCCGCCATCGCGTCGTGCGCGCACGTAGATGGGACCGAACGGCCGGTCCTGGCGCATCTGAACCCGGCCGGATCGCGTAAGCTCCAGGCTCGCGGCGAAGGTCGAGGCGACAGCGGAGCGCAAAACGAGGGCGCCGCGCAGGTCGGCGGGAAGGAAGTTCATCAACGTCTGCCATTCGGGAATCCGCCCCAGCATCTCCCTCAGGCGGCCCAACGCATCGTCCATCGAATAAAGCTTCGTCGGCGCAATATGAAGAGTCGTGGCCGACTGGCGCTTGTGGTGATCGCCGTAAGCGCGCAAAAGGTCGTAAAGCGACAGCTCGAAATAGGGCTTCTTGACGATTTCGGGCCGCTCGGGCTCGCCGCGGCGATGACAATCGATGCCCAGCTGTGGCCGGGCGAGCAACCTCACTCCCGCTTCGCGCATCGCCTCGAGGCGCTGCAGTTGGAAACGAAGCGCCGCCGCCATCTCGGCTCCGCTCGGCTCTTCCTCGTCGGCCGATTGCTGCGGCAGGAGAAGTCGCGACTTGAGATAGGCGAGCCAAGCCGCCATCACGAGGTAATCGGCGGCGATCTCAAGGCGCAGGTCGCGCGCACTCTGGATGAACGCGAGGTACTGTTCGGCGAGGTTCAAAATCGAAATACGGACGAGGTCGACCTTCTGCAAACGCGCGAGATCGAGGAGCACGTCGAGCGGCCCTTCGTAGCCGCCAAGATCGAGGATAAGCTGCTCGTGCGGAAGAGCCGCAGGTGCCGCCTCGAAATTTTCATCGATGCTCATTCGCTCTCGACCTGCCGCCTCAAATCTCCGTCATATCGTATGTACCGGTCAGCCATCGCATCGCGCGATAAAGGAAATTGACGGGATCGCTCAACAGCCAGTGTAGCACATTGAGGTCCAGACCCATGTGCCGACCTATGATCGGCAAGAAAAAGATCATGAAAAACAAAATGAAAAAGCCATACCGCTCCAAGCTTGCCAACGGCCGGGCAAGCGCCATCGGCAGTAATCCGACGGCGACTCGGCCGCCATCCAGCGGTGGTAAAGGCAACATATTAAATACGGCTAACATAATATTGATTTGAATGGAGTTATCGAGGTTCAATAGCGCCCAGCTCCGGACGAAATCCGGCGTCACGACAGCCAGATGCAGGAGGAACCCCGATGCAAACGCAAGCAGCAAATTCATCGTCGGTCCGGCTGCGGCAACCCACACCATGTCTTGTTTTGGGTGATTCAGGCGCCGGAAATCGACCGGCACAGGCCGGGCGTAGCCGAAGATGAAACCGCCGCCAAAATAAAGAATTGCGGGCAGAGCGATCGTCCCGATGGGATCCACATGGCGAAGCGGATTGAAATTCACCCGGCCCAGCATGTACGCGGTGTCGTCGCCAAACCACTTGGCAACGAGTCCATGGGAAACCTCGTGGAAGGTCACCGCGATGATGACCGGAAGCGCCCAAACGGAGAGGCCGTAGAGGAAGGCGGCGAAATTCACGGGGCACCGCTTACGATGCCTGGAGAAGCGCGTCAAGCTCGGCCAGTGCCGCTTCGCCGTCGAACGGGGACGCGTCGCGTCGAAGTGCCTCGGCCTTTGCCGTGCGAAACGCGGCCCGGTCGTCGAGTGGGGGCACCGCCGCCATGACCTCCTTCATTTCATCGAGCACGCCGGAGCAATGTAAGACGATGTCGCAGCCGGCCTCGAGTGCCGTCTCGGCGCGCGCCGCAAAAGTCCCGTCGAGCGCCTTCATGCCGAGATCGTCGGACACGAGAACGCCCGAAAAGCCGATCTCGCCGCGCACGATATCGCCGATGATTCGTGGCGAAATGGTGCACGGTCTCACGGGATCCAGGGCGGTGTAGCGGATGTGGGCGGTCATCGCCCAAGGCTGGGCGGCAAGCGCCTTGAATGGCGCAAAATCGAAAGCACTCAAAACCTCATGCGTTGCATCGACCACCGGCAACTCCAAATGGCTGTCGGCCCGCGCACGACCATGGCCGGGAATGTGCTTCACGACAGGCAGCACACCGCCGGCAAGAAGGCCTTCGCAGAACGAAAGGCCAAGGGCCGCGACCAGTTCGGGGTCGGAGCCGAACGCCCGATCACCGATCACGTCGTGAGTCTCGGGAAGTGCAAGGTCGAGGACCGGCGCACAATCGACGGTAATGCCGAGATCGGCAAGCTCGGCCGCAATCATGCGCGCATTGAGCCACACGCCGCGCCGTGCCGCGTCAGGGTTCTTTTTGGCGAGAACGCCGAATCGCGCTGCCGCGGGTGCCGCCCGCCATCGAGGTGGGCGCAGGCGCGCGACGCGTCCGCCTTCCTGGTCGATCAGGATCGGTGCGTTCGCCCGGCCAAGGATTGTACAAATCTCGTCCACGAGCGCACGCACCTGAGCGGGGCTTTGACAGTTGCGTGCGAAGAGGATGGCGCCGAGGGGATCGGCTTGCCCAAATAATTCGCGTTCCGCAGCGCCGAGGCGGAAGCCGGCGCAGCCCAATATGGCCGCGCGAGGCCGTGCCGATCTGGTCACGACGGGATCACGTCGTCAGGGCTTTACCGCGAGGCAGTCGATCTGCGCTGCCTTGAGCTTGGCGCAGGTTGCGGCGGCGGCTTGCTGGTCTCCAACCGGGCCGGCCTGAATGCGGAAGTAGACCCCCTTGCCCGGCCCGAGATCCGCGCGCTGAACTTGGAGCTGGAGCCCCCCGAGCACGTCGGGCGCCTTGCCCTGGAGGTGACCCCATTCACGCTCGGCCTCCTCCGAGGAGCGCATGGAGCCGAGTTGAATTTTCCACCCGCCACTCTGAGGCCGTGAGGCCAACTGCGCCGGCCGAGATGCCGTACTCGCCGTGGCCCCAGGTTCTTCGCTCGCGGCCTGACCGGACTGGCCGCTGGCGACAGGTGCTGTAATTTGCGGGATGTGGACAGCGGCGGGCGGCGACGCGGTCGACGCCGTGCTGCCTGCGACCGGAGCGGCCGCAGCACCGGTGCCTCCACTTGCCGGTGCTGGCGCCGTCGAGTTTCCCGTACTGGCGCTGCTGCTCGCCGGTTTTGGCAACGGCGACTCGGCCGGCGGCAATAACTGCTCGGGTGGATTACCGCCGGCTACGCCCGGCGAGACTTCGCTATAGATCGACTTGTCTTGTCCGGGGACATCGGTCCCCCCTGGATTGTCCGGCTTTACCTTGTAAGGCTGTTGGTCGCCTTTGATCAGAGGTACGGAAATATCCGTTCCCGCGCGCTTGCCCTCCTGGTAGGCGTAAAAGACGATGAGCGCGAAAACGCCAAGCACGAACACGCTCGCGGCGCCCACGAGAGTCCGCCAACGCCGGGGGCGTTTTTGCTTTTGCTCATATATTGCCCGCAAGGGGTCGCGCGAAGTGCCGACGGGGCCAACATTCATCGTCATCAGTGCATTTCCTCCACGGCCTCGACACCAAATATAGCGAGCCCTGCGGCAATTACGAGTTGCACGGCCCTCACCAAACCGAGGCGGGCGCCTGTCAACACCGCATCTTCCTCGATGATGAATCGCAAGGACGGGTCCTCCCTGCCCTTCGTCCAAAGCCCGTGGAAGGCGGCAGCCAGATCGTAGAGATAAAACGCCAGTCGATGGGGCTCATGCGCTTCGGCGGCGGCTTCGATCTGGCGCGGCCATCCCGCGAGCAACTTGACCAGACCAAGCTCAAGTGAGTCGGCCAATCGGTCAAGCCTTTGTTTTGCAAGCGACTCGGGAGACATATCGAGTCCCGGCATCGCTTCCCTCACATTGCGCATAACCGAATGGCAGCGGGCATGGGCGTATTGGACGTAAAAAACCGGATTGTCGCGCGATTGCTCGACGACTTTCGCGAGGTCGAAGTCGAGCGGTGCATCGTTCTTGCGGGACAGCATGATGAAGCGGACGACCCCTTTTCCCACCTCATCCACAACCTCGCGCAACGTGACGAAGGTCCCGGCGCGCTTGGACATCTTGACCGGTTGGCCGTCGCGCAGAAGGCGCACGAGTTGGCAAATCTTGATATCGAGTGCGCCCTCGCCACCGGTGATCGCCTCCACGGCAGCCTGCATCCGCCGAATGTGACCGCCATGGTCGGCACCCCAAACGTCGATCATGACGCGCGCACCGCGGCGAAATTTGTCCCAGTGGTAGGCGATATCGGAGGCGAAGTAGGTCCAGCCGCCGTTGGACTTCTTGAGCGGCCGGTCGACATCGTCGCCGAACGCGGTCGAGCGGAAAAGAATCAGGGGAACCGGCTCCCAATCGTCGACCGGCTTGCCCTTGGGCGGCTCGAGCGTGCCCGTGTAA